>ERZ827516.469-NODE-469-length-43953-cov-8.334731_pt1 | contig 43953 bp, 37 predicted proteins | sample MGYA00519703_ERZ827516 | MGnify/ENA primary metagenome ERZ827516 (study PRJEB31778, sample SAMEA3449337) | human gut metagenome | biome: human gut; feature: human-associated habitat; material: faeces | place: United Kingdom | collected 2010/2012 ...
CCCTCCTGTGATGCAAAATCTTTTAATAAATCTCCTCCGGTACCGGATATCCCATATGTTCATAGGCGAAAGCAGTTAAAGCCCGGCCTCTCGGTGTTCGCTTAATGAGGCCTCTCTGAATAAGAAACGGCTCATACACATCTTCAATCGTACCAGAATCCTCTCCGATTGCTGCTGCTAGTGTATCTAAACCCACCGGTTTTCCCATAAACTTTGTAATCATCGCTTCTAAAAGGTTGCGGTCTGTCGCATCTAATCCCATAGAATCAACCTCAAGTAAATTAAGTGCCGTCTGTGCCACCTCATATGTAATCATACCGTCATATCGAACCTGTGCAAAGTCTCTTACCCGCTTAAGCAATCGATTCGCCAGTCTTGGTGTCCCACGACTTCTTTTTCCAACTTCCATTGCACCGGCCTCATCAATCTTTACTCCAAGAAGTTCTGCTGAGCGTTCTACAATTACTTTCAATTCTTCATCTGTATAAAATTCCAGACGGTTTACAACTCCAAAACGGTCTCGAAGCGGTGCAGTAAGCATTCCTGCTCTTGTTGTAGCTCCTACCAATGTAAAATGAGGAAGCTCTAAACGTATAGACTTCGCTGAAGCGCCCTTTCCAATCATAATATCAATAGAAAAATCCTCCATTGCTGGATAAAGAACTTCCTCCCCCTGCCGGTTCAGTCGGTGAATCTCGTCAATAAAGAGAACATCTCCATCAGAAAGTCCATTCAATACTGCCGCAATTTCTCCTGGTTTCTCAATCGCCGGTCCGGAAGTAATCTTCAAATTACTGTCCATTTCGTTTGCGATAATCCCTGCTAATGTTGTCTTTCCAAGACCCGGAGGGCCATATAATAATACATGGTCAAGAGACTCTCCTCGCATCTTAGCCGCCTCGATAAATACCCGAAGGTTCTTTTTTACCTTCTCCTGTCCTATATATTCTGATAAATTCTGTGGCCGGAGGCTGCCTTCTACCGCAATATCCTCCTCCATCAGCTCTGTGCTGATCATTCTGTCCATGTTATCACCTTATAAAAATGTTAATACTTTCTTCAATGCTTCTTTTAATAACTGTTCTGCATCTAACTTCTCTGCTTCCGGCACACTATGTACGGCACGATATGCTTCTCCATTCGAATAGCCTAATGCTACTAATGCCTGTACAGTATCCGCAATGCTGTCTCCTTCTGTAGAGGAACTCTGTGGCGCTGCTTCCTCTGCCCCTGAAACTGACTCTAAATCTTCTAGATTCAGCTTGTCTTTCAGCTCGATGATCATTCTCTTCGCACCTTTGGGACCGATACCCGGTGTCTTAGCGATACTCTTCGCATCCTCACTAAAAACCGCATAATACAAATCTTCCACTGACATCGTGGAAAGTACCGATAATGCGGCTTTCGGTCCGATGCCTGAAATTCCAAGCAGAATCTGGAAAGTCTCTAACTCCTGAATCGAAGAGAATCCAAACAATGCCAACTGGTCTTCTCGTACATACAGATAGGTATGAAGCATCGCTTCCTCACCACTATTCACACCCTCAAGAACTCTTGACGGCACTTTTATCTGGTAACCAATTCCATGATTCTCTATCACAACAGAATCCTTCCCCTTATATGCAACTGTTCCCTTAATATATGAAATCAAACGAATTTCCTGCCTTCTTTTAAAATTGTTACTAGAGCGTGTTTGAAAAATATTTTCTGCAAGATGTGCATCACGCATTTTTCAAACACGCTCTAGAACTTATATTCTGACTTCTGACATGATACCATAATTCCCATCATATTACAACTCTTTTACTTTAAGCGCATTTACCCCTTTCTCGAAAATGTGTTTGACATATAAAACGTTCTCTGCTATGGTTATAGCATTATTATACTAAGAATTTTTGAGACAACATATGTCATTCTGGAGGTATCATGTTAACGATTAATAAAATATTCCCACAAGAAAAGATTCCCGAAAAGACAGAATCTTTTTTATTTTTTGATATAGAAACTACTGGTTTTTCCAGAGACAACACCATCTTATACCTGATTGGCTGCGGATATTTTGCAGAAGAAGGATTCCAATTCATCCAGTGGTTTAATGATGACGGCACAAGTGAAGAAGAGATTCTCCTTGCCTTTCAAAATATTTTAGTAAAAAAAGACTGGCAGCTTGTCACATTTAACGGCAACAGCTTTGATATTCCTTATTTAAAGAGGCATTACGACTTAAATGAACTAACCTGTGATATAGAAAAATATCCATCCCTGGATTTTTACCAGTTTTTAAAACCTTTTCAAAATCTTTTTCAGATGACACATGGAAAACAAAAAGACTGGGAACAGTTTCTTGGCTTAAATAGAGAAGACAAATATGATGGCGGACAGCTTATCGCTGTTTACAAAGACTACCTTATGTCAAAGGACGAAGACTTGTTACATAATCTTCTGCTTCACAATGAAGATGATTTACTTGGTATGAAATATCTTCTTCCGCTCTTTTCCTATCGTCAGATTTTCCTTGAGGACATCACTTTACAGAGAATCGCACCCGCCAATAAAGTGTTTGAACGTGGAAATGGCAGCATTGCTATCTCCTGCAGACTTCCTCTCCCTCTGCCACAGCCATTAGAGGTATCTACCCCTATAGGAGATCTCTTTTCTGACAAAAAAGATTTGTCCATACTGACGATCACCCTTCCTTTTGTTGAGGACGTGTTAAAACATTTTTACAAAGACTATCACAATTATTATTATCTTCCAAAAGAGGAACGGGCGATTCATAAAAGTGTCGGCTGCTATGTTGAACGCCAATACCGCCGGGCAGCAAAAGCTTCTACCTGCTATGTCAAAAAAGAAGGAATCTTCCTGCCGCTTCCAAAAGCGCAGAAACATTTTGGAATACAGATAGAGAATTATCCTTATGAAAAGACTTTTCCTTTGTATAAGAGAGAATATAAGGAACTTCGATGGTTTGCAGAATTTGATGATGTATTCTCAGAAAAAAATACGGGGATTTCTGTATATTTGCGGGATATCATAAAAGAACTGCTGATTACTCGTATGGAATGTGATTTATAGGATAAGTAATTCTGCTACAGCCAAAGACAGAACCAGGAAAGAGAAAGAATCCCTATTTGTGACCTCGAAGCAAAAATTGGATGCAAACGTTTCCACGAACATTCAACCTGCCGCGACTAAAGTCACAAATAGGGATTTTTTCTCTTTCTTATTTCGTCAGCTTTGCCTAAAACGACTATTTCATCTCTTTTGCAAGAGCCACAATCTGCGCTTCGCTTGTTTCATCTACCGCAGAGCGAATTGTCACCGTTGTATCTGCAAATGTAATATTCTTGCTCTTCTCAAAAGCAGCCTTCATAATCTTTGCTGCCATCGGGGTCCAGCTTCCGTTCTCTACAAATCCAATCGTACGGTTCTGATAGCTTCTCTCTGTCAGATGGTTAATGAATTCTTTCATAAATGGGAAAATATCTCCGTTATATGTCGTTGTGGCAAGAATTAACTTTCCGTAACGGAATGCATCTTCTACAGCTTCTGCCATATCATCTCTAGCAAGATCTGTAACAACAACTTTTGGACAGCCTTCTTCTTTTAACTTCTCAGCTAACAGTTCTACAGCCTTTTTTGTATTGCCATAAACAGAAGTATAGGCAATTACTGTTCCCTCTGTCTCCACCTGATAGGAAGACCAGATGTTGTATAAGTTCAGATAATGCTCTAAGTTCTCAGTTAATACTGGTCCATGTAATGGGCAGATTGCCTTAATTTCAAGGGAGCCAACCTTGCCGAATAACTTCTGTACCATTGGGCCATATTTGCCAACGATACCGATATAATAACGGCGTGCTTCACAATCCCACTCTTCCTCTACATCTAATGCACCAAACTTACCAAAAGCATCTGCAGAGAAGAAAATCTTATCTGTTGTATCATAAGTCATCATAACTTCTGGCCAGTGAACCATAGGAGCCATAACAAAAGTAAGGTTATGCTTACCTGTACTTAAAGTCTCTCCCTCTTTTACGATAACCTGACGGTCTGCAAAATCTGTTCCAAAGAACTGCTTCATCATAGGGAAAGTCTTTGCATTACCAACAATCTTTGCTTCTGGATACTTTTCAGCAAAGTTAGCAATATTAGCCGCATGGTCTGGTTCCATATGCTGCACGATTAAGTAATCCGGAGTTCTTCCCGCAAAAGCCTCCTCCAGATTTGCAAGCCACTCATCCTTAAAATGTGCATCTACCGTATCAAATACTGCAACCTTCTCATCAAGAACAACATACGAATTATATGCCATTCCGTTCGGTACATCATACTGACCCTCAAATAAATCTACTTCATGATCATTCACACCAACATAAATAATATCTTCTGTAACTTTAAACATGTAATCACCTCATATTTCTGATTATTGTAAAAAAATATCACTACGTAACCACCACAATTTTCTATGTGGCACAGTTCCTATTATATAAAATTTAATAGAAGTATACAAGACAAATTTTACCTAACTTGCAAACTGACTGTTATACAGCTTCGCATAGAATCCATTCTGCTTTAACAACGTCTCGTGATTTCCCTGCTCGATAATATGCCCGTCTCGCATGACCAGAATCACATCCGCATTCTGAATCGTTGAAAGTCGGTGGGCTACGATAAAACTTGTTCTTCCTTTCATCATCGTTTCAAATGCTTTCTGAATTCGGAGCTCTGTCATCGTATCAATTGATGATGTCGCTTCATCTAAGATCAGCATTGGAGGAAGACTTAACATGATCCTTGCAATACAAAGGAGCTGTTTCTGTCCTTGAGAGAGATTTCCGCCACCTTCTGTAATGATCGTATCATAACCATCTGGCATTCGCTCGATAAATCCATGTGCATTGGCTTCTTTTGCTGCCATGATCATCTCTTCCTCAGTTGCATCTGGTTTTCCATAGCAGATATTTTCACGAATCGTTCCTGCTTTTAACCATGTCTCCTGAAGTACCATTCCATAACTGGATCGTAAACTTTCTCTCGTGACATCCCGGATATCATTTCCTTCCACCTTGATCATTCCTACATTCACATCATAAAAACGCATTAACAGATTGATCAACGTTGTTTTCCCACATCCTGTCGGTCCAACGATTGCAATCCGCTGTCCTGGTTCCACTTTCAGATTAAAATCCTGGATCAAAGGTACTTCTTTTACATAAGAAAAGTCCACATGCTCTAATTCTACATTTCCTTTCACATCCTGTAACGCCTTCGCATCTTTGGCATCAGGAATCATCGGCTCCTCATCTAACAATTCAAAAACTCTTGCCGCAGAAGCTAAAGAATTCTGAAATTCTGTGATAACCCCTGTGATCTCATTAAACGGCTTTGTATACTGGTTTGTATAACTTAAAAAACTTGATAACTGACCAACACTGATACTTCCGCGAATAACACTCATACATCCTGCGATCGCAACCCCTGCATAGATTCCTGAATACATAAATCTGGTTGCCGAATTTGTGATAGATGAGAAAAATGTCGCTCTTAAGGAGTAATATGCAAGATCATCATTGATCTGATCAAACTCTTCCTGTGCTTTTTCTCCATGATCAAACACTTTGACTACTTTAATATTTCCAAGCATTTCATTGACAAATCCTGTCATATTTCCTCTAGTCTGTGATTGTTTCCGGAACATATTAAAACTTCGCTTTGAGATAAAACTTGCGATAAAAAACGAAAACGGACTTAAAATAACAACGACCAATGTGATCCATGGATTGATTCCTAACATAAAACAAATGGTTCCAATGATCGTGATCACACCAGTAAATAACTGTGTAAATCCAAGCAGCAATCCATCCGTAAACTGATCAATATCCGTTACGATCCGGCTGAGCAAGTCTCCTGAGGAGTGTGCATCTACATAAGATAATGGCAGTTTCTGCAAATGCTCAAATGCCTGAATCCTTAAATCTTTTCCAATCTTATATGTAATTTGGTTATTAACATGATTCATCAGCCACTGCGCTGCTGCCGTCAATACGATACAGATCACGATCGTTTTTATAATACTTATTAATCTTGCAAAATCAACATTTCCTTTTGATATAATGCAATCCACACCTTGTCCTGTCAGAATTGGAACATAAAGTGTCAGTGCCACACTGATCACCGCCAACACTAAAGACGCAAAGATCAAAAATCGATAAGGCTTCATATATTCCATGATCCTTTGTAATGTCTTTTGTTTTTTGTCTTTCTTCATGATCTTATGCCTCCTCTCCTGCCATCTGTGATGCGCAGATTTCTTTATATACCTGATTCTCTTTTAATAGCTGTAGATGAGTCCCGATTCCTGCAATCTTTCCATCATCCAACACTAAGATATGGTCAGCATTACGAATCGTTGATACTCTCTGGGATACAAGAAATACTGTCATATTATCTGTATTTTCTTTGATCGCTTTTCGAAGTCTTGCATCTGTTGCAAAGTCAAGTGCGGATGCACTATCGTCAAGAATCAAGATCTCAGGTTTACGTACTAATGCTCTTGCGATCGTTAGCCTCTGTTTTTGTCCGCCAGATAAGTTTCCTCCATTTTGTTCAATTCTAAAGTCTAATCTCTGTTCCTTCTGATCAACAAATTCTCTTGCCTGTGCGATATCCAATGCCTGATAGATTTCTTCATCTGTGGCATCTTCTTTACCCCATTTCATATTATCTCTTAGGCTTCCTTCAAACAAAGATGCTTTCTGCGGAACAAATCCGATCTTTCCTCGGATAAATTCTGGTTTTAATTCTTTCTCATCAACTCCACGGTATAGAATTCTTCCTGATGTCACATCATATAATCTTGCGATCAAAGATACAAAAGTACTCTTTCCTGACCCTGTACCTCCGATCACCCCGATCGTTTCGCCTTCTTTCACCGCAAAATCAAATGGATGGATCGTCTCTTTTCTTGCACCATGATAGACAAACGATGTATCTTTAAACTCAAGAATAGGTGTATCTTTCTTCTCTTCTATATCTGTTTTTCCAGTTTCCTTCATGGATGGCTCTAATGCAAAAATCTGATCCACACGGTCAAGACTTGCAAACGCTCTAGATAAGATGATCAAAAGATTCGCAAGTTTTACAAGTTCTACAAGAATCTGTGACATATAATTGATCAGGGCAATGATCTGTCCTTGTGTTAAATAACCCAGATCAACCTGTTTTCCACCAGACCATAGGATTGCAATGATCCCCAAATTAATGATCATGTAAGTCAGAGGATTTAGTAACGCTGAAATCTTTCCAACGTGGATCTGTTTGTTATAAAGCTGTCCACTTTGTAATCTGAAATTTTCTTCCTCACTTCTTTGTCTGTTAAATGCACGGATCACACGAATTCCAAGAAGATTTTCCCTTGTACTTTTTAATACTCCATCGACCTGTTTTTGTACTTTCTTATACATTGGCATCGTGATCCATAAGATCAGTCCAACAACCACTGCCAATGCTGTGATCGTAAATACAAAGGAAACCGCTGCCTTATGATCCACCGTAAATGCCATGAACATCGCACCAAATACAACAAATGGTGACCTTAAAAACAAACGCAGGAACATGTTAACTCCATTTTGCACCTGATTGATATCATTACTCATACGGTTGATCAGCGTTGATGTCCCAACCTGATCGATCTCCTGATAAGAAAATTGATTTATATGTGCAAACAAATCACTTCTCATCGACTTTCCTGTATACACAGCCGATCTTGCCGCAAAATACTGTGCTGTGATAGAAAATGAAAATCCAATGATTCCAAGTAAGATCAATAATCCTCCCATCTTCCACAAATATCCAATATCGTGATGTCCGATTCCTACATCGATCATGCTGGCAACGACCAATGGTACAAATAGTTCAAAACTAGCTTCCAGCATCTTAAATAATGGTGCAAGGATCGTAACACAAAGATGCTCCTTTAAATATCCTAGTAACCGTTTCATCGATTCGTACTCCTTCTTTTATCTTACTATTTTCTTTAGTATACACCATTTTATTTTTTATTTGAACATAGTCCCAGATATTTTACGAAAACAAAAAAGTACCGCTTAGAGCCAGGTAACATGCTCTAAACGGTACGGGGATGATTTATGGTTCAAAAAGAGTTATTTGTCTTCCTTTTGAACAGAACAATATCCTTGTGGGTGGCTGCTGTGCCATTTCCATGCGGATGCAATGATTTCTTCAAGATCTGCATGTTCTGGCTTCCATCCAAGGATATTCTTCGCTTTTTCACTGGAAGCGATCAAGACAGCCGGATCTCCAGCTCTTCTTCCTTCTTCCACAGCCTTGATCGGCTTTCCTGTCACTTTTCTGGCTGTTTCGATGACTTCTTTTACAGTAAATCCAACACCATTTCCAAGATTGAAGATGTTGCTTTCATTACCTTCCATTAAGTATTTCACTGCCAGAATATGTGCCTGTGCAAGGTCTGTTACATGAATATAGTCTCTTACACAAGTTCCATCTTTTGTATCATAATCCGTTCCAAAGATACTGATTGCTTCTCTTTTGCCATTTGGCACCTGTAAGATCAATGGAATCAGATGTGTTTCTGGATTATGATCTTCTCCGATCTGTCCACTTACATGTGCTCCGCAGGCATTAAAGTATCTTAAAGATACATAACGAAGTCCATGTGCACGACCAACCCACTTAAACATCTTTTCCATGGAAAGTTTTGTCTCTCCATAAGTGTTTGTTGGCTCTGTGCGGTCTGTCTCTACGATCGGTACTTTCTCTGGTTCTCCATAAGTTGCTGCTGTTGAGGAGAATACGATCTTATCGATGCCATGTTCTACTAAGGACTGTACCATTGTCTTTGTTCCACAAAGGTTATTATCATAATATTTTAATGGATTTACCATACTTTCTCCAACTAAGGAGTTCGCTGCGAAATGGATCACTGCATCGATATCTTTTTCCTGATCTAGGACACTGTCTACAAATGCTTTATCTCTTAAGTCTCCTTTGTAAAACTTTGCTTTTGGATGAACAGCCTCAATATGTCCTGTTTCCAGATTGTCGATGATCACGACTTCTTCCCCTGCATCGATCAGTTCATAAACTGTATGAGAACCAATATAACCAGCTCCACCTAATACTAATATTTTCATCTGTCATTTCCTTTCTGAACTCAATTACAAAGTTGCAATAAATCGGTCAAATGCTTTTCTTCCTTCTTCCGTGCATTTATAAACTCCGGCATCTTCTAAAACTTTAACGAATACTTGTCCGATCTCTTCTTTTAAGATATCTTCTACATTTTCTTCATTGATATCTTCATATTTTTCTTTGATCTCATCAACCCATGGTGCATGTTTCTTAAGATCTTCATACTGGCTGACATCTTCACCCTTCACAAGACATTCACTTAAATGTTCCATCTCTGCTTTTAATCTGGATGGAAGTACTGCAAGTCCCATAACCTCGATCAGTCCGATATTTTCTTTCTTGATATGATGATACTCATTATGTGGATGATAAAGTCCTAATGGACATTCTTTCGTTGTGATGTTGTTACGAAGTGTCAGATCCAGTTCATACATATCACCTTTTTTACGTGCGATCGGTGTGATCGTATTGTGTGGTTCTCCATCTGTCTCAGCAAAAATATATGCCTCTTCATCGGTATATCCACGCCATTTTTTCAAAATATAGTCTGCAAGTTCAATGAGTCGTTTTTCATCTTTGCACTGAATACGGATTACTGATAATGGCCAATGAACGATTCCTGCTTTCACATCTTCGTATCCTGGAATGACAAATTCTTTCTCGATCGCTGCACGTTCCATGGCAAATTCATAATGTCCACCTTGGAAATGATCATGTGTTAAGATAGAACCTCCAACGATTGGAAGATCGGCATTAGATCCTAGGAAATAGTGTGGAAACTGTTTTACAAAGTCAAATAGTTTTGTAAATGCTGCCTTATCAATCTTCATTGGTACGTGCTGTCCGTTAAATACGATACAGTGTTCATTGTAGTATACATATGGAGAGTACTGGAATCCCCATTTGCTGTCATTGATCACAAGCGGCATAATTCTGTGGTTCTGTCTTGCTGGATGATTCATTCTTCCTGCATATCCTTCATTTTCCATGCAAAGCTGGCACTTTGGATAAGAACTTTGTTTTGCATTTTTTGCTGCTGCAATTGCTTTTGGATCTTTCTCTGGTTTGGACAGGTTGATCGTGATGTCGATATCTCCGTATGGACTGTTTACTTTCCATTTCATATCTTTTTTGACGCGGTCTCTTCGGATATAGTTGGTATCCTGGCTGAATTCATAGAAAAACTCTGTTGCTTTCTTTGGACTCTCTTCGTAATAGGTACGGAATTCTTTGATAACCTGGCTTGGTTTTGGTGTCAGGATTCCCATTAATTTTGTGTCAAATAAATCTCTTGTCACGATATCATCACTTTTGATGATATAGCGATCATAAGCTGTATCTGTCAGACGATCTAAAATCTCTGGCAGGATGATTTCTTCTCCTTCAATATCAGGATCTTCATATTCATCTAATCGAAACACTTCCAGATATTGATTGATCGTATAGATTTCATCTTCTGGCATGATCAGTTTTTTATCAAGTCCATATGTTACAAGTTTTTTGATATCTTTTTGTAAATCCATCTTATTCCACCTCAAATCGATATGTTGTTACTGCTTCGTATTCTTCGCCTTTTCTTAAAATTACCTTTGGTTCTTTTTCTATATGTATGGAGTTTGGTAAGAACTGGGCTTCTAAGGCAACACCATCTCTGTTTTCGTATGGTTTCCCACCTTTTCCATTACATCCACCAGACAGGAAGTTTCCTGTGTATACCTGAATGCATGGAAGTGTTGTTGTCATCGTCATTTTTCTTCCAGTTTCTTTGTCATATAGAACTAACTGGTCATCTTCATCTTTTACCATGAAAGAATGATCATAACCTCCGGCAAGTTTTAACTGTTCATGATCATCGTTGATCCGCTCTCCGATCTCATGAATTTCTTTAAAGTCAAATGGTGTGTTTTCTATCTTTAAAAATGTTCCATTGGCAAGACAGTTTTCATCAACACATGCAATCTCATCCGCTTTTACCTTTAACTGATGATGATAAATTTTATCTTTTCCAGCAGATAAATTAAAGTAAGAATGATTTGTGATATTGATCAGTGTATCCTGATCGGATACTGCTTCATATTCCATTTTTAATGTATTATCGCATAAACGATACACAACTTTCAGATAAAGACTTCCCGGATATCCTTCTTCCATATCTGGTGAGAGATAGATAAAACGGATTCCATCTTCCAACAATTCATATTTAAATATCTTTTGATTAAATCCTTTGATTCCTCCATGGAGAGAATTCTTTCCATTGTTTGCTGCCAATTCGTATGTCTTTCCATTTAATTCAAACTTTGCATCTCCGATACGATTTGCAACACGTCCAGCGATCGCTCCCATGTAACTTCCATCTCCATGCCAGCAATCTTCCACATTCTCAAATCCAAGAACAACATCCCCAAAGTTTCCTTCTCGATCCTTTGTAAATACAGATAATATATGACATCCAAGATTACTTGTGATCACCTTGATCTCATCATTTTTTAATTCGAATAAGCAGACTCCGTTATCTCTTTGTTCTATCATTCTTACTTTCATCATCTTATAATACCTTCATTCCTCCGTATGGGCGTACTTTTAAGACATGACATGCTCCTTCACCAAATACATGTTCCATGTTCTTTTTGTACATACTAACAATATCATTTGGTACAAATGCCTGAATCGTTCCTGCAAATCCTCCTCCATGAACTCGGCTGACTCCTTTATCTCCTAAAGAAATATCACTGATCGCCAATCCGATTGATACACTCTGATTTGTCAGGTCGTGGCTTGAATATACATTTTGTAAATATTTAAAGGATGAATCCCCAGATTCTTTGATCAATTTCTTAAATGTATCAAAATCTCCTTCTTCTAAAGCTTTTACCTGCTGATCTACACGTTTATTTTCCTCAAATAAATGCATTGCACGAAGAACTGCTCTATCTCCTAAGATTTCTCTGATCTTTGGTAGATTTAAGTAAAAATCATCTTTATCAACTTCTCTTAATGCTTCCTGATTAAAGTAATTGGCAACTTTCTTCATTTCGTATGGAATTGCTGCATAATCATCTGTTAAATCTGCATGAGATCCTTTTGTATCCACAATGCATAAGCTGTGTCCATATTCTTCAAAATCCACTTCAACCTTTTTGATCTTTGGACTTTGAGGATCTTCAAAATCAATATTGATCAGACCTCCAATGGAAGATGCCATCTGATCCATCAATCCACATGGTTTTCCAAAGTATACATTCTCTGCATACTGTCCGGCCTGCGCCAAAAATACAGGATCGATCTTCATATCGTTATATAACCCAGATAAAATATTTCCGATCAATACTTCAAATGCAGCAGAAGATGACATTCCAGCCCCATTTAATACATCACTTGTTACATAAGCTTCAAATCCACCGATTTTATATCCTTCTTCTTTTAATTTAGAAGCAACTCCCTGAATCAGTGCCTGTGATGTTCCTTTTTCTGCTTTGGCTGGGTCAAAAGAACTAAGACTTACTATGATTCTTTCATATCCTTCTGATTTCAGATCGATCACATCGTCGTCTCTTTTTGCAACGATTGCGATCGCATCCAAGTTAATGGAAGTTGCAAGAACTTTTCCAAACTGATGGTCTGTATGGTTTCCTCCTACTTCACTTCTTCCTGGAGCACTATAGATTTCTACTTCTTTTTCTCCATAAATCTTTTCAAAGGATTCTAATGCTTTGATGTAGCGTTCCTGCTGATATTCAATCACTGCTTCATCTACATAGATATCTTTTAATAACTGATCATATTTTCCTTCTTTAAAAGCTTCTTCTAATTTTTTAATACTGTTCGGCATTGCGGTTTGCTCTCCTTTCTTCGATCGTCTGAATAACTTTCTTCATAAAACTGTCATCCAGATGATATGCTTTTTTATAAACTACATAGGCTACAAGCATGGACACCGCTGGAATCGCACACATTAAAAATCTGATAGAATTCAATGTCAGTGCTGACTGTACAGCGTTTGGATTTGGAATATATCCTGTACGTTCCAGTGCAAATCCAATGAAAAGTGATGTTAAAGCCGCTGTAAATTTTACGATCAATGTCTGTAAAGAGAATACAACGGATTCATTTCTTGTTCCCAGTTTGTACTCACCATAGTCAACAACATCAGATAAGAATACTGTCGCACATCCAAGTTCTAATCCTGTTCCTGTCTTTACAATCACTCCTGAAATTGCTGTTAATACAATGTTCTGTGGGCATACAAATCCAACAACTAATAATAATGCTAAACCAATAAATGGTAAAATACATGCCAGTAAAAATGATGTATGTCTTGATAATTTCTTTGCTACTTCTGGGAAGATGATCAATCCAACAACTTCTGCGATAGATGCACTAATCATAAAAGCTGATAACATGTTGGCATTTCCACATACATATGTAAAGTAGTAAACTGCAACACCCATGATAAACTGAATTCCTACATTATATAGAAGGATCAGTCCTACTGCTGACTGTAACTGGTCATTTCTCTTAATGATTGAGAATACATCTTTAAAAGAAATCTTCTCACTTGGTGCATTGTTTTCTTTTACTTTTAAGTTGCAGACTGCAACTCCGATCGTAAGAATAAATGTTCCTGCAATGATCATAGCAAAACGATGATATCCGATATATCCTCCACCTAAGGCTGCAATAATCTGAACACCGAATCCTGCGATGACTAATGACTGTCCAATACTTGCGAAAATTCTAGGTAAAACGGAAACAACTTCTCGTTCGTGTGGATCTGATGTAAGGTTTGGAATTACGGACCAGTATGGAATATCCATGATCGTATAAGTCATTCCCCATAATACATAGATCACTGCAACGAAGATGCAAAGTGAAGTTCCTGTTAATTTAAAGTCAGTAAATAATACGACAAACACAACGGAATTGACTAAAGTTCCGATCACTAGCCATGGTACGAATTTTCCAAAGCGTGATCTTGTGTTATCTACGATCATTCCCATAAACAGATCGTTAAATGCATCCCAAAGTTTTGCTACGAAGAAAACGATTCCTACAAAACCCGGTGATACTTTCAACACATCCGTAAAGTAGATCATAGCGAATGTCGCCATCATTCCATAAATTAAATCTTTTCCCAATGCTCCAAATGCAAAAGTATATTTTACTCTGCCTGGAACCTTTCCATTAGTTGTTTTCATTTTTCTTTCCTCCTGTTTTTAGTGGCTGTCTTTGATACTTGTATAGTAAAACTTTTTAGTAAAATTGTCAATATGTTTTTACTAAATTTTTTACTTTTATTTTACTAAATTTACTTTTGTGCTTTTCTCTGTTATAATGAGATAAATTAATATTTATGAGAAAGGATTTTATCTCCATGGCAACAATCAAAGACATTGCACAGAAAGCATCTGTTTCTGCTGCAACTGTATCAAGAATTTTAAACCAAGACGATACCCTGAGTGTAACCGACGAAACAAAACAGCGCGTTTTAAAGGTTGCCCAGGAATTAAATTATACAAAGCATCTAAAAAATACCGTTGAAAAATCGATTTCTATCGGTATCTTTCAATGGTATTCTGTCTTTCAGGAACTGGAAGATCCTTATTATCAGGCAATCCGTGTCGGTATTGAAAAATATTGTGCCGATCATAATATCCACGTTGTCCGTGCTTTCCAGAGCGATTGCAATTATCCTGACACACTCAAGGATCTTCAAGGTCTGATTTGTATTGGTAAATTTAATAAATCTCAGATTAAGTCTTTTCAAAAACTTAATTCCAACACTATTTTTGTTGATATGAAAACACCAAAGATTTATTGTGATACGATCAATCTTGATTTCCAACAGGCAGTTACTGAAGCACTAGATTATTTGTATGATCTTGGCCATCGAAAGATTGCTTATCTTGGCGGGAAGGAAGTTCTCGCTGATAACAGTGTATATTTTGAAGAACGTAAAGATACCTTCATCAACTTCTGCCAGGAACATTCCATTGACCATGAATCTTTTATTTATGAAGGAGATTATTCTGCTGAATCCGGATATAGCATGACAAAACAAATGATTGCTGATGGCGACCTTCCAACCGCTATTTTCTCTGCCAGTGATCCTCTTGCAATCGGTGCAATGCGTGCTTTATATGAGAATGGTTATAAAATTCCAGATGATATATCCATCATTGGTTTTGATGATATCAGCGTTGCAAGTTTTTCAAACCCTCCGCTGACAACGATTCATACACCGGCTGAATTTATGGGAGAATATGCTGCTCATTATATTTTACTTCGGACAAAAGAGGATTCTCTGAATCAGCAAACTCCGATTCGTCTGACACTTCCATGCAATCTTATTGTTCGTAACTCTTGTGCTGCTCCGCGCAAACAGTCATAATATTTAGTAATATTTTTACTTGTTTTTCTAAGCATAGAAAAAACTGCATGCGGTCAGCATGCAGTTTTTCCCAAGAAGGAGTAAAAAGTTAATAGGTAAAATTTATTTATGAAAATGGATTCTCAGTCTTATAAAGCATATTCTTTGGCTGATTAAATCCAATCTCATCGACATCAACACCAATGTATTTGAATACTTCATATAAAGTTTTTCCAAAATGACCAAAAGCAACAGCTCCATGGTGTGGGAAATTCTTTTCGATCAGTACATGGCGGTAAAATCTTCCCATTTCTGGGATAGCAAATACACCAATAGATCCGAAAGATCTTGTTGCTACTGGAAGGATTTCTCCTTGTGCAACGTACGCTCTTAATTTTGTATCTGCTGTACTTTGTAAACGGAAGAATGTAATATCTCCTGGTGCGATATCACCTTCTAATGTTCCCTGTGTCACTTCTTCCGGTAATGTTCTTGCCATGATCTTCTGATATTTCATCTCACAGAAAGATAATTTAGATTTTGCTGTGTTTCCACAATGGAATCCCATAAATGTATCTTTTTGTGTATAGTCATAGTTATCTTTAATTTCTTCATTATACATATCTGCTGGTACGGAGTTGTTGATATCTAATAATGTCACAGCATCCTGACTTACAACCGTTCCAATAAATTCGCTTAATGCACCATAGATATCTACTTCACAGGATACTGGAATTCCCTGTGCTGCCAAACGACTGTTTACATAACATGGTACAAATCCAAACTGAGTCTGGAATGCTGGCCAGCATTTTCCGGCAATTGTTACATATTTTCTGTAACCTTTATGATCCCTGATCCAGTCTTTTAATGTCAGTTCATACTGTGCAAGCTTGGAAAGAATCTCTGGTTTTTTATTTCCTGCACCCAGTTCTTCTTCCATTTCTTTTATGATCGCAGGAATTCTTTCATCCCCTTCATGCTGATTAAATGCTTCAAATAAATCTAATTCTGAGTTTTCTTCAATTTCGATTCCAAGATCATATAATGGTTTGATCGGTGCATTACATGCAAGGAAGTTCAGTGGTCTTGGTCCAAAACTTATGATCTTCAATTCACTTAATGCTTTTACTGTTCTTGCGATTGGCAAAAATTCATGGATCATATCTGCACATTCTTCTGCTGTTCCTACTGGATATTCAGGAATATATGCTTTTATATTTCTTAATTTCAGATTATAACTTGCATTTAACATTCCACAATATGCATCTCCTCTTCCATCTAAGAGGTTATCACCACTTTCCTCAGCTGCTGCCACAAACATCTTTGGTCCATCAAAGTGTTTTGCAAGAAGTGTTTCTGAGATTTCTGGTCCAAAGTTTCCAAGATAAACAACTAATGCATCACATCCTGCTTTTTTAATATCTTCTAATGCCTGTACCATGTGAATCTCACTCTCCACGATACAGACTGGACATTCATAAATGTCCTCAGGATCATATTTTTCTTTATATGCTTTTATCAATGCTTCTCTTCTTGTAACTGATAAACTTTCTGGGAAGCAGTCACGACTGACTGCTACGATCCCGATCTTTGTTTTTGGCATATTATTCATACTGTTTTCCTCCTTTAATACATCAACCAAATATAACTATCTACTTTTCATTACCTTGTGCTAGACGCTTCTCACGAATTGATTTAAATACACTCTGTAAGATTACGAAGAAGCAAAGAAGTAATGCGATCACGATTCTTGTCCACCAGGATGATAATGTTCCCTGGAATGTAATGATCGTTTCAATGATACCCTTGATCAGTGATCCAAATAGTGATCCTACGACAGTTCCAACACCTCCTGTTAAAAGTGTTCCACCAATAACTGCTGCTGCGATCGCATCCATCTCAAATCCTCTGGCCTGCTCTACGAATCCACCACAAGAGTTTAAGCAGAAAGCAAATCCAGCTAATGATGCTAAAAATCCATTTAACACATAAACTTTTAATTTTGTAACTTTAGGATTTAATCCCATTAATAATGCAGACTGTTCATTTCCACCTACTGCAAATACGGCACGTCCAAATTTTGTGTATCGAAGGATCACAAAAGAAATCGCTACAACCAATAATGCAATGACAACACTTAGGTAGATATAAGGATGCATTGCAACTCCTCGGTTGTTGTAATATGTAATAAATCCAAAATAAATTCGATAGTTTGCAAGACTTAAAAATGTAGGATTTTCAATACTGATCATATCGGAACTGATCAATGCTGTAAGACCTCTGGCAAAGAACATTCCTCCAAGTGTTACGATAAATGGCTGTATTTTTAAATAAGCTACTAAAAATCCTTGAACCAATCCGAAGATCACACCAAATGCTAATACCAGAATAATTGCAACGACTGCGCTCATATGCTTCACTTCCATCATCCATGCAAGCATCATACAAACAACACCGATGACAGAACCGATCGAAATATCGATTCCTCCTGTGATCAGTACAAATGTCATACCAACGGCTGCAATGATCAATCCAGCATTACTAATGAACAAGTTTAAAAACACCTGTGGGCTTGTAAAGTTTCGATCTCCGTAAAGGATCGCACCTGCAATATAGAGCACGAAGAATAATACGATCGTAACTGCAAGCAAAAATCCATTTCCTCTAAGTTTATTTTTAATTTTCTCTACCATTGCCATTATGCCACCTTCTCTCCAGCAGTTTTTGCTGCACGTTTTGCTTTAATACGATTTAAGTATTTCTTAAATTCTGGAGACTGTAATGTCACGATTATGATAACCACGATTGCTTTATAAAGTGGAAGCTGATCTCCAGTTACTTTCATTGCATATAATGTTGTAGATAATGCCTGGATCGTGATCGCTCCAATAACACTTCCTGCGACTGAGAATTTACCACCTGCAAGAGAGTTTCCTCCAAGTGCTACTGCTAAGATCGCATCTAATTCCATCAAGTTTCCTACGTTATTTGCATCAATGGATGTGATTCTTGATGTTGCGATCATTCCTGCGATTCCTGCACAAAGTCCGCAGGCTGCATATGTGATAAAGATGATCTTTGTAGAATTCAGTCCAAACAAACGACTGGCTCTTGGGTTGATACCTACACTTTCAATATACAATTTTGTTGCTGTCTTATTTAAGAATAATGTTGCTAAAATGACTACAATGATCGCTACCAGAATCGGTGTTGGAACTGGAATATGTGGCAGAAATCCTCCTAAATACTTAAAGCTGTCCACTTTGACATATAAGTTATTTCCACCTGTGATCAACTGTGCCATTCCTCGTCCTGCGGTAAATAAGATCAAGGTTGCTACCATTGGCTGGATCTTCATATTCGCAACTAAGAATCCGTTCCACATACCACATAATACAGATACCACAAGCCCGATCAGGATTGCTGCGATCCAAGGAATTGCATATGTTTCTCCACTTCCAAGAAGATAAACAGATACAGCTCCTGATAATGCCATGATCGCTCCGACAGAGATATCAGTTCCTGCACTGGATGCTACACAAAGTGTCATACCAACTGCTAAGATGATCAATTCACTGGATCGGTTGAAAATATCGACCAGATATCCATATAACACACCATTTTTAATTGAGATTTCAAAAAATGATGGGGATTTTATAAGGTTAAATAATAATACAAGTGCCAGACATACAATTGGCCAGAAGAGGCGATATGTTGTCATCTTTTTTAATTTATCCATAATTATTTGTCACCTCCTGCGATTGCTTTCATTACATTTTCCTGTGATAATTCACTCTCTTCCAATTCTCCGACTTTCTCACCATCTCGTAAGATTCCCATGTGAGTCACGGTACGAAGCATTTCTTCTACTTCGGATGAAATAAATACAACAGACATTCCTTCATTTGCAAGTTTTACGACTAATTTCTGAATCTCTGTCTTTGTTCCAACATCAATACCTCTGGTTGGTTCATCAAGGATCAGGAAATCTGGTTCTGTCATCAGCCATCTTCCGAGGATTACTTTCTGCTGATTACCACCACTTAGTGATTTGATCGGTGTTTCTCTGCTTGCTGTCTTAACCTGCAGCATCTTAATATACTTATCTGTCAACTCTTCCTGTTCTTTTCTGCTCATCAGTTTGAACATTCCTCGTTTTGCCTGAAGTGCCAAAATCATGTTTTCTCTTACAGAAAGATCTGCAATGATTCCTTCTACTTTACGATCTTCCGGACAATATGCCATTCCTTTATGCATTGCATCAATTGGTGCTTTGACATCTAATTTTTCTCCTTTGACATATAATTCTCCTCCATCTGGTTTATCTGCTCCATAAATCGCTCTTACAAGTTCAGAACGTCCAGATCCTAATAATCCAGATAATCCAACAACTTCTCCTTTATGGATCTTAATGTCAAATGGTTTGATCGTTCCTTTATGATAAAGACCTTTTGCTTCGATCACAACTTCGTCGCTTTGTTTCTTTGATGATGTTCCACTTCCTTTGATGTCTGCCAGATCATCAAATTCTTTTCCCATCATTGTTGCAACTAATTTAAATCTTGGAAGCTCTTCTGTCTTATATTCGCCTACAAAATGTCCATTCCTAAGTACTGTGATCCTGTCACAGACTGCATAGACCTGTTCCAAAAAGTGTGTTACGAATACGATCGCTGTTCCGCGTTTCTTTAGCATATTCATAACCTTAAATAATTTCTCAACTTCTCCTTCATCAAGACTTGATGTTGGTTCATCAAGGATCAATACTTTTGACTGAATGTCAACTGCTCTTGCGATCGCCACCATCTGCTGAATCGCTACGGAATAGTTTTCCAATTCCTGTGTGGCATCAATTTCTAATTCCAGATTATCAAGGATCTTCTGTGCCTGTGTATTCATCGTCTTCCAGTCGATCCTCCCCATTTTCATTGGTTCTCTTCCGATAAAGATATTTTCTGCTACCGTTAGATTTGGACACAGGTTTACTTCCTGATAAACGGTGCTGATTCCATTGTTTCCCGCTTCTTGAGGGGATGTGTTAATAATACTTTTTCCATCCATGATGATCTCACCTGTCTCAAATTCCTCAACTCCTGTAAGAACTTTGATCAGTGTAGATTTTCCTGCACCATTTTCTCCCATTAAGGCATGAATCTCTCCTTCTCTCAATGTAAGCTGTGCATCGGACAGTGCTTTCACTCCTGGGAATGTTTTATTAATATGTCGCATGGATAGAACTGTCTTCTTTTCATCACTCATGACAATTCTCCTTTCTTTTCATGATTTTTGAGCCGATTTTAATGAAAATGCCCTGATTTTTGGTATAAAAATTACAGGATAAGTCAGATTGTTCTGACCCAGAGCCTGCAATCTTTATTTGTAGTATGATTGTTAATAGTTACATGTGTGTACTTAAGGGGATTTTCAACAATGTTTATTAATATGCACGTTTGTTAATAACTTCTTTTGTAGTATTATCTTTTGTAAATACCTGCTCATCTACATACTGGATCTTATCTACTTTTTCACCTTTCATGATCTTCTTAGCTAATTCAGCTACACGAGGTCCATGAAGTGGGTTACATTCAAATTCAGCATTGATCTCTCCAGACTGAACTTTCTTTAATGCTGCTTTGATCGCATCGAAAGAAATGATCGTTACGTCTTTACCAGGTGTTTTTCCTGCTGCTTTTAATGCATCGATTGCTCCGAATGCCATGTTATCATTCTGTGCTACTACAACATCAATGTCTTTGTTCTGTTTTAAGAAAGATTCCATAACTTCCTGACCTTTTGCCTGTGTAAATTCTCCTGTCTGAGAAGCAATGATCTTGAAGTTTTTCTGATCTTTGATTCCTTCTTTAAATCCTTTTGTACGTCCGATTTCTGCAGAAGAACCAATCGTTCCCTGTAATACAGCGATGTTTACGTCACCTTTTTCTTTTCCCTTTTCTTTAATTAACCATTCAGCCGCTTTCACACCTTCTTTTTTGAAGTCTGATCCAACCCATGCTGTGATCAGTGAATCATCAGAAGTTTTGATCTGACGGTCAACTGTGATAACTGGAATGTCAGCTTTCTTTGCTTCTTTTAAAACTGTTTCCCAACCTGTTTCTGTTACAGGTGCGATTGCGATCACATCAACACCCTGTGTGATAAATTCTCTGACCGCTTTTGTCTGATTTTCCTGTTTCTGCTGAGCATCTGCAAATGATAATTTAAATCCGTTCTTTGCTGTTAATTCAGATTTCATAGACTTTGTATTCGCTACACGCCAATCACTCTCAGCTCCAACCTGTGAAAATCCGATGTTGATCTCTGAAGTTTCCTTCTTTGAAGAACCACTGTCTTTCTTGTTTCCTCCACCACAACCAGTAAGCATTGTTCCGATCATCATTGTTGCAAGTAAACCTGCAGCCACCTTCTTAATACTTCTTCTCATTATGATTTCCTCCTTTTTCTTTTTTGATTTTTTCGTTTTCCTTAATTACAAGTTATATTTTACTTGAAATTGTATTTCTTTCAATGCAATTTCTTTTGCATTCGGTGGATTATTTTATGAAATTTTTATCTTGTCTGTTTAAAGTTTGATTTTTTTTGATAATGGTTTGATTTTTTTTGATAATGGTTTGAATTTTTTTGATTTTTGATTATTTTTTCTCTGCTTGTCTAGTCTTCGGTACAACTACGATCACCTTAGTTCCAATATCTGGTTCACTTTCAAGGATCAACCCATATTCTTCTCCATAATATAATTTAATCCGCCGATTTACATTTGCAATTCCAAACCCTGTTGTCCTGTTTACCCATATATCTTCATACATTTCTTTATTGATCTGAACTACCTGCTCAGGCTGCATACCAACTCCATTATCTTCAACAATCAGGAATATATTATTTTCATCATCTACACTGGAAATCTTTATCATTCCTTTTTCTCTTTGTTTTTTCAATCCATGATATAATGCATTTTCTACTAATGGCTGTAAAGTGATCTTTACAATATCATTTTTCTTGATCTCATCTGGGACATCAATAGAATATTCCATAATATCCCCGTATCTTAATTGTTGTATCTTTAAATAATTTTCAACATGCTCTAATTCTTCCCTGATCGTTATCTTATCTTCTCCATGACTTAAACTTGTACGGAAAAAGCCAGACAAGGCAGCTACCATTTCTACCACTTTGTCATCCTGATGATCAATGGCAAGCCACATGATCGTATCCAATGTATTATAAAGGAAATGTGGATTAATCTGCTCTTGTAGTAACTGCAGCTCTTTTTTTCGAAGATTTTGTTGTTCTACTTTTACATCTTCGATCAATCTCTCTACCTTTTGTGCCATATGTTCGAAATTATTTGTTAAGATCTGCAGCTCTTCTGTTGTATTTTGAGGTCCATGTACATCAAAATTTCCCTGCGCCACTTCCTTTGTCATCTCACATAACTGTCTGACTGGATAACTAATGCTTTGCGAAATCAATTTCGATAATTTCCATGTTATCAGAGACAAAAACAATACAGCGATCAATGTGATCGTGATCGTATGCATGATTTCTTTTTCCAGTTTTACACGCATACTCTCCATATTCCCAATCTCATAGTAAATGTATTCGGATACTTTTTCTTTAATGATCTCTGTAAATACATTCACATTTAATCTTAATCTCTGATTATTTTCCATATAATCGTTTTTTAGATCTGAATGTTCAATTTCTTCAATGGAAATCTTCAGATTATCCAACAGTTTTCCTATCTGTCTCGTTCTTAATTTACTTTCATCTGTTACAGCATTTTTATTCAGTTCCTTTACCAGCTCCTTCGCTTCCTTAATCTCCTCATATGGTTTCATCGCATCAAAACTCTCTGCACCGATAACAATACGATACATTTTATAATCCATATCTTCTGAAAATGAGAAATTAAACTTGCTAGCTACTGATACGTTTTTTACCGCCTCATTATAGCTTTCATTAAAATTTATCATGATAACAAGAAGCGTGATAATCCCCACTAACGCAGGAATTATCACGACCATCCTTAACCATTTTAGTTTTTTTTCTATTGAGAACTTCCGAAATCGAGCAATAAATTCTCTCACATATTTTTTCATTACATCCTCCTTGATCTATATTCACTCGGAGTACATCCTTGCGTTTTTTTAAACAGGTAGCTAAAGTAATGTGGGTCCTTATATCCCACTTCATAGCTGATCTGTGATGCCTTCATATCTGTAAAACAAAGCATTTCTTTTGCTTTATCCATTCTGACTGATGTCAAAAATTCCACAAAAGATTTCCCTGTTTCTTGTTTAAACGTTGTACTAAAATGACTGCTGCTTAATCCAACCTGATCTGCAACATCACTCAACGATAATGTTTCTTCTTGATAATTTTTCACAATAAATTCTTTTGCCTCCGTTATCAATGAAGAATGTTTCTTCCCTAATCTTTCATTTCGCATTCTGATCGCTTGTCTGATAAGTTCTTCGATATACTCCGCTGCTTTCTCTCCTGTTGAAACTGCAGCGATCTGTTGTTTGTAATCCTTAAACGTGCGATCGATATTTGCTTTCTCAACTCCCATTTTCTCAACGAATTTCATAACACCTACCTGTATATTAATCAGCATATACTGACAAAACATAAAGGAATCCATATTAGATTTTCCTAATGTCTTGGTATAATCCTCTACAAATAAATGTACAGCTTCTTCTTTTCCATTTTTCAAAAACTCTTCCAGCGATTCTGAATTTACTTTGGTAAAATCTACTTGCTGCAGATCTTCTGCTCTTTCTATCTTTTCATTATCTAATTTATCAAAAAACACTGCTTCATTCCCAGAAGACTGATACTGGTATGCAAAAGCCTTGCTTGCACTATCGTAAGATTCCGAAAGGTTATGTAATCGTTCCACTGCACGTCCAATCCCTGCAAACCATTGTAGTTCTTTCTCTTTTTTCATACGCTTTGTCAATGCTGCAACATAATCTTTTGCCACTTGTATGGTTTCCTCTTTATTCTGTGCCTTGATCATTAAAATATAGCCCTCTGTTACACGGTGAAAAACAATCATATTTTCAAACTGGCTACTTACTTCTTCTACGATCGCATCTTCTTTGGTACGAAGATCATATACTGCCTCTGTATCATTCTCATTCTTTGAAAATATTTTAAATAACATAAAATTGTATGCCGGTGCCATAAGATCTATTCCAAGTTCATTCCCTTGTTCCATTAATTTAGATACAGATATCTTTCCACGAATCAGATTCCCGAAAAATTGATATCTCATATTTTTCATTTGTGTTTTTATATTTTTTTGTAATTTTTTTATATCTTCTTCCTGTCTTTTTTTCTTATCAAGCTTTTGTTTTACTTTATTTAGTGCTTCTAATAACTGCTCACCAGTTACTGGTTTGGTCAGATAATCTGTTACACCGATCTTGATCGCTTCTTTTGCATAGTCAAACTCCCCATATCCAGAAAGTATGATGATCTGTATTTTGGGCATTTTTTTCTTTAAGATATCACTTAATTCAAGTCCATCCATAAATGGCATCTTGATATCTGTGATCACGATATCTGGATGTAGTTTTTCGATCATTGGAAGAGCCATCTCACCATCTGGTGCTTCTCCCGCAAATTCAAAACCATTTTCTTCCCATTTTACGTTATTCTTTATACTCTTACGAATGATCTTTTCATCTTCTACTAAAAATACTTTGATCATATTACCTTCCTCTTTTCTAAAATATTATTATACTCTCTTATAGAATTATATTCCAGAAATAAACAAGAATATATCCATACAAATAAAAAGGGGAAGGGGATATTGTATGGATATGATTCTTATTTTTTAATTTCAATCTATATTATTCTGTTTCAAATCGGTATGTTGTCACTGCTTCATACTCTTCGCCTTTTCTTAAGATAACTCTTGGCTTTTTCTCTATATTCATAGAATTAGGCAAGAATTGTGGTTCTAATGCAACACCATCTCTGTTCTCATATGGTTTTCCAAATTTACCATCACTTCCTCCTGCCAGAAAGTTTCCTGCATATAACTGCATGCATGGAAGTGTTGTTGTGATCGTTAATTTTCGTCCACTTTCTTTATCATATAAGACTGCCTGATCTTTCTCATCCTTTAACATAAAACAATGATCATAGCCTCCAACGAATCTCAACTGTTCATCATCATCATGAATCCGTTCTCCAATCTCATGAAAACTTTTAAAATCAAATGGTGTATTCTCTACATCCAAAAACTCACCTGTTGGAAGACCATTCTCATCTGCATATGCAATCTGATCTGATTTGATCATCAATTGATGATCATAGATCTTACTGTCTTTTGCTGAAAGATTAAAATAGGAATGATTGGCTATATTGATCAGTGTGTCTTGATCTGACATTGCTTCATATTCCATCTTTAATTCATTTCCAGATAGACGATATACTATCTTTAAATAAAGACTCCCTGGAAATCCTTCTTCCATATCTGGAGAAAGATAGATAAAACGGATTCCATCTTCTAAAATCTCATAGTTAAAAATCTTCTGATTAAATCCATTTATACCTCCATGAAGCGTATTCGGTCCGGAATTTACTGCAAGTTTATAGGTCTTTCCATTCAACTGAAACTCTCCATTTGCAATTCTGTTTGCAACACGTCCGATGATGCATCCTAAAAATTTATCATCTTTATGACAATCTTCCACATCTTGATATCCAAGAACGACATCTCCATAATTTCCATCTCTGTCTTTTGTGAACACAGATAAAATATGACAACCAAGGTTACTCGTGATCACTTTTATCTCATCATTTTGTAATTCAAATAAGCAGACTCCATTTTGTCTTTTTTCGATCATTTTTACTTTCATCATTTTACAACACTTTCTTTTAAATTTTATCTGATATCTTTATTGATCCATTTTCATTATTTGCCTTGGCCATAGTAAGCATTTGCCCCATGTTTTCTGAAGAAATGTTTATCCTGCAGATATTGTGGTGCTGGCTTTGCTTCTGGATTTAAATGCTCGCAACGGTATGCCATCTTTGCGACTTCTTCTAAGACAACGGCATTATGAACTGCCTCGGCTGCATCAGCTCCCCATGTAAATGGTCCATGATTTGTACAAAGCACTCCTGGAACATAAACTGGATTCTTATCTTTAAATGTCTCAATGATCACCAATCCTGTATTCTTCTCATAGGCTTCTTCAATTTCTTCTTTTGTGAGGCTTCTTGCACATGGAATTTCTCCATAGAAGTAATCTGCATGTGTTGTTCCATAGCATGGAATACTTCTCCCCGCCTGTGCCCATGATGTTGCCCATGGGGAATGTGTATGTACAATTCCTCCTAAATCTTTGAATGCTTTATATAATTCAATATGCGTTGGTGTATCAGAAGATGGATTTAAATCTCCTTCCACTCTGTTTCCATCAAGATCCATGACAACCATATCTTCTGGAGAAAGTTTATCATAATCCACACCACTTGGTTTAATAACAAATAAACCACTTTCTCTATCAATTCCACTGACATTTCCCCATGTATATGTGATCAGACCTCTTTTAGGAAGTTCCATATTTGCTTCATAGACTTCTTTTTTTAATTGCTCTAACATCTTTCGTCTCCTTTTTACATGACATCAATTGCAACTCGTTCAAGTACAAGACCTTTTTGATATTGTTTGATAAATTCATCAAAGCCTTCCACATCTTTTTCATCTGGAGCGATCGTTGTACCTTCTTCCCCTGCAAATACTTTGTCAGAAAGATAGGTATCAAGCGTCTCATCTTCTGCTTTATCCAGCATATAGGCTGCAAGGATCGCCATTCCCCATGCACCACCTTCTCCAGCTGTTTTCATAACTGATACCGGCGCATTCACAGCTGCTGCCATGATCTTTTGTCCAACACCTTCTGTTTTGAATAATCCACCATGTCCCAGCATTTTATCAACTTTGACATTTTCTTCTTTCATCAAGATATCAAGCCCCGTCTTCAAAGCTCCAAGTGCTGTGTATAGATGAACTCTCATAAAGTTTGCAAGATTAAAATTACTATCTGGTTTTCTTACAAATAATGGCCTTCCTTCTTCAAATCCTGTGATATGTTCTCCTGAAAAATAGTTGTATGCAAGTAATCCACCACAATCCTTGTCACCTTCTAATGCTTTATTGTAAAGAGTTCCATAAAGCTGATCCATATCTACATCTTCCACACCAAAGTTCTGTGCAAATTCTTTAAATAAGTTGACCCATGCATTCAGATCTGATGTACAGTTATTACAATGTACCATACCCACAAGATCACCTGATGGCGTTGTGACAAGATCAATCTCATCATAAACTTTCTTTAATTCTTTCTCTAAAACGATCATTGCAAAAACACTTGTTCCTGCAGATACATTTCCTGTTTTTCTTGTCACGCTGTTTGTCGCAACCATTCCAGTTCCTGCATCTCCTTCTGGAGGACATAAAGGAATTCCAGCTTCCAGATTACCAGATGGATCTAATAATTTTGCTCCTTCTTCACTTAAGATACCCGCTTTATCTCCAGCTATTAAAACTTTTGGTAAGATATTTTCTAATTTCCATCCAAATTTTTTATCTTTGATCAGGTTGTCAAATGTCTTGATCATCGTCTGGTTATAATCTTTTGTTTCGATATCGATTGGGAACATTCCAGACGCTTCTCCAACACCGAGCACCTTTTCACCTGTTAATTTCCAATGGACATATCCTGCCAGTGTTGTCAGATAATCAATATCTTTTACATGTTCTTCTTCTTTTAAAATTGCCTGATACAGATGTGCGATACTCCATCTTTGAGGAATGTGATAAGAAAATGCTTCCGTTAATTTCTCAGAAGCTTCTTCTGTCATTGTATTTCTCCATGTTCGGAATGGCACTAACAATTCTCCATCTTTATTAAATGCCATATATCCATGCATCATCGCACTAAATCCGATACTTCCAACCTTAGTTAGTGTAATATCATATTTTTCTTTCACGTCATTTACCAAGTTTTGGTAACTGTCTTGTAGTCCACTCCAGATGTCTTCTAATGTATAAGTCCATATATTATTCTCCAGACGATTTTCCCAGTCATGGCTTCCGGATGCGATCGGATGATGATCTTTGTCGATCAGTACAACTTTAATCCTTGTTGATCCAAATTCGATTCCCAATGCTGTTTTTCCATCTGCGATCATTTGCTTTGTTTCCATGGTACTACCTCCATTTTCTAACGATAAACTACTTCATTCCATCTTAATTCATTCTTTAATATTCTGATATCTGTATTCTCATCAATGACAACACTCTCAATTCCCATAGCCTCTGCCCATGCAACCATCTGATCTACACTAAGATCATAAGAAAATGCTGTATGATGTGCTCCACCAGCTAAGATCCATGCCTCTGCTCCTTTATAAAGATCTGGTTTTGGTGTCCAGAATGCCGTCGCTACTGGAAGCTCTGGCATTGGTTTTTCTGTCTTTTTACAATCCACTTTATTAATGATCAGACGGAAACGATGTCCAAGATCGATCAAAGAAGTGGCTATTCCTTCTCCTTCTTTTGCTGTAAATACAAGTCTTGCAGGATCTTCACGATCTCCCATAGATAATGGATTTACTTTGATTGAAACAGGACCATCCGCGATCGTTGGGCATACTTCCAACATATGAGCTTCTAAGATACCCTCTTTTCCCGGAACAAAATTGTATGTATAATCTTCCATAAATGATGTTCCTTTGGCATCTTTCTTTCCTGCTGTCATAACTTTCATCAGTCGTACCATTGCTGCTGTCTTCCAGTCACCTTCTGCACCAAATCCATAACCTTTTTCCATTAATCTCTGAATCGCAAGTCCTGGAAGCTGTTTTAATCCACCAAGATCGCCAAAGTGTGTAACAACTGCCTGATAATCATGGTCTTTTAAGAATTTTTCCAGTCCGATCTCGATTCCTGCCTGTACTGCCACATGTCTTCTGAATTCTTTTGGATCTCTGCCTTCTAATAAGATATCATATTTATCATAGTAAAGCTGTGTCAACGCATCAATATCACCTTTGCTGACTGCATTGACATAATCTACAACTTCATTAATTGGATATGCATCGATCTCCCATCCAAATTTAATCTGTGCTTCGACTTTATCACCTTCTGTAACCGCAACATTTCTCATATTATCCGCAATCCTTACCACGCGAATATTCTTGCTTTCTACCATTCCGACTGCACTTCTCATCCAAGATGCGATCTTTTCTTTTACTTCTTTGGATTCATAATATCCAACAACAACTTCTCTTGGAATTCCCATTCTTGTCACGATATGTCCGAATTCCCTGTCTCCATGTGCTGACTGGTTTTCATTCATAAAGTCCATATCGATCGTGTCATATGGAATTTCTTCGTTAAACTGTGTATGAAGATGTAATAATGGTTTCTTAAATGCCTGTAATCCTGCGATCCATGATTTTGCTGGGGAGAATGTATGCATCCATGTGATGACACCGGCACATTCTTCATCTGCATTTGCTTCTTCAAATGTTCTTCTGATCGAAGTACTATCAATTAATGTCGGTTTCCATACAACTTCAAATGGTAAGATGCCACTTTCATTGAAATTCTGCACAATGATCTGTGCATGTTTTGCCACATGGCTTAAACATTCATCTCCATATAAATCCTGTGATCCTGTTGCAAACCAAAATTTGTAATTTTTTTTAAGTTCCATTTTTTGCCTCCCAGTTTTATATCTATTCTTGATTCCTATTTTTACATGAGTTTCCGATCACCAATTTCGGTTCGATCAAATACTCTGTTTTCATGTCTTTGTCTGATCCACCTTGTATCTTTTCTAGCAACAACTGTCCTGCCATCTCGCCAAGTTTTTCCTGTGGATGAGCAATAGTCGTTAAAGAAAGTGGATGCTGATGTGCAAGCATTGAATTATCATATCCTGTGATCGACAAGTCTTCTGGAATTGAAACACCGATCTGATGCAATCCTCCAATGATTGAAAATGCGATCTGGTCATTGTAACAGACAACTGCATCCATCTTTCTTTGATCCTTTATCATCTGAACAACCGATGTTATTGGTTTCAACTGACGATCTTCTGTATGAAACCAGACAACCATATCTGGATCATATTGATATCCTGCTTCCTGAAGTGCCATCACATAACCTTTATGTCGTTCTCTTCCTTGGTGATCATCTGCTTTAAAAACTCCTACGATATGTTGATGTCCCATATCGATCAGATATTTTGTAAGCAGATAACCTCCTTTACAGTCGTCCATAAGAATGTGTGGTTTGTCTTTCATCTCCTCATAGACTCCGTGAATAAAAATGTAGGGAATTTCATATTTATCAAGATTCTCATAAAGTTTTGGATGTCTGCATACAATCTCACTTTTACTTGGCTCAATGATCAAGCCATCAATATCTTTTGTAAGAATATCTTCAAGACATGCTGTCTCTCCTCGTCTGCTATTTTCTGTTGTCTTAAAAATAATACTGTATCCATCTTTGGAAAGGACACTGTTGATCCCCTGGATCAATCTAGGGAATATATAATCAGAAATATAGGTTGTAACCACTGCAATGTTCTTTGATTCCTTTTTATGAAGTGCCCGTTCTGTACAAAACGTTCCCTTTCCATGAACTGCAATGATATAACCTTCTTCTTCCAGAATTGACAGCGCCTTACGTACGGTATGGCGGCTAAGATCATATTCCTGTACTAGTTGATTCTCTGACGGCATCTTATCTCCCGGTTGATAGACACCAGATAAAATATCATTCTTCAGTAATTCCTTTAATGTGTGATATTTCATTTCTCCTTTGTTCTTTCCCATGTTTGACATCCTCCTTCCTTATGGTTCTTATTTTAAAACTTGTACGGTCCTCTTTACAAGTTGTTGTTTATGGTCGATATTAACAATATTTTCACTTAATTTCTATGCACTTTTAACAAAAACTATTTTTTCTATCATTCTGCTTTTCCTTTTCTACTATCTCATGCTATACTGACTATCAAGAAGGAGTAATATACGATTGGAGGATTTCATGAAAATTTTGTGTGTAACAAAATGCCCGACTGGAATGGTTCAAACCTATGTTGCGGCAGAGAAACTAGAACAGGCAGGTAAGAAACTTGGCATTGACCTTTCTGTGGAAACACAGGGAGCTATGGGAATTCAAAATCAGTTTTCCCCTGAACAGATCGATGAAGCTGATTATATTGTGATCGCTGCTGATGTTGCGATCGACGAAGCTTCCCGCTTCGGTAATAAAAAGCTTTATGTCACATCTTTAGAAGATGCCATTGTTCATCCTGAGCAGATTTTAGAATCTCTGACAACCAAGTCATATTCTTATCAGGATGCAGCTGTATCGAATAAGAAGATTCTTGGCTAGAAAAAAAACATCACATTTATGATCTTAATGGTCACTAATGTGGTGGTTTTTTTCAAATATATATGATGATCAGATCAAAATACAATTTGTAAATTACGTTTATTTATGTTAAACTAGAACATACATTCGAAAGGGGCTGTTTGATATGGAAATCTCATCAAAAGGTTTATCTTTAAATAAAAAACTGAAGATTTTAGCTGATGCAGCAAAATACGATGTCGCCTGTACTTCCAGTGGTTCTTCCCGCCGTGGAAAGAAAGGAATGCTCGGGAATACAGAGGCTGCTGGAATCTGTCATAGTTTTTCTTCGGATGGGCGCTGTGTGTCTTTGCTTAAGATCTTACTTAGCAATGAATGTATTTATGATTGTAAGTATTGTCTAAACCGAGTAAGTAATGACAGGGTTCGTACAACATTTACTCCAGAAGAGATCTGTACGCTTGTTGTGGAATTTTATCGAAGAAATTATATTGAGGGCCTATTTTTAAGCTCTGGTATTGTGAAGAGTCCAACGTATACAATGGAATTGATGTATCAGGCGATTTATCTGCTCCGTACAAAGTATCATTTTAATGGATATATCCATGTGAAAGCGATTCCTGGAGCTTCAGATGAGTTGATCACAAACATGGGATATCTTGTCGATCGTATGAGTGTGAATTTAGAACTTCCTACGATTGATGGACTTAAGAAACTGGCACCTCATAAGAATCCAAAGAAACTCGTTGCTCCAATCCGTCAAATTCAAAACGGGATTGTAGATCATCGTTTAATGATGGGGAAAGATGCTTCCATGGAACGCTCTAGAAGTAACAAATACTTGAAACATACGATCTTTCATGAAAATCCTTATCAGCGGATTCAGACTGGTTCTTCCCCATTGACGCTTGCAGATCCTTCCCTTAAGAGTACTTTGCGTCTACAAAACAATGGGAAACCAACTCCTTTTGTTCCTGCTGGTCAGAGTACACAGATGATCATTGGTGCGACTGGGGAAAGTGATCTGCAGCTTTTATCGACAACACAGAAGTTATATCAGCAGTATGATTTAAAGCGTGTGTTTTATTCGGCTTATGTTCCGTTAAATGAAGACTCTAATCTGCCAGCTCTTGGAACTGCACCGCCGCTTCTTCGTGAACATCGTCTGTATCAGGCTGACTGGCTGCTTCGTTTCTATGGATTCAAAGCAGATGAATTGCTTTCTGTGGACCGGCCGAATTTTAATACGATGCTTGATCCGAAGTGTGACTGGGCGCTTCGCCATCTGGATATTTATCCGGTTGAGATCAACCGCGCTTCTTATGATGTGTTACTTCGTGTTCCTGGGATTGGTACAAAGTCTGCGTTCCGTATTGTAAAGGCTCGTAGACATGGTACTCTTAATTTTGAACATTTGAAAAAGATGGGCGTTGTGTTAAAACGTGCGAAATATTTTATTACTTGTAGTGGAAAGATGATGTATCGGATACCGATTGAGGAAGATTTTATTACCAGACAGCTGATTGGTGAGGATGGAAAGCAAAATTGGGAGATCGATCATCCACAGACCTATCGACAGCTTTCTTTATTTGATGATTTTAATTTCCAGTCAGAAGTTACTATAGAAGATTCTTCGAAAACCTTGTTTGGGCAGATGTAATTTTTGATTCATTTTATATATTCTGGAGGATATCATGACTATTTTTACCTGTGAAGATCATTTTGATGCGATGATGACTTGTGTTTATGAAGCTTGGGCATCAAGACTTGGACATTCGAATGTGAAATTGAAGACAGAACCTATCGGGAATCTGGAATTATTTTGTAACTATCGGCATGTGGATACTGATTCTGAGAAAACAGCCCGTGTCATTCGTTCGATTAAAAGTAAGATTTCTTATCAGGCTTATCTTATGATCTATGAAGCTGCAATGTCTGATGCTGAGGATAAATTGGATATCATTTATCGATTTATTGTTGCTGGATTTCATTATGGAGCGCATGTTGTGGATTTTCTTCAAGAACCTGTGATCATGCGGATGTTTGAATTGAAACGCAAGGTTGGAAATGAAGCTCATTCACATATTGAATTTATCCGTTTTGCAAATATGCCTGGAAATGTGCTAGTGAGTCATATTGAACCAAAGAGTAATGTATTAACCTTAGTGGCCCCTCACTTTTCTGACCGTCTTCCTTCGGAGAATTGGATGATCATTGATGATCAACGTTTTATTGCAGTTGTTCATCCTGCTGATCAGGATTATTATCTGACAACACTTTCAAATGAAGAAATGGACCGCCTGTCAGTAAAAACAGACGATCCGTTTATTGATCTATGGAAAGACTTTTTCAATACGATCAGAATTAAAGAAAGAGAAAATTCTCAGTGTCAGAGGAATCTGATGCCTTTGTGGTATCGGAAACATATGACGGAATTTCAGTGATTTTCAAATTTCTCTTATAAATTTTTCGCTAATTCTTTCACTTTCTCAAGCTCTGGACATTCTTTCATCGTACCTTTCTCTACCATGTTCGGAGCTGTGATGATTCCTTTGTCTTCCCATTTTAAGTAAGATGTCATCGCCTTATACTGAGCGATCGCTGCATCAAAAACATGATCTGCTCCTGCGTTTAATAATAATGCTGTTTTATTGAAATGGAATCCTGTACTTCCACATGCATATAATCGGTCAATAACAGTTTTTAGCTGGGCTGTGATGTCAAACCAGTAGATTGGAGATGCAAAGACTACCATATCTGCATCTTTTAATATTTCTAAGACTTTTGACATATCATCTTTCTGCACACATTCTCCCTGATGCGCATAGCAATATTTACACCCTAGACATCCTTTGATGTTCATTGGTGCGATATTTAAGATTTCTACTTCATGTTTATCTGCTGCTTTGGCAAATGTTTCTGCCATGATTTCTGTATTTCCGCCTTTTCTTGGGCTTCCATTTAATATTACGACCTTCATATTTTTGTTTCTCCTTTTTATAGTTCTTCTTGTTTTAGATATTCCAAGAATGCTTTGCATCCTTCCACTACATCTCTGTATGTATCATCAAAATTCCCTGTATACCACGGATCTGCGATGTCTCTTGGATGTTTGGAATAATCTAATAATAGATGAATTTTTCCATCTGGGTCACCGCCTGTGATACGATTCATATTTCTTAGATTCCATGCATCCATGCCAATGATATAATCATATTCTTCGTAATCTTGTTTTGTCATCTGGATGGCTCGGTGTTTTAGGACTGGGATTCCTTCCTGTCTTAGTTTATTGACTGTTCCATGATGTGGCGGATTGCCAATTTCTTCTCTGCTCGTTGCGGCAGAATCGATGTAAAATTTGTCTTTTAGACCTTGATTATTTACCATATCTTGGAAAACAAATTGGGCCATAGTGCTTCGGCAGATATTGCCGTGGCATACAAATAGTATTTTTATCATTATTTGAACCTCTTTCTTTTTATCACGTTTTATGAATTTTTGTGAGTTTTTCCTTTATTTACGCACTTTCCAAGCATCTTAAATATTTTTTGTCATTTTTCATTTCTTTATGAATCTTCATATAACTTAGCTTCTATCCATGATAAAACCAATGATAAAATACCATACTCTTTTATAATTTATCATCACTGATATCTGCCATTTTTTTATGCTTCGATCTGTGTAATTTCTTTAACTCTTTTTTTGCATCATCGTATTGCAAATGTGTATATGTATTTAGTGTAACACCAATATCTGAATGTCCCATTAAATACTGCAATGTCTTTGGATTCATCCCCGATTTTGCCATATTACTACAATATGTATGTCTACATACATGCGGTGTTACTTTCGGCATAGGAATTTTATAAATTTTGTTGTACTTTTCCCTGATATGTTGAAAATACTTTTCCCAATGCATCGCAACCATTGGTCGATCATTCTTATCCAAATATAAAAAGCCTTTCTTTCCATCTACAACAAATTCTGTCTTCGGCTTTTTTCTATTATTTATGATCGTTTCAAAACATTCATACACTTCCTTACTCATTGGAATCATTCGATTTCCATTGTCTGTTTTGGGTTTCTGAATTACATATTGCATTTGGCTCGTCCGTTGCAATTGATGATCAATCACAATCCTTTTATTTTTCAAATCAATATCATCCATTGTCAAACCACAAAATTCAGAAATCCTCATTCCTGTTTTAAAAAGAATATAAATTCCCTCATAATATCGTTTAAAATGCTTGTCATTCTTTACAAATTCCAAAAACTGACGTTCTTGTTTTCTTGTAATGGATTCCCTAGTAACAGAATCATTCACAACAACCGTTGCTAATTGAAATTCAAATGGATTTTTCAATAATAGATCATCGTCTACCGCCATTTGAAATGCAGGTCTTAAGACTCCTCTAATACTATGAATTGAACTATATCCTCTTCCGCCATCTTGTAAACCAATTAACCAAATCTTAGCGTCTGATAATTTTACAGTATCAATTCTTCTACTTCCAAATTCGTCTTTCTTTAATATATTTATTACTGTTCTGTATCCCACTTGTGTTGTATATCTTACACCTTTCTTCTGTAAAGTATATTTATCAACCAATTCCAATACAGTCATTCCACCGCCATGATAAGCAATTCCTTGACTCTGTACCTTATTAAGCTCTGCAATTTGATCTCTTAAGGCAACACATTCTCTTTTTCCTTTGGGAAGTCTGTCCGTTCTCTCTAATTTCCAACTATACAGGCATTTTTGTTTTCCAGACACATAATACGTATAACGATAACGCCCATCTTTGCATTGACTCTCTCTATCTCTTAAAATCCTATTTTTGTTGTCTCTTCTCTTTAAACTCATATGAATCTCTCCTTAAATAAAAGAGAGTCTCTGCCATAGTACCTACCCATTATATCATGACAAAGACTCACTTTCTATATCTTAAATACTTTCAACACTATCCAAAAATTTTTCAAATTTTTTCCGCTTAATCTGCGTTTTTGCACCATTATGCAAAATAAAATCTGCACCCTCATGATTTTCAATAATCCAACGTAATTTGCCTTGACCAATCCCAAAATATTCTGATGCCTGTGTTATACTCAGCGAATATTTTTCAGAAATAGGGACTATATTCTTTCCCATATGAATCATCACTCCTCTCTAAACAATCATCATTAAATAAATATGCCTTAAAGACTTCTCCATCCTGATTCACAAACATCCCTTGAATATCAGGATCAATCATATCACTAGCATCTATATTATCTAATATGATTTGTGATAATGTTTTCTCTGCTCTTCCACAGATTCTGGCAGAAATATTATTCTTTATAGCACCATTAATAACATCTACTGATGGTCTTTGAGTTGCAAGCAACAAATGAATTCCAAATGCTCGACCAAGTCTAGCAATCATTCCCAATTTTCTTTGCACTATTGCAATCTTATTCTTTTCTTCCTTATTATAGCCTGTCGTATCCATTAATTCTGCAACTTCATCGCATGCGAACACAATATGCTGTAGTTTATTTTCTTCTTGTTCATTGTAGATGTCGATATCTTTATATCCTTTACTTCCAAATATTATTTGTCTATCCAATAATTCTTTACAAATACCATCCAGATTACTTATTACATCTTCAATTGTTGTCATAAAATGGCAATATTTATCCCATTTATACGAAAAATCAACTTTTCCCTTAAAATCAGCAATATATACAGCATAGTCCTTTTTTATACATTGCATCAATAACAGCTTCAATAAGTTTGTTTTCCCTGACCCTGTCGAACCGCCTAATAAGATATGTGGATATACATCTAAATCGACAGATATTTGTTTTCCCATACTTTCCCCAAGAATTAAACTATTTCTTGGGGTTAAATATGAATTTTTCCAGTAAATCGGCATACTGTAATCAAATTTTCCTTTCATTCCCTCTATTATAATTTCTGTATTTTTATTGCCGATTTTTATTTTTGAAATGGATATGTCTAATGCACTCTCGATTTCTTGTTTTTTGTCCTTCCATTTTTCAATTCCTATGCCAACAGAATTAAATCTTATTATAAAAAAATTATTATCTGTCATTTTTTGCTCCAAATATATAGGCTCTTCTCGTACCTTATTAACTAATCCTACCATCTGAAATGCTTTTGAATACTTTTCATCAATGAACCACTCGCTCCATTTCATACAAAAAAATCCTATAACAACTAAATTCAATACAATATAGTTGCTTTGATATACCAAACTATCCCATCCTGATATAACATCATTCATTGAATTATGTTGATGGTGCATCTGCACCATCAGCATAACAATTACATAAATGATTATCATTTTTTTCTTTTGTTTCGCCGTACTTATTAATGTTTTACCTCTTTCGTAAATTCTCTTTCTGTTAATATTTTCTCTCACACATTCTCTTTTTTCATTCATCTTTTATACCTCTCCTTTTTGTACTCAATTACCTTGCCATCACTATCCAACTCAATAACCTTATCAATTCGCCTCACTAACGCATTCCAAGTTTCTTTGCTATTAACCTGAACATCTCTGTACTGATCCTCTAATGGTAAATTAGATAATATATACACTTTCTCATAACAAGCTGTCCGATCCATATACCTCGCTGGAAGTTGCACTGGATACCTGTCCAAATAACATAGCATTTCAGATATTGGTATCTGACTCCTATACTCGTCGAACACCAACACTTTTTGTCCACTGTACGAATCAAAACTAATGCTTCCATGTCTGTAATTCGTAACTCGACATATCTCATTCAACTTATAATTGTCATAGACTGTCCTTGTTTTTCCCACTCCTGTCTTCCCAAAAATATAGATTGTTTCTATATTTCTCATGCACATTGAGAATTTTTCTCTATTAAAAATCTCTCGCAGATTATCAATATCCTTTCCTTTAAATAAATACTGTTTCTTTTTTTGAATAATCTCCAAAGTACTTCGACCTTCGGTTATCATATTCATAATTACTGTTTGATCGGGTGCTTTTTCTTCGTTTTCAGATGGGCATGCTCCACTTTCAAAAAAACTATCCTTTAATGATGTTTTTGCCTTTTCACTTTTTCCCCACTTCCCAATTTTTTGAATATAATCTCTATTTTCTTTTGCAGACCCATATGCTCGCTCGATGTGCGCAATCGGAAATCTATTTTTTACTGTTCCAAATCGAATTGGCGCATGTGAAAACAAAAATATATGTACATGTTCTCTCCCTTTTTCAGCTCCAACTTCATGGGCAAAACAAAAATAATTTAACGTTAATTTATTTCTTAAGATATCTTTAATCATATCATCAGAAATCCCATGTTCCTTTGGAGAATTAATTGTTAACTGATATTTTCTTGATTGACTTCTACCGTCCATTTTTTTACATCCTTTCTTTAATACTTGCTACATGCTACTTACTTGCACACAGGTAATACTAACCTGTGTGCAAGGTCAAGGGAAAATCCTTTTCGGTATTTTCCCTTGGCACAGATACAGATTTAACTCTTAATCTGCTTAATAGCCTCTGCACTTGCTGAGATATCGTAATCTCCATTTCTCCAGTAAATACGCATGTCCAATTTTTCAAATTCCACAGGTACATATCCTTTTTCTGGTTTTTCGATTCTACATTCTCCAAGCACTTTTACGCCAATTTTTTCCAATTCATGATCTGGCAATGCCACGATATATCTATATCCCTCAATATTTTCGGTTTTTTTCCCGTCAACATACACAAAACAAGGTTTAACGTCAACCAGTAAAGGATTAGTTCCTATCGTCGCATTTGCATCAATCACAACATCTGTTATTTTCATGTATTCTATTACTCCTTTCTTATTTTTTTCAACTGATCAATTGATAGCTTAATTATAATCCTTTCCTAAACAAAAAAATTGACCGCTAATAGCGGTCAACTTTTTTAAGATTCTTCATAAATTTCCCTTGCTTCTAGTGCTTTTCTTTTACAATTCATGTAAGTTCCTCTCTTTCCATTCTCTTTATAAATTTTATCAGCCTCTAAAACCAATTTCCCTGCAAAATTCCATTTTTCTTTTTCAGTTAAATCTTTTACACGCTCTCTGGGTATTTCTAATATATCCAGTATAACTTTTTCGATACAATCATCATCTTTGTCATACAAACTTTGTCCACACTCATAAAAAAAATCATAACATTCTTCCTTGGTTAACAACAATCCAAGACAAACTTTTATTATTATATCGCTATCCAGTTTTGCTATATTTTTATATTTTCCTTTCAAAAATTTATTAAATGTTTTATAACTTTCAAATCCTGTTCTTTCCATAAAACATTGTTCTGTTTTAACTCGTGGAAGATATTTTAACACAAACGCTTCAAACACCAATGCATACCTGTCTCGTCCCATATCTTTTTGTTTTCCATTCTTAATTTCCTCATAATATTCTTCTACTAATTTTGCATTTCTTACCATTGATTCAATCTCTAATTCAGAAATATTTTTATCGTTTGTTGCCAATATAACAAACAAATTAATGGGCATGGTTTATATACTACTAAACAATTATCAATTAACAACAGCTTTGTTTTTTTATTTTTGTTTATATTTATTGATATCATATATAGCCTCCTTTCATACCGCCCATGATTTTGAAATGCTTTCTTCTTTCTTTAAACACAAAAAAGGAACATATTGTTTAATAATATGTTCCTTCTACTTTTATTAAATTATCCAAATGTCTCTTCTGCCTTATTCTACCTGAAAAAAAGCATACTACACCCTTTAATTAATTTCTTTCCAAATAATAACAAAATTCTAATAATAACCTAATCTAATAATAACTTAATTCTAATAAATCTAATAACAATATTATTATATTACATTTGTCAAATAATTTCAACATAATTTCCTTTATTTAGACAAGAGGACTTAATCCTTGCAGTCCTTAAGTCCTCTAAAACAATTTTATTATTCAATCCATTTACGTTCCGTAAAGAACTGCCCTACGGCGTCTCAGCTTCGCTTTGTTTCTTTACCTCACTCGTCTTTATCTAATATACATATCCTCAGTATCAGCCAACCAATAAAAATAAATTGTAAGACCAATCATTGAAATTGAGATTATTGCCAAAAAAGCAATTACACCTATATCTTTTACATAATTCCATGTTTCTGCTTTTTTTACTTGCTTAATAGGAAAATAAGTTTTTTTATTTATTTGTATTTGATAAGCTATATTGTAATTGTCTATTTTATTTTGCTTATCTTTTAAATATGTAATCAATTTTCCTCTCTGTATATTACTTAGCTCTTTATTTGAAATATTAGGATATTCATTCCATTCTCCATTTTTTCTGAATAGACAAATATTATCCCCATTCTTAATTTTTATAAATTTAAGAATAGTTCCATTTTGAATCTTTTTTCCATTTTGAATTTCTTCTATTATTCCCTCTTTTTTGTAACATTGTGTTTCATCTATTTTATAATTCCATGATTCCTTCGAAATTTTCACAACATACGCTACAATGATTATTGAAAAAATAGATAAAATAAATGCAAGAGAAAATGAACGTTTTCCCCATTTTTCCATCTTAAAAAATTTCATATCTTCTCTCACTCCTCATTCAATAACCTTTTTACCAACAAAATTCTTTCCTGAATTAAATTAATACATATTCTATAAGAATCTTCCAATTCCAAAGTTTCATTTTCCATAGCACAACCTAATACTTCACTGATTGCATTTGCTTCGTATAAAGCTCTGTTTATCTGATCTTTTGTTTCAATTTTCATCTTGATTTCCACCTTTTCGAAATATTAATATAAAAATATTGTACTATGGCAAAAACTCTCTTCAATCATGATAATTTAATGTTAATTTTTCCAGTTTCTTTCTTATATTTGTGATAAAATCATAGGTTTCCGGAAAATGTTCAAATACTGCCGTGGCAGATAAAGAGTACTTTTATCATTGTTGCATAACCTCGCATTTCTTAGTTTTTCTTGGTTTTTCGGGCTTTGTAAGCCTTTGTAAATTTTTGCTTTCTGGCATAACCTGGTTTATTTTCGCATAATATCGTCAGCAAAAGGTGTAAAATAAGGTGTATATTTTTCTATTTTACACCTTGCTATTTTCAATTAAAAATCGTAATTACACAACCTGAATCCGAGCAATTTCTTCCCTGGCATCCTCAAGATTTACATGCGTATATGTATTCAACGTTACGCTGATCTCTGCGTGGCCCATCAAATATTGCAATGCTTTTGGATTCATTCCGGATTTTGCCATGTTTGAGCAATAGGTGTGCCGACATACATGCGGTGTAATGACAGGCATCTGTACTTTATAAGTATTATTATACTTCTGAATGATGTGTTGAAAATAATGCTCCCAGTGCAGGGAATAACAGATACTTTCATTTTTATCAAAGTATAAGAATCCACTTTTTCCATCTACCATAGGTTCTGCTTTGGGCGGGTTCCGTTTTTCTATTATTTTCCGAAAGCATTCCTCTACATCTGCAGTCATAGGTATCTTTCTCGTTCCGCTGGTTGTTTTAGTCTCTTGAATATAATATCCGATTTTTGATTTTTTCTGCAATTGATGATCGATGTTGATCGTATGCTCCTTAAAATCAATGTCAGAAATGGTCAAACCACAAAATTCCGAGATGCGAAGGCCGGTTTTAAATAATATGTAAATCCCCTCATAATACCTGCAAAAATGAGAATCCTCTTTCACAAATCGTAGAAACTTACGTTCCTCTGCTCTGCTGATTGCTTCTCTTGTCACACTGTCATTCACAACCACTTCCATTAGCTGAAACTGAAATGGATTTTTCCTGATCAGGTCATCATCCACTGCCAACTGAAATGCCGGACGAAGAACTCCTCGGATCGAATGGATGGAACTATAGCTTTTCTTTTCTACCTGCTGAAGATGTATCAGCCAACATTTTGCATCCGAAATCCGAACCGTATCAATCCTTCTTTTTCCAAATGGATCTTTCTTCAATAAATTGATAACTGTTCCGTATCCTGCAACTGTAGTAGGTCTGACACCGGTTTTTGTTGATGTATATTTTTCAACCAGTTCCAGCACCGTCATGTTTCCGCCATTTGTTGCAATCTGCTCAAAATGGTCCGCCTGGATTTTCTTCTCCATCTCCCGAAGCGACAAAGTACGGCGCTTTCCTTTCGGAGTTGCATCGTTATGGTCTAAGCGCCAGCTATATACGCAGCGCTCCTTTCCCATCTCATCGACATACTTAAATCGATATCTGCCATCAGATAACTGTATTTCTCCATTGTGTAATATACGTCCTCTATGATCTCTCCTTTTTTCACTCATAATATTTTAGTCTCCTTCATCAAATGTTCATTTAACTTGGAAGACCGTCTCGGTTTCTTCATTATACCACAAGACCTTCTCTTCGCTAAGATAAAATGAACATTATTTTCATTACTATTTCTTCTATTCTGTCACTTAAACTGTACTGGCTGTATCCAGATAATCTTCAAATAATTTTCTTTTGAATCGGATGTGCGAACCAACTTCCAAAATAAAATCTGCTCCTTCATTTTCACCTGCAATCTGTCTTAATCTCTTTTCTCCGATTCCGTAATATTCAGCTGCTTCGAAAACATTTAAAGAATATTTCTTCCAAACAGGTATTGTTTTTTCTGTATGATTCATTCGCATTCCTCCTCCCCTCTGTTTGTATTCAACAACGTTTTCGCTTTCTCCATTTTCATACTTGCAATCACTTCTCTCTTACTTGTGCCTCCAACATACATAGGCGTACACATTTCTAAAATACGGTCATAGATACGTCTTTTATCTAACATGGTCTCGTTTTTTATTTCTTTCAGCGGAAGATTGGTCGTAATGATCAAAGGTCGTCCTGAACGGATTCTTCGATCTATGACGCTAAAAATAATTCCTAACGCATATTCTGAATTTCGTTCCACTCCAA
>ERZ827516.477-NODE-477-length-43628-cov-3.631423_pt1 | contig 43628 bp, 34 predicted proteins | sample MGYA00519703_ERZ827516 | MGnify/ENA primary metagenome ERZ827516 (study PRJEB31778, sample SAMEA3449337) | human gut metagenome | biome: human gut; feature: human-associated habitat; material: faeces | place: United Kingdom | collected 2010/2012 ...
GAGCGGGACGGATGGTGTCGGCGGTGGAGTAGGTAGCGCCGCCCAGCAGGCAGTCTGCCTTGCCCATCTTCACCAGCATGGTGCCAAAGTAGTTGGACTTCTTCAGCAGGGCGGTGCACTCCTCTGCGGACTGCTTGCCCTTGCGCAGCTCCACCATGGTGCTGACCATCTCATCAAAACCGGCGTAGTTCTCCGGGTCGATGATCTCGGCAGCGGAAATATCAAAGTTACCGGCGGCGGCAGCAGCCTTGCACTCTGCCTCGTTGCCCACCATAACGACCTTCAGCACGCCCTCGGCCAGCAGCTTGCTTGCGGCCTCCAGAACGCGGGGGTCATTGCCCTCGGTGAACACGATCGTCTTGGGATTTGCCTTCAGCTGTGCTACCAGCGGTGCAAACATATCAGCCATTGTGATTACCTCCGAAAATGCTTTCCAAAATTTGCATTCCGTGTCTGTTGGACACAAGGATGCCTTTCTTCTTTATTCTAGCACAGACGGCAAAAAGTTCAAGACAAAATTGTGTTTTTGTGCTATATTTTAGGGGAGAAACCTTTGTTTTATTTGTGAATAAAATATCATACCGATTTTAAAGGAGATGTTCTCCATGGATATGGATACTTTAAAGGCCGAATGCCTTGCCTGCACCCGGTGCGAGCTGTGCGCCACCCGGACGAACGTGGTGTTCGGGCAGGGCGTGCCGGACGCCGAGGTGCTGTTTGTGGGCGAGGGCCCCGGCCAGAGCGAGGACGAGCAGGGTCTGCCCTTTGTGGGGCGCAGCGGCCAGCTGCTGGACAAATACCTGTTTGCCATCGACCTTGACCGCAAAAAGAACTGCTATATTGCCAACATCGTCAAGTGCCGCCCGCCCCAGAACCGCGACCCGCTGCCCGCCGAGAGCGAAGCCTGTATGCCGTGGCTGCGGGAGCAGTTCCGGCTGCTGCATCCCAAGATCGTGGTCTGCCTTGGGCGTGTTGCCGCCCAGCGGATGATCCGGCAGGATTTTTCCGTCACCCGGGAGCACGGACAGATCATTGAGAAGGGTGGCATTTTGTTCATGGGCACCTTCCACCCCGCCGCCCTGCTGCGCCAACCCCAGAACAAGCCTGAAGCCTTTGCGGACTTTACCGTACTGCGGGACACCATTGCCGCCGTGTGCGAGCATACCTATCATAAATAAGGACAGGAACCAACCGCGCCGCTTTTGCATACTGTAAAGCAAAAGTGAGGTGTTTTTGTATGGAAAGTTCCGTGCATCCTTCTGTGGATTTCTTTTTGGGCGCTACAACGCCCGCCGGGTTCAAGGGCTACTTTGCGCCGCTGCGCCGGGAGCCCGGAATGCAGCTGGTGCTGCTCAAAAGCGGGCCGGGCTGCGGCAAGTCTACTTTGATGAAGCGTCTGGCGCGCGCCGCACAGGATAAGGGCGAACCTATCCAGCGCATCCACTGCGCCAGCGACCCCGACAGTCTGGACGGGGTGGTGTTCCTGCGGCAGAAACGCGCCATCATCGACGCCACCGCGCCCCATGTGGTGGAGCCGGAAGCCCCCGGCGCAGACGAGCGGGTGTTGAGTTTGTACCACACCATTGACGCCGATGCCCTGCACCCCCACAAGGACGAGGTGACCGCCCTGTTTGCCCGCAACCAGCTGCTGCGCAGCCGGGCGGCGCGGTATGTGGCCTCGGCGGGCAGCCTGCTGCTGGACAGCCGCCGCGCCGAAGCGTGCAGCGCCAACTTTGAAAAAGTGCGCCGCTACGTCAAGCGGCTGTGCATCCGCCTGTTGCCCCGCACCGAGGAGATGGGCTCTGAAGAGCTGCGGCTGCTCTCGGCCATCACGCCCAAGGGCGAGGTGTTCTATCAGGGCACGGTGCAGGCACTGGCAGACAAATGCATCCTCTTCCGGGACGACTACGGGGCAGTCTCCCGCCTGCTGCTGGAACTCATCCGCGCCGAGGCACTGGCGCGGGGCTACCACATCATCACCTGCCCCTGCGCCATGCACCCGGAGGATAAAATCGACCACATTATCATTCCCTCCCTGCGGCTGGCGTTCCTGACCGACAACCGCTGGCATCCGGTGCGGCTGTCTGCGGCGCAGACCGTGCGGTGCAGCCGCTTTGTGGACCGGGAGAACCTTTCTGCCTGCCGTGCACGGCTGCGCTTCAACGAGCGCGCCGCCGCCGAGCTGCTGGAACAGGCCTGTGCCCTGATGGCACAAGCAAAAAGCTGCCACGATGAACTGGAGACCTACTACCGCACCGCCGTGGACTTTGCACAGGTGGATGCCGCAGCCGCCCAGTGCATGGAGTTGTTCGGGGTAGGATAACGAAAAAACGGAGGTGAAACGCCTTGGCAAGCATCCATCTGCCCATCCGGCAGCTGGTGGAGTTTTTGCTGCGCACCGGCAGCATCGACAGCCGCTTTGCCGGCTTTGACCGCGCCAACGAGGGCGCACGCATCCACCGCAAGCTGCAAAAGGCCGCCGGGGAGGGCTATCAGGCCGAGGTATTCCTCAGCGCGGAGCGGGAAGCCTGCGGCATCGCCTTTACGCTGGAAGGCCGGGCAGACGGCATTTTCACCGATGAAAACGGCACCGTGACTATTGATGAGATCAAGACCACTACCGTCCCCTATGAGGAGATCACCGAGGAACTGAACCCCTGCCACTGGGCGCAGGGCATGGTATATGCCGCCATTTTCAGCAGCCAGCAGGGACTGGATGCGCTTGCCGTGCGTCTGACCTATTATCAGGTCGATACCGACCAGATTCAGCGCTTTACCCGGCAGTTCACTCAGCAGCAGCTGGAGCAGTTTTTGCGGCAGCTTTTAATGCAGTATGCCCCGTGGGCGCAGCGGCAGCTGGACTGGGACACCCGGCGCAGCCAAAGCCTTGCGGCGCTGCAATTTCCCTTTGCGGAGTACCGCCCCGGGCAGCGGGCGCTGGCGGGCGAGGTGTACCGCGCCTGCCGCGCCGGGAAGAGCGCCGACCGCAAGGGCGGCACCCGCGTTTTTTGTCAGGCCCCTACCGGCATCGGCAAGACCATGAGCGCGCTCTTCCCTGCTTTAAAAGCCATGGGCGAGGGCTGCGGCGCAAAACTGTTCTATCTGACCGCCCGCAACACCACCCAAGCCGCCGCCGAGGACGCAGTGGCGCGGCTGCGTGCCGCACAACCCGGTCTCGCCTTGCGCAGCGTGACCCTGACCGCCAAGGAAAAGGCTTGTCTGCCCCCGGACGCCGAAGGGCACCCCGCCTGTCTGCCGGAGGTGTGCCCCTTTGCCAACGGCTACTACGACCGCCGCAAGGATGCGCTGGCGGCTCTGCTGGACGGCAGCGGCAGTTTCAGCCGTGCCGCGCTGGCGGACACCGCCCGGCAGTTCTCGGTGTGTCCCTTTGAGCTGGGGCTGGACTTGAGCGAGTGGTGCGATGTGGTCATCGGAGACTACAACTATCTGTTTGACCCTGTGGTGCACCTCAAGCGCTTTTTCGATGCCGCCGGGGACTGGCTATTCCTCATTGACGAGGCGCACAACCTGCCGGACAGAGCCCGTGCCATGTACTCGGCGCAGTTTGCCAAAAGCAGCCTGACCGAGGCAAAGCGGGCGCTGGGCAAGGGCAAAAGCAGCCTGAAAACCGCGCTGACCAAGGCGGATAAGGTCTTTCTGGCGGCGCGCAAAGCCTGCGCACAGGCTGCGCCCCGCACAGGTGCAGAGCCCGCCGGGGAGACCGAGCCTACGCAGGTGAGCCTGCTGCCCGCCGAGACCGCCCCGGATTTTGCCTTACCGGAGCCACTGTATGCCCGGGATGGCACCGTGTTTTTGCAGCAGCTGCCCGCCGCTTTGCCCGCTGCCCTGCGGGCGGTGCACACCCCTTTGCAGGACTGGCTGGAACAAAACCCCGAGGACCCCGCCCACGCCCAGCTGCTGGAACTCTACTTTGCCTTGCAGGATATCGCCCGCGCGGCCGACCGGTACGACAGCCATTTTGTCACCCAGCTCACCGCCCGGGGCAGTGAGTTGGAGCTGCATCTGCTCTGCTTAGACCCCGCGCCTTTTGTGGACGCCAGTCTGGCGGCAGGGCGCAGCGCGGCGCTGTTCAGTGCCACATTGACCCCGCCTGCCTTTTACCGCAGCGTGCTGGGCTGCGCCGATGCCCGGGCGGTGGCGCTGCCCAGCCCCTTCCCGCCGGAAAATCTGGGGCTGTTCTGTCTGCCGGGCATCTCCACCCGCTACCGTCAGCGGGAAGCCAGTGTGCCCGCCGTAGCCGATGCGCTGGCGGCGCTGGCAAAGGGCAAGACCGGCAATTATCTGGCGTTTTTCCCCAGCTACGCCTATTTGCAGCAGGTGTACGAAGCCTTTGCCGCCCGCTGGCCGGACATCCCTACCCTTGTGCAGCAGCGCAGCTTGGACGATGCCGGGCGCGCGGAGTTTCTGGCGCAGTTTGTGCCCCACCCCGCCAAAACGCTGCTGGGTTTTGCCGTGATGGGCGGCATCTTCGGCGAGGGAGTAGACCTTGTGGGTGACCGGCTCATCGGCTGTGCCATCGTGGGGGTGGGCCTGCCGCAGGTGAACCCCCGGCAGGAGATGCTGCGCCGGTATTACGAGGAGCAGTCCGGCTGCGGCTTCGACTATGCCTACCGCTACCCGGGCATGAACAAGGTACTGCAAGCCGCCGGGCGGGTGGTGCGCACCCCACAGGACAAAGGCGTGGTGTTGCTTTTGGACGACCGCTTTGCGCAGCCCGACACCGCCCGTCTGTTCCCGCCGCACTGGCAGCACATCCGGTATCTGCCCGGTACCGCCGCGCTGGAAGCGGCGCTAAAAGGGTTCTGGGATGTATAAAACTGCAAAAGGAGTTGTTGCATCATGCGCAACAACTCCTTTTGCTATAACCTTAATACTCCACGCCTTTCCGTGCGGCGATGCCCTTCTGGTAGGGGTGGCGGCGGCAGCACATCTCTGTGAGGTAATCTGCGGCATCCAGCATCCACCCAGGGGCTGCGTGGGCGGTCAGGACGCACTCCTGCCCGGCGGGGCGGTGCAGCACCGCCTGCTGCAACAGGGCTTTATCCACCATGTCCAGTTCCCACGCGCTGCCGGCTTCGTCCAGCACCAGCATATCACAGGGCTGCGCCAGCGCCGCCGCAAGGTTTTTGTTTTGCAAATCGCGGGTAGCGGCCTTTTCCGCCTCGTTCATCTGAAAAACAAATTTCTGCCCGGCCTTGCCCCGGTAAACGACAGCGCCCAGCTGCTCCAGCAGCGGGATCTCGCCGCTCTGCCCGCCCTTTAAAAACTGCACGATGACCACACGTTTTCCGCTGCCCAGCGCCCGCAGGGCAAGCCCCATGGCGGCTGTGGTCTTGCCCTTACCATCGCCGTAATACAGATGCAAAAGGCCTAAACTTTCCATCGTCTTTCTCCTTTTTGGCTCTCCCGGTTTTGTAACAAAAGGCACCCGCAGCCCTGTATGCTTAGCAGAACGGCTGCGGATGCCTTGTTATTTATGGTTTGCTTTTACTGGTACAGCGGGAACTCCCGGGTCAGGCGCAGAACGCGCTCGCTGATCTCGTCCTTCTTTTCCTCATAGTGCCAGATGCAGTCTGCAATGCAGTCCGCGATCACCTGCATCTCGGCTGCGCCCATACCGCGGGTGGTGACAGCCGGGGTACCCAGACGCACGCCGGAAGTCACAAAGGGGCTGCGGGTCTCGCCGGGGACGGTGTTCTTGTTGGCGGTGATGTGCACGCTGTCCAGACGCTGCTCCAAGTCCTTGCCAGTGCACTCCTCGTCCCGCAGGTCAATGAGCATCAGGTGGTTGTCGGTGCCGCCGGATACCAACTTGACGCCGCGCTGCTGCAAAGCCACAGCCAGTGCCTGTGCATTTTCTACGATCTTGCGGGCATATTCCTTGAACTCCGGCTTCAGTGCCTCGCCAAAGCAGACAGCTTTTGCTGCAATCACATGCTCCAGCGGGCCGCCCTGCGTGCCGGGGAACACTGCCGAGTTGATGCGTTTGGCAATGATGGGGTTGTTGGTCAAAATCAGGCCGCCGCGGGGCCCGCGCAGGGTCTTGTGGGTGGTGGTGGTCACCACGTCGGCATAGGGTACGGGGCTCTGGTGCTGGCCGCCCGCCACCAGACCGGCAATGTGCGCCATATCCACCATCAGATATGCGCCGTAGCCGTGGGCGATCTCGGCCAGTTTTTCAAAGTCGATGGCGCGGGGGTAGGCAGAAGCGCCCGCCACCAGCATCTTGGGGCGCACCTTGCGCACCTGCTTTTCCAGCTCGGCGTAGTCTATCACGCCGTCTGCGCCAACGCCGTAGGAGATGAAGTGGTAGTTTTTACCGGACATATTCACCGGAGAACCGTGGGTCAGGTGACCGCCCTGCGAAAGGTCCATGCCCATAACGGTATCGCCCAACTCCAGCAGGGCAAAATACACGGCAAGGTTGGCCTGTGCGCCGGAATGGGGCTGGACGTTGGCGTACTTTGCCCCGAACAGCTGGCAGGCGCGCTGGATGGCAATATTCTCCACCTCGTCCACATAGACGCAGCCGCCGTAGTAGCGCTTGCCGGGCAGACCCTCGGCGTACTTATTGGTCAGCACGCTGCCCATGGCTGCCATCACGGCGGGCGAAACGATGTTCTCGCTGGCGATCAGCTCAATGTTCTCGCGCTGACGGGTCAGCTCCCGCTCCATGGCTGCGCCCAGTTCCGGGTCGGCTGCATTGACCATGCCGATGGTGTCCATCATATCCTTGTACATTTTACTTGCCCCTCTCCACAAAATGTTGTAGATTCTCTCAGCGCAGCGCCCGCGCGGCGCTTGCTACTGTAAGATAATCATAGCAGAAAGCGGCGGCGGCTTCAATCCTCTTTTCGCCAAAAGGCTTGCTTTTTTTGTCTGAAGTGTTTATTATGTTTGTATAAAAATGCGCTGTCGATTTTATATATTTTTCAAGTATCCTCTTCCACAGGTGAAGCGAGGTGTTTTGTATGACCATTGCCGAGGAAAAACAGGCGCAGCGTACCGCCGGCCGTGCCGCCCGCAAAGCGCTGGATGCACCGCAGCGTGCTGCCGCCAATGTAGCCCTTTGCCGCCGGGTGCTGGAACTGGACGCTTACCGTACTGCCTATACCCTTTTGCTCTACGCAGCCTTTGGGGGCGAAGCCGACCTTGCCGCCGTAGCTGCCGAAGCTGTCCGGCAGGGTAAGACGGTAGCCTACCCGGTGTGCGGCGAGGGCTTTTCCCTTACCGCAGCCGTGCCGGGCGCGGACGGCTGGGCGGTGGGGCAGTACGGCATCCGCACGCCAGTACCGGAGCGCTCCACCCTTTTGCAGCCGGAGCAGCTGGATCTGGTGCTGGTGCCCTGCACCGCCTTTGACGCAGACTGCTACCGGGTGGGCATGGGCAAGGGCTACTACGACCGCTACCTGCCCCGCTGCACCCGGGCGGTGAAGATCGGCATTGCATTGGAAGTTCAGCGCGTCCCCCGCGCCGCCGTGGACGGCCACGACCAGCGGCTGGACGCCTTTGTAACAGAGAGGGGTATCTACACATGGAAATGAACGATTTAAGCTGCGCACAGTTTCTGGCACAGCTTGCCAGCAAAGCGCCCACGCCGGGCGGCGGCGGCACTGCCGCGCTGGTAGGCGCTGCCGGTGTGGCGCTGGGCAACATGGTGGGCTGCCTGACCACCGGCAAAAAAAAGTACGCCGCCGTGGAAGCAGACATTCAGGCACTGAACGCCCGGGCTGAAGCCCTGCGGCTGGAGCTGGAAGCGCTGGTACAGGCCGATGCTGACGCCTTTGCGCCGCTGGCTGTGGCCTACGGCCTGCCCAAGGACACCCCGGAGCAGGCCGCGCACAAGGCTTCTGTGCTGGAAGCCGCACTGGACGGTGCAAGCGCCGTGCCGCTGCAAATTATGGAAAAGTGCGCCGAGGGCATCGCGCTGGCAGGGCAGTACGCCGCCAAAGGCAGCGTGCTGGCAGTATCGGATGCAGGCTGCGCCGCCGTGCTGTGCAAGGCGGCATTGCAGGCCGCAAGCCTGAATGTGTTTATTAACACCAAGCTGATGGCAGACCGCAGCCGCGCAGCCGCGCTGGACGCCCGGGCAGACGCATTGCTGGCAGAGTTTGTGCCCCGGGCAGACGAAACCTTCACCGCCGTCAGCGGGAAACTCCGCAATAAATAATATCACAAATGAGGGAAAGTATATGGCAACGATTTTAAAGGGCGCGCCGGTGGTGGCCGCCATGAACGAGCGCAACGCTTTGCTCTGCGAGCAGTTGAAAGCTAAGGGCATCACCCCCACGCTGGCCGTGGTGCGGGTGGGCGAGCGGGAGGATGACCTCTCCTACGAGCGGGGCGTGATGACCCGCTGCGGCAAGGTGGGCGTCGCAGTCCGGCAGTTCGTGCTGCCCGCCGACGCCACGCAGGAGCAGCTGCTCCGGGTACTGGACGAGGTGAACACTGACGACGGCATCCACGGCTGTCTGCTGTTCCGTCCGCTGCCCAAGCAGTTCGATGACCGCACCGTCCGCGCCGCCCTGCGCCCGGAAAAGGACATCGACGGCATTACGGACGGTTCGCTGGCCGGGGTGTTCACGAATACCGATTTGGGCTACGCCCCCTGCACCGCGCAGGCCTGCATGGAAATTTTGAAGTATTATAAGATCCCCCTTTCCGGCAAGCGTGCCGTGGTGGTCGGGCGCAGCAATATCGTGGGGCTGCCCGTTTCGAAGCTGCTGCTGGACGAGAACGCCACGGTGACGGTGACGCACAGCCGGACGCGCGACCTCGGGGAGGTGACGCGCGGGGCGGAGATTCTGGTGGTGGCGATCGGGCGTCCGAAGTTCGTCACGGCCGACATGGTGTCCGAGGGCGCCGTGGTGATCGACGTGGGCGTGAACCGCGATCCGGAGACGGGACGGCTGTGCGGCGACGTCGATTTCGCTGCCGTGGAGCCGAAGGCCGCGGTCATTACGCCCGTGCCGGGCGGCGTCGGGCCGATGACGATCTGCTGCCTGATGGAGAATACGATCGAGTGTTTCCTGCGGCGCATGTAGCAGGTACGCCTCTTTTGCCGTCCGCCCCGGATGACTTTCGCGTCGTCCGGGGCGGACGGTTTCATGCAGGCAGACGGCCGGAAATCCTCATATTTCGGTATTGCTCCGGGGACGGGAAAGGCGTAAATTTGCGGAAAAAAGCGATATGGAAAAGATCCGACCCGACCTGTCCGAGGTTCCCGCCACCCTGCTCGTGCCCCTCTGGGCCCGTGCCGAGGAGCAGAAACGCGCCGATCCGCTCGTGCGCGACCCGAAATCGGCGGAGATTCTCCGTGCACTCGATTTCGATTTCGGCCGGTTCCGCGGAGGGTGGATGTCGCAACTGGGATGCTGCGTGCGGACGGCGATTCTCGACAGGGAGGTGCAGGCCTTTCTGTCGGACCGTCCCGGGGCCCCGGTGGTCAATCTGGGCTGCGGGCTCGATGCCCGGGAACTGCGCATGACGGGTTACGGCATGTGGTACGACCTCGACCTGCCCGAAGTGATCGGCCTGAGGGAGCGGTTTTTCCCCGATACGGAGCGCGTGCGGCGGATCGCCTGCTCGGTGCTGGATTTCGGATGGATGGACCGGATCGCCGCCGAAGGTCCGGTGCTGATCGTCGCCGAAGGGCTGTTCATGTATCTTTCGGGCGAGGAGGTCGAGGCGCTGCTCCGGGCATTGGGGCGGCGCTTTGCGGAAGCCGTGCTGCTGGTCGAGATGCTGGCTCCGCTGCTGGTCGGCCGCAACGGGATGCACGACACGGTGAAGGAGGCTGCCTTCAGGTGGTCGCTCCGCGACAGCCGCGATTTCGAACGGATGGCCGACCGTCTCCGGTTCGACCGGGAGTGGAGCTATTTCGACGAGGCGCGCCGCCGCTGGCGGTATCTGCGTCTCTTCCGCCGGATTCCGTGGTTCCGGCGTAACTTGAATAACCGGATCGTCCGGCTCCGTTTCGGTTGATACGGGGTACGGCGGTGACGAAACCGGCCCGGGGATGTTCCCGGGCCGGTTTTTTACAGTGTGCAGGTCGCCGTGAGCGTTTCGGGCGGCGGTGCGGCGGAATCCCGCCGCCGGATCATCGCGCGGTCCGTCGCCGGGTCGCCCGATCCGAAGTCGAATCCGTCGGACGTGACGAACCGCACGGGCAGCGCGCCTTCGAACCCGAAACGGCCGTAGAAGCTGCGGAGCCACTCCTCGCCCGGCGTGGGGATCAGGAAGGCCGCGTCGTCGCCGCGTTCGTCGATCAGGCGCACGGCTTCGCCGAGCAGCCGTGCGGCGAGGCCGCGGCCCCGGAATGCGGGGTCGGTGGCCACGCCGTAGATGTAGGTCGTGCGGCCCAGTTCCGTGTCGAACGGCACGAGGTGGAGCATCGCTGCCGTGCGTCCTTCGCACTCGGCCGTGAGCATTCTCCGCCGGCTGTAATAGCGGATGAGGAAGGAGCCGATGAAGGGCTCCTCGTCGCCGAAGACCTTCTGCCACAACTCCTTGCATGCCAGTTCGTCGGGATGCAGGCGGATGGCCGTGAACTTGTGCTGGAGGAACGCCGGGTGGTAGGAGAGTTTGGCCTGCCGCAGGCCGTCGATGCCGAGGTCCTCCTCGCGGTTGATGAGCGTGAAGCGTCCGGAGAGGTGTTGCGCGAAGAGCTTGTTGATGACCGTGAAAGCCCCGTCGAACGAGGTGTCGGCCTTTTCGACGTGCGTGTCGAACGTATGGTCGTTCACCGCCGAACCGTAGGTGAAGGCGGCCAGGCGGTCGCCGACGTAGAGGCAGCCTCCGGTCAGCCCCAGCTCCCCGAAATGGCGAAACGCCAGGTGCATGGCCCGCTGCTCGGCGCATAGCTCCGAAGTGTGTCCTTCGTGCGCCCGGCGCCATTCGCGTTCGAGCGCCATGCATTCGTCGAAGCGGTCGGGCGTCAGCTCTTCGTAGCGGTGGTCGGGGTATTCGGCCGTGAAGCGGTTGATGTGGTTGCGCTTGGGCTGGTAGCGGCGTCCCGTGAGGTTGCGCAGGTCGTCGGCGCGGTACACGTAGTCCTCCAGCGCACGGTCCGATTCGAAGGCGAACTGCCCGGCGTGCATGCGGCGGATCGTTTCGCAGCCTTCGTCCGTGAGGCCGATGATCCGGAGCCGCTGCCCGTGGGCGTGGGCGTCCTCGCGCAGCAGGGGGACGATCGGACCGAAGTCGCCTTCGCCCACGGGCTGCATGTAGCCGATCCGTTCGCCGCCGTCGATATGGAACCGGATGACGAGGAACCCGTCGATTTCGGCCCATGCGCTGTGGTAAACCGACTGCCAGCAGAACATGTTGGCGAAGGCGAGGTCGCAGTTGCAGATGCCCGAAGGCATCGTATATCGCTCGATGACGGGGCGGTCTTCGAGCCGGATGGGCCGGAATTCAATCATGTACGGTGTAGTCTTTCTGTTCGATACGGGTGTAATACTGCTGCACCAGCGCCCGGAAGCGTCCGGGGAGGCTGTCGGCCGCGGAGACCGGCGGACCTTGCGTCTGCCGGTCGTCGGTGTCGTCGAACGAGACGATGCCCCGGTCGGTGAGGGCGCGGAAACGGCCGTCGTACGACACCGACCAGCGGGGCCGGCCGGGTTCGTTCAGCACGTCGCGTCCGAAGGCGAAATAGGGGGCGTCGTTGCCCGTGAGTCCCAGCAGCGTGGGCATGATGTCGAGTTGCTGCACGATGTCGTCCACCTCGCCCCGCAGGGCGCCGTCGGGCGTGTAGAGGAAACCGATGATGTGCATGTTGCCGGGATACTCCCGCGTGTCGGGCGCGAATTTCTCCGAGGAGACGTGGTCGGCCACGAAGACGAAGATCGTGCGGCAGAACCACGCTTCGCCGCCGAACCGTTCGAAGAAGCGCCGGAAGGCCATGTCGTCGTAGGCCACGCCCTGGTGGATTCTGGTGTAGCCCTTCGGAAGCGTCGCGGCGTACCGCTCGGGAACGACGAACGGATGGTGAGACGAGAGGGTGAACAGCGAGGCGAAGAAAGGTTCGTGTAGGGAGGAGAGCTCCTCGCCCGCGAATTGCAGGAACTCCTCGTCCCAGATGCCCCAGTAGCCGTCGAAGTCCCCCTTGCCGTGGCGCGCCTCGTAGTCTTCGCGGCTCACGAGGCGCTCGATCCCCGCCGAACGGGCGTAGGCGCCGAAGCCCATCGACCCGTGTTCCGAGCCGCAGAAGAAGACCGTCGAGTAGCCTTTGTCCGCAAGAATTGCGGGGAGCTGGCGGCTCGCGCCGAGCGATTGCGGCATCAGCACGAAGGGGGTGCGGAACGACGGGATGCTGCCCAGCACCGAGGGCATGGCCTGGATCGACCGCGTGCCGTTGGCGTACATGCGTCGGAAGCAGAGTCCGTTGCGCATCAGCGAATCGAGGAACGGCGTGAATCCTTTCTCGGGCCGGTCGGCATAGAGGTCGGGGCGCAGGTGGGCCGAGTGTTCGGCCGACATGCTCTCCATGATGAAAACCATGACGTTGCGCCCCGAAAGATCGACCGCCGCCGAGTCGGCGGGCATGTGTACGGGGGTGAACCACCGTCCGAGCTCTTCGGGCGGGAAGAATTTGCGGTAGCCGACGCCGCCCGCGCTGCCCACGGTGCGGAGGATACAGAAGGGGTTGCTCAGGATGAGATTCGCCTGCGCATTGTCCGAAGCGTAGAGCGTGGCGTTCGAGAGGGTGATCGGGCGTGTCATGCGGGTAAATCCGCCGCGTGCGCCTCCGATGCAGAGGCCGGCGGCGAGCAGGAGGATCGCCGTGCTGCCCGCGTAATAGGGCCAGCCGCGGCGCAGGAGGCTCTCCTCGCGGACGCGGCGTCCGTAGCCCCACGCCAGCAGCGCCGTCAGCGCGAGCCACGCCAGCACCAGATACCAGTTCTCGGCCATGAACTTCCCGACGAGTTGCAGCGAATTGTCGTTGTCGGCGAAGAAGATCTCGTCGGCCGTGAAGCGTTTCTGCGTGTAGCGGAAATAGACCGCATCGGCGAGATTCGCGGCCACGACGAACAGGCTGTTTACCGCGACGTAATAGCCGAAGAGCAGGTTACGGTACCAGCGTCGTTCCCGCAGGTGCAGGGGCAGGAGCGACAGCAGGACGAACAGCCCGTCGGCATAGACCACCGAGGCCGTGTCGAAGAGCAGCGCCCCGCCGAGGAGCTGCCGCAGCCCGGTCTGCGGAAGGGCGCCGAGCTGGGCGGCGTTGTAGGCCCAGAACGCCGCGCGGCAGAGCATCAGCACGGCGTAGAGCAGGGCGATGCGCCGCAGAAGCATACCCGCCGGGGTGTGGAGCAGGCGTCGCATGGCGGGCTATTCGCAGGCTTTGAGCGACATGTCGAGCGAGCGGATCTGGTGCGTCAGCGCGCCGACCGAGATGAAATCGACGCCGCATTCGGCGTATCGGCGCATCGTCTCGAGGGTGATGCCGCCGCTCGACTCCGTTTCGCAGCGTCCGGCGACCTTCTCGACCGCGAGGCGTGTCATTTCGGGGGTGAAGTTGTCGAACATGATGCGGTCCACGCCTCCGGCTGCGAAAACTTCGTCGATGTCCTCCAGCGAACGGACCTCGCATTCGATGGGCAGTTGCTTGCCGTGTGCGGCGAGGTACTCGCGGACGCCGAGAATGGCTTTCCGGATGCCGCCGGCGAAGTCGATATGGTTGTCCTTCAGGAGAATCATGTCGAACAGCCCCATGCGGTGATTCTCGCCGCCGCCCAGCTTGACGGCCATCTTGTCCAGCACGCGCATTCCGGGCGTGGTCTTGCGCGTGTCGAGCACGCGGGTGCGGAGCCCTTCGAGCTGTTTGACATAGACGGCCGTCTGCGTCGCCACGCCGCTCATGCGCTGCATGATGTTGAGCAGAATGCGCTCGGCCTGCAACAGCGAGACCACGCGTCCCTCGACATAAAAGGCGACATCGCCCGGCCGCACATGCGCGCCGTCCTCGATCCGCTTGTCGAACGCCACGTCCGGATCGAGCCGGCGGAGCACCATCTCGGCCACCTCGACTCCGGCCAGAACGCCCTCCTGCTTGACAAGCAGCTTCATACGTCCCCGCTCGTCGGGAGGGATGCACGCAAGCGACGAATGGTCTCCGTCGCCTATATCCTCGCGGATAGCCAATTCGATCAGATCGTTCGTAAAAGGTATATACTCCGGTTTCATACTTTCTTTTCAATTTTTACCGTTCGTGCATACGAATGTCGCAAAGTTACAAAAAACCGCGGATTTCGCCGCGACAGTACGCCGGACGGAGAAAAAAGGAAGCAAAATTTTTACGCTTTTTTGTAAAAATTTCTACCTTTGCCGTATAAAATTAACACAACGACATTTCCGGAAGGTTAGTCGTAGTGTTCTTTTTGCAAGTAAGCGACTGTATATCATACAAATGATGCGTCCAATGCAGGATTGAGCGTCATAGGGCGCACGGCAAAAGGCGTTCAAAAACGAAAACATTTGCTTATTTTGCGAAAATCGAAGAGGAGCACGAAGAAAAAACGAAAATCATGAAAGATCTCAGAAGCGGTACGACGCAGGGGCGCAAAATGGCCGGGGCAAGAAGCCTATGGCGAGCGAACGGAATGAAAGACGAGCAGATAGGCCAGCCGGTGATTGCCGTCGTCAACTCGTTTACGCAGTTCGTGCCCGGGCATGTGCACCTTCACGAGATCGGGCAGCAAGTCAAGCAATGGATCGAACGCGAAGGCTGCTTCGCCGCCGAATTCAACACGATCGCCATCGACGACGGCATCGCCATGGGTCACGACGGCATGCTCTACTCGCTGCCGTCGCGCGACCTGATCGCCGACAGCGTCGAGTACATGTGCAACGCGCACAAGGTGGACGCGATGGTCTGCATATCGAACTGCGACAAGATCACGCCGGGCATGCTGATGGCCGCCATGCGGCTGAACATACCGACCGTTTTCGTCTCGGGCGGGCCGATGGAGGCGGGACGCATGGGCGAGAGCAGCTACGACCTGATCGACGTGATGGTCAAGGGGGCCGACGCGAGCTATCCGGACAAGGAGCTCGACGCGCTGGAGCATGCGGCCTGCCCTACCTGCGGGTCGTGCTCGGGTATGTTCACGGCCAACTCGATGAACTGCCTGACCGAAGCGCTCGGGCTGTCGCTGCCGGGCAACGGCACGGTCTTGGCGACGCACGAGGCGCGCACGGAGCTGTTCCGCAAGGCGGCCAAGCTGATCGTGAAAAACGCGCGGGAATACTATTTCGACGACAACGACGCGGTGCTGCCGCGCTCGATCGCCACGCGGGCGGCCTTTCTGAACGCCATGTCGATGGACATCGCCATGGGCGGCTCGTCGAACACGGTGCTGCACCTGCTGGCCGTCGCTCAGGAGGCGGGCGTGGACTTCACGATGAGCGACATCGACCGCCTGTCGCGCCGCATCCCCGTCATCTGCAAGGTAGCGCCCAACTCGCATTACCACATACAGGACGTCAACCGGGCCGGAGGCATTCTCTCCATCTTGGGCGAACTGAACCGGGGGGGACTGATCGACACGGCGGTCGGACGAGTGGACTGCGCGACGCTCGCCGAAGCGATCCGACTGAACGACCTGCGAAGTCCCGACGTGTCCGTCGAAGCGAAAGTCCGCGCACGGGTCGCGCCGGCCGAAAAGCATAACCTGAAGCTCGGCTCGCAGAACGCCACCTATCCGTCGGCCGATCTGGACCGGGAAAAAGGCTGCATACGCGACTTGGAGCATCCTTACCTGAAGGACGGCGGTCTGGCCGTGCTGTTCGGCAATATCGCCCGCAACGGCTGCATCGTCAAGACGGCAGGCGTCGACGAGTCGATCCTCCGCTTCGAGGGGAAAGCTCGCGTGTTCGAGTCGCAGGAATCCGCCTGCGCCGGCATTCTGGGCGGAAAGGTAAACGCCGGAGACGTCGTCATCATCCGCTACGAGGGTCCCAAGGGCGGTCCCGGCATGCAGGAAATGCTCTACCCGACCTCGTATCTGAAAAGCGTCCGGCTCGACAAGGCCTGCGCGCTGGTGACCGACGGACGATTCTCGGGCGGCACGTCCGGACTGTCGATCGGACACGTATCGCCCGAAGCGGCGGCCGGAGGCGACATCGCGCTGGTACGGGACGACGACCGGATCGTCATCGACATACCGAACCGCACGATCGACGTCGTGCTGCCCGAAGGCGAACTGGACCGCCGCCGCGAGGCGATCGTCCGCTTCGAACCCGTCGGGCGCAACCGAGTCGTCAGCCGGGCCCTGAAGGCCTATGCGTCGATGGTCACGTCGGCCGACCGGGGCGGAGTGCGCGAAGACATCTGACAAAAGACCATTCCACGTTCTATTCGAGCGCCGGACATCCGAGGACGACCGCCGTCCCCGACGGCTCCGCCAGCGGGCGGACGTCCGACGCCGTCAAAACCGATTGACTTATGGCTAACAAGCAAAAAATAAAGGGAGCGGAAGCGCTGCTGCTGTCGCTCATCGCCGAGGGAACCGATACGATCTTCGGTTATCCCGGCGGACAGGTCATTCCGATCTACGATCATCTGTACCATCATACCGACCGGCTGCACCACATCCTGACGCGTCACGAACAGGGCGCCGTACACGCGGCGCAAGGCTACGCCCGTGCGACAGGCAAGGTGGGCGTCTGTCTGGCCACCTCCGGTCCCGGCGCGACGAATCTCGTCACCGGAATAGCCGATGCGATGCTCGACTCGACGCCGATCGTCTGCATCACGGGGCAGGTTCCCGCCGCACTGCTCGGCACGGACGCGTTTCAGGAGGCCGACACGATCAGCATGACGATGCCCATCTCGAAATGGAACTATCAGGTCACCAAGGCTTCCGAGATTCCGAGAGCGATCGCGCGGGCTTATTACATCGCACGGACCGGCCGGCCGGGCCCCGTCGTGATCGATATCTCGAAAAACGCTCAGGTCGAAGAGTTTGACTTCAGCTACAAACCGTGCATCTACCTGCGCAGCTATCATCCGAAACCGGAACTGGACAAGCAAGCCGTCGCCCGGGCCGTCGAAATGCTCAATGCGTCGGAAAAGCCGCTGATTCTGGTCGGACAGGGCGTCAAGCTCGCCGGAGCCGAGCGCCGGCTCGTCGAGCTGGCCGCGGCGGCCGGCTACAACGGAGGCGCGCCGATGGCCTCAACGCTGATGGGCATTTCGGCCGTGCCGAGCGGGCACCCGCTGTTCGTCGGCAATTTGGGCATGCACGGCAACATCGCCGCGAACGAGATGACACAGCAGAGCGACCTGATTCTGGCCGTCGGCATGCGCTTCAGCGACCGTGTGACGGGCGACGTGAAAAACTACGCCCCGCACGCGAAGATCATCCACATCGACATCGACTCGGCCGAGCTGGGCAAGAATCTGCCCGTCGAGCTGCCGATCCATGCCGACGCGGGCGAAGCGCTCGAGGCGATGAAATCGGGCATCCGGCACAAGGACCGCTCGGCGTGGATCGACGTGGCCAAAGGCTGCGACCGGCGCGAATACGAGGAAGTCGTCCGCCCGAGCAGCGACCCGCAAGGGCGGTTTATCTCGATGTACGACGCGATCAGCACGCTGGCCGAGGTCGAGAAGGGCGACGCGGTGATCGTCACGGACGTCGGCCAGAATCAGATGTTCAGCGCCCGCTACTCGAAATTCAACTCGACGCGCAGTTTCATCACCTCCGGAGGGCTCGGCACGATGGGCTTCGGCCTGCCGGCCGCGCTGGGGGCCAAGCTCGGCGTGCCCGACCGCGAGGTCGTCTGCGTGATGGGCGACGGAGGTTTCCAGATGACGATGCAGGAACTGGGCACGATCATGCAGAACCGCATCGGCGTCAAGATGATCGTGCTGAACAACTCGTATCTGGGCATGGTGCGCCAATGGCAGCAACTCTTTTTCGGGAAGCGTTACTCGTTCACGCATATCGAAAGCCCCGACCTGACGCTGATCGCCGCGGCCTACGGCATCCCGAACCGCCGGGTCACCGAGCCCGGACAGCTCAGGGAGGCCATCGAGGAACTGGCCGCCGCGCCGGGAGCCTACCTGCTCGAGGTGGCCGTGCTCCCCGAGGAAAACGTATTCCCGATGGTACCGGCCGGCGCCTCGCTGTCGGACATCATTTGCACGGACTAAAAACGAACCGACTATGACCAAGGAATATATCGTCATTGCCTTCACCGAAAACCAGATCGGAGTGCTCAACCGCATCACGGCCCTCTATCTGAGGCGGAAAATCAACATCGAAAGCCTGAAAGTGTCCGAATCTTCGATCCGGGGTATCAGCATGTTCGTCATCTCGGCCTTCACGACCCGCGAGACGATCGACAAGCTCGTCAAACAGCTTCGCAACATCATCGACGTGATTCAGGTCGAGTATTACTCGAACGAAGAACTGATCACGCAGGAAATCGCGCTGTACAAGATCACGTCGAAGATTTTCCGCGAGAGCGGCACGGTCGACCGGATCGTCCGCGAGTGGAACGCTCGCATCATCGAGATGAACCCGCAATACGTCGTCGTCGAGAAAACCGGAACGCGGGAAGACATCGACGCGATGCGCTCCGAGTTGGAGCAACAGCAGCTGCTCACCGAGTTCACCCGCTCGGGAACCGTCGTGCTGCACCGCGACTCGGTCGAAGACAAGCTGCAGGCCAATCTGTAACGGAAACAACAACGAAACACGAATATCGGATTTAAAACCAGAGAATCATGGCAAAAATGAATTTCGGAGGAGTCATCGAGAACGTGATCACGCGCGAAGAATTCCCCCTGAGCAAAGCGCTCGAAACCCTCAAAGACGAAACGATAGCCGTCATCGGATACGGCGTGCAGGGCCCCGGCCAGTCGCTGAACCTGAAGGATAACGGGTTCAACGTGATCGTCGGCCAGCGCAAGAACTCCAAGACATGGGACAAGGCCGTAGCCGACGGCTGGGTCCCGGGCAAGACGCTGTTCGAGATCGAGGAGGCGTGCGAGCGCGCGACGATTATCCAATATCTGCTCTCCGACGCCGCCCAGATCGCCGTATGGCCTTCGGTCAAGAAACACCTGACCCCGGGCAAGGCGCTCTATTTCTCGCACGGTTTCGGCGCCACCTATTCGGACCGCACGGGCATCGTGCCGCCCAAAGACATCGACGTAATCATGATCGCCCCCAAGGGCTCGGGCACCTCGCTGCGCCGACTGTTCCTCGAGGGACGGGGACTGAACTCGAGCTACGCCGTAATGCAGGACGCTACGGGACGGGCGATGGACCGCGTGATCGCGCTGGGCATCGGCGTAGGATCGGGCTATCTGTTCGAGACGACGTTCAAGCGCGAGGTATATTCCGACCTGACCGGCGAGCGGGGCACGCTGATGGGCGCTATTCAGGGTATTTTCGCCGCACAGTACCAGGTGCTGCGCGAGAACGGCCATACGCCGTCGGAAGCCTTCAACGAGACGGTCGAGGAACTGACCCAAAGTCTGATGCCGCTGGTCGGCGAGAACGGTATGGACTGGATGTACGCCAACTGCTCGACGACGGCTCAGCGGGGCGCGCTCGACTGGTGGAAGCCTTTCCGCGATGCGACGCTGCCGGTATTCAAGAAGCTCTATGCCGAAGTGGCCGCAGGCAACGAGGCTCAGCGTTCGATCGACTCGAACAGCAAACCCGACTATCGCGAGAAGTTGAACGAGGAGCTCAAGGAAATGCGCGAGAGCGAAATGTGGCAGGCCGGCGCTACGGTGCGCAGCCTGCGTCCCGAAAGGAACAAATAGCATCGTTTCTACATATCCCAAACCGCTCCTTCCGGGAAAGCGGTCGAACAGTGCAACAAGTTATCGTAACTTGTTGCACTGTTCATGTAGATGAGTGACGAATCCTACTTATCGGCAGATCGATTCTTCGGATCGATCTGCCGAGTCGCTTTCGCGGATTTTTCCCTTTCGTTCGGGCAAGGCCGCATGGGCAAGGCCCAGTACGGCCTGAACGGAATTCAAGACAGGAAAAACTTTCGGGCCATTCGGAAAGAAACGACTTCCTCCTTGCCGAAGGGTCTGCCCGTCGTCGCAACGAACGGAAAAGAACGAGCGCGGCACGGTAGCTCAACCAATCGTTCTGCCGGTTTCGCGCACGAACGCCCCGCCGAGCCTCGAAATTACAGAACAAAAAAGGTCCGGGCCGGCTGTCATAGAAGCGATAGGCCGGAAGGGGAAGTCATGCCTTATCTTTGCCGTCGGCCTTGCATTTCAACAGAAATTGGCTAACTTTGATATCAAACCGTCCGACCATGATACGCACGCTGACGACCCTGGTCGTCCTTCTTTCCGCCGTAACCGGCCTGTCCGCAGGAAACCCGCCGGAATGGGAACGGCCCGAGCAGGCCGAATTCCCTGTCGTTCAAGGACGGGGATGGACTCGGGAACTGGGCGGAAGCTACCGGAGATTGCCCGACCGGGCCGAGGTTCTCGTACCGCCGGCCGTATGGAAACTATCCGCTCACTCGGCCGGAGAGGCCCTCCATTTCGTCACGAACTCGCCCGAGATCCGCGTACGTTACGGGGTGCAAGGTCCCGTGGACATGAGCCATATGCCCGCTACGGGCGTATCGGGCATCGACCTGTACCAAATAGACAACGACGGAACATGGCTGTTCGTTCCGCGCCTGATCGACCGGACATTCTCCGACACGGTGAGCTATCGGTTCTGCCCGGTGCCGGGCGAAGGATACGATCGGCTGGGATACGAATTCCGGCTCTACCTTCCGCTCTACAACGAAGTCGAATGGATCGAAGTGGGCATCGATTCGGCTGCCCGGTTCGAATGGCTGCCCCTAAGGGAAGAACGGCCCGTCGTGGCATACGGCACCTCCATTCTGCAAGGCGGATGCGCCTCGCGTCCCGGCATGGCATGGACCAACATCCTGTCGAGAAAGATCGACCGGACCGTCATGAATTTCGGATTCTCGGGCAGCGGAAGGATGGAACGGGAAACGGTGGAGCTGATCGCCGAAAACGACGCGAAAGCATGGATCATCGACTGCGTACCCAACATGAACCATCTCGAGGACTCGTTGTTCGAAGCCCGCTATCTCGAAGGCGTGCGGCTGATCCGCAACCGCAGCGAGGCGCCGATCCTGCTGGTCGAGAGCGCCACGGCATCGACGGGTTACGCCGATCAGGCCACTTTGCGCAAGAACCGGCTGTTGAAGTCCTGTTATGAAAAACTGATCGCCGAAAACACGAGAAACATTCACTACCTGAGCGCGGAACAGATCGCTCTGCCGGAAGAAGCCACCGTGGACGGAATTCATCCTACGGACTGGGGCATGGAAATCATCGCGACGGCCTACGAAACGAAGCTACGCGAAATACTGAAAGAGCCTCGGGGAGACTACCCGACCACCCGGGCCGTCACGCAGCGGCGCGAAGCAGCCGGATACGATTGGCAAGAGCGGCATCGGGAGGTGATCCGCGCAAACCGCAAGCAGAAACCGCATGCCGTACTGATCGGCAACTCGATTACCCATTACTGGGGAGGTACCGGCGGACGCTATCCGGAGAACGGCTCCCGCAGTTGGCAAAGAATCATGGCGCCGGCCGGTTTTCGCAACATGGGCTGCGGATGGGACCGGATCGAGAACATGCTGTGGCGAATCTACCACGACGAATTGGACTGCGGTACGATCGACCGGATCGTGCTGATGGCAGGTACGAACAACGTCGGCCGAGACATGCCCGCCCAAATCGCCGCAGGCATCGCCCGCATGGTCGAAGCCGTTCGCTCCCGACAGCCGAAAGCCCGCATCAAGGTGATCGGCATTTTGCCCGCCGCCGGCCAGCAGGAACGGATCGCCGAAATCAACGACCGGATCGAGCAGGAGATCGGAAATCAGGGAATTGCCTGCTTTCAGGACGTCGGCATTTATCTGCTCGATCCCCGAACGGGACGCCTCGACGACAGGCTTTTTATGGATGGATTGCATCCCAACGAACGGGGCTACCGGAAAATCGCCCGAGCCATTGCGGAAATAACGGTTCCGGAAGCGAACACTCCGTAAAACGAGTTATTTTCATCATCCGGCGACCGGTACGGTCACACTCGCACACGACGCCGCCGAAACAGGAACAGATAAGCAAACGGCAAATCATTTTCAATGACTTGCAACAAATAAGCCGAACGGAGCATCTTATAAGTAAGAATGACGCCCCCTATCGGCAAAACACAAAACGATGGATCCCAAAAAATCGACACCAGCTCAATCTGACAACAAAAGCAAGATTCTGATAACGATCCTTTTCATAGCGATTTTCATCGGAACGATTGTTTTTTCTTTGAGCATGTAGATTCCTGGGCCTACTGAATTCGCCGACCAAGCGAAGGAAAGGAGAAATGCCGACAGGAAGCTACCGTAATCAGATGTTTCCGCCATAACCCAGGGCAAAGCCGTCGTTACGAAAACCGGATTCGTATCCGAATCATTCTCTTTTCTCACACGGCAGGAGCGGACAGAAATCGCCCGAAACGTCCCGTCCCTGCATCGCGAAAACCTTCCTCGCAACGATCTTACCAATAGCGGACTCTCTTTCCGACCGCAAAAGCAGAAAAGGCGAAGACGGCCGGCACATCGGTCATACGACTTGAGAACGGGACAAACGCAACCGTGCGCCGCAGCCGAGAAGTTTCAAAGCAGCACGCGATATTCCGCTATTTTCGTAATTTTGCAAAACCAAATAATCGCCAAAGCCATGGATTTCGGATTTCTGAGAATCGCCGCCGCCATACCTTCGGTCCAAGTCGCCGGATGCCGTCATAACGTCTCACGCATCGAAAAGCTGATCCGCCAGGCCGCCGGACGACAGGCGGCGCTCGTCGCTTTCCCGGAGCTCGCCGTAACGGGATATACTTGCGGAGACCTTTTCACCCAACGCGCGCTGCTCGACGGAGCGGAAAGCGCATTGGCCGATCTGCTGAAATCGACCTCCGACTGCCCGACGGTCTGCATTGCAGGCATGCCTGTGGCCGCGGGCAACCGACTCTACAATACGGCCGTCATCTTCTGCCGGGGACGCGTGCTCGGAATCGTGCCGAAAACCTATCTTCCCAACTACGGCGAGTTTTACGAGAGCCGCTGGTTCGCATCGGGAACCGACTTCGACGGAGACAGCGCGACGCTATGCGGGCAGCGGGTTCCGATGTCGACGGGACTGCTTTTCGGAGATGACGCCCTCTGCTTCGGCATCGAACTGTGCGAAGACCTTTGGGTGCCCGTACCTCCCTCGTCGCTTCAGGCCGCGGCCGGCGCGCATCTGATCGTCAACCTGTCGGCCAGCGACGAAATGGCCGGCAAGCACGCCTACCTGCGCTCGCTCGTCGAGCAGCAATCGGCTCGCGCTATGTCGGCCTACCTGTACTGCTCGGCCGGATTCGGCGAGTCGACGACCGATATGGTCTTCGCCGGCAATGCGCTCATCGCCGAAAACGGAACCATGCTGGGCGAATCGGAACGCTTCTCGTTCGACGAACAGCTGCTCATTCGCGAAGTAGACATCGAACGGTTGCAGGCCGTGCGGCGCAGAACCAACACATTCGGGCTGAAAGGCAGCGCCCCCTCCTTCCGGCGCATCGCGGTGGAATGGCCCCGGTATGCCGGATCCGACACTTTGCTCCGCACGTTCGACCCGCATCCGTTCGTCCCGTCCGACGATTCGCGCCGCGACGAGCGCTGCCGCGAAATATTCAACATCCAAGTCAGCGGTCTGGCCCAGCGAATACGCCACACCGGGGCGCGCTCGGCCGTCATCGGCATATCGGGAGGACTCGATTCGACGCTGGCGCTGCTCGTGACGGTGCGCACCTTCGACAAGCTGGACATCCCGCGCCGCCGTATCACCGGCATCACGATGCCCGGATTCGGAACTACCGGCCGCACCTACGGCAACGCGCTGAACCTGATGCGAACGTTGGGCGTCGACATGCGCGAGATCGGAATCAAGGCCGCATGCGAACAGCATTTCAACGACATAGGCCTCGACCCTTCCGACCGCAGCACGACTTACGAGAACGCACAGGCCCGCGAGCGAACCCAGATTCTGATGGACTTCGCCAACCGGACCGGCGGTCTGGTCGTCGGGACGGGCGACCTGTCGGAACTGGCGCTGGGCTGGGCGACCTACAACGGCGACCAGATGTCGATGTACGGCGTCAACTGCGGTATTCCCAAAACGCTGGTTCGGTATCTCGTCCGCTGGGCGGCCGACAACGGTACGGAAGCCGACGCCCGTCCCTATCTGCTCGACATCATCGACACGCCGATCAGTCCCGAACTGCTGCCGGCCGGCGACGGTGACGAGATCGCCCAGCGTACCGAGGACACGGTGGGACCGTACGAACTGCACGACTTTTTCCTGTATCACTTCATTCGCTACGGATTCTCTCCGGCCAAACTGTTTTTCATGGCCTGCCGGGCCTTCGACGGCCGGTATGACCGCGCGACAGTCAAAAAGTGGCTCGTCACGTTCCTACGACGCTTCTTTTCCCAACAATTCAAGCGATCTGCCCTACCCGACGGCCCGAAAGTCGGCTCGATCAGCCTCTCCCCCCGCGGCGATTGGCGCATGCCTAGCGACGCTACGGCCCAGCTCTGGATCGCCGAGGCGGAAGCGCTTCCCGTATGATAAGAGCTCAGCGAAAGCGGATTCGCTCGGGCAATCCGTTTCATTCCGGTAAAGCGAGCATCTATCGTACCGTATTTCGTTTCGGAGTCGTCTGCCGCATTGCATCATAGAATACAGATATACAGCGACAAAACCTATTCCGCCACACAATAAAGTTCCAAGAAACGAAATATTTTTCCGGAAAGAATTTGGAAAATTAAATTTTCATCGTACATTTGCATCACCAAAAGCGAGGGACACAGGAGGAAGCAAGTCCTACGGGTCCACGAACTAAGAAATAACCGCCTTTCAGTTTAAAGGTGCAACGCGGAAATAGCTCAGTTGGTAGAGCGCAACCTTGCCAAGGTTGAGGTCGCGGGTCCGAGTCCCGTTTTCCGCTCAGAAGCAGTTGGAAACAACTGCTTTTTTATTTTCAACGTATACCATTTATGCGTTTGAAAGCACGGTGCTCCCCAGCGAAAAATTGACAAGAACGGTTTTCGGGGGGGGGAACCGGTCGCAAGAAACGAATCCCGACCTATTAAAAATCGGGCAATATTTACCTTAACCGTCGAAACGGTTTTCGTTCCGAGACTATGTCTGCTAAACCCAAGAACGGATTCGTCATACAATACCGTTGCTCCATCTCATTTCGCTTTCCTTCCTAACATATAATCCGAAAATTTCTATAAACGTACACTCGTCGCCGGACTCACCGTATGAAAGACGCACGAAGCACATTCTTATATTTCCCAGCCCGGTTACCGTATAAGGTCTCGCTTTAGCGACTTGCGGACACAGTAGCCCATTCCGGCACACGGATTGTTCAGAAGTCCGGGACGGAGCGCTCGCTCCGCCGCATGGAACGCAACCAAATACCCTACGAAATATGTTTACGGGAACCGATATCGTCAAATTCTTTCAAGAGAATTCCGCGCTGGCCGTCTTTCTGACCGTAGCGATCGGCTTCTGGATCGGCAAGTTCCGCTTCGGAAACTTCTCGCTCGGCATCGTAACCAGCGTACTGCTCGTAGGCGTCGTCGTCGGACAAATGAACATCTGGATACCGGAGCCGGCCAAGACGCTTTTCTTTCTGATGTTTCTATTCTCGATCGGCTACTCGGTAGGGCCCCAATTCTTCAGGGGGCTCAGAAAAGACGGTCTCCCGCAGGTCGGCTTCGCGGTAGTCGTCTGCGTGATGTGTCTGCTCTCGGTATGGGGCTGCGCGATCGTCATGGGCTACGACGCGGCGCAGGCGGCCGGCCTGCTGGCCGGCTCGCAGACGATGTCGGCCGTCATCGGAGCCGCCACCGATACGATTCACGAGCTGCCCGGCGGACGCGACACGGACCTGAGCGTGATGCCGGTCTGCTACGCGGTCACCTACATCTACGGCACGGCCGGATCGGCCTGGGTACTCGGCACCCTCGGCCCGAGGCTGCTCGGCGGCGTCGCGAAAGTAAAGCAGGCGGCCAAGCAGATGGAATCGCAAATGGGGGACGACATGAGCCTCAGTCCGGGATTCGACCCGGCGGCGCGTACGATCGTTTTCCGCGCCTTCAGCGCCGACAACGAGTGGTTCGAGCCGGGGCGGACGGTACGCGAGTTCGAGCAATACATGGCCGGGCAGCAGAAGAGGATTTTCGTCGAGCGCCTCCGACAGCAGGGATCGGTCAAGGATCCCTCCCCGAAAACCGTCATCCGCCGGGGCGACGAAATCGTCGTCAGCGGGCGCCGCCGGTTCGTCATCGAAGAGGAAACATGGATCGGACGCGAGGTCGAGGACAAGGAACTGGTCAACTTCTCGGTCGAAACGCTGCCGGTCGTCGTCAATAAAAAAGGGGTAGCGGGCAAGACCGTCCGCGCCCTGCTGAAAGAAAAATACATGCACGGCGTATCGATCCGCTCGATCCGTCGGGCGAACGTGCAGATACCCGTGCTGGGCGGCGGCAAGCTCGACGCCGGCGACCGGATCGAGCTGGTCGGACTGCGGCAGGACGTCGAGCGGGCGGCCGAAGAGATCGGATTCAGCGACGCGCCGACCGAGAAAAGCAGCATGACGCTCGTGGGAATGGGAATCTTCCTCGGCGGGCTGATTTTCGGATGGGCGTTCGTCACCCGGATCGGCAACGTACCGCTGAGCCTGACCGTCAGCGGGGGCGTGTTGATCGCCGGGCTGATCTGCGGCTGGCTGCGGGCCAAGCGTCCGACGCTGGGAGGCGTGCCCGAACCGGCCGTCTGGTTCATGAACAACGTAGGCCTGAACGTATTCATCGCCATCGTCGGCATCACGACCGGTCCGAGCTTCGTCCGAGGGTTTCAGGAAGTGGGCTGGAGCCTGTTTCTGGTCGGAGCCGTCGCCACGACGATTCCGCTGGTGGCGGGCATTTTCATCGGGAAATACCTGTTCCGCTTCAACGAGGCCATCGTACTCGGCTGCGTATCGGGCTCGCGCACGACGACGGCCGCTCTCGGCGCCGTCGAGGAAACCCTCGAGAGCAAAGTGCCCGCGATGGGCTATACGATCACCTACGCCATAGGCAATACGCTGCTGATTATCTGGGGCGTGGTCATCGTATTGCTGGTCGCCTGACACGGCCTTAGGAGGCAAACAGCGGAACCGGACGAATGCCCGGGAAGGTTCGCTCCGACGGTTTTCCGCGTCCGAAGCCGGACCGAACCGAAGTCCCGGGGATATTTTGCCGAACGGTTTATGCCATGCACTCTATACTTTCAGCCATGATCCTACTGCAAATCATCTCGGTTCTGATCGTCGTCTCGGCTCTGATCGCCGCGCTGATCATCGGTCTCGACCTGACTCGCCGCCGCCAGCCGATGCGAATCATGAATCCGGTCTGGATTCTGACGGGCCTATGGGCCGGAGCGATCGCCCTGTGGGCCTATTTCTCGTTCGGCCGCTCCGGTCCGGCAATCTCCGACGGCCGGTCCGGACCGAGGTCGGCTCCCTACCCCATCCGGCCGCAGACCGACTGCGGCCCGAAGCTCAGAGAGACCGAACCGAGTACCGGGCCGACCGCCGCGTCAGCCGAAAGGGAACGCACGGCATACCCGGACGACGCAAGCCGAACGGAACATCTCGGCAGCCTCTGCGAAACGGCCTCCGGCAACGCACCGGCCGGACAACGGCCCCAAACGGCCATGCCAGCCATACCGGTCGAGCACGCACGCCCCATACGGAACGGCCAACAAAAGAGCGATAATTCCCTCGGCCATGCCCCGATGCCGAAAACGGTCGGGCCCGAGGGCGCGAGTCCGATGGAGGACGCGATCATGCCAGGCATGGCCGGTATGAAGGGCATGAAAATGACTGTCGAAGGAAAGCGCTCCTCATGGCAACGGACGGTGCTCTCGACCCTCCACTGCGGAGCCGGCTGCACGTTGGCCGACCTGATCGGCGAATGCTTCGCATGGCTCGTGCCCGTCTCGCTCGGAGGTAGCCTGCTGGCCGGAAGCTGGGTGCTGGACTATGCGCTGGCCCTGGTTATCGGCATCGGATTCCAATATGCCGCCATACGAGAGATGGAGCCCGTCGGCGTCAGGGAAGCTCTCGGCCGGGCAGCTAAAGCCGATGCGCTGTCGCTTACGGCATGGCAAATAGGCATGTACGGCTGGATGGCTCTGGTGCATTTCGCGTTTTTTGCCGATCACCCGTTGCCAAGGACCTCATGGACCTTCTGGTTCATGATGCAGATCGCCATGGGCTGGGGATTCGCATTTTCCTACCCGGTCAACGCATGGCTGATCCGGCACGGAATCAAGAAAGGCATGTAGCCGGTACGAAAAATCCTCATTGTCTCCCGAGGCTTCGGTCTCGTCCGAGCGGCCGCATCGGCCCGCGAGTTCCATGCCAGAACCGACGCCGCCCCTGAAAGCTCCTTGTCCGCCGCTGTTCCGAGAAAAGCATACCCGGCCGCCGGCTCCGGAGGAAACGGCGATCCTGCATCCCGTTCAATCCTGTCTCGCATCGTAACGTACCTCTATGTCCGAAGCCCGAGCCGGCGAAAATACAAACGGAATCGAACGACGGCCGAATCGTCCCTCGCTATGCCGAACGAAACCGCCGGTCCCGTTTTACGGGACCGGCGGTCGCTCTCTCCGGCGAGATACAAGCCGCTCTTACTGCTTTTTGAGCAGCAACTCGTCGATCGCCTTTTCAAAATCGGCCTTGCTCATCGCTCCCTGAGCGACCTGAGGCCGTCCGTCCGTCGGACAGAACAGCAGCGTGGGAATCGAACGGATGCCGAAAACGGCCGCCAATTCCTGCTCTTTCTCGGTATCGACCTTGTAAATGTCGATCTTCCCGTCATACTCTTTCGCCAGTTCTTCCAGAATCGGCGCGATCATCTTGCACGGGCCGCACCAGCTCGCATAGAAATCGACGATACAGGGCTTGTCGCCCAAGAACTTCCACTCTTTCGGGGACGCCTCGTAATTGGCCACTTTGGTCAAAAACTCGGCTTTGGTCAAATGCCGTACTCCCATTTTCTTCTCTGTTTTAGTTGTTTGCTCGTTTCGGTTTTGCGATTCGCGGCCCCCGCACGAGACAAGCAGTACGGCGGCCAAAGCGGCGATCCAAAGATTTTTCATTACACTATGATTTACTGTTTTCAATTATCGTTCCCGACCCGACCGAAGCCTCGTATCCCGACCGTTGCAAACGGGTAACCGGCATTTCCGGACCGGCTTCGCCGGCGTAACCGATTACGACACGCCCGCATGGAAGACCGGTTCCCGCGCCGCAGCCCTTCGGACCGAACTCCTGCCCCGCACGATAGAACCGCTGCTTCCGCAGGCCGTTCTGCCTTTTCACATCAACGACCGTTCTCATCCTCTTTCGGCTTTCTTTTGAACATACTCGCCAGCAAGCCGCCGAACGCCGCACCCCATACCGAACTCAGCCAAGGCGACGAAGTAATCGGGCAACTCCCGTCCACACATCCGACCTGCCGGTAATAAAAATATCCGGCGAGAGCCCCAAAGACTACGCCGATCAGCGTCAAGCCGTATTTTTCCATTCTCTTTCTCATCTCTTTCTCATTTTTCCGACGCGCCGCAACGCTTCTCGAACACGGGCCTGAGCAACTGCGGAACCTCCACGCTGCCGCAGCGCATTCCGTCCAGACGCTCGCGTCCGCAGGGCGTCAGGTCGAAATACATCTGCCGGCGGTCCTGCTGGCCCAGCACGCGCTCGACGAGTCCCTTGCGCTCGATGCTGCGAATAACCTTCGACGCATGGGACGGAGTGAGTCCGACTTTAGCCGCGATGTCCGAAGCGGAAAGCCGCCCCGACTTCAACGAGCAGAGTACGGCCGCTTCATTCAGGCAGACGCCGTGCGTCCGCTCGAAATCCCGTTCGAAATCGTTCAGCGCCTTCAATATATCGCGCATAAGACATGCTATCTCCATCTTTTCCACGTTTAAGCTTGAAGCTCTCGGCTCGAAAATTTCCCATATCAATAATTTCCATCGGAAATCACACGACAAATGTACGACTATTTTCCAATAAAACAAATTTCCGATGGAAATTATTATTAGGAACGGAAGCGAAACGGGCCAAACCCGCTTGCCGAAAGCAGGATACATCCGTACGACAGACCGTTCGGAAACCTCGAATCCGACAGCCAAGGTTTACAAGCCTATCTGCCCGTCTGAAACGCGCCCCTATATAAAAAAGACTATGCCGTTGCCTAAAGCCGCCCGATCTATCGCCCCGGAATCGAATCGCGGCATTTGCGCAAGGCCCTCCCCCCGGCGAACCGCTTGCAACGGCAATGAAACGAACCGGCACGGGCCGGTCCCTTTTGTCGTCCGCCGATTTCCCGACCGACCGCCGCGACATTCGCTTCAACGGCAACCGTCCGACCATGCCCCGGTCGAGAACATAACGATTTCGGATGCTGCAAAAATAAGGAAGTCCTGCGCGGCAATCCGGACGAATCTCAACAGTCGCCCGATTCCCCCAAAGTCGCAGGACGCAGAAAAACTCTCTTAAACCGTATCTCGCAACGATCGCCGTGATCGGCGAAACAATGCTCGACCAGTTTCTGCTGACTATCGCATACTTTGAGCATGCGGAAAAACCTGTCGCGTTCCGCATCGGTCGGCAAACGGGAATACGAGAGTCCGTGAGGCAAACGGCAGTCCCAATCGATTCTCATGCTCGGTTCGGGCAACGGAGACTCGGTCATCAGCACGCTCAGAGAAATCCCGTCGCATGCCCAGCCGCTCACGACCGCATAAGAGGGAGGATTGAAAAACTCGTTGTCAGAAAACACGTACAACTCACCCGACCGGAGATTTTCCATATTAACGACTTGATACATCATTTTACATGCAAAGTCACAGAAAGATATGAATATCGTTTCTTTCCTGGATTCAAATGCGGTTTCAATCCGCTATCCAGGGATTGTCTTCCATGAAATCCATCCCTTATATGGCCGATACCCTCCCTACCGGCCTTGTTCAAACAAAAAAAGCGGACGAAACGCTCGACCGACAGACTGAAAAGATTAGGGGGCGGAAGGGATACGCTCACCCATTACATATACCCTTCCTTTGTGCCCCCTAATTTTATCTATGCAAACCTCTAAATAAAACTCCTATCTGTTCGTAAACTCTCCGTAGAAACTCCCGACGGGCTCGCCGTTCATATCGATCGGATAGAAATGAACCGTCATTTTACCCGAGCCCAAACCATTGGTACTTATCTTCCCGTAAAGTCCCTGCGACGGATAGAGCATTTTAAACGAGCCTATGGGGCTGAGCCCTTTTTTGAACACCACTTCCGCATATTTCACGGGTTCGGAGAAAGTAACGTAGATCGCGTTGGCGGACCCATCGTAATACCATCCTAAGAACTCGCCGTCTCGAATCGTTATGACAGGAATTCCGCTCGGTTTAGGCCCCTCTCCATCGTCAGGTTGCCTTCCTCCCATTTCTATTCTCTCATCGGTAGGACCTCTCGTCACAGGAGTATCAGGAACTTCGGCCCCCGCCGACAAAGCGCTGGCCAATACCGCCGCGATGGCCAAAAACAAAACTCGCATTTTCATAATCTCATCCTGAAAAAATTTCCGGGTCGCAGACTCTTAACGGATATGTCGAAAAAGAAACGACATCGTCATACAGCAGAACCGAAACCCGTTGCAAACATATCCAATTTTTTCAGTGTTGATACCCGGACACACGATACCGGACATATGACAAATACGAAAAACCGGAATTTCCCGAAAAATTTATATCCTAATTATCAGACAATTAAAATAGACTGAAATTTGCCTGTAATTTCATATGCGGACAAATCGGAATACGCATAAATACACTACATATCAATAATTTATCCTAAATCAAATCCAAGCGGACAGTAGCTTTTTGAGCGTCTTGTCGGAGTTTCCGTCGATTTTCTTTTTCAAACGGTTCCGTTTTTTCGATACGGAAGCCGGCTGAATGCCTAAAATATCGGCGATCTGGTTCGTCTTGATCTCGACGAGGACCATGCAACAGAGCTTCAGATCGTCCTCGGACAGCTTCAACTCCGTTGCGCGCAGACGGTGCAGAAAATCTTCGCTGACGATATGATTCGATATTTCGTATATATCCTTCCAACTGTCCTGCGTGAATTTATAGTCGTCGAAAAACTCCTTGGCCGCCAGCGCAAAGCGCCGATTCTCGCGTCGGTCGTCGCTCCACAGCTTCAGGATATCGTTCATTTTCTGAATGATTCTCAGCTTGGACTCGATCAGCGTCTTCGCGCTCGACTTCAGCAGATTCAGCTTGTCGATTTTCATTTCCAGTTGCTGATTGTCGATCGTCTTTTGCTGATTCGCGATTTCCGCCTCCCTCAGCTTGACCATATCGTCGCTGATCCGCTTGTTCTTTTTCGCGACAACGACCTTGTAAGTGCTGACCGAAGCCACCGCGATCAGAAGCATGACCAAAAAACCGATCAACAGGGTTCTGTTACGGATAATCAGTTGCTGCCTTTGCGAGTTCAATCTCTCGCTGTCATATCTCTGCCGAATCTCAATAATGGAGTTCCGCTCGTTTCTGTCGTTTATTGCCAGATACATCTTATGGTATTCCTCGAAAGTCTTTAATGCCTCTTGGAAAGCATATTGCTGACTTTCCAACCGATATAAACTATATAAAACGCTCGCAACCTTCGCCGTATCGAGGGGCCTATTCGATAGATAATAGTTATAAAAGAACTTCGCCGAATCCAATTGACCTTGCCTGAAGTAGACATCACCTAAGGAAACATAATGATGGTTCGTGTTCTCCTTATTGAATTCGGTGCACTTGATAATACATTCTTTCGCTTTGTCATATTCATCCAACCAATTATACAAGTTGCTTAAAGACCTGAAAACTTTGTTCAGGCATAAAGTGTCACGCATATCTTCGGCGATAGCCAAAGCCGCCCTAAAATTCTTTTCCGCTTCGACAAAGTTCTTCACGTACAAATACGACCATCCCAAACTATGCAATGCGTAGAATTCGTTTTTCGCCTGTCCCGACCTTCTATAATGTAGAAGAGCTTTCTCATAATAACGTCTTGCAACGCTGTCAACATATTGCTTTTGATAAGCCTTCCCCAAATAATAATATATCGTACCGGCCGCTCCGTCATCCCGGCATTCAGGAATCAACGCCTCCGCGCTTAACAATGCCTCCAGCCGAGCCGTCTCATCGGAATTCAGAGCCTTGCTCTGGTAATAATACGCCATAACCGCATGGGAATCTTTCAGATGCCTCGAATAATAGTTCACGGCAACGTCTATCAGCGAGTCGGAAGGAAGAGGCAGTCCGGCTTTGTCGGCTGCCTGTATGCTAAGCAAACAATAGAGAGCCCGGTTCGGCCGGCTGAGCCACCTCGGGTTGGTAATCTCGCCCAATGTCCGGACGGCGCTGTCCGGACACGAGTCCATCACGGATTCGGCCCTCGAGAGAATTCCTCCCATCCGGTCGTTGAATTTTCCGCAGGACGCCAGAAAACCCGTCAAAGCCAGTGCAAACGCGAAAATCCGATTTCGTCCCATATCATTTTGCCAATCAATTTATTATTCCCCGGTCTGTGAAGAACAAAATTAATGATAAAAAACGGTGCGTAAGCGGTTTCCGTGTAAAAATTGTCATCAAACGACCGAAAAATACGGATGTTCCCGCTCTATTTCCGACCGATCGGCATATCACATTTAGGCCGTATTCTATGCTCTAAGGGCCGCCCCTGCGTCCGCATCGGAGCGACCGGGCACTCCGATGCGGACGCAGGCCGTGCCGCCCTTGCGAAATCGCCCGGAATTTCCTACATTTATCGATCAATTCAAACGAGAGATACCTATGAAAAAGACCTTATCGCTGTTCGCCGGCGCCCTGTTCTGGATTTTTCCGGCGACAGCTCAGATTCCCGAAGCGCAGCCGCTCTACCCGCAAGGCGCGCCGGACAACAACGGACTGCCCGCAGACAAGGCCGTTTATGCCGAAAGCCATGCGGAGAAGATCGCCGAGGCCGACTACATGCTGTTTCGGGCCGATCCGTCCAAGGCAACGGGCCAGGCCGTCGTCATCTGTCCGGGAGGGGCTTACCTGGGCGTAGCCTACACCCACGAGGGCATTCAGGTCGCCCAATGGATGAACGAGCGCGGGATCACGGCGCTGATGCTCCGCTACCGGATGCCGAACGGACATCACGACATTCCGCTGCACGACGCCCGGACGGCGATCGCGCTGCTGAGGGATCACGCCGCCGAATGGGGGATCGACCCGCATCAGGTCGGCATCATGGGCTTCTCGGCCGGAGGGCATCTGGCCTCGACGGTCTCGACCCATTTCGAGAACGACTCGCAGCGCCCCGATTTCTCGATCCTGATCTACCCGGTCATCACGATGGACGAGCGCTACACGCATAAGGTATCGCGCGAGGAACTGATCGGCCGGGACGCTCCGATCGAGCTCGTGGACCGATACTCGAACGAGAAGCAGGTGTCGGACCGCACGCCCGTCACGTTTCTGGCGCTGAGCGATGACGACGGAGGAGTGCCCCCGGTCAACAGCACGATGTACTACGAAGCGCTGAAGGCCCACGGCGTACCGGCGGAGCTGCACGTCTACCCGTCGGGAGGCCACGGCTGGGGCTGGCTCGAAACCTTCAAGTACCACGACGAACTGCGGACATCGCTCGACCGCTGGCTGAAAGAGATACGGAAATAGTCCGGTTTCAGTCTCAGCGCCCCGCGCCGGACACATCGCACGGACGGGAATGAAACCGGTTGTACGGTCGGTTCGTGACCCTGCGGGCGGAATCGTTCCAAACAAATCGCATATCGTGTCGCGGACGATGCGCTGCGTCCCGATCGTCGCATTGCGAGCGGAAGCGCGCCGTCCTTGCTTCGACTCGGCCGGCGCTCGGCAAAGCGCGCGAAGTTCCGCCGGCCCTCCCTGCATTCCGACCCGTTCCGGTGAGGTGAAGAATTTCGGTCGTAACGACCGAAGAGCCCCAAGCGTTATCCGCATAAACGGACGACCGGACCGCAGACGCGACGGCGGACGAGCCAGAAAAAAACTCCGAGGCCGGACCGCACGGCTGCCGATTGCCCCGGAAAAAAAAGACCAATATCGAACGCCATGAGAAAATATCGCATCCGACCGATTCTGGCGACAGCCTGTCTGCTGAGCCTCTGCCACCTGCAGGCCCAGACGCCCCGGGCCCGGCCGCTCTATCCCCAAGGAGCTCCCGACAGCAACGGGCTGCCGCCCGAAAACGTACGCACGACGCAGGACATCGTTTTCGGCGCTACGGAGGCCGACTACCTGGCCTACCCGGCCGATGCGGACCGGGCCACAGGCCAAGCCGTCGTGATCTGTCCGGGAGGAGGCTACGCGGCCGTCTGTTTCGACCACGAAGGGATACAGGTCGCCCGGTGGCTGAACGAGCGGGGTATCACGGCCGTCGTGCTGCGCTACCGGATGCCGAACGGACATCCCGACATTCCGATCGAAGACGCGCTGGCGGCCATACGAATGGTCCGGGAAAAGGCGCGGCTGTGGCATGTCGATCCGCACCGCGTAGGCATCATGGGCTTCTCGGCCGGAGGACATCTGGCGGCGGCCACATCGACCCGATTCACGGGAACGGACGACCGGCCCGACTTCACGGTACTGATGTACGCCGCTATCTCGCGCGACGAGAGGATGATCGACCGCGAGACGATGGGCAACCTGTTCGGAGCCGACGTACCGACGGATTCCGCGCTTTACTCCTGCGAGAAGGAAGTGACAGCCCGGACGCCACCCGCCTTCATCGCCATGAGCGACGACGACGACAACGTGCTGCCCGGCAACAGCATCTGCTACTATACGGCGCTGAAAAGGCACGGCGTTCCGGCCGAGCTGCACGCCTACCCCCGCGGCAAGCACGGATGGGGCTGGAACCCGTCGTTCAGGTATTATGACGAACTGACCGCCTCGCTGGGACGCTGGCTCGAAGAGATCGGCGAAAAACAGGCCGGACGCTCCGTTCCATAGTCGCGCAACGCCCGGGCGAAAACGGGAGGAAGCGACGGACGCGACCGCGGAACGGGACCGGCAACCCGGCTATCCGCTGCTTCTACCGCCACGTATCCGCCGCCGCACGACAGGAGGAAACGGGCATCCGCGCCGGTCCGCATAACGGAAAAACCCCGTTTTCAACGGGAAGCCGCGCCGCCGGGCAAAAGCACGTTGCGGACCGGTTCCCGCGAATACGTCTCCGCCGCGTTCTCCGCCCAACTCTCGCAATAACGGCCGAAACCTCAACGAACGCCTTGCGCAAACGGAAAAAGCCGGGCGCTTTCCGGCCTCCGGGCCCGCCGGAAACGCTCGAACGGACCGGTCCTCTCCAAACGAGAAATGTCCGGACAGCTCGTCGCCATCCGGACATTCGATCGGAAAACGCTCGGCGCGTCCGCCCCTCCCTTCCCGAAAACGGGAAGCGGCGGAACCGCCTTACAACAGCTTGGTTATTTTCTCCTCGAGCACGCTCTTCGGACAGGCGCCGACCTGCTTATCGACCACCTGACCGCCCTTGATAAAGAGAATCGTCGGGATGTTGCGAACGCTGAACTGCGTGGCGACGGCATTGTTGTCGTCCACGTCGCATTTCCCGATCGCTACGCGGCCTTCGTACTCGGCGGCCAGTTCGTCGATAATCGGAGCGATCGTCCGGCAGGGTCCGCACCATTCGGCCCAGAAATCGACGACCAGCGGTTTGCCCGAATCCATCAGGGTTTTCAGATTTTCAGAGGTGATAGCAAGTGCCATATCGGTGAATTTTAAATGATTTGTCTGTCGCAAAGTTGACAATTCCTTCCGAAAAAAACGCATCGCGGCGGACAAAACGGTCAACAAGTTATTTACGTTTTTCGCATCGCGCCGAACCTCAGCGAGATACGCTCTACATCAACGTATATCGAAGCGAGTAATCGTCGAAAGTCCGGATCAGATCGCCGGTCAGCGCGACCTTGACGCTCTTCGAATACAAATTCACTGCCACTTCGGCTGCCGGGTCGTACACCTTGAAACGCAGGATCACCTGGCCCCGGTTCTCCTTCGCGGCGGCCGACAGCCTGCCGACCAATTCCTCGGTCAGCTCGTCGACGGGAACCGACACGGTCACCTCCTTCATCAGCGTCTCCTGCGCTTCGGCCAACATCATGATCGACGTAATGCGCGTCTCCAGCTCGTTGGGATTGTATATGCGCGGAGCGACCTTCCCCTTGATAAGCAGATAGTAACCCTCGAACAGGAAACGGCGGAAATTCTCGTAATCCTTCGAGAACAGCACGAATTCGTGCGAACCGTTGTAATCCTCGATCGTGAAGCGTCCGTAGGGCTTGCCCGTCTTCGTGGTCAGGTGCATGACCGAGGTGACCATGCCCGCCGCGACGAAATCTCTCCCGTTCATCGACGGCAGATCGGCCAGATCGCCCAGCGAGCAGGTACAGTAATGTTTGATAATCAATGAAAAGTCATCCAACGGATGCGACGACAGGTAGATCCCGATCACGTCGCGCTCGCGGTTCAGCGTCTCGAGTTTCGTCCAAGGCGTATATTGCGGCGGCTCGGGCTTCTGCACCGACGACTCCTCGGTAATGCCGCCGAACAGGCTCTGCTGCACGTTGTTCTTCTCGCTCTGCACGCGGTTTCCGTACCGTACCAGCGCATCCAGCAGCGTACCGTCGTGCTCGTCCCGCGCCAGATAGGCGCTGCGCGGCAGGTCGCTGATCGCGTCGAACGCGCCTCCGAGCACCAGATTTTCCAACGTTTTCTTATTGACGGTCTGCAGATTGACCCGCTCTACGAAATCGTACACGGACTTGAAAGGCCCTCCTTCCTTGCGCGTGTCGATGATATTCTGCACGGCCGACTCGCCCACGCCTTTGATAGCGGCCAAACCGAAACGGACATTGCCCCCCTCGTCGACCGAGAAGCGAATCTTGCTGTGATTGACATCGGGCCCCAGCACCGAGAGGCCCATCCGCTTGCACTCGTCCATGAAGAAGCTGATCTTCTTGATGTCCGACAGGTTGCGGCTCAGCAGCGCGGCCATGAACTCGGCCGGATAGTGGGCCTTCAGATAGGCCGTCTGATAGGAAACGTAAGCGTAGCAGGTCGAGTGCGACTTGTTGAACGCGTACGACGCGAACGCCTCCCAGTCCCCCCATATCTTCTCGCAGATTTTCGGGTCGTGCCCGTTCTTCTTCGCGCCCTCGATGAACTTGGGCTTCATCTTGTCCAGCACGTCGCGCTTCTTCTTTCCCATCGCCTTGCGCAGCGTGTCGGCCTCTCCCCCGGTAAAGCCGGCCAGCTTCTGCGACAGCAGCATGACCTGCTCCTGATAGACCGTAATGCCGTACGTGTCCTTCAGATACTCCTCCATGTCGGGTATCTCGTACGTGACGGGCTCCAGACCGTGCTTGCGGGCGATGAAGTTCGGAATATATTCCATCGGACCGGGCCGGTACAGCGCGTTCATCGCGATCAGGTCCTCGAAACGGTTCGGCTTCAGGTTGCGCAAGTGTTTTTTCATGCCGGGCGACTCGAACTGGAACAGCCCCGTCGTCTCTCCCCGGCTGTAGAGGTCGTAAGTCAGCGGATCGTCAAGGGGGATCGCGTCGATGTCGGGCCGGCTGCCGGTCGTCGACTCGATGTTCTCGAGCGCATCCTTGATGATCGACAGCGTCTTGAGACCCAGAAAGTCCATCTTGATCAGCCCGACGCTCTCGACCAGCTTGCCCTCGTACTGCACGACGTTCAGCTCGGCGTCCTTCGCTATGGCCATCGGAGCGAACTTCTCCAAATCGTCCTGTCCGATAATCACGCCGCAGGCGTGCACGCCGGTCTGGCGCACGGAGCCCTCGAGTTTCTCTGCGTACTTCATCGTGTCGCGGATCAGCGGATTGTCCGACTCCTTTTCCTTTACCAGCTCGGGAACTTCCTTGTAGGCCTTGGCGAAAGTGGTCCCGGGCTTTTCGGGTACCAGTTTCGAGATGCGGTTGCTCTCCGAGAGGGGCAGCTTCTGTACGCGGGCGACGTCCTTGATCGCGGCCTTCGGCGCCATCGTGCCGAACGTGACGATCTGTGCGACGCGCTTGCTGCCGTACTTCTCGACCACGTAGTGCAGCACGTCGGCGCGGCCGTCCTCGTCGAAATCGACGTCCACGTCCGGAAGCGAAATCCGGTCGGGATTCAGGAAGCGCTCGAACAGCAGGTCGTACTTCATCGGGTCGATATTGGTGATCGTCAGCGAGTAGGCGACGACCGACCCGGCCGCCGAGCCCCGGCCCGGCCCCACCGAGACGCCCATTTCCCGGGCGGCGCGAATAAAGTCCCACACGATCAGGAAGTACCCCGGGAAGCCCATCCACTCGATCGTCGACAGTTCGTACTCGATACGCTTGCGGACAGCGTCCGACAGCGTGCCGTAGCGTCTCTCGGCCCCCTTGTAGGTCAGATGCTCCAGATAGCGGAACTGCTTGGCGATCGTCAGCTGGTCCGACAGCTCGGGATGCCGCCCGACCACCTCGTCGAGCGAATCCGTACATCGGTCTATCTCGGCGAGCACGGCCTCGTCCTTGATCTTCTTGCGGAACGTTTCCTTGAGCTGGTCCAGCGGTACGTCGAAGTCGTCCGGAATCGGGAAGTTCGGCATCAGAGGTTTATGCTCGAGCGAGTATTCCTCGACCTTTCCGGCGATCTCGGCCGTCGTGGCCAGAGCCTCCGGATGATCGGGGAACAGCGCGGCCATCTCCTCCTCGCTCTTGAGGTACTCCTGCCACGTATAGCGCATACGGTTCGGATCGTCCAGATCGCGGCCCGTATTGAGGCAGATCAGCCGGTCGTGGGCCGGCGCGTCGTCGGCCATGATGAAGTGCACGTCGTTCGAGCAGATATATTTCACGCCGTACTCGGCGGCAAGCTGCAACAGCACGGCGTTCACCTTCTTCTGATTCTCGTACACCTGCTCGTCGATACGCGGAATACCGCTCTGATGAAGCTGCAGCTCGAGGTAGTAATCCTCGCCGAAAATGGAGACGAACTCCTCGACGACGCGGCGCGCCTCCTGCATGTCGCCCCTCATGATAGCCTGCGGCAGTTCGCCGCCCAGGCAGGCCGAGCAACAGATAATCCCGTCGTGATAGAGGCGCAGCAGCTCCTTATCGACCCGGGGACGGTAGTAGAACCCCTCGGTAAAGGCATACGACACGATTTTAGAAAGATTGTGGTACCCCTCCAGATTCTTGGCCAGCAGAATCAGGTGGTCGCCCCGGTCGTCCTTGCCGCTCTTGTCGAAGCGGCTGCCTCCGGCCACGTAGACCTCGCAGCCGAGAATCGGCTTGATCCCCTCCTTTTCGGCCGCGTCGTGAAACTCCTTGACTCCGTACATATTGCCGTGGTCGGTGATCGCCAGCGCGGTCATGCCAAGCTCCTTGGCACGCTTGAGCAGCGGCTTGATAGCCGCCGCGCCGTCCAGAATCGAATATTGCGTATGTACATGAAGATGAGTGAACTGCCCCATTGTTTCCCATTATTATGCCTCGATACAAAAGTAACGAAAAATAAACGGAAATACCGGGCACGGAAAGTGCATTTTATCAACAATATTTCGTACATTGTATCGGGAAAGGGACCGAAATCCGGCATCCGGATCCGCGCGGTCCCCGACCGAACAAACCCTCAATACGCAAAGCCATGGACAACTCGAAATTATCGGTTCTGAAAACCTTTTCATCGGCGGGCGAGGCCTCGATCTATCAGAGCCTGCTCGAGAGCAACGGCATCCGGTGCGAACTGCTCAACGAAGGCATCTCGGACATTCTGCCGATTCCGGGCGACCTGTCGAAAATCCGTCTCGTGGTCAACGAGGCCGATGCCGCGAAGGCCGAGGAGATCCTTGCTGCCGGATTCGATCAGGAAGAATTCGACACGGAGAGCGCCAAACGGCGCAAGAAGCCCTGAGCAAACGCCGTTGCCGCCCCGCGTCCGTCACCGTCTCCAGGCCGTTGACGGTAACGGACCGCACGACAGTCGGAAGGACAAGACCCGCTTGCTTCTTTCCGGTGCGTTGTTACAGCTATCCGCTCGGAGAACCGGTATGCCAGGAGCATGCGGCAAAGGATCACGGATATTCTGCCGCCCCCGGACGGCTTGCAGGGAAAAGGCATCCGCGACCTACCGAACGAGCGGGCGATCTCTCGACCTCAAGATAAAAAGCGGGACTAACCGTATGCCGCGACAGACCGACACCGCCGAGCCTTTCCCCAGAGGAGACGACATGCACGCGACATCCGCCAAAGAAACGACACGCTGACGTCCTCGCCTTCCATGCCGCCGATTCCGACCCGAAACGACCCGTATTTCGCCAAACAAAACAAAGACGACGCCCCGCCGGCAGTGCCGAAACCCCAACGCCTGCCCCGGCACGACCCGGAGTATCCTACGGCACACGGTTATCCCCGCTTTTCCTTAATTTATGCCCCTGCGTCCCTGTACAAGACCGACTATATCCCGCATCACGGAAAAAGAACGGTCCGCACAACAGAGACCGAACCGCGCTACATCCATCCAACCCTCTCCGTTATTTGCCGAACACCTGATAAAATACAGAACCAAACCTACGGAAAAAGCAGCGGCGTCTTATGCGGACGCCGCTGCCTATCCATATTCCGTCTCCAGAAAACCGGTCTTGTCTCTACACCCGGTCCGCCCGGCTTACGGGCAAGCTACCAGCCGAGCACATAGGCGAAAATCAGCGGAGCGACGATCGTGGCGTCCGACTCGACGATGAATTTCGGCGTATCGGGCAGCAGCTTGCCCCAGGTGATTTTCTCGTTGGGTACGGCGCCCGAATAGGAACCGTACGAAGTGGTCGAGTCCGAAATCTGGCAGAAATAGGCCCAGCACGGAGTGTCCTCCCACTCCAGATCCTGATACATCATCGGCACGACGCAGATCGGGAAGTCGCCCGAAATGCCCCCGGCAATCTGAAAGAAGCCGACGCCTTTCCCGCCGCTGTTGGCGCGATACCACTCCGTCAGGAAGATCATCGTCTCGATACCGCCCTTGACCGTCGAGGCTTTCAGCTCGCCCTTGATGACATAAGAAGTGAAGATGTTGCCCATCGTGCTGTCCTCCCAGCCCGGAACGATGATCGGGATGTTTTTCTCGCAGGCGGCCAGCATCCAGCTGTTCTTCGGATCGATCTCGTAATACTGCTCCAGCTCGCCGCTGCGCAGCAACTTGTACATGAACTCGTAGGGCAGATAGCGCTCGCCCTTGTCGTCGGCATCCTTCCATATCTTGAAGATATGTCCCTGCAGGCGGCGGAACGCCTCTTCCTCCGGAATGCAGGTATCCGTCACGCGGTTCATATGATTTTCGAGCAGGTTCCACTCGTCCTGAGGCGTCAGGTCGCGGTAGTGCGGCACGCGCTTGTAATGCGAGTGGGCCACCAGGTTCATGATATCCTCCTCCAGGTTGGCACCCGTGCAGGTGATAATCTGCACCTTGTCCCGGCGGATCATCTCGGCGAGCGAGATGCCCAGCTCGGCCGTGCTCATCGCACCGCCCAGCGTAATCATCATCTTGCCGCCGGCGTCGATATGGGCTTCGTATCCTTTCGCGGCGTCGATCAGGGCCGCCGCGTTGAAATGGCGGTAGTGATGCGTGATAAACTGTGAAACAGGTCCCTTTTCCATTTTGCTTGCTGATTAAGGTTTCAAGAGCCACAAAGGTAGCAATTTAAACGGACAATCGGCAAAAAATTCTCGGCCGCCGGCCGCCTCCGGCAACGGGTCGACAAGAAGCGAGGAAACGCTCCACCCCGGCCCGGAGGGCGCACCTCCCGTCCGGTCCGAGCTCCGGCGCGGACCGAAACGGCGCATAACGACCGGTCGATTTCCCCGATCATATGACTTTCGATCCTTGTCGGCCAGTGGACGCTTTTTTACTCCTACACTTTGAGCTCGGGTTGCAGACGCCCCGGGACGAGAAGACGATCTGCCCGCGCGATTCACAAAGACCTTACTGAATGAAAAAGCATCGGGAGCGACGATTCCGACCAATCATATACATATTCCGCTCTGCCGCCTCATATATCCCGCTGCCGCAACTTTCACCATCTCAATCAGACGGTCGATACGCCACCGAGCCATAGAACTCTTTTCTATGAGCGGTCCGGAACGATCGAACCGTCCGGAACGGCCGCAAAAAAGCATTATAATTACCGGAAACTCAGGATCGCGGCGAACGGGACGAATACGGCGACGGTTACGGCAAGCGAACCGGCCCGAACGATACAGCGGACCGACGCCTCCCCCACATGCCGCCCCGGCTGCCAGCGCGCGGCCCCGCTCGCCACGCAACGCCCCGTACCTACTGTTCGATA
>ERZ827516.501-NODE-501-length-42549-cov-5.956935_pt1 | contig 42549 bp, 56 predicted proteins | sample MGYA00519703_ERZ827516 | MGnify/ENA primary metagenome ERZ827516 (study PRJEB31778, sample SAMEA3449337) | human gut metagenome | biome: human gut; feature: human-associated habitat; material: faeces | place: United Kingdom | collected 2010/2012 ...
TTGATATCGTTGAAAACCGTGTTGTTGGTATGAAATCCCGTGGTGTTTATGAAACTCCTGGCGGAACAATCCTGATGGAAGCTCACAAACAACTTGAAGAACTGGTTATCGACCGTGCTACCATGGAAGTTAAGAAAGATCTTGGCAACAAACTCGCTCAGGTTGTATACGAAGGAAAATGGTTCACACCACTTTGTGAAGCTCTTCGTGCTTTCGTAAAATCTACCCAGAAATATGTTACAGGTGAAGTTAAATTCAGACTTTACAAAGGAAATATCATTAAAGCCGGAACTACTTCTCCATACTCACTTTACAATGAATCTCTGGCAAGCTTCACAACCGGTGATATGTACGATCATCATGATGCAAGCGGATTCATCACTCTGTTCGGACTTCCGCTGAAGGTTCGTGCGATGAAGAATCTTGAGGTAAACAACAAATAATTGTATATCCCAATACTGACAGATTTAAAGGACGTTGATATGAAATTATCAGCGTCCTTTTTCTGAACAAGCCAACGCTTAAAAGGTTCCGCTTTTGGCGAGGGTCTACATGAAATGTAAGTTTCACTCCAACAGGCTCGTCAGGCATAAAATGTCATTTTTATAATTATGCTATAGTAGTTATCAGCCATTTATGATTCATATAAAGGCATATCCACCCTGTATTCTCTATCAATCCCCATACAGATCTGCTCAAATATCTGATTTGGCAGATATACACCTTACTTTCCGCTTTCAGGCAGCTCTCCCAGTGATAGTTTCCCCGGCACAACGCAGTTCCAAGACCGGGAGACGCGCGCAAAGTGAGATCATATTTCAGGCGATACTCCCCTGGTTTTATTTCGGGAAGTTCCTTACAAAATTGCAGATCTGGCATGAATTTCATTCCCATTTCTTCTGCTTTCTATCATTATATGATACCACAGGCACAGTCGTTCTTATTCTGTCAGTTCTTGCTCTTTAATCTTCAACCAGTCCTCTTTCCACTACATTTTCCACGGCATCCATCTGTTCCAGGATTTCTTCACGGCGTTCATCCAAAAGTAAACCTTTGTTGTATTTGTAATACATCGCACAGTCATTTTCCCGCAGGAACGCAATGCTGTACACATTACTGTTGAGTTCCGTGACAAATACTGCCATTTCCTGGCTCTCGCCGAAAGCAGATTCCAGGAATTCAAAGCAGTGATTCAGCGTTTCCAGTGTCTTATCTGCCATTTGCTCTCTCTGCTCTTCTTCGCTGTCAAATGTGGCCTTTACAGACTCAAATTCCGGAGCTTTCTGGTATTCTTCCAATTTGCATAAAATACGCTCCATACGGTGCATTTCCGCCTTTGTAAGCTGTCCGGCGGCCTTCTTCTGTTCAACTTCCCGCCTAAGAGACTGAATTTTCGCAGCAAGGACCTCTCCCGGAACTGCACCTTCCTTTTGCAATTCCTCTTTATAAGCACACAGCTGAGCAAACAGTCCCTCCACAAATTTTTCCATCTCATATTCTTCTTTAAAAAGATCTGCCATCTTTCCGACCAGGAGATTTACCACACTCAGCCGCTCATCAAACGACGCAAATTTCAAACGTTCTAAGGTATCTTTTTCATAATATCCTGCAAGGATCCGCTCCAGTCCATACTCCTTCTGATACTTTCGGTAAAGCTCCAGATAATTTGCAAAATCCTTCGCTGTCTTCCAGTGCTGGAGGTACTGATGCACAACCTCACGATCCACCTCTTTACCAAGCTTTTCATAAACCTGGAGCAACCTTGACAGGTCTTCCCATCCTCTGGCTGTGACAAACATTTTTCCATCTACTGTATTTTCCATACGATAGAAATTCTCTTTTCGAAGTTCCAGATAAGAAAGCACTGCAGAATGGATTCCAACCTGATACGCATATTCCTTCCAGACATCAAAATCAGCTTCCACATCGATCCGCTTGATCCGGTCCAGTGTCACCACATCAAATTCCCGCACCGACTTATTATATTCCGGCGGATTCCCTGCCGCCACAATGATCCATCCCTCCGGCACACTCTGATTACCAAACATCTTGCACTGTAAAAACTGCAGCATAGTCGGCGCCAACGTCTCTGAAACACAGTTGATCTCATCAATAAACAGGATTCCCTCTTTCATGCCGCTCTGCTCTATCTTTTCATATACAGCAGCAATGATCTCACTCATCGTATACTCGGTTACCGAATACTCTTTTCCACCGTAGATCTTTGTCTGAATAAACGGAAGCCCGATCGCACTCTGTCTGGTATGGTGCGTGATCGTATACGCAACCAGTCCGATCTCACATTCCCTTGAAATCTGCTCCATGATCTGTGTTTTTCCAATTCCCGGAGGTCCCATCAGAAGGATCGGTCTCTGATGGATTGCCGGAATCTGATATTCTCCATATTCATCCTTCATCAGGTATGCCTGCACCGCATCCTTGATTTCCTGTTTTGCACGTTTAATATTCATCTATTTCTCACTCCTCTCAAATCTTCTTCATCCAGAACCAGTTTCATCGCCCACGGCGGAACTTCCTGTTCTTCTGCCCCGTCGTCCATAAATACAAACGCGGTCTGGTACAGAGGCATTTTCTGCGGATAAATCCCCTGTCCATCGGTAAAATAGATCACACCCTTCAGTTCAGTGAACCGGTGCGTCGCGATCAGATCATCAATATAGGCAAACGCCGGTCTGAAATCCGTTCCACCTTCCCCGGCAAGATCCAGCTTTTCCATATATTCCTGTAATTCTTCTTTACAGGTAATCTTCCTGTCCGACTGCACCTGGTCATCACATTGTATAATGTGGATATTGACTCTCTGAAAAAAGCTCCCTGCTTCACTTAAAATGCCATAGGTCTCCTCCAGAAATTTTTTTACCAGATCTCCTGAACAGGACATGGAAGTATCGATCACGATTGCAAAATCCTCCACTTTTTTCACTTCTTTCCATTCCTGTGGCTCGATCAGAGGCATATTTCCATAAAGGCGCAGTCCATAACTGTAAAATACATAATCAAAGCTGTCATCATCCACGGTAACCTCTTCCTTCAGCACAGCAAATTTATGCAAAAAGCTGCGGTAGTCATATCGCTGTCGGTTCTCAACCCGGACCTGATCCAGAAAATGCCCGGTATTTGATGCTGCTTCTTTCGAAAAAGTTTCCATATCGGTCTGCATTTTCTCGCTGATATCCTGCCACCTCTGGTTCATTTCGCTTTGTTTTTCATCATCTTCATCTTTTGCCCAGTACTTGTGATCATCCACGGTAAATTCCCGGATCATGCGCTCCATCTCTCTGTCCGAAAGCTTCCATCTTACCAGTACTCCATAAATTTTTTCCGCTGTAAATACCTTGATTTCCTCTTTCAGATCCCGGTAGGTTCTCTGTCTGATCCAGGACTGGCTTTTTCGTATATTCTGGAGGTTCCAGTCGTCAATCACAGATTCTACCGCAATATCCGCCGCCAGGTTCCATACAAGCTCTTCCCGTCCATTTCTGCGAAATACATGTCGGAAAATGCAGTGCAGAACCAGATGTAGATAGGCGCGGTTTACCTCGATCCGGTTCTGCCTGTACTCACCTCCCAGCATCTGCCCGTTAAAATACATTGTCTCTCCGTCTGTAGCAAGAAGGTCTACCGAAAAATCCTGTACATAATAAAACGCCGAAAGCGCCACATCCATAAATCTCATCTTCATATACAGTTCGTTCCTCGTCAGAACCAGTATTTTATGTCCGATTTCTTCCAGACCCTGTTCTAATGACATTTCTTCCAATCTTTCCACCTTCTTTTACAATACAAACTTTTTCTTCTTTTTTGGAAAACTACGGTAACGCTCGTCCATCAAAATAGCTGAAATCTCGGTCTGTCCTGCATCTGCCGCATAAGTAATCGTTTTTTCCAACGCTTGTTCATCAAAATAATGCTCTCTGCAGCAAAAAAGCAGAACCTCCTGCGGATCTCCGGCGGCGATTTCGCGTCTTTCTTTCACCGCATGGATACAGCTTTCTCCAATTCCTTCCATATGCGCCTTTACATAATTTTCATAGCGCAGCTTTGCCGCATCTTCCAGCTTCCACGGATATCGCAGACGCGTCAGAGCCACACTGAAAATTGCCTCTTCCGAATCTCTTGCTTCAGAAAGTGCAAACAGCCGGTCGTATTTTCCATAATCCAGTTCCCGACGGTAAAAACACTCCCTGTACTCTCCACCGGAACCATAATAATGCGTCTCCACGATCCGCGCCGGCGTATTTTCCACCGCATCTGCGTAATATTCCGGAAACAGAATCTTCGTCTCCGTTCCCTGATAACGCAGTGTTGCAATGATCTGATACCGGATCTCCGTCAGAATTTCCTTAAGACAGGACTTATTTCCATCCATAAAATCAATCTCCACCTTCTCCAGACGGCATCCGGTAAATACCCCGCTCCCCATCCGCACGATTGCATCTGTCCCATGGAAAAGTTTCAGATTCATACATCCATAAAACGCATAATTTCCAATTGACTGTACGGTAGACGGAAGATGGATTTCCCTTACCATTCCACCACAGCAGAGTTCTTCCGGTTGCGCAAAACGATCATTCTCTTCATCTGTCTCTGTCTGATAAACAGATGCATTTTTCTCTTCTTCATCTTTATGCAGTGAAAATGTATATGGAGCAATGCGGATGACAGGGATTCCCTCTATCTGCTCCGGTACTTTTATGATTCCTGAATCCTGCCAGATCCTGAGAATTTCAAGTCCGTTTTCTATTTTCTGATATTGTATCTTCATAAATTTCACTCCTGAAATTGATTCTGTCTGTTCTATCCAATTAAGGATTATAGCAAAAAAAAGCAGATTTTTCCATTATCCGCTTCACACAATATATCGAAATCTCACGAAATATATCGTTATTGACAAAATTATTTACATATCTATAGAATTCCTTTATTCTATAGTTAGATAGTCGGTATGAATATTGGAAGGAGGTTCTTATGTATGATGTCAGGCATGTATTAAGAAAAGCTGGTCTTCGTTCCACGTACTCTGGTTATAACTATCTTGCTTCAGCAGTCGCCCTCGTTCTCAAAGATCAGGAATTTTACCTGAAGAATGTAACCTCTAATCTTTACCGCGTTGTCGGTGAGCAGTATGGCGTTTCCAACATGTGTGTTGAAGCCGCCATCCGTACAATGATCAACAGTTATTGGAATCAGAATTCCAATAAAATTTTAAGCCCGCTGCTTGGTTATCCTGTATTTGACAAACCGACCGCATCCGAATTTATTTCGATGCTGGCTGATTATATCCAGGATCATTCCTCTCGTTAATTATTAGATACTGGTAGAACTTATGCATTATCGTATATCAGCATGGTATATACAGAATAACGTTAGTAGGCTGACATTTAAAAAAGGTGCAGCCTATGAGGTCGCACCTTTTTTATCAAACTGGATTTTCATAATTGGGGACGTTTTTCCATACGCGCTGTTTTAATTGCCACAACTACTATTTGAATCCGTATCAAACTCCGGATTGATTGCATAAAAGTTCTTACTGTTCAGATTATCCTGAACGATCCTTAAACTTTCTCCAAATCTTTGGTAATGTACAATTTCCCGCTTTCTCAAAAAACGAATCGGATCACATACTTCCGGGTCTTTTACAAGCCTTAAAATGTTATCATACGTCGTCCTGGCTTTCTGTTCCGCAGCCATATCTTCATGTAAATCTGTAATTGGGTCACCCTTGGACTGAAAATAAGTTGCTGTCCACGGTGTTCCACTGGCTGCCTGCGGCCAAAGTGCAAGTGTGTGGTCCACATAATATTTATCAAAACCAGAAGCCTTAATTTCCTCCGGAGATAAATCCTTGGTAAGCTGGTAAACAATGGCACATATCATTTCCATGTGGGCAAGTTCGTTTGCACATACAAGATGGAAGTATTTTCTTCCTTATTTATAATAGGATATTTTAAAGGAATGATAATTGAGCACAACGTATTTACGCCATTTGTGGCACTTTTTGTCGCTAATGTGTCACTAACGATTAGTTTTAATTAACCAGAAAATGCTATAAGATGTTGCGAAACTATCTAAACTGAATCGCCTCAATCCGCAATGCCTGTCCTACAGTTCCGAGTGTTGCTACTCCATCAGCTTTTGTCCAATCAGTCCAGCCACTGTTTTGAATATGTACTCTATATTCAAAGTCACCCTTCAAACATAAGCATTCTATACGTTTATTTTCGTTTGTTGTGCCGATAACAGTATCTTTGTTTACTGTGCCATAATCTTTCCAGCCGATACCCTCAATGTGCGCTTTTGCCTTAATTGTCATGCCAAGTGGATCAATCTTAAATGCTTCGAGACGCAATTTATGCCCTGTAATACCAATAATGTTTTCACAAGCTCTTGCGCCAATCCATCCTTTATTCTGGACGTGTGGATTGACAAGGAATTTAGCAGCCATGATCTCGATTGCTTCAATTTGCAATCCTTTTCCTTTTGTGCCTGCCCAGTTTCCGTTGAATGTCCAATCTGTCCATCCGATGTTTTTCTGATGAACTCTGTAGATATACGGCGTATCCTTGCCGGCAATCTTGATTGCTTCGATACGCTTGTTCTGTCCTGTGGTGCCAAGGATCGTGTCTTTGGAGATATTCTTGTATTCCTTATCGCCTACATCCTTGATATGCACTACTACGTCTGTTTCTCCGACAGGAATAAGTCGGAACGCTTCGATTCTCCGGTTCTGTCCAGTAGTTCCAGACATACGACCATCAGACTGCCAGCACGCCCAGCCGATGTCACGGATATGTGACTGGTAGGATACCTTACCGTAATGCTGTACGGAGTCCTGAGATGTTCCACCAGATGTTACCTTACCGTCAGAATCCTCTTTTGCCGGAGATGCCGTAGCGATGCCGAATGCATTAAGGATTCCTCTTGCAAGATCGTCAATCTGGTTGTTGAATTTTGTAAGATCGTCTTTATTGGATATAAACCCATTTTCTAATAATCTGTAGCTATATCCTTTCGTTGCTGATCTGTTTACATTAGCAAGATTTGCACGTCCTACGATCTTGTTTGCGCGTCCCGGGAAGAATGAGCCAATGAAATTGGCAAGCGCAGTATCATACTGATCTGGGTTATATCCTTGCTTAATAATTACATGACCACCCTTCGCCGATGCTGATCCGCTGTCCATGTGCAGTTCTAAAATCTGCCAGTCCTTCGGGATGTTGAGTGACGTGATTCCTCTGTCTGCATACCAATTTCTGCTCGTATCTCCAAGTGTAACATTGCTTCCTCCGTATGCTACGATTCTGCTCGCAAGTGCTCTTACTCTTTCTGCCTCCGTGAATCCGTATCCCACTGCTCCAGAATCTCCTGCTCCGTGTCCGGCGATTAAAAATAAATGTGCCATATTTTGCTCCTTCCTGTGCGATGTCGCACACAAACAATAAGAGGACGATTATTCGCCCTCTACTTACACTGCTGTTTATACAACTGATTTACTCCGGTCGCTGCCAACCCACTCGCCATTCCGACCGCAATTGCATTAATCACATCTCCGGCCGGAAAATCCGGCATTGTGTATAGTCCGGCAATGCCCAGAGCTCCGCCACATACAGCCATGATGACCGGAATCCATTTGTCCGGAATTTTCTCATAAGCCTTACAGCCAAGTCCAATCACATAGCAGATTGCTACGATTCCAACTACTGTTCCTAATGTTGTAATATCCATATCATCTAATCCTCCTGATCATGCGCTTGCTTATTTATATGCTTCTCAATCTTGTCTATTGCCTCAGTTACTGGACCATTGCACCCCTGCTCCTTAAGTCCTTTCAAGCAAGCGAGAATTCCATAAGTCAGCAAGCATTGTTCTGACTTTACTCTTTCAATTTCTATGTCCTGCTGATTCTGCTTTAAGTACCACTTGTACACCGCAAAAATAGCAGAAAAAATAACCACTACGGCTGTCAAAAGACTTCCGGCCATAATGATTGTGTTTACATCTACATACACTCTATGTACCTCGATTCTTGAATTTTATGGTATCAAAATAAGACCTCTCGGCCTTGCACGTATCTCCATATGATCACCTCTACTCTTTCGGATATTCATCTTTGCACTGTTTTTAACTTGGATTATACCCCCGAAATTTTCTGACTAATTAAAGCCCTCCTTTAGTTATTACTTTTTCTATCAACTTCTTTTGTGCCAACGCAACTATGTATTTTATTGCGTTCGTTTAATAAATATAATATCACGTAAACAATATACATAATTAAGTCATTTATTTTAGCTCAGTAACAGCTCCCGAACCTTTGTTATATAAATATTTCTTTCTAATTTCATCATACAAGCAAAGTGTTCCATCTGCCTTCTTTACAGGAATCATATCTGCTACAAGCTCACTTCCTGAATAGATTTTTGCATAATAAATTTTTCCTTTCAGTCCAGTTCCAGCAGCTTCACCATTTTTGCTCATACATCCAATATAGAACGGGCTCGTCAATGCAAAATTACCAGCATTATCCAGAGTTACAGAATTGTTTCCAAATGTAGCAGTTGCTCCATTCTGCTTAATGACCCAGTTGTCTTCCCAAAATGCCATGTTTTTCGCTGCGCTTGACACTGATCCTCGAATAGCGTAGAAATTGTCTGTCACTGTGTAACCATACTTGTATTTATCATCCCTTGCACCGCAGATATATGTCGTTCCAGATTTGATATACAGCTTTGCTTCTGTGTTCGTATTCTGATCTGGAAGAATTTCCGTATCAAAATAACAATTACCATCTACACTAAGTGATTCCAGTTCTGTGTGACTTTCGCTCGGATCAACTGTATTCTCAGCAACATTAACTGTACACTGAGCTGTATATTCACCATCATCCGTTGTTACTGTAACTACAGATGTACCGACAGCTTTTCCGGTAACTTTCCCATTGCTGACAGTTACGTTTGAGTTACTTGTACTCCACTTAACCGATTGATTCGTTGCATCAGACGGCTTCACTGACGCTGCCAGCATTGCACTTTCTCCCTTCTTGATGCTTAATGTATTCTCATTAAGAGATACGCCCGTCACAGGGATAACCGTTGGTGCTACAGACGCCGTGGCATATCCTATTCCAAGACTCCTAAGTTTTTGGTCAATGACAGGGCTGTAGAATGTGCGATACCATGATTCTACTGGATGCACTCCATCACCAACACCGCTATTTGCATTACGCGTATATTTGTCTTTATTTGCAGACGTCATGGCAATCTGAGAATAGACACGCATATCTAAGTATGGCATATTCCATTTTTCACAGATTTCAATCGCTTTTGAGTAGATACTGTCTACATAAGAATTGTCTTTGGCGAAACTGTGTGGAATAATGTACAATTTTACGGCTAATGGATACCTATCCATGATATATTGCAATGCACTTTCCATTGCTCCACAAAACGTTCCAGTGTTGTACGAAGCATCGTATCCGGATTCGATTGAGCCGATTGGAATGCTATTATTAATGTCATTTACGCCGCCATCAAAAATAATCGCATCCGCAGCACCTGTATAGGTTGTAATCTGGTTAACGATCGGTGTATGTGCTGGACTGGATGTCACAGCCATATTAGCTCCCGACTCAGCTTTATTAATCCACGTAGCATCTGGATATTTTTCTTTTAATGGCTGGATGATTCCTGTTCCCTCTTTCCATCCCCAGCCAGCAAATACACTGTCGCCGAATCCTACGATCGTTTTTCCTTTATACGGATTCACTGTATCACCTCCTGTATATGTTCCTGTGATTCCAAAAAGTTCTACACCCTCTTTAATATTTTCAGCTAATAGATTTGCATCACCTTTAATAGTCTGCTTCCCAGACAGATATACACCAGCGTCTATGTTCTGGTCTTCCGTTCCCGGTGTTATGGTCTGTGCTGTCAATCTCTTAATCGTTCCCGTTACTTTTCCATCGGGACCGCAAGCCACGGTGTTCTCTAACATCTTACTCGCAATCGCATTAACGTCCGGCGCAGATACTGCAAGGTAATACACGCCATCCTGTACACCAGCATTCGGATAGGAGTCGGAAGAATCACTGGATATGTAACCAAGTAGATCTGTCCCTTTCTTACCAGTTGCCCCCTTTTCGTCGGATAACGTCCAAATCTGATATTGTGTATTGTATCCGTATGGTTTATATGTTATTTTCTTTGCTTTTCCGTTTTCCGAATTTGTCGGAAGGTAGAGTTTATCAAGTGATATTCCACCACTTTTCAGATTGTAATATCCATCGCTCGTTATTGTCCTTGATGTATACTCTTGTGTGTAATCGAATCCGGACGGTCTATTGCTGCTTCCTGTGCTCTCTTTGGTTTCTACGTAATCAATCAGTTCGCTATATTTCGCCCACGCATACGCTCCGTTGCCTGTTTTGTCTATTTCTGTGCCACCAGAACCGTCACCTTCGTAAGTACCTGTAATCTGATCGCCGTTCTTATCGTGCGCTGTTACACCTTTTAACAACTTACTTGCAGTTACGGTATCTTTTGACAAGTCCATTACTGTTCTTGTTCCGTAATTTATTTTACTAACTCCCATAGCTACCTCCTAACCGATCTGTACCGTTGTTGATCCAGATTCTGTGGTTTCTTTATAAGGGATTTCTTTAACAATTACCTCTGACAATGCATCATATCCGTCATCTGGTCTTATTACCTGTTCATTCACAGTAGGTGAAATTGTTTTTGACTGTGTAACAACTGTTCCACCAGCATTGGATGTCCCGCCGTAAGCGATAATGTAATTTACACGACACATGGTTTCTTTCGTTGTAAGTCCGTTAAAAGTCGCATACCATGATCCATTCAGATATGTAGCTCCATCAAGATGCAGTGTCATCTGACCGTCACCGTTTGCAAAACTTACTGCTGTATTTGCATTAGAAGCACCCGTAATTCCAAGAAGATTATTTATATCAGAATCCGAAAAAACCTCTACACTGTTTGAGTTTGTTGGAATTTTGACGACAATAGTTCCACATTTTGTTACGCATCGAAAATTCATTTTTGCATTCAAATTATTCAGGCTTTTTTCTACGTTTTTTATTCTATCCAATATCGTATCTATACTTGGTTGAATAGATGTACCCCGTATGACTTCTTCTATACTTAGTCCATTTATGTGCACAAATAACAGATGTCCTTTATATTGTTTTTCACCATAGTATATAGAGTCATTTGTCCACCGAATTTCGTCGTTGTAATTTTCGCCAAGAGCTACCGTCTTCCCTTTTATAATTTCAAATTCTACTTTTTCCACACCAGAATCATTTGTATATTTTATAAATACGTGATCGGTACGCTTTTTCCCTTGTCCTGCTGGTTCAAAATTTAAAGTTGTACTGTCATTCACTTTTGTCCAGACGTGTCTCCCCTGTAGTAATGCATCGCCATCTGCTATTCTTATCGATGTACTTGATACAATTTCCGCTTTAAATTGATTCCCTGCTTCAAGCACGTAAAAATCGCTGCCGAATATATCTCTGTATAACGATCCATCAGCTGCAGCCGAAACCTCAATACCGTTTCCTGTATTCAAATTAATTGCCATCTTAATCACCAACCTTATACGTTACTGTATATCTATCGTTTTCAATTTTTACAATTTCACTATTTATGATTTCCTTCATCACCACGCCTGTCTGTCTGTTTTTTCCACCGACAATATCTCCTATGTCAACATCTAGTCTGTCAAATTGCGCTGTAAGAGAATCGCTATTTTTCAATTCTTTCAACTTTTCAACGCCCTGGCTCCTAAGTTCTTCATCAGACTCCACATTTCCATAATCATATATCTCTGTTATTTCAGACCTGCCTGTATAATATGGGGCATCAACTATGTTACCAGAACTATCTGCGTATAGATGTATCACGGTACGTTCCGCAAGCTCTCCACCGCCGAGACAGATCAGATGATTTACACCACCTCGATTCTGCTCGAAAATAACTTGCATACCATAATCATCAGAGTATTCATATTTTTTGGATAGATCCTCTATTTTGGTAGCACTAATTTGTACTTTCGCATCTCTAGTAACCGTACACACAAGCTTGGCATCGACATTTGATAACATCTTTTTGATACCCGCATACATGTCTGTATACCGTTCAAATTGGTTACTTGATATTTTTATACCTGCATCATCTGCAGGCACAATAAAAAGGTCAGATAATCCGACCTTTTCTATAAGTTGTTCCAGTATTCTATTCGCATCACCGGATACTATATAATAGTCCTGACCACTCTCAGGCTCAATGATTTTCTTTTCGAGTATCCCCCTGAAAGCACGACCAGAATAATAGACCTTGTTCTTCTTGGTATCTATTTTCACATCATCGACAATACCACCGTATTCTGTATTTTCTACATACCATATACTGCCGTGAGACATGCAATGATTCTTTAAATTCATACCGATCTGAAAATCATTATCTTTTCCAATATCCAAATCTATTGAATACTTATGTAGCTCACCTTGCGGTAATCCGCTTGAATCTGTATATATTACCATCCCGGTTCACTCCTTCTATCCAAAAGTATTAAATCAAATCCAAAAGTACCGTCATATTGCACGGCATTTTCACCTGTAGGAATTTTTTCAAAAATATATGATTTTTTATCTGCTTCCCAAAAACGATTTTCTATGCTTCCATTCTGTTTTATCAGTTTAATTGTCCTTTTATTGGAATCAATTTCAACTCTCTGCCCTTTCTCTATTGATGTATTTATTTGATACACATGACTGCCGATTGTAATAGAAGGGTTTGTCACATCACCGTAAATTCTTAATCGAAAATCGCTTTCCACAAAAAACGGATTAACAACGCTGCTGCTCTGCACATAAGAAGAATAGGTATATGGATAAGAATATTCGTACTCTTTTTTCTTGTCATCCTGTGTTGCATCATTCTTCAAAAACATGAATTCTTTTTCTGTAATCCAGTCCGACGAATCAGAAATAATATTCACCGTAAGAACCATATATCCATTGCAATAATAATAGTTAGATTTCTTGGACGCATTGAAATAACAGGATGTATAATATCCGTTTATTTCCAGTTTCCCCGGTGTTTCTGCGAGAATATCACGCTCAAAGACCTCATATATACGGTTTCTTATGTTCAAACCTTCTTCTTCGTTTGCCGCAATAATAATTGTGGCATTTTTCTTTGTGACACCTTTATGAAAATTTGTAATTTCATCATAATCACTATCATATAACCACTCATAGTCATAGAACTCACTGTCATTCAAGAAAATTCCACCTGAACCAAACTCTATAGTCTGGTTCAGGTGATTTGTGTAAGTGGCTTTATTAAGCATATTTTCTCACCAACCTCGCAACTTCACGCCCTTCCACATCAAATTCAACATAATTTGTTAACACGTCAATCATAAGTTCTCTTAATCCACCGTTCTTCATCCATGCATATATCATCTTTAATACTTCCGCTGATTCTAAATCATTATCTGAATCCTGAAGTGCGGAGTTGATCATATCCATAAGGCTTTGTGTTCCGACAACCGTTTCACTTCCGGCTTCACCACCTGCCAAGAACTGATTTGACTTAGCGTTGTAACCGAAAATAGTCGGCTGATTCATGATCATACCATCGTCCATTGCTTTCTTGTACCATTCAATACCAAAGTGCGGTACACTTGGTGGTGTCAGGCTGAAAGAACCGCTGATTGAAATATGTGGTAATTTGAGTTTTGGCAATGACCACGAAAAATTGAAGAAACTTTTAATTCTGTTTATAGCGTTACTTACAATGTTCTTTGCACCTTCAAGGATACTGCTGAACTTATTCTTAATATTTCCAAGTATATTGGTAACTGTCGAATAGGCATTACCAAGACCACTTGAAAATGAATTTTTAATCTCTGATATCTTGTTCAAAACTGCCTGTTTTGCTTCTGACATTTTTGACTTGAACTTATCGGCTACTGCTGAAAGTTTACCGCCGGTCAAATTGTCAATGAATGTGTACCCGGCTGAGTAATACCCTTTTACACCTTCCATTGCTGCTGCTGCAATTCCATTGATTCCACCGCCATGTTCAGCATATGCAGTTTTCATGTTTTGTAGTTTTTCAGACACCGTATCTTTTGCGGCCTGCATTATAGTACCCATCGTTCCCTTGATCTGTGAAAACTTCTCTGAAACAACTTCTTTCATTGCCGAAAACTTCTCTGATGCAGCGTCTTTCAAGTTTCCAAAAAAATTCTTAATTGATTCAATTTTTTCACCAATGGATTCAGCTAAATTTGAAAAAGCTTCTTTGACTGATTCCCACACATTTTTGATTGAATCCCATATAGCTGTTACTGCATTACGAAAATCTTCATTTGTATTCCAAAGGGTTACCAGTGCCACAACAAGACCTGCAACTATAGCAATCACCGCAACGATTGGATTAGCTGACATTGCAGCAAATAACCCGGTCATTGCAGTTTTCACACTGTCAATGATCTCTCCAATCTTAAAAGCAACCGCCAGTGAACCAAGAGTTGTGACAACTCCTAAAATAATCGGTGACAATGTAATGAGAATATCAATGAAATTCTGTATATTACCAATCACTTCTATTGCTTTGGTTGCAAAATCTCCAAGACCTTCTATAAATTCTGTTACACCGTCCATTCCTTTTTCAAAGAACGTTGTAAAATCAATTTTTTGAATCCAGTCAAATACCCTTTGCAGGGCATCACCGACAGACGCGGCAAACGCATCCCAATCAACAGTTTCCATCCAGTTTGACAGCTGCTGTAAAAATCCCATAACAGTAGGTGCAAGTTTTGAACCTACTTTTGTAAGGATATTTTCAAACAATGCCTGTACTGAACTCCATGAACCTGATATTGTAGTACCTGCTTCAAGTGCTGTTGTTCCGGTTATACCTAAGTTATCCTGAATCTTGTGAATAGCTTCAATCATTTGGTCAAACGTTACGTTATCCAAACTTTCAATCTTTTCACCAAGTACACCTGAATCATTTATCAATCTGATCATTTCAGACTGTGTACCACCATAACCAAGTTTCAGGTTATCCAACATCGTGTAATTTTGCTTTGCAAAACCCTGATAAGCGTCCTGTATAGAACCTATGTCAGTACCCATCTTGTTAGCATTATCTGACATATCAGTGATAGCAAGGTTGGTCAGTTCAACCGCTTTTGCAGTATCACCGCCAAGACCCTGAATCAATGAAGCAGCAAATGAGGTTGCGGTGTCCATATACTTATTTGAACTCATCCCGGCTGTCTTATATGCCTTTTTAGCATAATCAATCAGTTTACCGGAACTGTCTTTGAATAGTGTTTCAACACCACCAACTAACTGTTCGTATTCAGCATAGTGACCAACCGCTGATTTTGTCACATCTGCCATTTTTGCAGCTAACTGTGTACATCCTGAAATTACTTTTGTGATTGCTGTAGATACTAAATTCGCAAGCGTGGCTTTCCATGTTGTAAATCCACTGTCTGCATTTTTGGCAGCTTGTCCGGCATCTTCTACTGAATTACCTGCACCACCTGCCTTTTTGTCAACATCTTCCAGTGTTTCAGCAGTATCTTTTGCAGACTTTGAAACCTTTTCAATGTTGTTCACCGCATCAGCGTAATTGATCGTTATTTTTCCAACCAACGAAAAAATATCCAACGATTAGCCACCCCCTTTCAACGGTGGCACGAATCCGTTCAGAATTTTATTTGCTTTTTCCACCTGTAACTTAATCTGTGCATTGTTCATTGTCGGTTCAGTTTGTTCAGTCTTTTCAACTTTCGGTGGTGTACTCATAAACCGCTGTTTAAATTCTTCAAAATTTCCAACATCATCAGCAAGTGGGTTTGCTGTGATTGCACAGTATAAGTCCCACTGTCTATCTTCATTCTCCTGTTTCAGAACAGTTCTAACAGTAGCGTCTAACTTTCCTCGGCTGATTGCTTTATCTAAATAGCTATAGGGGTTGCCATATCTACGGTTGCAGCACTCATCGAATCGTTCTATTCCGTACCCACTAATTCGGCAACACCCTCGAAAAAATCCATAAGATCATCTTTCTTAGCAAAATCTTTTACCATGACAGCAAACTGTTTCAGCTTGAATTTCTTTACTTCATCAGCAGTAACCGCTGTACCGTTGTCCCACTCCATACAGTTAGCAAAAAACTTACAGATTTCATTTCTTGCCTTTGAAATGTTCTTGATCAGAATGCCACACACCTTCATAGCAATGACAATACCAACTTCTTTCATATCCGTACCGGATTCCTGCAACTGCTGAATCTCGTCTTTGTCAAATGTACCAATAACCTGTTCTACTCCGATAACTGCAAGAACCTCACAAAAGTCAAATACGTTATCAACTGTTAAATCCTTAAATCTGAAATCTGTCATAATTATTTATCCTCACTTTCTTTTTTCGCTCTGTTTCTTCTACCACCACTTGCGGGTTTATCCTGTTTTGGTGTAGGTGTTTCTTCATGTTCAACAGGTTCAGTATGTTCACCCACGGTTTCCTGCTTCTGATCTTCTACCTGTTCAGCAGATACAGCAGGTGTTTCCTGCTGCACCACTTCATCAGAAATATCAACCACGAACATCCCTTTATCCTGAATTTCTGCAAATCTTTCTTCTGTCATATCCAGTTTTTCACCGATCACATGACCTTCACCTGTGTACTTGTCTGTATATTCTCTTACTACTACAACTCGCATAATTCACACCCCCCTACACAACAGCGTTTGGATAGTAAATAGCAATATCCAACTTGTTTAAGCTGTCGTTTTCAAGATCAGCTGTACACTCAAACTTGACAGCAAATGTTGTCTGTTCAGCGTTCTTTGTTTCCAGTTCAAATGCTTCTGTGCAGAGTGCGTTCGGTAAAATAATGATTACATTTTTACCGCTTGAAAGTGTTCCAACATATGCCACATTTTCAAGATAATCTGCTTCTGTGATGTTTTCCTTAGATACATATTTGACATAGGTTGTATCTTCGGAAGTGGATTTTACGAGGTGTAATGCACTTACAAGAATATCTTCTGTAAGTTCTGTCATCTGACCCTCAAGTGTGGCAGATTCACCAACCTTCTGCTTGCTGACACCCTTGATCAGCACCGTTGCACCGTCCACCTCAACATCTAACCACTGTGCTTCATAATTGAACTTAAGACCACCGGAAGTTGCACCAAGTGGTGTACCAGTCCAACCACTGGTTGATTTCTCATACTTAAGATTTTTGTAAATGACACCTGCACCCAAGATCATATTCTTGATGGTTTCAGATGTAATACCATGTTTTTTTAAGCCCATTCTTTTAAGCCCCTTTCCACTCATGTGTGTTAAGTGTTATCGTAATTCTAAAAAGATCTTCTTCACCTGTTGGAATCATCAAACCGTTCCAATAGGTAATAAAAAAAGCAGTCCCTTCCTGAACTGCCCTTAAATCTTCAAATACTGTTTTTATTTTATCGTTTATTTCTGCAAGCGGTAACTTTGACCCCCTTGACCAACCATCAAGTGTGAACACACCGCCTGTATATCCGTCCTCTAATCGGTGTTCAGTTTCATTGAACGAACCAACAAAGTAAGGATAGCTGATTTCACCTGTCCATTCACCAAATTCATAGGGAATACCAAGTTGATCAAGCTGATCAGAAATAAAACCAAGCATATCAACCATAATTAACCCCCTAAATTCTGTTTAATGACATTTACAAGCTGCTTCTTTATCTTTGGGGCTACACTCTGAAATGCTTTCGTGAGTGGTTGTCGTGGTGTTTTTCCGTAAGTATGGTAAAATTTACCGTCTTTCTTACTCTTATAAACCCAACCGCCTTTTCTTCCACCACCGTGTAGTGCATACTCACCAGTACCAAATTCTTCCCAAATCGCATTTTCAAGGTCTGAACCTACAGCAACAGTTGATTCATCTTTTCCTTCATTAACCATATATTTGTAAGACCCCTTTGTTTGTCCGGTATCAACCCGGCTGTTTCTTTGGGTCTGTGCCTGTATTTCATCACCTGCTTCGTGAAGGAATCCAATAACCCCTTCCGATAATGCAGCTTTAATTTTCGCTGTGTTATCTGTAAATTCAACTGACATACTACTGACCCCCTATAAATCTTAAATAGATTTCTAAATGATCGTGCATATTCATAGGGTCATCAATCAGAAGGATTTCATACACTTCACCGTTTACAACCATTCTTGCATTGTCACTTGTCACATCAACGGTTTCCTGTTCATCCGTCTTACCGATCACACCTGTCAGAAAACCGAATGGATTCCAAACCCAATCAGTTGACAGATTCTTGAGGTTGGTAAAGTCACACAAGAAAATGTGTGTACTTTCCTGAACCTTGGCATAAAAAGTTGTATGCTTTGAATCACCTGTTGATAAGTCCAACCAACCTAAGATTGATGTACAATCAACCCATGTGTTTACACGCTCACCTATGGCATTTTTAGCACCGTTCTTTTTTACCTGTAACAATGCTTGAATGTTACCGCCAACACTCATATAATCAGAATCTAGCCTTTATATAAGGCTTTAAGAATCCAAGTAGGGCAACAGGATAGCCCATAACCTGATTGTTAGCGTCCTGATCAAAGTAAGTCACACTGTATCTTGACAGCGTTTCAGATTTGACCCCGGTTTTCGGTCTGTTCTTAACATCCCACTTGAGTAATTCAAGTACACCCGCACGAACATCAGCCGGATATTCCACTTTAGTGATCAGGTTTGTACTTTTGTACAATTCCTGATTAACTCTGATGAAATCATCACCAATTTCAGTAACGGTATACAGTCCATCATTCACCATTGACTGTGAAATCTGAACTGTATCACCTACTTTCAAAAAATCTGACGTTCCAAGCAGTCTGTTACCCGAACTATCGGCAGTAAATCGAACAAACCGATTCTGAAAATTGTTATTAGTGTATGCTCTGATCATAAATTCAGCAGCGTTCAGTTTTTCTTCAATCACCTTTTCACTTTGCACAGCAAATTCAGGTAATTTCATTACTTCATCAACTGCTAATATCATCAGATCACCCTTTCTTAGACAACTGCTGTACCAACCTTGGACTTGATAAGACCCATCTTAACGTTCTTTGTATTGAACTTAAGGCTGTAGTTTGCAGACTTACCAAGCTCTGCATAAGTCGGTGATTCTTTTGCAATCTGATCAACTGCTAAAGAAAGACCATTCGGATGCAGCACCTTACCCTGCTTGGTATAGAACTTGTCAATACCTGCGGATGCTTCCGGGTCATAGTTGGTTGTATACTGATTCTCATAGTTGTTCTTATCGCAAGATAAAAATGCACCTTCGCCAAACAGATATGTGCTGTAAACCGCATCTGCACCTGCTCCTGTAGCTGTAAATCTATCAGTTACAAGTACGTGTTTACCTGCGATAGTTGGCAATGTAATTTCTTTCTGAATCACACCATTGACAACATACTTGTCATAATCAACCATTTCCATCTTCTTGTACTCTTTGAAGATCATGGAATGCATAACCATCAGACCAAGACCACCTGCCATATCACCAAGTGCTGCCTGTTCTGCATCGTAAATTGTACCTGCTTCAATGTTTGTCTTAGTATTTTTAGTAAGATCAAGTACATGATCACTAAGTGCTGCAACTGCTAATACTGCCTGTGCAATGTTCATCAGTTCTTTTTCCCAAACCTGACCATAATAACCTGCAATCTTATTTCTGATCAGTGTCATAGGGTCAGCACCAGTTAATTCCTTTGTGAAGTCTTTAGCCTTGAATGCTTTCATTCTCTGAATAAGCATACAAGTCTGTTTGTCACCGCTGATCTCAACAGGTGTGTTGTCTGTAAGACCATCATTGTTAAGTGCTTCCATACCGCTTTCATTTGCGTCAATCGGCTTATAGATTGGAATTGTTGCCACGTTTCCATGTTCACCGATTAAGTCCATAATAGAACTATCCTGCTGAACAATACCGGATGCAAGGATTGGTGTAGTCCAATAATCTGCTTCCTGCATCATTCCTGCAAATACTTCCTCGTCAAATTCAAATCCACCAAAATTACCCGTTCTTGGCATTTAATTCACCTTTTTAACCTTTCTTAATGTACGTTTAACTGTTTGAATAATTCCGGGTTTTCCTGTTTAAGTTTCATTCTTTCGTTGTAACCCATCTTAAGGAACTGTTCTTTGGTAACTGTCTTGTCTTTATCTCCACCCGGCAGGTTGTTTTCAAGAATCTTTCTGCTACCACTCTGCTGCTGATTACCATTGGATGCTTCAAACATGGTAGGATGCTGTGTTTTAAGACCTGAAATCAGATCATCTTCACCTTTGATTTTCCCATCATCACCAAGTTTGATTTCACCTTTTTCCTTTGCCTTGAATACAAGATAATCAACATCAACCGCACCTGCTGCAACCAACGCAAATTTCAATGCATTTTCTGTTTTCAGTTCTGCATTCTCTTTCTTAAGGTTTGTAATCTCTGTTTCATATGCAGTGATTTTCTGCTGTGTTTCTTCGTCTTTCCCGGCTGACTTTTTCAGTTCTTCAATCAGGTTGTTTGCCTTGGTCAGTTCTGTAGTCTTACCGGAAAGGTCAGTTTCAAGGTTGATGTATTTGTCCTTAGACACATAACCACCATCAGTAAGGTTGACCATCTTGATCAGCTTCTCTTTGTTCTTTTCATCACAGTTATAGGCATTGATTGCCTGCACCAGTTCATCATAGGTGATAGCCTTATCACCAAAAAATGCTTTTAAAAATTCCATGTTCTTCTTCCTTTCTCCGTCACGTTTTTATATCCGGTGTCACCGGAAACGGTCAACAGTTTATATCCCATGTTGCAGGGGTATTTCAGCAGCAGTTTAAACGTCATAAGCCTTTTTCGGACATATTTTTTTCAAAACTAAAATCTATTAATAGTAGTTTCGTCTGACCACCAGCCAAATGTATCGTTATCGCCATAGGCTTTGACGCTTACTGTAGCTCCGTCCATACCATCTGCGATAAAATCATCATTGTAATTGGTAGAGTAAAATGATGTATGTGTTGTATCAAATTCTTTCCATGTTCCATCGGCTTTTGTGATACGCACTTTGTAAGACGTAGCATTTTCTACTTTGTTCCAATTTGCTGAAAAAACTGCATAGTTAAAATATCTTGATGTACTTTTGAAATAAGTAGCATAATTTACTGTTGGTTTTTCAAGAATACACTTCTTGAACCAATTTTTCACTGCGTTACTAATAGCATCTTCTAAAGCACCATCAGGTTGAAAATTAATATCTGGGATTTTAACAGACGGTGTTTTTAACGGTGGTGTACAGGCATATGCTGGGATAGTAGAACCTGCAATCATCATGGTTACAATTAAAGCACTTACTAATTTCTTCATAATAAATACATCCTTTCTTTGTACGACAAAAAGACACCCTTGCGGATGTCTTAAAAATACTATTTAACCCATAGTTGGGAGATAAACGGATCACCGCCTTTCTACTCTGCGAACACCCAGTCTTTTGCAGCCATATCTGTTTGCGAAGGTGTCCAAGGTACGATTCCTTTTGGTGCGTTCTCATTGTCTGTCTTGAGTCCTGTTGTCACAATGAATACATATGGCTGTGTCATTTTGCTGTGTGCATCAGGGAACTGCATTTCAAGGTAGATTCCTTTTCCATTCCAACCTTTTCTTGCAACGCGCATTCCTCTTTCAAGGTACTTATAGGCATCGCTAAACGAGAATGTAGCCTCTCCACCAAGAATCGGACAGTTTCGACCATCAGCATAAATCCACTCATCTGAAAGAATGTTCTGAATCGTATACTCCACTCTCTGTGTTTCTCTAATGTCCAGACAGCTGCCATCTTTGGTGTACATGAGAATCGTCTGAGCTTCTTCATCCCACCGCCAATATCCAGACCATGACGGTAATTTTACCGCTAGTCCTGATTTCATTTCTTTAAACGCTTCTTTGAAATTCATAATTCACTACCTCCTATTCTTCTGTATGACATGTATTTGTTATTTTACCGTATACATCCTCATAAAGTTCCTGCTTGTCCCCGTTGTAGGTGTACTCAGCATAGATGCCATCTCCACTGATAGTCGTAGATGCAAGGCACTTGTAATTCTGTAGTGTTTTGCATGACCATACCACGAATACATTTCCAAGGTTGATCTGAACCTCTGGTTTGTTCTTGTGGTACCATTCAACAAGTTTCTTCTGTGCAACACTCTCAAAATGCGCCATTCCTGTAATAATCATATTTTTTTCACCTTGTCCTTTCTGACCTCATATAATGGTCATATAGGTAATAAAAAAGCAAAGGTATACAATTCTGTACCTTTGCTTTTTAATATCTATCTTTGAAGAAATCAGCCCAGTATGGATTTTCTTCATCGAATATTTTTTTCTGTTCGTCAGTCAGTTCATGCGGGTAATCTCTGAACATATTGAAAATATGTTTTTTGTCAAAACTAAATAACCACTCACCAACTTTTTCATGATCATCTACCCACCATATTTTATCATCAGGGTTATTTTTAAAAAATTTACTTGGTTGTGCCATATTGTCCTTTCTTCTGCTCTGAATCAGCAGTATTTATATACCCTAACAACCGTTTGAAGTCATCAGTATTGAAATCTGAATCAGCAATATCTATCATTCCATGAACCTCTTGTGACCACTTGTTTGATTTACTTGAACAACCAAAACGGTTTACCAATGTATGACGAACATTACCGTTAAAATCATGCCACCCACTCTGTGTAGGTGATTGAAGTTCTAAATATTGCAACACTTCATCAGTTGTTTTCCTAACTATTGCTGCATGCTTTCCAACATAAAGATAATATTCTTTTCCGACTTCACATTGCTTCAACAGATTCTTCCCCACAGTTGCGGTACACGCACCTTTGGCAGTTATTTTTTTAATACCCTTAGTTTCAAATAATGATTTCAGGTTATAGGTGTTTGAAAAGAAGCTCTGACTTTCCCCACCACGAAAATCTAAAACGTTCCATCCCTGTTTCTGTCCTATATACGCAAGTCCTAAAGATGCACATGAACCGCCAGTAAGGTCACCACCTGATAAAGTCTTTATGATTTCATCAGATGTCATTTTTATTTTTTGATTTTCAACAGCATTGTATGGTACTTTCAATCTGTCATTCAATGTTTTGAAAAATGCATCATATGTTGAATCATCTGAACCTTTCGGTTTAGATAGTGTTTCCACCTTCATTGTATCAGCATTGTCAGGAAGTTTCAAATACTTTTGTTTGAAGTCCTCAAAATCTTTTGTTTTATCCAGTCCAAAAAATGCTGCACGTTCCTGTAAGGTCTTTAGTTCATCATCGTCTAAAGCCCATTTTGCACGTTGCAGCAGACAGCACCGACAGTTACAAACGTTCTTTGCAGAACCACCAACACCCGGTGCTTGCATTTTCTCACCGCCAACATCAAACGGTTCATCAATTTCCCTGATCTGTCCATCTGCTTCTCTGTGTTCCGGTCTTGTCCTACTGTCAAGTGTAGCATCCCACTGTTTGACTATATCAGCACCCTTTTTCTTTGCTACATGCTGACCGTAAAGAGCTGCTTCATTCTGTATTCTATGTCCTTCCGTCCGGGCAATCCGTATTGCATTATTAATTGCTTTATTAAATGGGCTGTTCATACCCTTAGCAATCCTTACCGCCATTTCATTCCAAGATGAACCGCTACTGATCCCCCTTGAAAGTTCAGCACGAATTGAGCGTTTCAAATAATCAACATCTTCACCCAAACGCTTATACAGAGCGCTCGACAGTTTACTGTTGGTTTTCAATGCTTTGACAACCTGATCTTGCTGAATTGGTATTACAAGCGGTATACCTGTACTTTGCAAATCATAGAACATACCAACGTAACCGTTTATATATGACTGTTCCAAGTAATCAGCAATGGTTGTAAATTGACCTTCATGTAGGTCATAAAGCATTGCTTCAAGCTGATCAACCATCATTTGCTGATATTCCTTTTGGTATACTATACTTTGCAGATTTTCAAGGTCTGTCCTTGCAGACAGTTCCCTGATTTTCTGTTCACAGTCCTTTTTTGCCCTCTCATATACAACTTCTAATAGTCTGATAACTTTCTTTTCATCATTGAGCTGTGCCTGTTGTACTTCCTTCTGTGCCTTGTTCACCTATTCCACCACCTTCATCATCCGGTATAATAGAATCAAGATCATCTTGCACCTGCTGCACCTTATCAGCTTCATTATCCGGCAACTTGTCCTTCACATCCTCATAATCAATATCAAGAACATCACAAATATACTGAATCGTCAGATCATCACCAAAAATCTGTGCCAGTGATAACAGGGTATTGATCTGCACCTGCTGTTTCTGTGCTTCTGTAAGTTCATTCTGTTCATTTTCCTGTTCATTACTCATTACTTCGTGGGTGAACTCAAAATAAACATCTGTTTTCTGATAATCTGTACCGTTCTGTTGGTTAATTTCATCAATGCATACCGCCACGATCTTACGCAAGAACCGCTTGATATTCCTTTCAAGGTGTTTACATCTAAGGTCAAGCAGTGAATAGGCTGCTTTGATCGCAATATTGGTTGTTGCCGATGTATCTTTCAGGCCTGACAAGTTCAGTCCCATACCAAAACGGTATATGTTCTTTTCATCCAGTTCCAATTTAACCTTCCGGGCTTCATACGGTACATCTACTGTATGTACTTCAATACCGCCATCTGAACCGACACCAACAATCTTTTTTGTCTTAAGATTCTGCTGCAATTCATCAAGGTTATCACCTTCAAACCCTTTGACTGCATATAATGGATGGTCAAAGTCAATCAGGTTATTGGAAAGACTGGATGCCATAAGGTCATAATCGTCAATCAAGTCTTTTACAGCTTTCAGATTACTGATCTGTTTCTTGTTATTATCCAACCGGAAGAATGGCAAGAAACCAAGTGAATCAACATAAGTATTATCATCACCATCAACCTGATACAGTATATGCGGTCTTGGATTCACCTTGGCTTTATTGTCAAGCTGTATTTCCCCTTCATCTGTCTGAACATAATAAACCACCTGTTCATCATCCCAGTCCATGATCTTCTTGATTCTGTGACCTTCCTTGTCAACCCGGTCAACGTACCAATAAATTACATGGTCTTTTCCGTCCTCTGCAAATCGTGCTTCTACTTCTACAACACCGATACTGTCAGCACACGTGAATTTCAGCTTGTCAGTACTGTCTTTCATAGCGTACATATAAGCAAAACCTTTTGTCTGACAGTCATTGATCACTTCTGACAGTTCATCATTAAAATCATCATTATTATTGAATCTTGCATCAAGTTCACTCTGTAGTTCAGGCACATCACTGAATACAAAACCATCTGAACCTGAAAGAGTGTACTGTGTACCCTGTTCTGTCAATTCCTTGAAAAATGGGTGCGGTATTCTCACATTTGCCCGGCTTGTATCTTCCACAAGCTGACCATCAGAATTAAAATAAAACATTCTGTAATTTTTTATATCATGGTCTCCGTCAAAATAGCGTTCACCTATTCTTGCAAAATGCTTTTTCACTGATGCAGCATCTTCATCAATGAACATTTTTATTTCTTCGACTGTAAGCACCTGTCACCCCACCTTTCTATAATCTGATTTGTAAGGTCAATGATTTCATCCCCATGAACACCAAAAAAATCACACATTGCTTCTTCACCTTCAACAGTGTGACCGTATGAGAACATAAAAGCATGAACCAATTCATGAATCAGCGTTGAACGTGTCACTGATTCAGAACGTCCGTCCATAATACTGATCAGAAGTTCCTTATATTCGGTAAGCCCAAAATTATAGCTGTTTTGGTCAGGGTTCATTTTTTTTGCATTTGCATTCACCAGTTTGACCTTCCATACATCATTGTGAATCTTTATTTTCATAGGTTCATACCTCATACTTTCTAATACAACCAAGTCTTAGGTTCATAGAATGCAAGTGTGATTGAATCAGCAATATCAGGACTACCGACACCACGTTTTTTCATGTCATCCTTGCTTTCCAACTGAATCTTACCTTTGGATGTTATCTTTTTACGTCTGTTTGATAACTGCTTTATCATTTCATCATCATAAGGTAATTCAATGATTGGTTTACTTTCTTTTTCCTGCATCATGCAGCTAAAATTTTCTTCAAGTGCATCCCTCAATTCACCCCATATCTGTGAACCAAGGTTTGCGTAATAATCATCTGTTGCAGATGAACCATTGTTTACTGGAACAACCACATAAGGAAGTCTTTCTTCTGCCACAACTTCCTTCAATCTATCAGTTACACCGCCACCAACACCTGTATCATCTATTTTGATAATGCAGCGTTTTAACTTTGGATATTTCTGCATATATTCTTTACAGGTCAATATCACATTCCCGGCAGTTTCCATTGTGCTTTTCTTTGAATATTTTGTGAATGGGAATATTTTCCCTGCTATTCTCGGTGTAATAACTGTTTTATCATCACCGAACCGGGCAACGTCACAACCAATATGAAGCACATTAGAAGTGGTTATTTCAGATTCTTCAATTGAATTATCACAAGCAAGTTCAACTGTTTCCATTGAAATCAATGAATCAAGTGCCCCTTTGGGAAATTCACCAAAAATACGAACCCTTGCAACATCTGAATCCTGACCGTATTTTTTTAACAGCATTTCAATGTTGTCTTTACTGGTTCGTTTGGAATCCATTGAACTTACTTTGTGTACTCTGAACTTATCCCTATCAACATTATGTGAATCATAAAAAACCCCTTCTAAACGGTTAGGGTTTCCACACATCAGAAGTCTATTTTCTTTACCGGATAATGTACCGAGTATTGCTTCCATGATTGGATCTGCAACACCACTTGCTTCATCCACCACAATCAACATATGATCTTCATGGAATCCCTGCATATTTTCAGGTTTCGTTGCTGTCTTTGCTGTTGCAAACCAACGTTCTTCATCACCAATCATGTACACCTTTGTTTTTGTCCATTTCAGAAGGTCTTTCACAAGGCTGTTATTTAACCACTTAGCGATTTCAGCCCAAAGTACATCATAAAGCTGTTGCATTGTTGGAGCTGTTGCGATAACCCTTGAATACGGTCTACACACCAAAAACCAAATAATTGCACCTGCTTCAAGTGCTGTCTTACCTACACCCTGACCTGATCTGACTGATATTTTTGGGTATATCACCAAATCATTCAATACTTTCTTCTGCCAATTGTCAGGAATCATTCCAAGGACTTCTTCAAAGAAAGCAACCGGGTGATCATAATAATAATCAATAATTTCTAAAAAATCATTCATTCTGTTCAGCCCTTCTTTTTGCAATCTCAATAATTGCTGCTTTCCAATCTTTGGAAAATGCATCTGCATCAGCTTTTGTTTTTCCTTCTAATTCAAGGTAGTCCTTAACCATATTCTTCAAAGAATCCACCGCTTTACTTTGTGCTTTCAAGAAACTTGCTTGCTTATCCCAAGCCTGTTGAACTTCCCATTTTTCTGAAAATATTTCACCTGAACTTTCTGCAATTCTTTCAATGGTCTTATCATCCTTATCCTTCACATACATAATTTGTTGTGCCCGGATAATTGCAGCATACTGAATTTGAATAGCATCCCAAATCAAATCAAGCGGTGATTTTTCAGTCAATGAATCAATAATGTCCATAGATTCTTTTGGTAGGTATTTAGAAAACAGTCCATGCTTGACTGCATTTGTGTTTTTTTCAGGTGCACCAAAGCCAACTGCATTTTTGTTATTCGGTTGACCGCCCCTTTTTCCATTCCGAACGTTCGTTATTTTTTCCGAACGTTCACTATCCCATTTATATGTGCTTTTCCATCTTCTGATAGTACCTGACGGAACATCAAGTTTTTCAGCAATATCCTTTAATTTCAAGCCTTGCCTATACAAGGCAAAGGCTTCATCAACTAATTTATTCTTTGCCTTTGGCAAGACTTTCACCTCTATTCGTTTGTTTTGAAAATCTCAACTCACTTATCATAAAATGTCTGTTTTCGTATATCATTTTTATAACAAAAAGTGCTGCAAGGTAGGAGGTTTTAGCACCCTTGCAGCACATAAGACAATAAGCAATATAATTTTGCATAAAAAATTGCAGGTAATAAATTACCTGCAAAAATTTTTGTACAGCATACACTATAAAAGGTCTGCTTGTATTTGTCAAATATGAAATGATTGGTTTTATGTCAGATATGTAAGGTTTTTATAGGTATCTTCAAACGCTGAAAGTGCCTTATTATGCAGTTCTACAGTATATGAATAAGATTTTTTCATTTCCTGTGAAGCAACCTTGACTGTTTTAAACTGCACATACACTTTTGTAAGAATCTGAATCATATTCTTGTCACGCAATCCCCGGATTTCCTTAATGATCTGCTTCTTTGCATCAACAAACTGATCTATTTCTTCATTGATGTGTTGGTCAAACATGGTATACCTCACTACATCCTTACATAACTTATCACCTACAGGTGAAGTCTGCACTTTGTCCCGGCTGTAATCAATACCGCCTGCACTGCATACATTCATTTTCATATCTGACAGCGTGGCAATATCATCATTTATCTGCATATCTAACACTTCAAGCTGTTTCAGATATTCCCTTGCACTTAATTTCTTCTGATCACTCATTTTTACCTCACTTTCTACGGTTGGTTACACTTCGGTTACGGTTAAAAATAGCCTAAAAAGTGCTTCAACCCCTTATAAATCAAGGAAGTTACGGTTTCTACGGTTACGGTTAAAACTCTATTCTCTATATATTCTTATTTTTACTAAGTTCTATACTATCATAAAATACTAATTATTAAAGAATGTACTTTTAACCGTAGACAACCGTAACCGCCAGTATTTACAAGGGTTTCAACCGTAACCCTTAACCGTAACCAACTGTAACTTTACCGTAACCACTACCACAACAGCACTAATTGGTGTATCGAACTAATGAAACACCTTACCTGATTTTTTATGTTTCAATGTCACCCTTCCAACAATTTCAAATCCGGCAATGTCAACAATGTTCCTGATTACCTGAATCAGTCTGTGGTTACGGTCATTCAGTTCTGCATTTTCTTCCCTTTTAACTGTTGCCATTGCTGCACCTGCTGTTGGATCAACGTATCCTTCACTGTTTCTATATGTCATAAGCGTTTTATATCCTTTCCCTGAATCTATTCATTATGTGTTCAGCAAAATTCAAAGGCAATGAACTTTTCTTTGGTACATCAAATACTTGCAAGAAATAGCCCTTTTTATCGTCTTTTTCATAACAAAGACTAAGTTTATACCCTAGTTTTGTCAGTTCAGTATGATGATCAACCAAGTCTTTCATACTATAGCACTGAATAAAATCCCCTACTTTTAAATCATTTTTCATTATCATTTTCCTTTCTGACTGTTTTCATCAGTATGCAGTCACCGATATAAAATACTGCTATCATAAGCATATTCAAATCTGTTATTTCAGCACCATGAAAACCACAATAAAGTATGAACCCAAACCATAATGCACTCATTCATCATCACCGTCCTTTACCGGGCAGTGATCGCAATCACCATTTGCAGCACCGAAACACCCCCAACAATCATCAATTTCTTCTGTCTTTGGTTTGTACTTTTTTGCTGCAACAGCTAATGCCATTACTACGGCACCAAGGATTAACCCAACCGTAAGACCAACGCAAAAACAAACTGTACCTGTTAATACTAACTTTTCCATACTGTCACACCTTTCTGAATATCCTGATAGACTTACCACCTACCTTAGTTACTACTGTTTCAAACCCCAAACGCTTATTGATCTGCTTGCTGAATACAATGTTTGACATTGGTTGCATACCACAATCAGCACAAAATACCTGATACCTGCTGTATACGTCACCTGTCGGTTCATCCTCAATCATTTCAACACCGCATTCATCAATAAATGCCTTGATTGGGTTGTTTTCATTTTCATATTCATCAATCTGTTCAGCCACTTTTTCAGACTTGGTGAACTCATTGTTTTCAATGATTCTTTTCAGTCCTTCCACACCTACCCTGATCAGATATTCGACTGAACTTTGTTCAACCAACTGATACTTGATATAAGGGTTGTAATCCGGGTCAATCTCACCACTTGGTAAATACTTTGTAAATCTTGCATTGAATGGAATAATCACCAAACGTCTAAGAACTGCCCCGGTCTTATCTTTCATTCTTGGTATGTCATTTGCTGAAAACAGCAGCTTCACATAAGGGTTAAACTCAAAAGGGTCTTGCCCTTTTCTTTCTGCTTTGATTCTGTTACCTGTAACTACTTTCTTGAATGTTGCTACCTGTGAACCTTGCAGGAAGTCATCACCAATATCATCACCGATATTTGCCAGTTTTCCGAACATCATTGATGTGCTGAACCTATCCCCTAATTCCTTAAGATCAAGTGCTGATATATTCCCATCACCAAGAATTGCTTTGACACAATCAAGGAATGTACTCTTACCATTGGACTTGTCACCTGTCAGGATGAATGCCTTACCAAGTTCATTCCTGCGATAAAAGCAATAGCCAATACATTCTTCCAGTAATGCCCTGATTGGTTGATCACCGCAAGCTAATTTGTTCAGTGTATCATCAGCAAGTTCACTGTAGGCTTCCGGGTTGTAGTCCCAAGGTATTTGATTGGTTATTACCAATTCAGGGCTGAATGGTTGCATCTGTCCGGTCACAATATCCAACACACCATTCCTGAATGCTATATAACGTGCATCTGCCTGTGCTTTTTCATCAGCTATAAGTTCCATATACTCTAATACTTCTCTTCGCTGTGCCTTTTTCAGGTTAGGTATTTGATTGATCATAGCTGTTTCAATAGCCTTGTACCCAACCTGATAAATCCCATCTTGATAGATATGTAGCTGATTACTGATACTGACTACATTTTCATTGTTCTTAAGCCATGTTGCAAAACGGTCAAACAGGAATGTCTTATCACAAAAGAATACAGGTTTTTGGAATGCTTCATCCCTAAGAATCACTTCCAGTTCATCATCAGATAACGGTTTTTTTAGTACAAATCTGTTCAGGATGCGGATGCACTCACGAGTTTCTTCAACCGTGAAATCATTTGATGTAAGTGTCAGGATATAATTGAATAGTGCCTGATTGCGTCCGTCACCTGCATCCATATCAAGAAAGTCTACCGCTGTGCGAACTGGAAACAACCACTTTGGAACTTCCTGATATGTTCCACCTTCTTCAATATCCCACTCAATAAAACGTTCTTCACCGTCAATTTTGATTACTTCGTATGATGAACGTGTACCGAGTTTTATATCTGCTGTCAGACCAACCGCAAGGGGTACGTGTGTCCTGTTCCTTGTAATACTGTGATTCTTAAATAAAAAATGTCTGCCCCGGCTTGTACAATACACCCGGCAATCAAGCTGATATTCTTCCACAATGTTCATTAAAATTTCAGACTGTTCAGCATCGTCAATATCTATCAGGATGGTATCATCAGCAAGAACACCACCGAACCCTTCAAGATTCTTCACTTCGTCATAAGTGCGGTATTTTGTTCGGTCTTTGAATGCTTCGATTGCTTTCTTGCCTTTTGTCTTTATGTACCCTTTGTACAACATCCTGTCTCACCATCCTTTAACTAAATTCTTGCATCACCTTTTGGTAAAATACCCTGTTCTTAATATTCTGCTTATATTCTTGATTCACTACTGTAAGAAGTATCTTTGATTCTCTCAATGATTTTCGACAGTCCTTAACCTGTTCATTCCACTTTTCCCATTCTTCATTTTTATGAATAGGGGTGGATTTCTTAAGCATATTACGGTTAAACGTTGCAGCTTTTAAGCGATTTTCTAAAATGTAAATATTACTTTTAATGTTTGTAATCTTACCTGCAAGTGCTACCTGACTGTTATGGAATTTGTCTTTATCCGTTACACCACACTGCTGTATGTATTCTTTTATCTGTTCTTCACACTCCGGTGTGTAACTCTGTCTGATCAGCTTCAACAGTTTTCTAACCTTTGTAATTTTTCCATCAGATAAAAACCTATCTAAGTGAATAAGCATCTGACCATGATCATATTTAATTGTAATGTCTGTCATGTTCCCACCTTTCCGGTATTATGCTACAATACCAAATTGTTTCAGTCTTTTTCTTGCTAAATCTATGTACCACTGCTTATCTAATTCCGGTGGTACTTTAACCCCAATTACAGAATCGTTATAAATGAAACTGTGATCAGGTGTGTTTCCAAATTTTTCACCCTTTGGTTTTACAACCTTACGTCTTAACAACCTACCGTCTGTAACACGATTGGAAGCAAACACACGATAAGATTTATAAGTATATTTTTGTGTGGTAGGATATGACCACACTTCTGTTCGTGTACCATCCCGGTGTTTTGTTGTCTTAATGATCTGACCAGTTCCCTGTTCATGCTCAACCCAGTTATAATTGTTTGACAGCTTCACTATTTTTTGGAACATAATTAAGTCATCGCACTGATTGATTGTCTGTTCAACAGGTATCTTTTTCACCATGTAGTCAACCAACGCTTTGTTCAGTATCGGTAAATCATAGTCAATAGCTGAAAGTTCTTTGACATATGCACCAATTCTTTCAACACCACCATCAGTACCAATCCAAAGATAATTGTTTACGTCCTTCTGATAGATTTCTGATATATTGTCAAGTTCAAGCAAGATTGAACATTGTTCAGTAGAACAACGCTGTTCCCACTCCCAACAAATATCATCAACCATTTCAAAGGCTTCATCAGTGTCAGGAATCCAAATGATCAGACCGTCCGTGTTGGACTGAATCAGTTCAAATCCCGGTACAGCTTCAAGGTGTTCAATCAGGTCAAGCAACATCAACTGACCATTGATACACATACAGTTGTTGTTCCTTGGGTCATACGCTGCATTGGTTTCATCCTTCATTGCACCTGACAAGGCGTTCAGCATCTTTTTATATGGCAACTGTGCTTTCTTCCACCGCTTGACTTCTTTCTTGTTTCCGGCATTTTTTGCAGCAATTTGCTTTTCCTTCATTGCTTTTCGTGTGTTATACACCAACGGGTAATTGTCATTAGTTGCTGCCCTTGTTACAAGTCCCCATGCAATCAGCATTGACGGATAGTAATTATTTACGTCTACATGAAGAATCTGACCTTTCCGGTGTATTGGCTTATCAGATGCACCATGCAGACCACCAAAACCAAACGTGTGCGGTATTCCGGCAACAACTGTTTCAAAGTTCTGTGACTTGTACCAAGTCTTTTTATCTTTTTTGTCAAAATCTTGTAATCCCATTTCAAGGGCTTCTTTTCTTTTCTCTGCAAACCATTCCTGAACGTATTTGTATTTTTTCAGTTTCAGGCATGGAAGAAAAAAGAAATCAAATTCATCACCAAAATGAGTTTTTGAACACCCAAGAACCTTTGCTGTTATCCGGGCTTCACTGTCACCAATGTCGTACAGTGACGTTTCTTTTGGAAATGCCTGTATAATTCCATGAACTGCATTGAACTCACTAACCTTTTCAAGAAATACCTTGATTGTCTGTTCTACGTCATGCCTACAGTATTTAACCGTCTGTTCTATTTCTTCCTGTGTCAGTTTCCTTTTGATACGGAAATCAACATCAGTTTCCTTGATGTTTGAACCAAGAAAACCTTCCATTGTTTTCAGTCCGACTGTTTTCATAGTTTCATCATTGCTTGGCATTACATCATAGTTGATCATGGGTAATTTATTGAATGCTCTTGAATATTGCCAACCTTCTTTATTATCAACGATAATCCAATCATTGATTTTTTTAGGGTTCATACCAAGCAGAATACCTTTCATGATGTACTGATCGTAGTGACGGTTGTTAAATCCTACCCATATATCTTTTCTATTTGCTTCATATAAGGCTTTTAGTTTATCAGGGCTATTGATTATCACGTATTCTTTTTTATTCGTCACATCAATGAATACAGCAAGCCAATCCTTTTCGAAAACCTCAAAATCGTAGAATATCATTTACTAAATCACCCACTTTTTGAAAAGCGGTGTGCGTTTTTACACACCGCTGTTTTTATATTAGACAAACAAGTTAAAAATTTTTACATATCAAACGCTTCGTTGATTGTGATTGGGTTGAAATCATCAGCTTTATAAGTAACTGCTGCACCAACTTTACCCTGTACTTCCTGAAAAATATCAAGAACACAATCAGCAAAATCACTGTAATTGATAAATTCCGGTACTGTATCTGTTTCCAGTTTATCAAGCCATGTACAAACAGATTTGATTGCCATGCCATTAGTCCACTTCTGTGAAGTGTTGCCGGAAATAGTACGGTTGAAGAAAATCTTTCTACCCTTCTGATTACCTTCCAAGATGCTACACTGTACGGAAAACATCAGCTTGTCACCTTTTTTTGTTGGCTTGATCTCCATTTTATCAAAACTTACATCATAATCCCCATCCGGTACATCTTCAAACTGTGAATCGTCTGCTTCCTGAACCTCTTTCTGTAATGCGTTAAGATCAACCTGTTCATCGAATGTACTAAAATCTACTGCCATAATTTTTCACCATTTAACCTTTCTTAAAATAAATTTATGATTATAATTGCTATGATACAAGCAATACAAACCCTTGTATAATTATCCCTATTTTTCTGAATCCTGTCACCCACTGAACCGAATCCAAAGAATGCTGCCATGACTGCAAGAAAAATATTTAATGCAATCATGATCTTGTTCTTCTTCGTCTTTGACCTCTGACGTGCTGTTCAGGTGGGTTCATAGCACCATCTAAAGGTTCAGCCGGGGTCCGTGCGTCAGCAGGTACAGGATTGTTTTCCTGTGCAAGTCTTTTGATTCCTGCATTAAATTCTTCTCTTGTGATCACCTTCATAACCTCAACACCGTCAACAATCAGGTCAACAGATTCACCTGCATGTTTCATCACATAGTTGTTATTTTTGATGTCATAGAAATATGCATCTGCTTCCAGTGTGACAGATTCAGAATCAGCGTTTATTGTACCGTCCTGAACAGCTTCAGACTTTTCAGCATTTCTTTCCTTACGTGTTCTTCTTGGTGGTTTCTGTAAATCCGGTTTCGGTACTTTATCGGCAACATCCATTGCTTCATCAAATGATACTTCTTCCTGTCCCGGAAAAACCTGATCAATAGCCTTGTCAACTTCATCCATATGATCAGCAATCTTCTGTTCATTGTCTGCCTGAACTTCTGCCCTACTCTTACGTGTTCTTCCAGTCTTTTCTTCTGGTGCATCTGTTGGTGTTGCAGATTCAGCTTTTTTACCTCTTGTTCTTCTGCCTTTGCCGTCAGGTTTTTCAAGATCTGATGCAGCCTGTGCATCAGCCTGACCCATTTCTGCATCTGTCTTATACTCACCGACTTCATAGAAGTTGCGGATTTTATCAGCTACATAATTCAGATCATTATCAATGGCGTATGTCGGGAACATCCCCATAGGTGACTTCACGGTGTCCTTGCCACTGTTTTGTGTGTAGAAGTAATATTTTCCTTCATTCACACCTGTTCTAAGTACAATGGTGAATAGTCCTTCAATGGTGATCTTCTCACGAAGTAACTTTCCGATCAGCTTTATAGTAGTAACACCATTTTCAAGTGTTTCCGTGTGGGTCATATAAGCAACCACCACATCATCAGGAAGTTCCTTGCACACCTCAATGATTTCAAAGTAGTTTGCACCAAAATCATTCCACTTATCCCAACCGTTTTCCTTAATACGGTTCATATATGGAACAGAAAGAATATACTGGAAGTCATCAACTACCAATAACTTCTTCCCGGCTGCTGCCTGTTCCTTCATAAATTTGCAAATCTTGCGTGATTCAACCTCACTGTTCAGCATTGTGAACTTACCCTTGAACGGTAACGGTTTACCAACCGGGTTCACAACGGCAGTTGTTGCAGGATCACAATTTCTCATACTGGTACTTTTTCCTGTACCTGATTCACCCATAACCAAGAGCATCTGTGCCATGTTTATTTATCTCCTTTCTTGAATAAGCCCATTAACTTAGTGAAAAGATTGCTTTTCTCTTTCATTACTTTCTGCTGTGACACTTTCAAAATCTGTCTGTTCTGAAAATATTCAGCGGTTGCAACACTGTTTCTGTAACTTCTGTGACTTCTCTGTTTGTGTTTCTTTGCACTACTCATTGATTTCATCCTCACTTTCTTTGATAACAACCTGTAATCTTGTATTATTATGCAGTGGTGTAACCTCTACTGTATAACCGTTTGCCAACAGGATTCCTACTAAATCCTGATATGCTGCTGTGATTCTTGTACCTTCGATTTCAATACAACCGCACAATCTTGACATTTCATTGAAAAAGTCATCATTTGCAGCATCAACAACACTACGCATATCATTCAGCATATATTTCAGTTCATTGCGCTCGTCTTCCAAATGTCTATTTTCTTCTTTCAACTTTGCAACTTCTGCTTCAAGAACTTCCTCATAACTGTTTTTATTCTTCATTATTTTCACCTTCCTCTTTTACTTCATCGGCTGTTTCTTCCGGCTTCACCTGATCATTGAATCTGTCAAGTTTTCCGACTTCAAGAAACTGTGCTGACCAAAAATCTGCAAAATGAATGATCACCTGCAATGGTTCTTCATGACCTTTCAGATCATACGCAAGACTACCATAAGCACCATCATGATAGAAAATAGCGTGTTCTTCTTCCTCTGTCAGATCAATATAACGTGCTGCCAGTTCAACAGACCTTAAAGGGTGGTCAATGTGGCACAAATCAGAACTGATCTTGTACGGTTTACTTTCTGATCTCTTATACTTCTGTTCAGGATTTTTCTTTGTTGGTCTGCCATCCTGCACCATGTTTTCAACATAATAAGGACTTCCGTAACGTCCACATTTACCAAGGTCATGTAACGCTGATGCAATGATTACGCTGTTATGAATCTTGTTGTATGCTGCACTTCCAAGCAATGTAAGACCAATCTTTTCAGCGTACTGCATAACACTCACTGTATGCTCTAACAGTCCACCATCTTTACAGCAATGGTTTCCACCGGATGCAGGGGCGTCATAAAAACCAAGTTCTTCTATGAAGTCAAGTAAAGTTTCTATACCCTCACGACCTGTTGCCATCAGGCAACCTTTGAAATACTCAATCTGTTTTTCTCTTGTCATTGTTAAATCTCCTTTTCTTCTAACTTTATTTTCCACCGCTTCTGTTCTTCAATATTGGAAAGATACCAAGCGTTAGATTTTGATTTGTGTTCATTGAACCCTTTGAACTTTTCAAAGTCCTTTGGGAAAAGTAAAATACCATATCCCCCTGATTCTCTTATTTTCCTTAAGTGATAAAGCTGTATCAGTGACGGTTCACCGTTGTCTGCCTTGACTTCAATACCAAGAAAACAACCGTCTGAACTTGCCAGTAAATCAGGAATACCGCTTTTTGTGTAAGCTGCACCACCCCAGTATTTGAGCCACCAACAACCATATTCCTCAAGGTATTTTTTAACCCGGTTTTCAAAATTCTTTTCTGCTGCCACATTAACCACCTAATTTCAGTATCATAAGTCCAACCATTTAATCACCTAAACAAATCATTCCCGGTATCATTAAAATCACACCTATTACAATTTCTTTCATGTGAGCTGTCACCGGTTCATATATATGCATTTCAACAGCATAATCAGATGCACCGACCGCACCAACAATTAAGAAAAATCCAATAATTGCCATAATTCCGAATACCTTATCAAGTATTGAACAATTCATCAGTTAGTTCCTTTCCTTCCTGCAATGCTGCAAGATTCCTTTCTTCAAAACTTCCCTTTACCAGTAGGTAATAGTAGTAACATGGTCTGTTCTGACCGATTCTGTGTATACGCTTCTTTGACTGTTCCCAAAGATCACAAGACCCTTTTCCAAGTGGCAACGTAAAGTACACAATCTTATTTGCTTTCTGATAGTTACCACCCATTGCCCCGGCTTGGTACTGAACAAATGTGACACTGTTATCTACACATTCATAGGCATACATTGAACGTCCTGAACCATTTACAAAACTGACTTCCCTGTTGAGTGATTCGCATATTTTTCTAAGTCTTGTCAGTTCTTCATTGAAGTTATAAAACACAATCAACCGATCTTCTGTTGATTCCAGTAAGTCCCTGAATGCTTCCAGTTTTTCCTTATGCCATTGACCGCACAGCTGTCTGCAATATAATGTTTTGGTTAGGCTATTATCACCGATCAACTCAACCCTTGGTGTCACATCTTCACCTTCAAAATCTGAATCATCTTTGAATCTGACTAAGTTCCTTGTATCAAGTTCCAAGTAATTGTGTTTGATGAAAAACTTATATTCATTTGTGATCTTCAAGAAAATTTTCTGTTCAGTCTGTTCAGGCAGTTCAATCACCTCTTCTGTTTTCATGAATACTGCACCAAACTGTGTAAGTCTTTTCTTCAAATGCTCAACGTGCTTATATCCTGTGATTACTTCTTTCTTGTACCCATCACCGTTTTCAATCCATTCAGTCTGAACATAGGAAGCATAAAAGGCTTTCTTGTTAATGTCCCAACCTAACAACTTAAGCTGTGACCACAACCGTTCATACTTTCCTGCGGTTGGTGTACCTGACAGCAAGATCACGCTTTCCGGTTGTAACTTCAATATGAATTTTGACCGTTTAGCGTTTTCGTTGCATATAAGGCTTGATTCATCAAGTAACAATGTAAAGTCGGTTATATGGGCTATATACTTGCGTCTGAATACCAAATCATAGTTAATTACACCGACAATCTGAATGTTCTGATCATACAGGTCTTTGGTTTCAACCAATGTTCGGAAGTTCACACCTTCACTTTTCTTTGTTAAGTCCATAACCCGGTATTCCGGGTAATACGTTTTCATGTGATCAACCCAATCATCAATTTTTGATTTTTGGCATACAATCAAATTTACAGTATTATTCAGCAAATACATTTTTTCAGCACCTACAAAAGTCTTACCAAGTCCCATATCTAAGTAATAAGCACACCTGTTTTTATCATCAGTCAGGTTCAGCACTTCTTCCTGATGGGGCATGAATTGAAGATCATTCATTATTCGACCTTTCCTTCAATACGGTAATTGTTCCAGAACCATTTCTCATTATCTTCTTCCATGTAGTAGCCGCCTTTGCAAACCTTCTTGATTGTCATAATAGTACCGAGATACTGGCTCATTTCCGTGCTCCAGTTCTTTCCCGGATCATTTTCTTCTGGTGAAATAATTTTGACCTTATCACCCACTACTAAAGGTTTCTCCAGACTGAGATCAATTTGTAATTTTGCGACTTCAACGGCAGCTCTGTACACAAATGCATATTTTGAATCTTTGTGTGTCTGTGTGACCTTTTCAAGAAATTTATCAATCTTACCAAGGAAGCAACCACACTTGACAGTAATTTCATTGTCTTTATCTCTAAAGAATGTTGTGAAATCGTCCCGGCTACCAATAGCACCAATTACCAGTACATGACTTGCCGAAAAGACCTCGGCATCACCGCAAACCTCGGCATCACCGCAAACCTTGGCATTGCCCCAAACCTTGGCATCACCGCAAACCCACGCCTTTCCTTCATGGGATAGATTTTCTTCTTTCTCAATCCAACCGCCAAGATCACCGATTTTGACAAGACCAAATTCTGCTACCGCTCTGATTCTATGAAGTGTAGCTGTTCTAAAAAATAAACTTATTGTCTTGGTTTCTCCTGTAAATTCAAATTTTTTCATGTTATTAAACCTCACTTTCTAAAAATGCAACTGCTCTATCGTAGTTACGTTCAATCATTTTAAGTTCTTCTTTTCCACGTTTTTCTAAATCACATACCGCCTGATAAATTTCATCATCCCTGAAAGCGGTAACCTCATTTGTGATAAGATTTGTGATCACACTTGGTTCAAGTGCATCAAGTTCCCATGATTCATCACCGTATTCATCAATGTATTTCCCACATCGTGAATCAGAAAGTTTTGCCGGGTTCGGTGGTGGGTTGTATGTTTCAATCTGATTCATGGTTAGTGCTACACGCTTCACATACACATCTGCACCGAACATCTGCAAGCGTTCCTGAATATCCCTTGTCATATCAATACCGCTTGGGTCATGTCACCTAAGTGAATAATCACCCTGTTATCACGGTAATCTTGACTAATGAAACGCTGTGCTGCTGACCACATTTCTGACTGTGAAGTGTAACCCCTACATGAAAAATATGGTGTGTCAAGTGGTCTGCAAGCCTGTCCCACAATATCAACTGAGGCATCCTTTTCAACCCACACTTCAACGTAGTTCGGTTGACCGTCCCACTTGTTCAGCAGATAACTGTATCTTGCAGATGCGATCACATCAGCCGGATTGTCCCAGTGACTATTGCTTCTAAGGTTGCGGGTTCTGTCTGTGATGCTATGCCAGTCAATCAACCCGGCAAGTCTACCGTCATTGATAAGATTTCCAATGTTCTTATAACTGCGTTCATTGTTGGGAATGTACCCACGAGCAACTAACTGATAATATGCCTGTCTAAGTGTCAGTTCATATCCCTGTGCCTGATATTCTTCAACCACCTGATTCACAAGGTTTATCAGTTCAAGACTTTTCTGCTGAAACTTAATGCTTTTATACTCAATCTTTGGCATCAGATCACCCCTTCAATTTCTGCAAAACGCTTTGCATTGATGAAATATGACCAACGGTGTTCACTGGTATGAATCGCATACCCCCAAGGGAAAACACCCTGTTGTAACCCAAGTGCTATTGTGTTGGTGTGCTTGTGCATTAACTTAGCAACTTCATGTACTGTCAAGGTTGGGATGCCATCTTCACACTTGGAAGGTTTGAAGGTCACCGGGGTTTCTTCCTGTTCAAAATAGTCAGGGGTAAGTCCAAGTGATACTGCAATATCACTTTGAACCTGTTCTGACGGAACTGTTTTGTCATTCAGGTACATACTGATTGACCCCTTACTTTTCCCGGTCAATCCAACAACCTGTGCCTGATTGATTCCTAACTGCTGCATAGCCTGTTTCAACTTTTCGCTGAATTTCATAATTTATCACCTATCCTTTCTTTGAGTTAAGAAGTCTTAACTTTTTCAGTAAAAAAATATAGTGGAATAAATTCCACCGAAACACCAAGGACTTCACACGCCTTGTTCATTTCAGGTGCAGTGAACTGAACTGTTCCGTTCAATTTTGCAGATAATGTCACGGTTGACATTCCCATTGCTTTAGCAAACTTTGCCTGTGTTCCAAACACTTCCTTGATTTTTCCTCTTAACTTTGAATAATCAAACACTTTCTTCACCTTCCTTTTCATCATCAGGGAACGCATTGTTGTTATACTGTTTCCTGATCGTTATTCTAACAACCCCTGATTCCAACTGTTCAAATGATGTTTCCTTGAACTTCTGCGGTTTGCCTTTTTTCAGGCTTTCTATGTATGCAAGATATTCAAGTTTGGTTGGAAATTCAAGAATCTGTTCAATCCATGCTGCAACTATTTTTTTCACATAACCACCTTCTTTCTACTGTGCTGCATCTTCCAGTGAAGAAATGATTTCATCAATACTATCTTTCAGATCAGATAAACCATCCCTTGCTGTTTCTAAAGAATCACACGCATTATCTGCTTGTTCATACCGCTCTGAACCCTGTAAATTTTCCGGCATATTATCACGGTATTCAATTTCTTCATCCTGAATACTTTCAACATCAGATTCAAGACTTTCCAAGTCATTCTGCAAACTTGTTAATTTGTCAATGACTTCCTGAATGTTCTTTCTTCTTAACTTGTTCATTGTTTCCCCTTTCCGTGCCGGGTGCTATGCTGCAACCCGGCATCTTGTAAGTTCAGTTTGTTTGATTCCTCTGAACTCTGTATGTGCTTTCACTGTACCAGTGATTGACATTTCATCAGTTGTATCATCAAGATACTTTCCTGTTTTCCATGTATAAACATTTCCGTCTGCACCTATAAGTTTGTATATGCGGGTAATACCAAAATCGGTTTCCCAACTGGTTACACATTTAACTGACTGAATCTTCACTGTAATTCTGTCAGAAATTTCACCAACAAATTCAGATGACTGTTCTACACTCTGAACCGCTTTTCTTTTTGCAGTCCGTTCTAAATCCCCATCATACGCCGGAAACAATGAAGCATATAACCCAAAGTTACCTTTGACATATTCAAGACTGCAAGCGGTTTTCAGATTGTGAATATAGTTATTGTTTTCTTCCTGTTCAGAAACCCATACAAGGGCATTTGATACAAGTTCAA
>ERZ827516.517-NODE-517-length-42061-cov-5.523854_pt1 | contig 42061 bp, 19 predicted proteins | sample MGYA00519703_ERZ827516 | MGnify/ENA primary metagenome ERZ827516 (study PRJEB31778, sample SAMEA3449337) | human gut metagenome | biome: human gut; feature: human-associated habitat; material: faeces | place: United Kingdom | collected 2010/2012 ...
GACCAATACCGGTCGGTTCCGCCTTTCGCTATATCTATATGTCGTGGGATTGCGAGGTTGTGGATTAATCGCGGGGGAGGGTTTCGCAGTCGTCTTTTGACGTTACTTGATCTTCTCCGAAAGCGTGGTTTCCAGATCCTTCAACGAACCGCTGAGATCGGCCTCCTTCGCGGCCTTTTGCAAATCGGACTGATCCAGGGTCGGCGAATCGATGTCGGACATCTTCGCATGAAGATCCTGAAGCTTTTCGTAATCGGCGGACCCATACTCGATATCGTTGAGATTCAGATCGGCCATCTGATCCACAATGTCCTTCTTCTTGCTGACGCTTTCCTGCATATCCGCGCCATACTCGGCATAGGACTTGATGGGAACCTTGGCCAGATCGCCGGCGTCGGCGGCACAGCTTTCGAGCGCCTTGGAAAGATCGCGATAGTACGAAGACATGTCGGCGGAGTCGAATTTCGGCAGCTTCGTGCAGGTATGCGTCATCTTCATGAGCGCGGGCATGGTCTGGGCCAGATCGTTCATGTACCTCTCGTATTTCGCACGGTCCCGCTCGAACGTCTCGTACTTCTCCTTGACGTCCTTGTCTTTTTTCACGGCCTTCATGGCAGCCAGCTTGTCGCTGTCCTGCTTGAAGGTCTTCAACTTCTTCTTGCCCTCGTCATAAGCGGAGGATGAATCGTTGTCCGTTGCGCTCGCCGCCGAGCTGAATTCCTCATTGATGGCTGTATAGCTGCTTTCCAACGCCTGCGTTTGGACCAGCGCTTCCTCGTAATCGGAACGGCTGACGCGATTCGTAAGGAAGAACACCGCTGCCAGCGCGATGACGACGACTGCGGCCACCGCGCCGATGATAATGGCGACCGGCGGCTTATTTTTGGCCGCGGCGCCGGCTTGCTGGGAAGGAAAGTTGCCGGGCATTGGCGGTTGCGGCTGACCGTATTGTTGCGATTGGGCATATTGTGGCATCGCAGGCTGTGGAACCGCCGGTTGAGACGCGGTGGGCTGGGGCATGGCGGGCTGACCGTACGGCATCGGCCGCGGCTGACCATACTGCGGCATCGGCGGCTGAGGCTGTCCATAAGGTTGCGGTTGTCCGTATTGCTGCGGCTGGCCGTACGGCATGGGTTGCGGCTGTCCGTATTGAGGCCCGCCCGGCTGTGGCTGACTGTAGTTTGGCGCCTGCGGCTGCGGAGGCTGGTTATACTGCGGTTGCCCATTCTGCGGTTGACCATACGGAGGAGTGTTCGCCATGTGAAAAGTCCTTCTTATCCTTTTTCCTTTTTTTGAATGTCGAATCCGTGAACACGGAGGGAAACATCGACGTGTCCGTCTCTTTTGACGAGTTACAGCATAATATTTTGAGACGGAATATGCGAGCATCGTATTGCAGAATGAGTATCGTCAGACGGCATGGACGTCACCTTCCTACAATGGGAATATGAGTTTTCTACCTTACCCGCCGCCGCCCGAACCAGGGTGGTATGACGATGACGTCACGGTGATGGCGCAACCCACAGCCGAACCCGTCGACAATGCCGCCGATTCCTTGGAAACACGCGAACGGCTCGCCGCACAGAACGAGTCGGGCGACCACGATATGCAGGATGTTTCCGTTGCGAAGGGCGACGCTGCCGTTTCGGACGAGGACGATATCGACTGGGACGGCACCGTGCTTTCCGAAGCCTTCACCATGAAGCAGCCGAAGCACACGTACGTGCTGGACAACGAGCAGACCGGACAGCAGGTGATCGTGGATATGGGCGTGCTCCTTGGCCGCAAGCCTTCGGCCGAAGTGCCCGCCGGCGCCAAATCGGTCAAGCTGGAGGATCCGACGCGCACAATCTCACGCAACCATGCGGCGATCAGCTTCGACCAGGATGGCACGCTGTGGATAGAGGATTACGGTTCGCTCAACGGCACGTACATCATCCAAGACGATGTCGAAACCAAAGTGGAACACAAGCCGATGCAGCTGGAGGCGCCATGCACGGTGCGTATCGGCGACCAGTTCTTCCAATTCCGCAAACAGTGAGGGCGTTTGTCAGTGAAGACACGATTACGCTGACGGACTGCGTTGACGATTTGTGTTGACAGCGTCGGCGCGGACGGTTAGCGGTAAGACGATAAGGGGTTGTCACGGAGATTCCCGCGACAACCCCTTATGTTTCAAATGGTCTGATAATCGGCGTTAGCTCACTGCTGGCGCAGACGAATGGCCGCGTTGATGGCCGAATCGTTCAACTGGCCAAGCCAGGCAAGCAATTCCGGATAGATGTACGGATTGCGCGCAAGACACGGACGAAGCTCCGGCGCTTCGCTGGCGATACGGGCCATCAACATCTGATCGGTGGTGGTCATGGCCAGTTCCGCGGTGAACCCCGCGTCTGCCGGCGATTCCTGGGCCGCGGCATACTGCTGTTCGGCATACTGCTGTTCCGGTTCGTTCTGCGGCTGGCTCGATGAATAATCGGCCACTTCGGACAAATCGGCGGGATTCATGTATGGGTCGACATACTCGGTCGAAGCCTCGTTGGACGCCGCATAGGCAGCGTCCTGACCGTATTGCTGGTTCACCGGCTGTTCCGGCTGATACTGCTGCTCCTGCTGGAACTGTTCCGCCACTGCCGGCTGATACTGCTGCTCCGGCTGGACCTGTTCGGCAATCGGCTGCGGCTGCACGCCATTTTGCGGAACCGGCCAGCCCATCGCCACCAGCTGCTGGCGGGCGCGCTCATCGCCGAATTCGGCGACCCAACGCTTCAGACCCGGGTACGCTCGCGGATTGGCAACGACATTCGCACCGAATTCCGGATTCTCGTACGCGATTTTCGCCAGGAACACGGGATCGGCGTTCGGATCCTGCACGGCCGCCACCGCGGCATCGAAATCGACCATCATGATCTCCTTGTCTCGTGGTCTGTAACCATCTTATTGAATGACTCGTAACGTTTGCAACGTACCGTCCAGCACATCGTCGATATCCTCGTCATCGCCGATCTTGCTGACGTTCCAATCCTCGTCGCACGGCATATCGGAACGCATATCCACCACGATGACGGTGATGTTGTCGCGGCCACCGGCGTTCAGCGCGGCGCGTACCAGCATGTCCGCGGCCATCTGCGGGTCGGCGTACGCCGCCGCGATCTCGGCAAGCTGCTCACGGCCGATCTGCGCATGCAGCCCATCGGAACAGATGATGAACCGTCCGTCCGCACGCGCGGCGTACCAGTCAGGCTGGATGCCGGCAGGCGCGCCGACACATTGCGTGATGATGTTGCGCGGAATGCAACGGCTCGCCTCATCGGGCAGCATCTGCCCCGAATCGATGGCGTTCTGCCGTTCCGAATGGTCGCGGGTGATGCACGTCAGCGAATCCGCCAGCCACGCGCCATTGCCGTCGGCGCGCATATGGTACGTGCGGGAATCGCCCACATTGACGATGTAACACCGTTCGTCGGAACATATCGCGTCATCGCCGACACGCGTCGGCAGCAGCACGCCGCTGATGGTAGTGCCCGCAACGCCGCCGAGCTGCTCACCCAGACGGAGCACCTCCTGCTGGGCAAGGATCAGCGTTTCGTCAATCGCGTCAAGATCGCGCGTCGGCAGTTCGGCCAAACGCGCGAACCGTTCCGCAACATCGGAACTGGCCTGCTTGCCGCCCTTGCCGCCACCCATGCCGTCGCACACCACATACACGCCGTTGCCTGCGCAGGCGCTGTCCTGGTTGTCTTTCCTACGCAAGCCGATATTGCTGTTCAGACCGACCTCAATATGTTTGACGTTCATGAGTCCCGCCCTTTCACACCGATTTTCCGCAAGCGGATTTTCCGGAAGTGGAACACGTCCGCAAGCGATAGTTTCGCCCGCCACCTGCGGAACGTCGGCAGCGAGCCGAGCATGAACTTTCGTTCTTCGGCGATGTCATGCCAGTAGCGTTCCGCATGCTCCTGCGTGACATCGCCTCCGGAGAAGGCCGCGTAATCAGCCTCCCTGCCCAGCTCGAGCAGTGTATTGGCATCGAAGCCCATCTGTTCGGCGATGGCCTGCGCCTGCTCGTTTCTGGTGCCTTGGACGTCAAGGCCGCTTTGCCGGGCAAGCGCCGCGACCGCCTGCCATCCGGCAGCGACGCGTTGCGATGCGCTGCCATGCCTGCGAGCCCGAGCCAGGGCGATCGCCTTGATGGCGAGCAGCAGGCCGCAGACGATGAGCACCGTCCACAGAGGGCTGCCGTAGATGGCGACTTTTCTGACGATTCTGCCGAAACGCTGCCAGAACAGGCTCGTCGGCGTCTCGTCGGCCATGCTGCCGCCAAGCGACGTTTTGCCCTTGGCTTGGTTGTCGTCACGCAGCGGATCGGTAAGCGGCACCGGAGGCTGACGCATCAAGGTCTGCGGATTGGGCGGAGTGAGATTCTGGTTCTCGTCGGGAACCTTCGTTTCCTTCGGTGTCGGGTAGAACGCCACCCATCCGTAACCGTCCAGCTTGATCTCCACCCAAGCGGTCACATCGTTGCCGGTGAATTTCGTGGTGGTGGTTTTGCCATGCTTCTCGGTGCGGCTGTCACTGATCTCGCCCTCGTCGTTCTTCGGCAGGAAGCCCAGCACCACGCGGCTCGGCAAGCCGAGACTGCGGGCCATAAGCGCCATCGCGGAAGCGTATTGCTCGCTGTCTCCAACCATCGCACTGCCGGCGAGCAGCTGGTCGATACGATAGTTGCCGTGACCGGCTCTGGATGGGTAATCGCCATTCAAACCATGGGAGAACCAGCCGGATTCTCTGAGCTTGTCGGCAAGAGACTGCGCGGCCTCGCCGCCCTTGGACTGGCCGCCCGCAATCGCGGTGGCCAGCTTATCCACGCAATCGGGCACATCCTCCGCCTTGGGCTGGCTGATGGAGGAAGCATTCGCCTTGGCGATCTCCTTATCCGTCGGCGTCCGTGGAATGACGCCGGTTTCCGTATAGGACAATCCCGGAGAGGTGCGCGAAGGGTAGATCGCCGACATGGTGTCGGTGTTGTAGTAGAACGAATCGGCGTCCGACGATGTGGCGAACTTCACGCTGGAAGCCGCGCCGGCCATCGGCAGCCAATAGTCGCTCAAACCGTCATCGACCGTGAATTTCGCGGTGAACCGCTTGCCGGCGGCGTTGTTTGCGATGGAATCGCCCACACGATGGTAGTTGGAGGAATCCGAAGCCATGGTGGAATCGGACAGGTTCCACACATTGCCGTCGAAACGGTCCATAACCGCCAAACGCACCGTGGAACCGGCCGGCAGATCGTCGACGGTCAGCAGCACATCGTCCTTATGGTTCTTGATATACGAACGCATGCCGCTCAACGGGCTGGTGTAATCGTACGGGCTCAGCGGCGGATCATAATGGTCGCGCAGAATGGTGCGGTTTTGCCCGACCACCAAGCATCCGCCGATCGCCACAGCCGAAGCCAGCAGCACGATGACTACGGAACTGAGCCAACGGCCCAATTCCAACAGTTTCCAACGCGCGCTGACCCAAACCACCAGCACGACCGCCATAATCGTGCCGATCGCCATACGGTAGAAGCCGCTCGACGTGCCAAGCAGCGCGCAGATCGCGAGATTCGCCACGACGGGAACGACCGCGACCATCGTAAGCCGGCCATCCTCCGCAACCGCGAAGATACCGGCCAGCAGCGCGGCCCACAGGCAGATCGTCCACACGGCGAGCAGCGAGCCGTCGCCGGTGCCGGTCGGCGGGTCGATGGCCAGCAGGTATTTGAACGAGCCGAGCATCCGCATCCACCCTTGCGTCAACGTGCGCAGTGTGGGAATGACATGGGCGATGGTGGTGCCATTCAGGAAGATGACCGGGCCGACCACCAGCTGTGCACACGCCATGAACAGCATCTGCCACCACAGGCGCAACGCGGGAACGAGACCGGCAAGCGCCACGAGCGAGCCGATGATGGTGGCGGGGATTGCGGCGCTCGTCCAAGACAGGGCGGAGCCGTATACGTCGATGAGGTTGCTGGCTGCGGCGATGGTCAGCAGGGCGGCGACCGTGAGGCTTGCGTATTGCGCGGCGTGTGGCTGGTTGGTGTTGGGCATGGCTGGGGACTTGCCGCTGCGGGACATCCAGATGACGGAGTGGGTGGAGTCCGCCCATGAGCCGGTGCCTGTGCCGGTCGCCATGCCAGTGTTGGTGTTGGCGGAGTTGGTGCCTGTGCCGGTGAGGTTGCCGGTGAAATTGCCGGTGTTGGTGAATGTGGTGCTCATGCCAGCACCCCCATGATCATGGGGAGGTCGTTGAGGTCTCCCACGGTTGCCAAGGTGAAGTCGGAGTAGCGTTTGATGGCGCGCGGTTGGCCGGTTGCGGCTTGAAGCACCACGCAGGTTGCGGAGCGGGGGAGTGCGAGGACCATGTGTTTGATGTCGTCGATGGTTTTGAGCCTGCCGACGGTGAAGAAGTAGAAGGATGCGTCGGGGGCATGTTCGAGAGTGGTTTGCGCGAGGTTGGGATTGTCGTCGATGTCAGGGTCGATGCCGCTGCAGCCATCGAGAAATTCCGTGGCGTTGCGCGGAATGGCGTGCGTGGAACCGGCATGCGCGGTGACTGGCCGGTTCTGCTGCAGGCATTGCACGCCGATGGAGGCGTGGACGGATACGGCCAGTTCGAATTCCTGGGAATCGATGTAATCATCCGGGTTCACGCTGATGGTCAGAGCGGTGTCGGTACGGCGGGTGGCTTCGTATTGGCGGATCATAAGCGATCCGGTTTTCGCGGAGCTGAGCCAATGCACGTTGCGCACGTCATCGCCGGGCTCGTATTCGCGCAGGCCGTAGAAGTCGAGGTCGTCGTCGACGATTTCGCCGCTTGGCTGACCTTCCAAATCGCGTGGAATGCCGGCGTTCAGGGTGCTGAGCAGCACGGTCTGCGGATGAATGAACACGTTGATCTGGTCCACGAGTTTCTTTTCGTGGCGGATCAGACCGAACGGGTCGCCTTTGCGGATGGATAGCGGGCCGATGGGCAGCACCGCACGGCTGACGGCGGTGAATTCCACGGTCGTCTGGCGTGACTGGCCTGCGGCGAGCATGGGAATGGCGAACCGTTCGTGGTTGTCTCCGATGGGCAGGTCGCCGCGCGCCGACGTGGTGGGGGTGCGGCCCGGATTGTCCACGCAGACGTCGACTTTCACCGTGTCTGACACCGTGACGCGTCTGCTGGACACGTCGATGGTGGCTTGGAACGAGGTGTTGCCAAGGGAAAGCATGACCGCCGCGGCCAGCATGACCGCGAACACCACCGCCATGGCCAGCAGCTCATGCCACCCCAGCAGGACGAACGCCACCAGCGAGGCGACGGCGAGCGCCGCCACCGCCCAGCCAAGCGGTGACACGTATGAGGTGGCCAGTCGCTTGATGCGATGTTTGAGGCGGCGTAGGGATCGTTGGATGGTCCGTCTGCGCTGCACTGTGTGCGAATGCCGCATTCCTTGACCTTTCGGATTGTGTGGTGCGTATGCCGGGGTGGATTGTGTTTCAGGCGTTGGCGCCCAGGGTTGGGGCCGGCACGTCTTCGAGGATCTGGCCGATCATCTGTTCGGGGGTGTTTCCGGCGAAGGTGGCTTCGGCGGTGAGGGTGATGCGGTGCGCGAGCACGGGTACGGCGAGGTTTTTGACGTCGTCGGGCACTACGTAGCCGCGGTTGTCGGAGGCGGCCCATACGCGCGCGCAGCGGGTCAAGGCGAGCGCGCCTCGCATGGAGGAGCCGACTTGGATGCGTTCGTTGTGGCGGGTGGCTTCCACCAGTCGCACGATGTATTCGAGGATCGCGTCGTCGAGATGCACGGTTTCGCTGATGTTGCGCATGCGCAGCACGTCTTCGCCGGTGAGCACCGGATGCACGGTGGCGGCGCGGTCGGTGACGTTGACCTGTTTCAGGATGTTGACGCTCACGTCGTGGCTTGGATAGCCGATGGTGGTTTTGATGAGGAAACGGTCCATCTGCGCTTCCGGCAGCTTGTAGGTGCCGAGCTGTTCGATCGGGTTCTGGGTGGCGATGACCATGAACGGCTGCGGCACCGGGTGGGTGACGCCGTCGACGGTGACCTTCTGCTCTTCCATGACTTCGAGTAGTGCGGACTGTGTTTTCGGTGAGGCGCGGTTGATTTCGTCGGCGAGCACGATGGACGCGAAGATCGGGCCTTCGCGGTATTCGAATTCGCCGCGCTTCTGGTCGTAGTAGGTGACGCCGACCACGTCGGACGGCAGCAGGTCCGGGGTGAACTGGATACGTTTGAACGACATGTCGATGGAGTTGGCAAGGCCTCGCGCCAGCTGGGTTTTGCCGGTGCCCGGGTTGTCTTCGAGCAGGATGTGCCCGCCGACCACCATGGCTGTGGCGCATTGGCGGATGGGTGCTTCCTTGCCGACCACGACCTGGGAGACGTTGTCTACGAGCTTGGCGAACTTCTCATGGAATTCGGTGATGTCTTTGCTGGGTGCGGTCATCATGGACGTGTCGACGACCGGCTGGGATTGTTTGACGGGCTGTACAGGCTGGCTGGGCTGTACAGGCTGGCTGGGCTGGACGGGTTGGGTTGGCTGGACGGGCTGCTGCGCGGGCATTGCGACTGCCGGATTGGCGGCCGGTTGGCGAAGGTTCTGCGGCATCGGCTGACGGAACCGCGGCTGGTTCGGCGTTGCCGGGGCGGACTGTTGCGGCAACGCCGGTTGGGCGGTGCCGTGCGCGCTCAGCAGCGTGCCCTCCGGATCCTCATCGGCTTGCGGCTGCTCCGGCAGATTCGGCGTGTGGAACGCCGGCTGCTGCTGGCCGGGTTGGCTGGGAACGCTTGGATTATGGCCGATGGAACCCAGCTGGGTGGCATCATCGAAATCGTTGCTCATGGGTTGCTCCTTGCTTGTTGTGTTGCTCGTGTGGATGGTTCGTTGTGTTTGCGATTGCTGTGATCGTCCGTTTCACCATCTGGCGTAGTAGGCCAGGCCGCGGATCCAAGGCTTGGATGCGCCGTCGACGGTGGACAGGGCGACGGAGGATGCCACAGGCCGGTCATTCCGCGTGGCCGCTTCGCCTTCCGTGGACGCGTCAGAATCCGATGGCTCCGACGGTTTTGATGGTTCTGAAGGTTCCGACGGTTCGGGTTTCGGCGTGGGAGCCTTGTACCTGTCATGGTCCAGCAGTGTGCCGCCATTGTCCTCGTTGTTGAGCGCGGTGTCGGTGCCCACCACCTTCGCCTTCCACGCGTAATCGACTCCGGTCGGCAGCACATCCTTGACGTTCAGTTTGTCGGAGCCCAATACCCAGGCGACGTCATAGGATTTGCCGTCCGCGGTGAAGGTGATCACGGTTCTGCCGGGCTGGCCGTACATGTTCACCGATCCGCCGCTGACCTTGATGATGTTCGGATCATTGGCGTCCCACGTCAGCATCGGCGCCTTGACGGCGGCCTTCACCTTGCGGACGTATGCCGGATCGGCCCTGCCGGACTTGGAGGTGCTTGCCGCGCCATTGAAATGCTGCGTGACGGAGCCCGAGGAACAGGACTGCCATTCCTTGAGCGGGAAATCGTGCGATCGTTCGGAAGCACCGGCATGGTAGGAGCCGAGTCCGTCCGCGCTCACCGTGAACCCGTCGGCGTGGCCGTTCTCCTTCCAATTGACTACGCACACGTCGTCATGCCCCTTGACGCTGACCGATTCGGGCGCCTTCACCGCGTATTTCGGTGTGAAACGCACGGTCGAATCGTCGCTGGTCGTTTTCTCCTTGCCGACCACCGCCGCCTTGATGGTGTATTCCCTGGTGTTGAGATCATGGTCCGGAATCTTGAAATCGTAGGATCCGGAACATCCGTCGATGCTTGCGCTGACATCTCCGGAAATCTCGACGGCCTTGCATCCCGCGTTGCGGGTGTTGCCCACGGATTCGACGGTGACGGTTCCCGTGGTGTCGTCGTTCGTCACGGAGATCTTCGGCGCATCGGGCTTGCCCCACGGCTTGACCGCGTCGGACGCCTTGGACGGTTGGCTCCAATTCACCTTGTTGTGGGCGCGTACCGTCGCCGTGTACGAGTCGCCGTCGGAAATCGCGTTGTTATCGAAAACAAAATCGATTCCGGTGGAATTTGTCGTCTGCTTGGACGGCGCGTTCCTGCCGGACAAAGTCACCTCGTAATTGTCCACCGACGAGAAATTGCCGTCCGGAGCCTTCCACGTGACGCTCACCGTGTTGCCCTTCACACTGGCCGTCACATCCGTCGGCGCATCAGGCAGCTTGTCTGGCGTGCCCTCGACGGCGTTGGAATCCTTGGACCAGCCGACCTCGTTCCTGGCCTGCACCTTGAACGAGTAGGTCTTGCCGTTCTTCAACCCGTCGATGAGACAGGAGGTTTTCTGCCCGCACGAGCGCTCGCCGGACGCGTCTCCGCCCCACATCACCTTGTATTCGGTGATCGGGCTGCCGTTGGCCGAACCGGCCGTCCAGCTCAGATTCACGGCGCCATCCTGCGGGTCGCCGGACACCGCGGAAAGCAGCGGCGCATCAGGTTTGTCCATCACCGAAACGCTGATGGTGCCGGTCACCTCACGTTCTTTTGTTTTGGTGGCGTCGCGCACGGTGACGACCACCTTGTTGGTGTTCGCGCCGATGTCGGAAGCCGCCCTGATGGACACCACGCCGTTGGATGGGCAATCCACCGTCAGCTTCGACGTGCCATCGGACGTGCATCCGGTCACCGTCAGCGGAGTGTCGGGGAACGGATTGTACGCGTCGGACAGCAGATTCACCTGCTCGCTGGAACCGGCCTTGATTTTCACGGTCTTCTCGGTGACACGGGCGAGTGGCCTGTTGGACGCGGTGACGCGCACGGTCATACCGGCGCTCACCGTACCCTTCGCATATTTGATCGAGACGGGCACGCTCACTGTGGTGCCCGGCGTGGCCGTCTTGTCCGCGGACACGGTCAACGTGCCGGAGGGAGACACTCTGGCATCCACACTGCCGGAATTCACGCCGCCGGAATACGAGTACTGCTTCTCATCCTCGTACAGGCCCGACGCCGAATGGGTCAGCGCCGTCAGATCGATGGTAGTGGCCTTCTCGCCGGCCACCACATCGACGGTGGAGGATGAGAACGTCGGCGGCGGAACCTCACGTCCGATCACCGTGATCGGAAGCGTGAGCACCGCCGAATTGACGATCTTCACCTTGTCGTTCTTGTCTCGCTTGCCGTCCACCGCGGTGAAGGTGATGGACGCGGGACCCGCGTAATCCTTCGGCGCGGTGAACCTCAACGTCTGGTCGTTGACGTACAGGTCGCCGTCCGCGGCCTTCGTGGCGCTCACCGAATCGGCGCCGTCCACATACGCGGTCTTGCCCGCGCCCACACGCACGTAGTCGGCGATGTTGATGGTGATGGTCTCACGCGCATTGACCTTCAACGCCGGCGCCTTCGGACGCAGAACCGGCGGAAACACGCCATATGCGGGCACTTGGATGAACGCGGTGGACGTGATGCCGTACGTCGTGTTCGTGACGGTGTACGGCACCGCGCGCGCCTCATCGGTCAGATCAACGGTGATGATGGTGGAATCCTTGCCGCCCTTGACATGCGCATGGTCGGTCGCGGAAGGATCCACGCCCACCTGAAGCTCGTCGGCGGTGCCGGACGGATTGGCGATCCACTGCGAAACGTCCACGTCCACGGATTTCTTGTCGATCGTGGCGGCGGCCGGAACACGGTAATCGTACGCGGTCGGCGGGTCGATGGCGGCGTTCTCGTCGACATTCACCGTCAACGTCGCCGAATCGGACAGGCCAGCCTTGTCCTTGACGGTGTAGACCACGTAATACGTGCCCGCCTGCTTCGGCGTGGTGAACGACAGCATGTTGTCGACGACCTGAATGCCGCCGATGCCTTGCGATTCCACGTCCTTGGACACGGTCAGATCAGTATTGTCCCCGGAAATGTCGTTCTGCGCCACCGGCACGGTGGCCGCGGTGTTCGGACGCAGCGTGATCTCGTCGTCGCGCGCGTACACACCCGAATCGGCTCCGGATTTGAACACGCCCACACGCACCTGCGCGGTGGCCCTCTGACCGGTCCAATCCTCCACGGCGTAGGAGAAGGTGTCCGTTCCGGACGAATCGGCATACGCCTCATACACCAGATACGTGGCGCCCACCTCGCTGATACGGCCCAGTTCCGGCGCTTTGTTGCCCAAGCCGAGCAGCTGCACGTCATCGCCGTCAGCGTCGATGCCGGTGAGCGTGATCGGAATCTGCACCTTCTGACCGGCCGCCACCTGCGCCTCGACGTCGGACGGTGTCGGAGCCGCCTTGTTGGACGCGTCCTTCTGATGCACGTTGATGGTGATGGTGGCCGAGGCCGCGTTGCCGAGATTGTCCTTCACCGTGTAGGTGACGGGGAAGGAGCCGGTTTGTCTGGTGGCCTGATAGCGCACGGTGTCGCCGGACACGAACACCAGACCCTTGAACGTGTTCTTGTCATACTGCAAGTCGTTCTGCAGGCTCACCGTGGTGCCGTCGGAATACGTGACATGGTCGAGCACGTCCACGGACACGATGCCTTCGGTGCGCACCTGTGTGGTGATGTTCTCGGCCTTCGGCACGGAATTCGACGTGGTCAGCGCCGGCGGCTGCAGGACGATGACGCCGGTCGACGATCCGGCCGCGTTGGCCACGGTGTAGGAGATCCGCACCGGCTCGGTAGGCACCTGACGCGCGGTGATATAGACGCGCTTGTTGCTCACCACACCGGTTTTGATGCCGCTTTGCGCGTCCGCGGTGACGCTGGTCACCGACAGCACGCCGCCCATCGGGTCGACGTCGTTGGCAAGCGGCTCCACGATCGCGGTATTGTCCGCACCGAGCAGCGCCACATCGTTCGCCGCGATCGGCTTGGCGGCGTCTCCGGCCACCGCCTGCACCTCCACACGAGCCAGACCGGTCGACGGAATGGAACCCTGCGTGATGGTGTACGGCACATAGTAGGTGCCGGGATTGGAGGCGGTGAACGTGATCGACATGTCGGTGGCGTTCATGGTGGTGGCCGCGCCGGACGGCGTCTCCACCGCGGTCAATTCGGCCGGTTCGACGGACGTGCCGTGCACGTACGGTTTGAGCGCGATGGTGGTGCGGGTGTCGGGCGTGGTCTGTTTGACCACGGGGTCGATGACCGCGCCCAGCGTGTTCGCCGGTTTCACGGAGAAGTAGATCATGCCGGTGCCGGTCTGCTGGCCGTCGGACACCGTGACCTCGATGCCCGCCCTGCCGGACGACATCGAACCGGCGTTGAAGACCAATTGTCCGTCGGCTCGCGTGGACACCGTCACCTGATCGGTGTTCTGCGGCGATGCCGACACCAAGGTCAGCGGATCGCCGTCGGGGTCGGAGAAGCTGCCCAACGCGTTCGCGGTGTACGAAGCACCCTGCTCCACGTCGATTTCCGGCGGAGTGTCGCTCTGCAGCGGCGCATGGTCGTCGCCGCCGGCCAGCGTGAGCGACACGGTGGCGCTGGACGTCTGCCCGCGTCCGTCGGAAATCTCATAGCTGAAGGACACGTTGCCCGCGGCGGCACCGGAGGCGTCGAGCTGCAGATACCGGCCGTCATACACGGGGGAGACGGTGATGTTCGCGCCATCCGGAGCGCTCACCGACGTGATGCGCAGCACGGAACAGTCGGTCTGCTCGTCGTTGCGCAACACGTCGAGAATCTGCTGCGATCCCACGCGCGCGCCGAACGAATCGTCCACGGCCTTGATCTGCCCCGACTGCGCCGAACAGTTCTTGCTGAAATTGTGCTGGTTGTTGGCGCTGTCGTTGTTTTGCTGCTGTTGCTTCGACTGCTTGGTCTCCACCTTGTTCCACTGGATTTTGATGACCTTGGTGGACTCCTGCGGATTCCACACATTGCCGTTGACCACGTCGTTGAGCACCACCAGACGATGGTTGGTGCGGAACACGAGCTGCGAGGTGGGATTGACATCTTCCAACGAGGAAAACTGTGCGTCCTTGTCGTTCGCCGCGCACACCCTGATGTAATTGTTGGCCTTCTGCGCCCACGCGGCGAACACGCAGCCATTGGTGGACACCGGCTGCGCGGCATCGCCCTTGCCGGCGTTCGGCAGCTGCGTGACCTTTTTGCTGCCCAAATCGACCATGGCGATGCCCCGCGGCGTGGAAACCGCCACCCAGCCAGTCTGCCTGCCATCCGTGGATGGCGCCTGCAACGTCGCCTGACCCTGCAGGCCGATATCCGCGCTGCCCTTCGGCCAGAACACCTTGCCGGCACCGGCTACGACCGGCGTCTTGCCGACCACGGTGAACGATTCGACATTCGTGGCGCCCTTGATCGTCGCATCCTTGCCGGGCGTTCCCTGAGGTCCGTCGACACTGAGCACCGCGCCGTCGGACGTGCGGTAGCCGTAGACGACACCGTCATGCGTCACCGCGATACGGCCACCCGACCCCAGCTTCATCTTCGGCGAATCGGTGGTCGGATTCATGGATTTCACATCATCGGCGAACCCGACCCACACATTGCCCGTCTTGACGTTGATGAACGCCGCGGTGTTGCCTCCGACGACGGTCCGCGTATCCGATTTGATGGTGGTGTTGCCGTTTTCGCTGACGGTGGAGGCCTCGATGCTGCTGGCCTTCGTACCTTCGGAGATCACGGTGGAGCCATCATGCTGGGCCACGTCGAACCGGGCCGCAGTGGAGGCGACGCCCGCGTCGGCGTCCCGGTTGCGCACGTTGAAACGGGCGGCCTTGCGGTCTTTGAGCGAAGTGACCCACACGGTGCCATCGTCGAGCTGCACGTGACGTTGCGTCACCGAACTGACGATGACGGCTCCGGCGACGATGCCCAGCAACAGCAGCAGCATGACGATCGGCGTGATCCACCGGCGACTGCCGGAAGGCAGCAGCTTGCGCAGCATCGACCCGAATCGCAACTGCCGTTCGTACGATTGCGCCGACTGGTTCTCGGCGTTCCTATGCTTGCTCATCGACTGGCTCTTCCCTGATTGTGCCCAAACTTTGTTTGACCGCGCATCCAACCGCATGCGCCTACCTGTTTGCCCGCATGCATGCCGGGCTGTATTGGTTCGTATCGGTTCATGTCACCCGCATCCGGCCGCAAACTCACGGCTTGGCCGCGCACGCGATCATGGGATTCTCGGACATCTGCCGGTCCGCGCGAACCAGACTCACCTGCACGCACGTCTGCGCGCCGTCGGCCGGATCGATTTCGATACGCGTCGACTCCGTGGTGGTGCCCTGCGCGTTCGGGTCGGTTCCCGAATCGCCGACCAGCGACCACGCGTACGAATCGCCATCCTTCGGAGAAGGATTGACCCACGTGAACCGCACTTTGCCGTCGGCGGTGTATTCGCCCGTAAGATCCTGCACGCTCGGCACACTGCCCGACGTGATCGCCGAATCGGGATCGTCCTCGGCATGGTTCTGGGTGCCATGGTTCTGCACCTGCACCTTGCTGTTGTCGGAAGCCGCATCCATATTCGGCATGACGACGGTGACGAACGCCAACGCCATCACGACCACGGCGGCCGCCGCAGCAACCGTGACGGCCAACGGCTTCGCCCACCGGGCATGCTGTTTCGCAACCGGGGCGGACTGGTCGAATGTGGAAGTCTGCGCGTACATGTTCTGCGGATAATCCGGCACACCCTCGACGGTGGTCTGCACGGCACGGCCATACAAGGCCTGTTGCACGCGCTGCATGTCGCGCGCGAACTCCAACGCGGAATAGTAACGATCCTCGGGCGTACGGCTCAAGGCCTTACGCAACACCCGTTCCACTTCGGCCGGCACGTCGGGACGGTTGAGCTTGGGCAGCGGATTGTTGAGAATGACGGACTTGAGCCGTTCGGCCCGCACCTGCCGTTGGGAATCGCCCAGCACATCGGCGTAGAAATACTCGTACGGCGATTGGCCGATCAGCATGGCGAACAGCGTGGCGCCAAGCGAATAGATATCGGACGATTCATTACCGCCACCGCCTTGGGCAAGCACCTCCGGCGCGGCCCACGCGATGGTGAAGCCGACACCGGGACGCCCATAGACGGACCCGGCGATGCCGAAATCGGCGAGCATGGGCATATTGTGCGCGTTGATGAGAATATTGCTGGGCTTGATGTCTCGATGGATGATGCCTTTGCGATGCGCGGTGAACAGCGCGCTCGCCAGATCGATACCGACGGTGAGCATCTGGTCGGCGGTGAGACGGCCATGCTCGAGGAACGTCTTGTAATTGCCGCCCGGAGCGTATTCGAACACGGTGTAGCCGCGCCCGTTGACGGTCACGCCGTTCTCATAGACGGAAAGAATGTAGGGGTGTGTGGAGATCTGCCCCATGAAATTCGCTTCGGAACGGAAGCGGACCGCGGCACGTGGGTCGAGCGTGTTCTTGCTGATTTTGATGGCCACCTGACGGGCCGGGGAAAGCTGCTGGTACAGGTACACGTCGGCTTCGGAACCGGAGCCCAGCCGTTTGATCAGTGTGTAGCCGGGAATCTGAGGGGGAATGCTCCTTGAGGCTTCCATGCTTCCTCTTTCCTGTAGTTCCTGCCCGGTTCCGTGCGTTGCGTCTATGCTTCGACCGTACTCGTCGTCATGGGCAGGCCGTCTGTTCGCTGTTGAACCTTCCCGGGCTGCGCCGCTAGTCAATCTTATTGGTGGCGGTGTCCGAAAAACTTTGTAGAGGGTATCGATGTCCATATATAAAGATGGCGGTGTCCACGATGACGTTTTCAGGACGGCTTCGGACGATGATATGCGATTCGTGGCCGGACCGTTCGGCTAAGCTGGGGAGACATGATGGATGTGGACGATCTCGATGACGCGACATTGGTTGCGGGGGCACCCCGCAGCGGCAAGACCCGGTTCGCGCTTGACATGCTGGTCGCCGCGATGAAGCGGCATGGCGACGCGTACGCCGTGATGACGGTCTCCGGCAGACAGGTGGCCGACCGGCTCGGCGACACCGTGATCCGCGAACTGTCCGCGATTTCGCAGGCGCGCCCCGTCACCACCCTGCCAGCCGTCGCGTTCCGCATCATGACCGCCGTGCGATCGCATGCCGGACAACCCCTGCCGAAACTGCTCAACGGGGCCGAACAGGACGTGGTCATCCGCCGTGTGCTCGCCAGGCATGCCGAACATGCCGAGCACGGCGACGAATGCTCCACCTGCGCGCTATTGCGCACCTACTTCGTGGTCGCCGACTGGTCGGGCATGGTGGTGGACGACGCCACCGACGCCTTCGCCAACCAGCTGCGCGACATGCTTGCCCGCATGAACGAGATCGGCGCGAAACCGGAACTCGAAGACATGCTGATCGCCCGCGCTGCCGACGAGCACGGCACGCTCGACGAACGACGCGAACGACTGCGCGTGCAATGGCGGCTCGCCTTCGCGCTGCGCGCCGAATACAACCAGGCCATCAACGAGGCATATCCGGACCAATACCGTCTCGACGCCTCGCAGCTCATGATCGACGCCGCGGCCGCCGTGAACGAAGCCAAAACGTCCGACCTGCCGAAACTCGTCATCGTCGACGATTTCCAGGACGCCACACTCGCCGGCTTCGACTTTCTCACCGCATTGCGCAACCGTGGCGTGCGACTGTTGCTCGTCGGCAACCCCGACGAGGCGGTGCAGACGTTCCGCGGATCGTACCCTGAATATTTGTTCAACATGGCGCAATCGCGATTGGGCGCGCGACTGGTACGGCTGGAACCGTCCCATATGGCCGAAGGCACGGACCTGGCCGCGGTGACGAGCCGCGTGAGCCTGACCATCGCCAGCACGGAATCGACCGACGACGCGCTGGCGAACCGCCCCGGCAAAATGCCGGCCATCGCCATACCGGAGACGCACGACGGCAGTCTTGAAGCCGCGATGTACCGTTCCACCGTCGAAGAACTCGACGACGTGGTGTGGAAAATCAAAACCGAACATCTCGAACACGGCCGCGACTGGAACGACATGGCCGTGATCGCCCACGACAACGCCACCGTGCGCACGTTCGGCGAACGGCTACGCGCCGACGGCGTGCCCGTACGCTATTCGAGCGTGACCCGCCCCCTCAAGGACGAACCGTTCGTGCAGGGCCTGTTCTCCATGATCGAACTGGCCGAACTGAAACGGCAAGGCATCGCCACCTCGTCCATGAACCTCGACACGGCCGGCGCATACGTGCGCTCACGCGTCGCATCAATCATGAACTCGCCGCTGATCACCACCCCCGGCGAACGTCCGGCTCGGCTGTGCGTGGTCGAATCGGCGATGAACGCGCTCGGCTCGCTGGCCACGGTTTTGCATGACGATACAGCCGATCCGACCACGTCCGACACGTCCGGACGCGCGCTGCTGCCACAGCTGATCGACGATTGGAACGATTACGTCGAAGCCTTCCACACCGCACGCGCGGCGGCATCGGCGTCGGACGCGGAAAACGCTGCCGACATGGGCCTGCCGGCAATCGACACCGACGACCGGCTGATGACGGGAGAGCGTGCCGCTGAGGACGCGGACGAACCATCCTTCGGCATGAACGCGCTGTACATCCTGCTATTGGAAGGCGACACCGACCGCGTGCTCGACGCGATCGCCTCCGTACTGGGCCGCAAAGACCCCCAAGCGCAAGCCTTCGCACGCCTGTGGAAAGCGCTCGACGATACCCTGCGGTCGGAGGCACGCCTGACATCCCACGAACCGCAATACATGCTCGACTGTGCATGGCAGGCGTTCGGCAAAGCCGAAATCTGGCAGAAAACGGCGTTGCGCAACAACGCCGAAGGCCGCGCGGCCAACGACCGGCTCGACACCGCGATGCGCCTGTTCAGCTACGCGTCCGGCGGCGAATCGAACGGCGTGACGGCAGCGCACACCATCGACGCGTTCATCGAACAGGTCCGCGCGCTCGCCATCGAAGCCGACTCCCTGGCGCACACCGCGCCGATCGATCAGGCCGTGACGCTCACCACGCCCGCCGGAGCTGCCGGAAAACATTGGAAACTAGTATTCATGCCTGCGTTCCAACAAGGCCAATGGCCGAACCTCTCACCGCGCAACACCCTGTTTGGCGGGGAGGAGCTCGCCGACATCATGCTGCATGGACGACTGTCCGACGACATCGTCACTTCCGCAGGCCGCGAAAACGCGCAGCTCGCCGCGGTGCTCGCCTCCGAACAGAAAAGCCTCCTTGTGGCGCTCACCCGCGCCGATGAGCGCGTGACGGTAAGCGCGGTCCTCAACGAAGACCATGTGCCGTCCGACTTCCTCTACGGCTACCTGCCGGAATGGTTCGACCGCGACCGGGATGCCGATGCGGAAACACGCGTGTACACGGCGGTCGGCGAGGCCGGCGAATACGCGGGACTGGAGGCCGACCCGCGTGGCCTGGTCGCCGCCGCGCGAAGCGTGCTGGCCCATGCGCCGGCCGATTCCCCCCAAGCGCGCGATGCCGCGCAAGCCTTGGCGTTGTTGGCATCGCATGGCATCGCCGCCGCGAATCCCGACAATTGGGCGTTCCTTACGGAACATGCGGGAGCCGACGATATGACGGGAATCGACGGCAAGATGGAATCTGACGGAAAAACGGAGCATGCCGACAAGGCGAAGCTTATCGAACAACCGGAATCCATCGAAAAAACGGACGGCCAATCCGACGTGGTCACCCTTTCTCCATCCGCCGTGGACAGTTTGTGGGCGTGCCCGGTGTGCTGGATGCTGGAGAACCGTTTCGCCGGCCCACGCATGGGCAGCGTGGCCACCAGCTTCGGCTCGCTCATCCACGCCGTCGCGCAACAGGCCACCGAAGCCGGCCTCGACCTGCCCCAAAACCACACCGCGGTAAGCGACGAGGACAACATCGACGAAATCGCCCAATGGATGATCAGCCGATACAAGACCCTACGTGGCGACCTCAACGCCATCGACGACCCCGAGGAACGGTACAAGGCGCTCGGCAAGGACGCGAAGGCGTCGGTCGCATTGCGCAACATCGCCACATATTTCGTCAAGTCGAACCGTACGGGATACCCGTCGAACAACACCGAAACCATCACCGTGGGAACGTTGGACCATGCCGAAGCGGAACGGCAGTTCGCCGCGCGATTCGACTTCGACGACATCCTCGACGCCTACAACGCCATCGACGGCAACGCTCCGATTTCCCGCGACGAACTCATCGCCATCATGGGCGCGCTCGTCGACGGCTGGCCGGAAACCGGCATGAGCGACCGGCTCACCGTACGCCTGTCGGGCAGAATCGACCGTCTTGAACACCGCCGTACCGCAGACGGCCGCGAACAGGTACGGCTGATCGACTACAAAACCGGCAAAGTGCCGAACGGACGCTCCCTGTTCAGCGACCTGCAGCTCGTCTGCTACCAGCTGGGCCTCGCATTCCCGGAACACGGCGGAAAACGCGGCGCGCAGGCGATCGCAGCCATGCCGGACATCACCCAAAGCGCCCTGTTCCACGTCATGGAATACGCGGCACCCGCGCCACGCAAAGGGCAAGGCGACGAAGCGTACCACCAGCAGGCGCTGTTCGCCGGCGGAAGCATCAACGCGGGCGATTTCATACCCCGCAAATACGTGCCCAAAATGGCCAGCGTCTTCACCAGCGGCCTCGACGACGTCGAACGGCCGGCGCAGGTCAGCGAAGAACATTGGAAGCAACTTCTGGAATCGCGGTCGAAGATGACGGTATGGTCGCTGACCATGATCTCCCGCGTCTTCTATGCGGCCGCGGCGAGCCGGGCCACCCGCATCACCGCGCGTCCGACCGTGGAACACGTCGGATACTGCAGAACGTACGGCAGTGGGGTCTGCCCGGCCTGCCAAGGCGAGCAGAACACCGTATTCGAAAGGACCGTGGCATGAACGGGAGTAACGGTATGAACGGAAGCATGTCAACGAACGGGGCCACAGCAAAGGGCGATGCGATGGGCACTGTGCCGGCCGCCACGCCGAAATTCACCGACAGTCCGGAACAGGCCGCCGTCATCCAAGCCCCCTCATACGAGGACGTGGTCGTGTGGCGGGCGCCGGCTCCGGCAAAACCTCCCCCATGCCCCGCCGCATCATCACCCTCATCGACCAGGGCATCAGTCCCGAGAAGATTCTGGGCCTGACCTTCACACGCAAAGCCGCCTCCGAACTGCTTTCGCGCGTCTCCGCTGCCGTGACACGCAACCAAGCCGGACGCGGTACACGCGTCGCCTTCCTCAAACCGGAAGTCTCCACCTATGACGCGTTCTTCCAAACCATCGTGCGCCAATACGGCCTGCTCGTCGGCTTCGACCAAAACACGCAGCCATTGAGCGAAGCCGGAGCGCTGCAGCTCATCCACACCGTGCTCGACAAGCACATGGACCAGCTCATGGCCTTCGACCAAGGCGGCGACGAACTCGGCAAATTCTCCACCATCGCCGGCAACGTGTTCACCCTATCCAACGCCATCGCAGGAGCCATGATCGGCAGCGACTGCACCAGCTTCGACGAAGCCGTGGAACGCGTGCGCGCATGGGATAAGGCGTTCGTGGCGCAAGTGGCCAAAGCGCTTGAAGACGAGGACGTTCCCGATGACGAGCCGAAAGTGGGCAAGGCTCCGAAACAGAAGAAAAAGGAATCCGACACCGCCTTCGAAACCCGCATGCGCGAATACCGCGCCCAATGCCACCAACTCTGCGTCTACAAGACCGCGCAATTGGCCGGCACGGCCCGCAAACGCGACCTGCTACTCGACCTCGTGGCCGACTACCACGCCGAAAAACGCGCCCTCAACATGGCCGAATTCAGCGACTTCACCATCGCCGCATTCCAACTCGTCACCCGATTCCCCTCCATCGGAGCCACCTACCGCAAACGCTACACGCACGTGCTGCTCGACGAATACCAAGACACCTCCACCACGCAGGCGGCCCTCCTGGCCGCACTGTTCCACGCCGATTCCACCCATCGCAGCGCGGTGAACGCCGTCGGCGACCCCTTCCAATCGATCTACGCATGGCGAGGAGCCAGCCCCGGCGCATTCCGCATGCTGCAACACGACTTCGGCCACGACGCCACCGACAAGCCCTACACGCTGACCGTCACCCGACGTAACTCGCGCATGGTGCTCGAAGCGGCCAACAATCTGACGAAACCATTGCGCCTGCCCGCCAGACGTCGCGGCAGTTCGCTTATGCGCGAAGTGGACGTGCCCCCGCTCGCCAATATCGACAACGCCCCCGAAGGTACGCTCGGCGTGCTCGGCTACGCCACATTCGGCCAGGAAATCGACGCCATCGTACGCTTCGCCAAACAAGCGATCGCACTGCACACGCCAAACGAAAACGAGCTCGCCGACGGAGCCAAAGACAACCGTCCGCACGTGGCGCTCCTGTTCCGCTCCAAAACGCAGATGCCAGCCTACGAGGACGCACTGGAACAAGCCGGCCTCACCACACTCGTCGTCGGCCAGGCCGCACTCCTGGAACGTCCCGAAATCAAAGACATCCTCGCCCTGCTGCACGTCGTATGCGACCACACCGACAGCGCCGCGCTCATGCGGCTGCTCGCCACACCACGATTCGGCCTGTCCGCCGACGATCTGCAGGCGCTCGCCGGCATCGCCGAACGGCTCAACACCGCGCAACGCTACCGCGCGCTCGTGTCGGCCGGCATCGTGGAGGCGGAGGCGAATCCGTCCGACGCCGACATCCGCGCCACCGTGCGCGCCTACCGCGACCAAGTGCCCAACGCCGTCTTCCTGATCGACGTGCTGCTGCGCGGCGATCTGCGGCACCTCGTCGACGGCGTATTGAGCCGTACGGGAGCCGCGAGCGTCATCCACGCCGGTCGCGTCATCCAACAGGTGCAGCGCACGGCCGGCCATCCGTTGCCGGAAGTGGTACGCACGGCCATCACCGCGCTCGGACTGGACATCGACCTGCTGCTCGCCGAACGGATGCGGCATCCGGATGCCGGCAATCGTGCCGCATCGCATGCCGCTTCGTCACTCGACGCGATGCTGTCTCTGGTGGACACCTACTTGCAGGAAATCGCCGCGCAGGGCACGCCAAGCCTGCGCGCGTTCATCTCGTGGGTGGATTCGCTGCGTGACGCGTCCGATGACAACGCCACCGCACCAGATACCCCCGTCGATGTGGTGCTCATGACCGTGCACCAGTCGAAAGGCCTGGAATGGGACGCCGTGGCCGTGGTCGGCATGCGCGACGGCACCTTCCCGTCCAGTCAAGGCGACCACCTGAGCGTCAAAACGGACGAAGACCATCCGGGCGGTCGGCGCGACGGCGTATGGGAGCCGCCGGAATACTTCGAAAAAGCCCACACTTGGCTGGAAGACCCGTCCGCGGTGCCGGTTCCGGTGCGCGCCGACGCGGATATCCTGCCACGATTCCCGCACGACGCGCCCATCGGGGGCAATCCCGTGGAATCGCTCGACGGATTGGACGATGCGGAAGTGATCGACGACGAGGTGTTCGGCACCTTGCGAACCATGGCCGTCGACGATATGGAAGGAATGGATCCGGCAAGCCTGTACCTGACGCAACAGGAGGAATACGGCCGCCGACTGCACGCCGACGAACGCCGTCTCGCCTACGTGGCGTTGACGCGCGCCCGCTACGAGGCGCTGCTCGTATACAGCGGATGCAACGAGACGAGCCGCGACTCCCGCCTGGCGGAGGGAAAGAAAAGCGCCGCGCCGTCGAATTTCTGGCTGGAGACGCGCGATTCGATGAACGGAATCGTCACCGCGGTACGCGAACCGGACAACCTGTCCGACGATGTGGACGGCTCCCCGCACACGCTGGGACTTGACCTGCCCGACGGCTATTTCGTAGGCGAACACGCCCGCGATTTCGAGAATGCCGTGGTGGGCGATGCGTGGAACACGCCGCTCGAACCGGTCTCGGACGACCATACTTTGCCTTGGCCGTGCGATCTGAGCGCCGATGTCGCCGACAAGCTGCGTGCCGCGGCCGAACAGGTACGTGCCGTCGAATCCGACGAACCGAATATCGCTGAATCCACGGGAACGCAGGGCGACGTTGCCGATGAATCCGCCACGCCATCGCCGGAAACCGGAAACTCACTGCTGCGTCTCGCCAAACTGCTCGTCGCCGACGAACATCTCATGCCGGAACCGGACGCGGCTGACGCAGGCGAATCGCAGGACGCCTTCGACGAGGCCGTGCGTGCCAAAGGCGAACGTATCCTTGCTGCCGGCCGCCAAAACGTCACCTCGCTGCAAGCGCGCGCCGGCTCCATGGGCGAGCGTGACTCCCGCGCCTACTGGCGTGGTCTGGTCCGTCCGATTCCGCACGTCGCCTCGCCGGCGGCACAGCTCGGCACGCGGTTCCACGCATGGGCTGAGCGTTTCATCATGGCGGATGCGGACGTCGACGGCATCGGTGGTACGGAAGGTGCTGCCGGTATGGCCGCGCAGTCGCGTGCGGAACTGATCGCATTGATAGGTGATACGCAAGTCGACGCGGACAACGGCGGCGTGCAATCGCAGGACGCACCATCGCAGGACGCCCAATTGCGAGACGAACGGAAACTGGCCGCTTGGCAGCGTCGTCTCGTCGCCTCGCCGTGGGCAAAACGACGTCCAGCATGGGCGGAACGCCAGCTCGTCGTCGACATGCCCCAGCTCGGCACCATCGTCAACGGCAAACTCGACGCGGTGTTCTTCGGCGGTCTCGACGAAACGGACGAGACGAAACGCTACACCGTGGTCGATTGGAAAACCGGCGTAAAACCACGCAAACCGGACGAAATCAAGGAGAAGCTCGCACAGCTCGACCTGTACCGCCTGCTGCTCGCGGCGATGGAAGGGGTTCCGTTGGATGCAATCGACGCCTGTCTCTACTATGTGAGTGAGCCTCACGAGGCCGATCGGGAGCTTGACGCCCTCGACAAAACAGAAGAAGAGATCCTTGCCGAGTTGAGCTACGGAATTCCGCAGCAATCCGACAACGACTAGTGCCGGTGCGCAATGGCTCCTTGACCGAAGAAAGCGGGGGAGCGGCGCTTTCCGGCCTGCCTGCGGGAGAAACCGCTATGCAGGCAGCGTTGTGGAGGAACGCCGCTACCCTCGTGCAGCATGTGTGGGCGGGCGCACATGCCGGACGCAACGACAGTTAAGGAGTGTTTGATATGGCTGCGAACAGCGCAACCGCAATCCCGAACGCCGGCATGGGTGCCGGAACAAACAACGCATCGGCAATCGTCTTCCGTCCCATCGTCTGGGGCGATCTGGACGCGGTGGTCGACCTGTTCGACCGTACCTGGCCGCAGGATGTGGACAAGGTCGGCGCGGACATGTCGCGGCTGATCTCCCGATATTTCGTGCTGCACTACCTGCTGCCGACCACGTTCGCCAACGGCGCGTTCGCCGCCGACGGCACACTCGCGGGCGTCACGTTCATCCGCGTCGCCGGCGAGGCGCCGCAGCTCGACGAAATCGAAGTCGGCGAGGAAATGAAGGCCTTGGAACGCCGCATCGACGCCGATCCGGAGGCCGCCAAGCATATGGCGGCGCTGAAATCCGGCTTCTCGGTGGAACTCGATCTGGAACGCGAAGGGCGCGCCAACGAAACCACCATGGGCGAGCTGGAACTGTTCATCGTCAACCCCGACGTGCGCGGCCACGGTGTGGGCGGGCAGCTTTGGAGACGCATGCAGGAGCATTTCGCCGCATGGGACGTGCCCGCGTTCTACCTGCACACCGATTCCGACTGCGACGTGAGCTTCTACGACCACAAGGGGTTGGACTGCATCGCGCACCGCACGGCAAGCGAGACGGTCGCCCGGCTCGGCGGCAGCGCCGACGGCGAAGTGCCGCCACTGTTCGACGACATGTTCATCTACCGGGGAAAGGTGACGGCGTGACGGGCGCGAAACCGCAATCGCAATCGCACGAACCGCACGAATCGCAGAAAACGCAATCGCCATACGCGCAGCTTTTCCGCATTCCCGGCACGAAGGCGTTCTGCGTGTCCGGAGCCATCGCGCGACTGCCGATGTCCATGATGGGCCTCGGTATCGTGCTCGCGCTCAACCACATGTACGACAATTGGACGATCGCCGGCGTGATGAGCGCCGCGTACGTGCTCGCCACCGCCGCGGTCACGCCGCTGTACGCGCGCCTGTTCGACCGGTTCGGCCAGCGCAAGGTCGGTCCGGTGATCCTGACGGTGCAGATCATCGTCATGCTGGGCTTCGCGTTCGCCGCGCTGATGCGCGTGCCGATTCCGCTGCTGTTCGTGCTTGCCGTGGTCATGGGCATGACGCAGTTCTCGTTCGGCGCGCTTGTGCGCACCCGTTGGGCGTACGTGCTCGACCGCGCCGACAAGGAGGACCTGCTCAACACCGCGTATGCGCTCGAATCCGCCATCGACGAGATCGTGTTCATCTTCGGGCCGATTCTGGCGGCTTTCCTGGCCGCGTCCGTGCATCCCGTATCACAGCTGTTCGTGCCGACCCTCGCCTGCGCGTTCGGCGGTGCCGTGTTCTTCGCATTGCGTGACACTCAACCGCCGGTATTGCGCGAAATCACGGTCGTCGCGGCCGATACGGACGATGCTGACGTGCGATTGGCGGCCGGCGGTGCCGCTGGTGCCGCGGTTTCCGCGGACCGTTTCGATTTGGATCGGCTCAAGACGGGCGATCGCGACCGCAGGAAACGCAACGTGCTCACCTATGCGGGTGTGCTGCCGCTCCTCGCCGTGTTCATCGTGTTCAACATGGCGTTCACCGCGTTCGATACATCCATGACCGCCGTCATGAAATCGCTGCACCTCGACTCCGTGCTCGGCGTGCAGCTCGCCATGCTGGCCGTCGGATCCTGCATGGGCGCGCTGGTCTTCGGCTCGCGCGAGCTCAAAGGCTCCCGCTGGCGTCACATGATCATGTTCCTCGCGTTGATGACCGTCGGCTTCGTGGTGATCCACCTGTGCCAGGGCAACCTGATCGTGATGGGACTGGTGGAGATCCTTACCGGCCTGACCATTTCGCCGGTGTTCGCCTCCGGCAACCTCGTCGTCAAGGAGACCGTGCCCGAGGAATCGCTCACCGAAGGCCTGTCCTGGGTGAGCACCGCCGGCACGATGGGCGCGTCGTTCGGCTCCATGATCACCGGCATCGTGCTCGACCATTTCAATCCAAGCGCGGGATTGAGCCTGCCCGCCGTGTTCGTGGGCTGTTCGATTCCGTTCGCGCTGATCGGCTGGCTGCTGGCGCGTCGCCGCGGCTGACCGACGTTCGATCGTCAAGCGTCATAGCCGCCTGCCTCCGCGTCGAAGCGTCTCTTTAGATTCGTAAGTGGAACACGTTATGGACGTGGGCGCGTGATTCAAAAACATGTGTGAAAACGCATGCGATTATGCGCGCGGCAAGCGCGCACGGCAAACGTACGACATGCGCAACATGCGCGTCCGCGAAAGCATCAAGGAGCTGCAATGATCAAGGTTTCCGTAGTCGGCGCCAAGGGCCGTATGGGCTCGCATGTGGTCGACGCCGTCGATTCCGCCGCCGACACCGAACTCGCGCTCGCGCTCGACGCAGGCGACGACCTGGCCGCAATCACCCCCGAAAACACCGACGTCGTGGTGGAATTCACCGTGCCGAGCGTGTCGCTGGGCAATGTGCTCGCCCTCGTCAAGCAGGGCGTCGACGTGGTGGTCGGCACCACCGGCTGGACCGAAGAGAAGCTCGACCAGGTGCGTGCCGCGCTCGCAGCAGCTCCGCGTGAGGGCCAGAGCGTGTTCATCGCGCCGAACTTCGCCATTTCCGCGGTGCTCGCCGACCATTTCGCAAAGGTCGCGGCGCCGTATTTCGAATCCGCGGAAGTCATCGAACTGCACCACCCGACCAAGGTGGACGCCCCGTCCGGCACCGCTTTCCACACCGCGCAGGGCATCGCCGAAGCGCGCAAGGCGGCCGGCTTGGGTCCGGTTCCGGACGCCACCGAAACCGATGGCGGCTCCCGCGGCCAGGTGGTGGACGGCATCCACGTGCACGCCGTGCGTCTGCGTGGCCTCAACGCCCACGAGGAGGTGCTGTTCGGCAACTCCGGCGAACAGCTGACCATCCGCGCCGACAGCTTCGACCGCATCTCCTTCATGCCGGGCGTGCTGCTGGCCGTGCGCAAGGTCTCCACCGGAACCTATCCGGGGCTGACCGTCGGCCTCGACCAGTTCCTCGACCTGTAACCGTAATTCTTTTTCAAACTGCCGACGGGCGCATGTGTCTCCCGTCGGCAGTTTTTTATGGCGGATCTGTTCCGATTATTTGGCAAGGCGTGCGATGGCGGCGCTGACTTCCGCCAGCTTTTCGTCGGCGACGGTACCGCCCTCCGCCGCGGCTTTGGCGACGCAATGGTGCAGATGGTCGTCGAGCAGCAGTAGCGCCACCGACTTCAGCGCGCTGTCCGCTGCGGAAATCTGCGTCAGAATGTCGATGCAGTATTCGCCGTTTTCCGTCATCTGCCGAATGCCGCGCACCTGCCCTTCGATGCGATTCAATCGTGCGATGATCCTCTTCTGGTCGCTTGCGTACCCATGTTGTGTGGCGTTCATATCGTCCTCCTCGCTGCGCTGAAAATTTTATCTACGGCTGAAGTTTGCTCGTCCTTCTTGCCAATATACCCTATAGGGGTATATTGTGATGGTGTTTGCCGAAATCGAAAGCCAATTACGGACGGAAGGCGGCTGGAATATGCACATCGCAATCGCGCTTATTATGGCGCTGCTCGTCACGGCGGGCGTGCTGTGGTTCTTCTTCGCACCGCGCAAAGCGTATCGTGCGCCGTTGCGCGACGGCGTGCAGGAAGCGGTCGTCGAAGTCAAAGGCGGGTACAGCCCGGCCGTCATCGAAGCCGAAGCCGGCGTGCCGTTGCGGCTGATCTTCGATCGCAAGGAAGACGGCGAATGCTCGTCGCATGTCGTGTTCTCCGATTTCGGGGTCGATCTTGCGTTGCCCGCCTTCCGCACGACCACGCTGACGCTTCATCCCGACCAGCCGGGCGAGTATCCCTTCGCATGCGGTATGAACATGCTGCACGGCACGTTGCGCATACTGCCGGGAAAGCATGCAAGTGTCGGTGCCGCCGCCGGTTCCGCGGAAACAGGCGTGCAATGCGCGCAAAAAGGCGCCGTCCAAACGTCCGGTTCGGGTGATTCGGGCAAATCGCGCGGATTGGAATCGGAAATTCGCGCCCTCATCACCCGTCTTATCGTGGCGGCCGTCTGCACGATTCCGGTATTCGGCTCCACCATGCTCATGCTGTATCCGATGCCGAACTGGCTGCAGTTCCTGCTGATGCTGCCAATCGTCGGCTATGCGGCATTGCCGATTTTCCGCAGCGGTTTCGCCGCGATCGCCCACCGTTCGCCGGAGATGAACGCGCTCGTCAGCCTCGGCGCGCTGGCCGCATTCGCCTACTCCTGCGTGGTCACCTTCGCACCGAACGTCCTGCCCGAGAACGCGCGCGAACCGTATTTCGAAGCGGTCGGTGTGGTCGTCACGCTTATGCTTGTCGGCCAGCTGCTCGAAGCGCGCGCCCGCAAAGGCACCGGTGAAGCCATGCGCGCATTGGCGGGTCTGCAACCGAAAACCGCCCGCGTGGTGCGAGACGGCAAGGAAACCAGCATCGCCATCGATGACGTGCGCGTCGGCGACATCATCGCCATCCGCCCCGGCGAGCAGCTGCCGGTCGACGGCATCGTCATATCCGGCACCTCCACCGTGGATGAGTCGATGATCACCGGCGAAGCCATGCCGGTCGCCAAAACCGAGGGCAGCGAAGTGACGGGCGTCACCATCAACGGTGGTGGCTCGCTGCGGTACCGCGCCACGAAAGTCGGCAAGGACACCGTGCTCGCGCAGATCATCGGCATGGTGCGTGCCGCGCAAAGCTCGAAGGCTCCCGTACAGCGATTGGCGGACCGTATCTCCGGCGTTTTCGTGCCGGCCGTGGTACTCATCGCCGTATGGTCGTGCGCGCTGTGGTTCGCGTTCGGCCCCGAACCGCGTGTCACGCACGCGCTGGTCGCCGCGGTATCGGTGCTGCTGATCGCCTGCCCGTGCGCGCTCGGACTGGCGACTCCGTTGTCGGTGACGGTCTCGACTGGCCGCGCGGCTCGCATGGGGGTGCTGGTCCGTTCCGCCGAAGCGTTGGAAACATGCGGTAAAGTCAACGCCGTCGTGCTGGACAAAACCGGCACGATCACCACAGGCAAGCCCACCTTCACCGACGTGCTGCCGTTCGGCAAGTGGCGTCGGCAGGCCGATGATTTCCTGACGATCGTCGCCGCCGCCGAACGTGATTCCGAGCATCCGCTCGCTGCTGCGATCGTTGCCGCAGCTGCGGAAAAAGCCGACGTCGCGGACGTTGCGGAACTCGCGCAAACCACCGATTTTCAGGCGATTGCCGGCCGTGGCGTCACCGCGCGTGTCACCTTCCGCGGTCTGCCGCACACCGTCGCCGTCGGCAACACCGACCTGATCGACGACCTTGACGTCGACATGCCCGACGTTACGTCCGATACCTCCGAAATTGCCTCCGAGACCATCCACGATACGAACCTCGACGCCATCATCGCCGACATGGAACTCCTGTCGCAGCAAGGCAAAACGCCGATCCTAGCGGCCATCGACGGCCATCTCGCCGGCATCGTCGCCGTCGCCGACGTGCCGAAAGCCGACTCGCGCCAAGCCATCGAACTGCTCCGCAAACGTGGCGTCGAAGCCGTCATGCTCACGGGAGACAATCCGACCACCGCACGCGCCATCGCAAGCCAGGTCGGTATCGACGAACGTCATGTGATCGCCGGCGTGCGGCCGGAACGCAAGGCCGACGAAATCGCAAAACTCCAATCGCAAGGCTATACGGTGGCGATGGTCGGCGACGGCATCAACGACGCGCCCGCCCTCGCCCGAGCCGACGTCGGTTTCGCCATCGGCACCGGCACCGACGTGGCCATCCAATCCGCCGACGTGACACTGATGGGCGGATCGCTGATGGGACTCGTGCACGCGCTCGACCTGACGCATGCCGCCATGCGCAACATCGCGCAAAACCTCGGCTTCGCACTCGGCTACAACAGCATCGGCATCGTGATCGCGGCCGGCGTGCTGTATCCGTTCACCGGAACGCTGCTGAATCCGATGATCGCCGGCGCCGCGATGGCGTTCTCGTCGTTGTGCGTGGTGACGAACGCAAGCCGGCTGCGCCTGTTCGATCCGGACGCGGAGGCGGCGAAAAACAAGACGTATCGGGTACGCAAGCCCGATCCGAGCAAAAATAATGGCAACCAGCACAGTCGGAAAGGAACGATCATGGGACTGTTCAGCGATCACAAGGCCAAGAAGGAAGCCGAGAACATGGGCGCGATGGGCGCCGGACACTGCTGCGGCGGTCATGACGGCCACGGCATGGCTTCGAATATGGGCGATTCCGCGGCGAACGTTGCGAAGGATCCGGTTTGCGGCATGAGCGTCGATCCGGCCACCGCGGCCGCGACCCGCGAATACGGCGGCGTCACCTACTACTTCTGCAACCCCGGTTGCGCCGACAAGTTCGCCCAGAACCCGGCCGCCTATCTGGGCTGAGACCTGATTCTCGTCCGTCCCCAATCTGCCGACATCGAATGACATCCGGCCGTTGGCGGGTTGGGGATTTTTGTTGAATGGTTGATTTACGGATTCCGATTCACGGACGAACGATAAGATTCCCCTCCCGCACTCCGGAGAGCGCGTCCCGCCCCGCTACAAACGTGCGCGTGACGACGCCGTTAAGCGTCATGCCATCGCAGGCGCAGATCGGATTGCGGCTTTCCAAAGCGGTAGCATCCACAACAAACCGTTCGTACGGGCGAATAATCGCCAAATCGGCCCGCAATACCGGCGTTATATCGCCACGATCGTCAAGTCCCACAAGCCGTGCGGTGTTGCACGACATCCACCGCACGACGTCGGCCAAACTCAAGCCGCGCCGCATCGCACCCGTCAACACCGCGCGGAATCCGACCTGCAGACTGGAAACGCCACCCCACGCGGTGGCGAGTGTGCCGGCTTTCATATCCGCGCTGGCCGGGGAATGATCGGTGACGACACCATCCAACGTGCCGTCGGCAAGCCCCGCCCATAGCGCGTCCTGCTCATGCAGATCACGAATCGGCGGACAGTATTTGACCGCGGTGGCGTTGTCGGGAATATGGTCGCAATCCAACGTGAGGTAATGCGGACAGGTCTCCGCGCTGACCGGCAGTCCTTCGGCCTTCGCCCGCCGCAGCACGTCCACGCTCAGACCGCTGGACACGTGCAGAATATGCGTGCGGCAGCCGGTGCGTGCCACCAGCCGTACGATCTTGCGCACCGCGTTCGCTTCGCATTCGGCCGGGCGCGATGCCGGTTCAACAGTGTTCGCAACAGTCGGGGATTTTGTTGCCGCGTTAGTCGCCCATTTCGCTGGTTTGGCACCGTTTCTTCTATGCCGAATCCGCCCGATATGCGATGTTGATTGTGTGGGGTAAGCTGTTTTTGCCATGGTCGGTCATCTCCTGATGGTGGGTCGCGTTGCCAAGAGGCGCCGCCACTGCCTGTGATGGATGCATTTCAGTGCTTACGGCATCTGAAATTCTTCATTCGTCGTGACGGTTGTCGGCGGCCAAACCTGGTGAAACCCGGAAAGCAAGGGGTAGCATCGTCAGGAGAGCGGATGCGCCGCGTGAGAATGTACTGCAGGGAAGGGCGATGAGCGTGACTTCTGGAATTATGCTTTCAGACAATATGGGGGCTTCGAAGGACGCCATGGACGAGGAAGGCAATGCTGCCGCGGACCTCGGCTTGGTGGCGCGCATCCGGGAATCCTTCGATTCGCTGACTGCGACGGAACGTGAGGCTGCGCAGTTCATTCTGGGTCATCTGACCGACGTGCTGGTCTGCAATTCCGTGGAATTGTCGCAGTTGAGCGGCATCTCGCAGCCGACGCTCAGCCGCCTGTACCGCAAGCTCGGTTATTCGAATGCGGGTGAATTCAGACGCGACGTGCGCCGTATCCACCGTCCAGGCGCTCCGGAAACCGTGCGAAATGTTCGCTGCGATGATTTGCTTGCCGACCATTTGCTCAGGGATTCGGAAAGCCTGAAACATACGTTTGAGGACATCGACCGCGCGCAATTGGATTCCGCATGCCGGGACATGGCCATGGCTCCGCATGTCGCGGTGGTCGGTTACCGCAATGGATATCCCGTGGCGCTTCATTTGCGTGAACAATTGCTGCAGCTGCGTGGAAACATCGATATTCTCCCGCATCCGGGGCAATCTATCGCAGAGGAATTGACTGACTACTCATCGGACGATGTGGCCGTCATCGTCGGCGTGGGTCGGCGTCCTCCTTTTTTCGCCCGACTTGTCGACGTGTTACTCGAACGTGGGGTCACCGTGGTGGTAATAGGCGACGTCGCGGCACGCAATGCCCTTATCGGACGCAACGTCGTCTTCTTCAACGTGGCGTTGAACTCGCATATGCTTTCAAGCTTCACTGCGGCGTTCGCTTTGGTTGCCCTCTTCGCGGACGAGGTGGGGGAACGTCTCGGAAGCGATGACGTCGACGTGCGGAAGCGCATTGAGGACATCAACGATTGTTTCGAAACGCTTGGCGAGCTTGGTGATTGACGGTATAGCGGCGGTCGGCCGGAACCATGGAGGCGAAAACGGGAATGGAGGCATTGTGAACAAGATAAACGGAGCGTTGGCGTACGACCTTCCTTCCACTGGACCGTGGGCTGCCTTGGTCTTCCTCGTATCGCTGAATCTGCGTCCCTCCATCGCGGCGGTCGGTCCGGTGCTCTCGCAAATAGGTACTGGCCTTCATTGGGCCGAGGGAGTGCAGGGCGTGCTGACCGCGATTCCCCTACTCGCCTTCGCCGCGGTCAGCCCGCTGGTCACGTTCCTTGCACGCCGCATCGGCATCGACATGTCGATTCTGCTGGCCCTGCTGTGCATCGCGGCGGGCGACGCCATCCGCTCGTTCGGCGGCGGCGTTGGCATCTGGCTGGGCACGGTGGTGTTCGCCTCCGCCATCGCCGTCGGCAACGTTCTTGTGCCGGTGATCGCGAAACGTGACTATGCCGGCCATGTCGCGATGGCGACCGGCGTCTATTCCGGTTGCATCACCGCCGGCAGCGCCACCGCAGGTTTGCTGTCCGCGCCGCTTGCGCAGATGTGGGGCGGTTGGCGCGCGTCACTCGCCTTCTGGAGTGTGCCGCCGCTGGTCGTCGCCGTGCTGTGGGCGTTGCGTATCCTGCACAATCGCAAAGTCGTTATCGCTTCCGCCGGCGGCACCATCGAAACCAGCGATACTGGCGATATCGATGATATTGGCGATCGCAGCACGACGGCCAACGCACAAAACCCGCATTCCGCACAGCGACCGGCATGTTCCACGCAATCGTCGCATGGCGTGTTCACCCGCGTGCTGCGCCGTCCGATGACGTGGTACGTGACGGCCTTCATGGGACTGCAATCGTCCGCCTTCTACACCATGTCCAACTGGATGCCGTCCATCTCGGCGTCCATCGGCTACGACGCCTCCACCGCCGGCGTGCATCTGTTCATCTTCCAAGGCATCGGCATTTTCTCCGGCCTGCTCATTCCGAAATTCATGAACGTGCGCGGCAACCAGGTCTGCGCGGCGCTTACCGCCAGCGCTCCCATGCTGATCGCCGGCCTTGGCATGCTGCTGCTGCCGCATCTCATGCCGGTATGGGCGTTCGTCGGCGGCTGCGCGCAAGGCGCGTCCCTGGTGGTGGCGCTCGCATTGATCGCGTTGCGCGGCCGTGACAGCGCCGAAACCGTGGTGCTGTCGGGCGTCGCGCAGTCGTTCGGCTATCTGATCGCCTCGCTCGGCCCGCTTATGTTCGGCGTGCTGGTCCAGGCCACCGGCGGCCATCATGTGCCGCTGATGGTGTTCACGTTCGTCGCTTTCCTGCAGTGCGTCGTCGCGGTCATCGTCGGCAGGCCTTCCAAAATGTGACTTTTCGCGTCTCATGAAATCGAAAGCGTCCGCAGAGGGAAGTACCGTTAGCCGTATGACAAGCCCTAAGACTGACGGTACTATGCATCTGCTCGATCCTGCTCCCTTCGGACGTATCCTTCCGGCCATGGTCACCCCCATGAAGGCTGACGGAGCCGTAGATTTCGAAGCCGCGCAACAGCTGGCGAGGCAGCTCGTGGCGGATGGTGCCGACGGTCTTGTGGTCAACGGCACCACCGGCGAATCTCCGACCACCCACATGGAGGAGAAGGTCGAACTGGTTCAGGCCGTCAAGGAAGTCGTGGACGTGCCGGTCATTTCCGGCGCCGGTTCCAACGACACCGCGCACACCGTGCGCATGGTGGAGCAGACCCAGGAGGCGGGCGCCGACGCGGTGCTCGTGGTCGCCCCGTATTACTCCCGTCCGTCGCAGGAAGGCGTGTTCCGCCACTACAAGGCGGTCAACGATTCCGCGGACAAGCCGATCATCATCTACGATGTGCCGGGCCGTACCGGACTGCACATCCAGCTGGAAACCTACCGTCGTATGGCCGAACTCGACCACGTCAAGGCCGTCAAGGACGCCACCGGCGACATCGCAGGCGCGGTGCGCAAGCGCATGGAGACCGGTCTGACCTGGTATTCGGGCGATGACGGCCTGTTCCTGCCGTTCCTGTCCGTCGGCGCCGTCGGCATCATCTCTGTGATCGCGCACGCGGCCGCCGGTCCGATGCGTGACCTCGCCAACGCGTTCGATCGTGGCGATATCCACGAAGCGCAGCGCATCTCCGTGCAGCTGGCGCCGCTCGTCGAAGCGATGAACGGCAATGGCTTCCAGGCCGTGATGGCCAAAGCCTCGCTGAAGGTGCGTGGAATCCTCGACTCCACCGAAATGCGCCTGCCGAACGTCGGTCCGGGCGAAGCGGAACTCGTGCGCGCGGAAAAGGGCATGCGCGCCGCGGGACTGCTGTGAACCGAATCGCATGATGCGACTGGCCTGTCGCGCATGAACGCCGGCAGGCACCCAAATTCCTCGTTTCCGCATAGGCGGAGACAATTAGTAATAGAAATCCAACTAGGAAATGGCTACAGAAGAAACCACAAAGACAACAACACACAAGCGCGGCAGCAAGGCTGCCAAGCGCACTGAAACCGCAGTCAAGGCATCCAAGACCACCAAGGCCGCGAAGTCCGAGAAGACCGCCATCAAGAAGGCCAAGTCCTCCACCCGCAGCCGTGGCAACGGTGGCTCGCGCAACGGCGGCTCCCGTGGATCCCGTGGCGGCAACGGTTCGAACCGTCGCCCGTCGCATTCCGCGCCGCAATCCACCGCGCCCCAGCAGGACGAAGTGCTGATCGCCCCGCCGAAGTACCGCAAGGGCTCCATGCGTATCGTGCCGCTCGGCGGTCTGGGTGAGATCGGCCGCAACATGAACGTGGTCGAATACAACGGGCATATCCTGCTCATCGACTGCGGCGTGCTCTTCCCGGAAGAGGAGCAGCCGGGCGTGGACCTCATCCTGCCTGACTTCCACTACATCAAGGACCGTCTCGACAAGGTCGAGGCGCTCGTGCTCACCCACGGCCACGAAGACCACATCGGTGGCGTGCCGTACCTGCTCAAGCTCCGCCCGGACATTCCGCTGATCGGTTCCAAGCTCACCCTCGCCTTCGTTGAGGCCAAGTGCAAGGAACACCGCATCAACCCGACGCTCGTCGAGGTCAAGGGACGCGACAAGCTCAAGGTCGGCCCGTTCAACCTGGAATTCGTGAACGTCACGCACTCCATTCCGGACGCGCTCGCCGTGTTCGTGCAGACCCCCGCCGGCTCGCTCATCGACACCGGCGACATCAAGCTCGACCAGCTGCCGCTCGACCACCGCATCACCGATCTGGTGGAATTCGGCAAGCTCGGCGAAAAGGGCGTGGACCTCCTGATGATGGACTCCACCAACGCCGAGGTCCCGGGCTTCGTCAAGCCGGAGACCTCCATCGGTCCGGCGCTCGACCAGGCGTTCGCACAGGCCACGCGCAAGATCATCGTGGCCAGCTTCTCCAGCCACGTGCACCGCGTGCAGCAGGTCGTCGACGCGGCCCACAAGTACGGCCGCAAGGTCGTGTTCGTCGGACGTTCCATGGTCCGCAACATGTCCATCGCAGCAGATCTGGGCTACCTGCGTCTGCCCGAGGACACCGTCATCGACCTGAAGCAGGCCCATGACGTGCAGGACGACAAGCTCGTCTACATGTGCACCGGCTCCCAGGGCGAGCCGATGGCCGCGCTCGGCCGCATCGCCGACGGCAACCACCGCGACATCACCATCAACGAGTTCGACACGGTGATCCTCGCCAGCTCCCTGATCCCAGGTAACGAGCATGGCGTCTACAAGGTCATCAACAAGCTCGTGCAGCTCGGAGCCCGCGTGGTCAACCGAGACAACGCCGCCGTGCACGTCTCCGGCCACTGCAACGAAGGCGAGCTGCTGTACATGTACAACATCGTCAAGCCGAAGTGCGCCATGCCTATCCACGGCGAAAACCGCCACTTGGTGGCCAACGGCATGATCGCCGTCAAGACCGGCGTCGATCCGCAGAACGTCGTGCTGGCCGAAGACGGCGACGTCGTCGACCTGTACCACGGCCAGGCCGCGGTCGTCGGCTCCGTGCCGTGCGGCTACGTCTACGTCGATGGCGATTCCGTCGGCGAACTGACCGACGAAGAACTCGAGAAGCGCCGCATCCTCGGCACCGAAGGCTTCGTGTCCAGCTTCGTGGTCGTCGACACCGAGACCGCGGATGTCATCACCGGTCCGAAGATCTACCTCAACGCGGTCGCGGAAGACGAAAGCGAGTTCGACAAGGTCCGTCACCAGATCGTCGAGCAGCTGCAGGACGCGATGATGCAGGGCACGCGCGACACCTACAAGCTGCAGCAGATCATGCGACGCACGCTCGGCGGCTGGGTGGCACGACAGCTGCACCGCAAGCCGATGATCGTCCCCGTCGTCGCCGACATCGCGCAGGACGTGGATGACGCGATGGGACTGAACGCCGCGAAATAAGCCGTAAATTTACCATAAATTGAATCAAGGCGACGTGATCGGCACAACTGATCGCGCCGCCTTCTGTTACCAGAAAGAAGGAGTGACATGCCAGGAGCAAACCTCACCCGAATCGAAGCGGAAGAACGCAAAAGCATCATCGCCGCGCCAATCCATTACACGGTCAAGCTTGACCTGACCCGCGGAGCCAAGGATTTCGGCTCCGAAACCACCATCACCTTCGACGCGAAGCCGGGGGAGTCAAGCTTCCTTGACCTCATCGCCAACGAAGTCAGCGAGATCACCCTCAACGGCGAAACCCTCGACCCGGCCGAAGCATACGCGGACAGCCGCATCGAGCTGAAGGGCCTCAAGGAGCACAACGAGGTCACCGTCAAGGCGATGTGCCAGTACTCCAACACCGGCGAAGGCCTGCACCGCAGCGTCGACCCGTCCGACGGCAACGTCTACCTGTACACCCAGTTCGAAGTGCCGGACGCCCGTCGCGTCTACGCCGTGTTCGACCAGCCTGATCTGAAGGCCGTGTTCGACTTCTCCGTGCTCGCAGCCAAATCCTGGATCGTCACGTCCAACATGCCCACCGCCTCCGTGACCGACAACGAAACCGTCACCGAGGAAGGCACGCTCGGCGATCACGCCGCCGAAACCACCAAGCTGTGGGTGTTCGAATCGACCCCAACCATGAGCTCCTACCTCACCGCCATCTGCGCCGGACCGTACGCCGAATGGCACACCGAATACGCCAATGAGGACGGCCGCACCGTGCCGATGGCCATGTACTGCCGCCAGGCGCTCGCCAAGGCCTTCAGCAAGGACGTCGACTACCTGTTCGACATCACCAAGAAGGGCTTCGCCTTCTACGCCAAGACCTGGGGCGTGCCGTACCCGTACGCCAAGTTCGACCAGATCTACGTGCCGGAGTATAACGCCGGCGCCATGGAGAACATCGGCATGGTCACCATCCGCGACCAGTACGTGTTCGAATCCAAGGTCACCGACGCCTACGCGGAACGCCGTGTGGTCACCGTGCTGCACGAGCTCGCCCACATGTGGTTCGGCGACTACGTGACCATGAAGTGGTGGAACGACCTGTGGCTCAACGAATCCTTCGCCGAGTTCACGTCCACCCTCGCCACCGCCGAAGCCACCGAATGGAAGGACGCCTGGGCAACCTTCAGCTCCGGCGAAAAGAGCTGGGCGCTGCGTCAGGACCAGCTGAGCACCACCCACCCGATCGTCGCCCCGATCAACGACCTCAACGACACCTACGTCAACTTCGACGGCATCACCTACGCCAAGGGCGCCTCCGTGCTGAAGCAGCTCGTGTACTACGTGGGCCGTGAGAAGTTCTTCAAGGGCATCAACAACTACCTCAACAAGCACGCCTACTCCAACGCCACCCTCGCCGACCTGCTCGCCGAACTGGAACTCACTTCCGGCCGCGACCTGAAGGCGTGGAGCGCCCAGTGGCTTGAGGAATCCGGCATCAACACCATCGCCACCGAAGTCGAAGAGAACGAGGACGGCACCATCAAGCGTCTCGCCCTGCGCCAGACCGCTCCGGCCGAGCATCCCGTGCTGCGCGCCCACCGTCTCGCCGTCGGCTTCTACAACGAGGATCCGGAAACCGGCAAGATCGTGCGCACCGACCGTTTCGAACTGGACGTCGACGGCGAACTGACGGTCGTAGATGCTGCCGCCGGCAAGGCACGTCCGTCGCTGATCCTGGTGAACGACGACGACTTGACCTACACGAAGCTGCGTTTCGACGACAAGAGCCTCGCATTCGCGACAAGCAACCTGTACCGCTTCGACGATGCGCTCGCCCGTTCCGTGCTCTGGCTCGCCCTGTGGGACATGACCCGCGACGGCGAACTGCCGGCACGACAGTTCATCGACACCTCGCTGGCCGCGCTCGCCACCGAACACGAGTCCACCACCTTCCGTTACGCGCTGGCACAGGTCAGCACCACCGCATGGCATTACACCGCTCCGGCAGAGCGTGCCGAGATCGTGAAGCATGTGGCCGCCGAACTGTTCAAGCTGGCGGGTCAGGCCAAGGCCGGCTCCGACGAACAGTTCCAGCTCGTCACCGCCTACCTAGGCTACGGCGAGCCGGGCGACGAGGCGTTCGTTGCCAACGCGAAGGGCCTGCTCGACGGTTCCGTGGCATTCGACGGTCTGGAAATCGACAACAACTTCCGCTGGACCATCATCAACGCGCTGAGCACCGTCAACGCGATCGACCAGGCGGGAATCGACGCCGAACTGGCCAAGCGCGAAACCACCGAGAACCGTGAGTTCGCCTATGGCGCACGCGCCGTGGCCGGTACCGCCGAAGCGAAGGCATGGGCTTGGAACGAGGCCCTGCACAACGACGAGCTGACCAACATGCAGCTTGAGGCTGTGGCCGGTGGCTTCGCAGCCACCCCGCGCGCCGACTTGGCCGAACCGTACGCCGAGAAGTATTTCGAGGTCGCCGACTGGATTTGGGAGCACAAGACCTTCCACATGGCGGAAGCGCTGCTCGAAGGCCTGTATCCGGGCTATGCCGATCCGGCGAAGCTCGTGGAGCTGGGCGACGCCTGGCTCGCCTCCCATAAGGACGCGGACAACGCCTTGCAGCGCATTGTGCGTGGCAACGTCGAGGCTTCTCACCGCACGCTGAAAGTGCGCGACTCCAACGCCGCGCTCTGATAGCAGGGGCGACAGGAACGTTCCCGCTTAAGAGCCGTCATGGCGTCGCACGACTTTGATTTTGGGTGCGATTTTCAAAGTCATGCGACGGGCATATCGGCATTTATGCCCCCTAATCCTCGGTTTCCGCTTGAAAATAAGGATTAGGGGGCATTTTGCGTCGAAGGCTGTCGCACGACTTTGATTTTGGAGGCATTTTTCAAAGTTGTGCGACAAGCGTGCTGGCTTTCATACCCTCTAACTCTTATTTTTTGCTGGTTTTCAACGGAAAATGATAGTTAGGGGGTATTTCTTTATCAAGTGTTGTCGCACGACTTGATTTTCCGCCTTGCAATCAAAGTCGTGCGACACGAAAAGGGCATTGCGCGCCGTGAAATGCTTTGAATTGTGAAGTGTTATGCGATTGCGTCGTCACCTGCTGGTTTCGGCGGCACGGTTGAGTACGATAGGTCACGGAAATATCGTTTGCAGATAGCGAGGATTTGAGACTCATGCCACGTATGTTCGGAACCGACGGCGTTCGAGGATTGGCGAATAGGGATTTGACGGCACAGCTGGCGCTTGATTTGGGTGACGCCGCGGTGCGTGTGCTGGGCGATGACGAGCGGAGCGAATTCGAAAGCCGTCGCCGTGCGCTGGTCGGTCGTGATACACGAGTTTCCGGCGATTTCCTTGCCGCGGCGTTGTCCGCTGGCATGTCCGCCGGCGGCTTCGACGTGATCGACGCTGGCATCATCCCGACGCCGGGCGTCGCATACCTGACGTCCGTGCTCAACGTGGAAATGGGTGCGGTGATCTCCGCATCCCACAATCCGATGCCCGACAACGGCATCAAGTTCTTCGCGCGCGGCGGCTTCAAGCTGCCCGACACCAAGGAAGACGAGATCGAAGCGGTGCTCGGCCAGGATTGGGATCGTCCTACTGGCGCCGGTGTAGGTCGTGTCAGCCATGACACCGCCACCGCAACCAACCTGTACATCGACCATCTGGTTTCCGCCATCGCGCCGGTCGGTCCGGACAAGTCGCAGCCGACGCCGCTGAAGGGCCTGAAGATCGTGGCCGATTGCGCGAACGGCGCCACGTCCGTGGTCGCTCCGGAAGCCTTGCGCCGCGCCGGCGCCGACGTGACCGTCATCAACGCGTCGCCGGACGGCTACAACATCAACAAGAACGCCGGTTCCACCCA
>ERZ827516.523-NODE-523-length-41837-cov-5.705687_pt1 | contig 41837 bp, 22 predicted proteins | sample MGYA00519703_ERZ827516 | MGnify/ENA primary metagenome ERZ827516 (study PRJEB31778, sample SAMEA3449337) | human gut metagenome | biome: human gut; feature: human-associated habitat; material: faeces | place: United Kingdom | collected 2010/2012 ...
AAGGTTAGGGTCGCGGGTTCGAGTCCCGTCTTCCGCTCGCTTCCAAAAGGCCTCGTTATTCTTAGGAATAGCGGGGCTTTTTACTTTCCTACCATTTGCTTTTGCCACATGAATGCGTATCTTTTAAATACCGAGCGCACACAGATATATGCAAAATAGGTATTGAATATTAAAAACAATTTGAACAGCCTCTCGAAACTCGGGAGGTAAGAGATGTACAGACCCAGATATCTGCACAACCGACCGTGTGGTGATCCGGCAACATACGTGGTTTTAATACAAAAAAGAACGTTGCATCTCACTATAATAAACAAACTATAGTTCTTGAGGAACTATGGAATTCCACCATAATAACAAAAAGCTTTCAGAAAAAAAACTTAATAATAGAGTATATTAAATACTACGTTTTTGCAAACGTAAACAATCCATTTAACATGAGCAACTTTTTTTACAAAATAAATTCAACATTTAAAATAATAGGAATAAAATAATTTTCTCCTATGTCAAAAAAGACATTGTAATGATAACAATTTCCACTCCTCATACATTTAAGACATTGAATAATAAGATTCTTTCTATATATAAGTTCCATAGTTCCTCAAGGACTATGGAGATATCATTTAGATAATTAGTTAAATAATATGCTTAAAGTAGAAATTCATAATCAATAAAAAATAGCCTATGGGATAAAAACAAAAAAGAACACAGTTAAAAGTAACAACAGTTAACGTAAAATCTATAATTCCGTAAAAAGCATGATCAAAAATGAATTAAATCAAAAATTGCAATTAACATGTATCGTGTGTGCATTGCTATCAGGTACAAATTATCTTCATGCCAATGGCAAATGGTCAGATAGACATGAAAAAGGAATAATCCCTACTGTTAAAAAACTCACAGAAGAAGGGATCCATATAAATGGTACAGTGCGAGATTCCCAGGGAGAACCACTTTCTGGAGTGAATATTGTAATAAAAGGACAAACGATAGGTACAACAACAGATATAGATGGCAACTATTTTTTAGAAGTTCCAAGTCGAAGTTCTGTACTAGTATTCACTTACATTGGATTTGAAGAGCAGGAAATTGTTGTTGGTAACCAAATCAACATAAACTTGAACATGCACGAAATTTCGACAGGCTTGAATGAAGTGGTAGTAGTCGGCTATGGCTCTCAAAAACGTGCATCGATAGTAGGTTCGATTACAACAATCGAGCCTCAGGTATTAAGCCAAGGGACAACACGTGCCTTAAGTAACAACTTGGCGGGAAATGTGGCAGGTGTAATTGCCGTGCAACGATCAGGAGAACCGGGAGCGGACGGTTCCAATTTCTGGATACGAGGTATTTCATCTTTCCAAGGAGCAGGAACCAGTCCTTTAGTATTAGTCGACGGCATCGAACGAACACTCGATGACTTGAACCCTGCTGAAATCGAATCATTTTCTGTGTTAAAAGATGCATCTGCTTCAGCCGTTTATGGTGTACGTGGAGCAAACGGCGTTATTTTGGTGCAAACTAAACGTGGGAAATTAGGAAAACCCACAGTCAATGTCCATTTCGAACAAAGTTTTACTCAACCAACAAAATTACCCCAATACATCGGTTCAGCAGAGTATTTAACATTATTGAATGAAATAGCAAAAGATAACGGTCAACAGCAATCTCCCTATTCGCAAGAAACCATTGATCACTACATAAATCGAACTGATCCGGATTTATACCCAGATGTAAATTGGATGGATCTGATTACGAAAGATTTTGCCATGAATCAACGTGCAGATATTACTGTCAACGGAGGTTCTGACATTTTACGCTATGCAGTGGTCGGATCATATTATGGCGAACAAGGTATTTTCGAACGCGACAAGAGTCAAAGTTGGAACAGTGGAACACATCTAAACAAATTCAACTTACGCTCGAATGTAGACATCAATATCACAAAAACAACGCAATTGACAGTCAGTGTCGGTGGCTATTTACAGGAGATGAATAAAATGGCAATATCTTCCGATGATGCATTTTCGGGAGCATTCGAGACCCCTCCATTCATACATCCGGCCTATTATAAAGAAGATGATAATATCTATTTTCCAGTAGTCAATCAACGAGTGAATCCGTACGTACAGGTTACTCAAAAAGGATATGCAACGACCTCTCAAAGTAAAATCGAATCGTTGTTCGCATTAGAGCAAGATTTGAAATTTATTACTCCTGGACTGAAAATAAAGGGTATTTTCTCATTTGATCGCTATTCTTGGTCAGGCGTTACTCGTTCAAAAACACCAGACTTGTATCAACCGGCTACCCAACGCGATGAAAATGGTAATTTAATTTTGAACATATCCAGTTACGGACAACAATTTTTGAGCACTTCCGAAAATAATGATTGGGGAAACAAAGCAACTTATGTAGAACTGAATTTGAATTATGAAAGGACATTCGGGAAACATCAGGTTGAAGGTTTGTTCTTGTATAACCAACGGGATTACCAGCAATTTGAAGAATCGTACGACATCGTACCTTATCGCCGCATGGGTATCGCCGGACGAGCATCTTACACATATGACAATCGATATATTGCAGAATTTAATTTCGGTTATAACGGATCAGAGAATTTTGCCAAAGGATATCGCTTCGGATTTTTCCCGTCCGTAGCAATTGGTTACTTGCTTTCGGAAGAAAAGTTCATGGAACCATACAAAGACACGTTCAGCAAAATCAAGTTTCGTGGTTCATTCGGCTTGACAGGGAACGACCAATTAGACGGACGTCGCTTTGCTTACCAGACAACATTGGGAGAAGACGGAACGGGTTATGACTGGGGAACCAACGGACAATATTATCATCGGAATTCTCGCTTTGAAGGTGATTTCGGAATTCCTAATCTGACATGGGAAACCGTATCGAAAACAAATGCAGGTTTCGAATTGGGCCTCTGGAATATGATCGACTTCCAAGTGGACTATTTCTTTGAACACAGATATAATATCTTTATGAAACGAAATAATATTCCGACATCAGCAGGATTTAGAAATACACCATGGGCTAATTATGGGAAAGTAAATAATCAGGGGATCGACCTAGCATTAAACGTAAACAAACAAATCAATAAAGATTTATACGTCGGCTTCCGGGGATCTTTTACATACGCCCAGAACAAAATCATCGAACAGGATGAGGCATTAGGCGTCATGGGGACGAATCGTCAACGGACAGGAGAAAAAGTCAACCAGTTATTTGGATTAGTCGACGAAGGCCTGTTTACTTTTGATGATTTCCAAAAAGATGCCAACGGAGATTATCTGATTGCCGAGAATGGCGGTTACGTTGTAAACAAGGATATTCCTACCCATACATTCGGTCCGGTTCGCCCCGGTGACATCAAATATAAAGACGTGAATGGGGATGGCGTTGTCAGTTCATTGGACGAGACTGCCATAGGAGGAACATACAATCCTCAGATCGTATACGGCTTCGGTACCAATTTTCGCTATAAGAATCTGGATTTTAACATATTCTTCCAAGGGAATGGGATGACATACGGATTTAAAGGAGGATGCAGCAACAAGTTTACCCCCGGTGAAACAATGGGTGCCATGGGAAATATCCTGACTAACTATCAAGACCGTTGGACCGTTGAAAATCCCAGCCAAGATGTATATTACCCGCGTTTGACATGGGGGAAAAGCGAGAATAATGTCCGAAACTCTACATGGTGGTTGGAAAACATGAGTTTTCTCCGAGTGAAAGATATAGAGATCGGCTATACGCTCCCGAAATCTTGGGTACGACAGATTGGCCTGTCGAACATTCGTTTATATGCAAAAGGTAGTAATCTGTTCACATTCTCAAAATTTGACTTATGGGATCCTGAGGTCGACACGTCCGTAGGTACAAAATACCCGATAATGAAATCATTTTCAGCAGGTTTTGATATTAATTTCTAAAAATAAAAAAAATGAAATTTAGCAAGTATATTGGTTTAGCGACATTATGTATGTGCTTAAATGGATGCACGGATTTTATAGACAATGCACCAGACGATATTATTACAATAGACATGATATTCGACGACAAGACTCGTACGGAAGATTGGCTAGCAGGTGTATACCAAGGTATTCGGGATCCATACTGGGATTATACGCGTTACGATGCGTTCGAGATGCTGGCAAACGATATCACTCCATCGCAAGGCTGGTTACCATATTGGGGTAGTGACTGCGGATTAGGATTTCGCGTAGGACAATGGGAACCTAATTCAGGTTGGAGCGGATCCTATTGGACAATGTCCAAATATATTCGACAAGCCTATATTTTCATGGATAACGTAAAGGCTTTACCAAAACAAAACGTAACGGAGAGTGACGTGGAGACAATGAAGAACGAATGTCGTTTCATGGTTGCGTATTACTATTGGATGATGACCTTGGCTTATGGAGCAGTCCCTTATTTTGAAGATGATATGACTTCGGATTCTCCGGATCTAATGCGCGGTCAGAAGAGCTTTGAATGGATGACCGACTGGCTGGATAATCAATTTTTAGAATTGTCGAAAGTCCTTCCGGACAGTTGGAGTACGTTGTATGGCGGTCGCGCAACTAAATTGGCAGCATTGGCACTTCGCGCCCGTATATTGCTATTTGCAGCAAGTCCGTTAGTAAATGGAAATGAATGGTATCTCGGCTTTAAAAATTCTGACGGAGAAGAACGTTTCAGCCAAGCTTATGATGCCAACAAATGGAAAAAAGCTGCTGATGCATGTAAGCTGCTGATCGATGAAGCCGAGAAAAAAGGAAAGGGGTTGTATATCGTAAATAACAAAGAAAACGGCAAAGTGGATCCTTTCATGTCCTGTTACGGAGCCACAATGAGAACAGAAGGAGAGGGTAACAATGAAATCATTTGGTTCCGACCTAAAGGAAATTACGGAGATTGGGAACAACACGGGACTCCTCGCGGTTGCGGCGGTAATGGAGGCTTAGGAATTACTCAGTCACTGGTAGATGCTTTCTTTATGGAAGACGGAACGGAACCTATACTGGGATATAATGCAGACGGTAGTCCGAAAATCAATCCGAATGCGCCATTATATAGTGAAAAGGGATTTTCTACAAAGCCCGATTATAGGGCAACCGATTATTATTTAATGGATGGTTACAATGATAGCAATTACCCTGACGTGACACCGGAACGAGACGGGAAACGCCTGATTGTACAACCCAACACATTTAATATGTATTGCCATCGGGAACCTCGTTTTTACCTGACTGTAGTATGGAATGGACAATGGTTCAAATGGGAAAACCGTAATACGAACTTTTTGTATGGACAACCGGACGGAGGACCAACACACGATGCTCCACAAAACGGTTATTTAAATCGTAGTCGAGTATCATTGGATTATATACCTCGTGATAACAATCACCCTTATCGCCCGGCTATCATTTTCCGCATGGCAGAAGCTTACTTAAGTTATGCTGAAGCATTAAATGAAAGTTCAGAACGCATGAGCCACAAACAAGAAATACTCGACAATTTGAATAAGATTCGCCATCGGGCTGGTATTGCCGAATATGGAACTGGCACGGATGAGAATGGTTTTACCCGCATTAAGATCAACTTCTCAGACCAGAAAGAGGTAAGGCGTTTGATACACAAAGAACGCCGAGTGGAATTTGTGGGTGAAGGAGTTCGTTACCATGATTTGCGTCGCTGGAAAACAGCCCATTATGGCATCGGAAACCTAAATGAGCAGGGTGAAAATCCAGATTGGGGTGTCAATGGACCGGATTATGGGATGAATTATTATGGAACCGAATATACAGATCAAGGAGACAACGCCTTCTTCAAACGCACAAAATACATGGATCGTGTTTATCCTCGCAAATTCTATTGGTATCCGATACATCAATCAGAAATAGATAAGGACCCGACATTGGTTCAAGGCCCATTTTGGCTTGGAGAGTAAAAGTGTATAAAGAAGATAAACTGGACGCAGACGTCGCAGAATGCGCTAATTAACGCAGACTTATTTTATTATCAATACGCTTGTCTGCGTAATCTGCGTCCAGCAAATATAACCATGAATTGTGACATAACTGGGCGATGTTTCATGTCTTGGTATACACTTTATTTCTTATTGCAGCAACATCCCACATAACCATACATCGGTGCAAGTATAAAGAAATCACTAAAACAGTTTCTAAAAAAAGGATAGCTTCCCGAACCCCGAAAAGCTATCCTCAAAAGTCAAAATATTGAAAAAATACCACACTATCCCCTCAATGCTTCATCCATTGCAGCAGCAGCCTTACGACCGTCACCCATTGCCAGGATTACGGTTGCACCGCCACGGACGATATCACCACCCGCATATACATCAGGCAAGGCTGAGCGCATATTTTCTTCATTCACCACGATCGTTCCCTTTTTGCTTACTTCCAATCCCTGGAAAGCACGCGGGATAAGCGGATTGGGAGAAACACCGACGCTGACAATCACTTCATCCACATCAATTGTTTCGATCGCTCCTTCGACTGGTACAGGACGACGACGTCCGGAAGCATCCGGTTCACCCAGCTCCATCTTCTGCAAGCGCATCTGTTTGACACGGCCCCGTTCGTCACCAAGATATTCGACCGGATTATGCAAGGTCATAAACTCCACACCTTCCTCTTTGGCATGTTTCACCTCCTCCAACCGTGCGGGCATCTCTTCTTCACTACGGCGATAAACGATCATGGCACGTTCAGCACCCAAGCGGCGAGCAGTACGGACCGAGTCCATTGCTGTATTGCCACCACCGATGACAGCCACTTTCTTACCCTGCAAGACAGGCGTATCGCTATCCGGATTGGCAGCATCCATCAGATTGACACGTGTCAAGTATTCGTTGGAAGACATCACCCCGACCAGGTTCTCTCCCGGAATATTCATAAAGTTAGGAAGCCCGGCGCCACTGGCAGCGAAGATTCCTTTGAAACCATCCGCATGCAGATCGTCATAACTGATTGTCTTGCCGACAATACAGTTTGTCATGAACTTCACACCCATCTTGCGCAGCCCTTCAATCTCTACATCCACAATCTTATTCGGCAGGCGGAATTCGGGAATACCGTATTTCAACACACCACCGATTTCGTGCAAAGCTTCGAACACCGTCACGTCATAGCCACGCTTTGCCATATCACCGGCAAACGAAAGGCCGGCGGGACCTGAACCGACAACGGCAATCTTAATGCCGTTCTTCTCCGCTACTTCCGGGATGGAAATGTTTCCGCTTTCCCGTTCATAATCGGCGGCAAAACGTTCCAAGTAACCGATAGCGACAGCCGGTTTACCCATCTTCAGATGAATGCACTTGCTTTCGCACTGTTTTTCCTGCGGACATACACGGCCGCAGACAGCCGGCAATGCACTTGTTTCCTTCAGCACTCTAGCTGCTTCCAGAAACTCTCCCCGCTCGATGTTCTTCACAAACGTCGGGATATTGATACTTACCGGACATCCTTGCATACAGGTCGGATTCGGACAGTCCAGACAACGCTGGGCTTCCTGCATGGCCTGCTCCTTCGTCAATCCGAGGTTTACCTCTTCGAGGCGGGTATGGCTGCGGTATTCCGCATCCAGCTCATTCATTTCTACACGGGGGATATCCGTACGTTCCTTATTTTTTTTGCTTTTACGCAGTGCTTCTCTCCACGGTTCGGCACGACGGGCAGCGATCAGTTCTTCTGTTGTCATTTGTTTACTGTGGTTTCGTTATTTCTTTTCAATATCTTTATAAGCACCGAGGCGCATCAGCATCTCATCGAAATCTACTTGGTGAGCATCGAATTCCGGTCCGTCCACACAGACGAACTTCGTCTTTCCTCCGACCGTAATACGGCAAGCGCCACACATTCCGGTCCCGTCCACCATAATCGTATTCAAAGAGGCGACTGTCGGGATCTCGTATTTCTTCGTCAGGGCAGAGACGAATTTCATCATGACGGCCGGACCGATCGTGACGCACAAATCCACCTTTTCACGGTTGATCACACTTTCCACGCCATTCGTCACCAAACCTTTTGTACCGTAAGAACCGTCGTCTGTCATCACGATCACCTCATCGGAGTTGGCACGCATCTGCTCTTCCAAGATAACCAGGTCCTTCGTACGGGCGGCCAGCACTACAATCACACGGTTGCCCGCCTTATGAAAAGCCTCCACGATCGGCAATAAAGGAGCCACACCGACACCACCGCCGGCACACACAACCGTGCCTACTTTCTCGATATGGGTGGCTTGCCCCAGCGGGCCGACCAAATCGGTAATATAATCACCGGCATTCAGTTCGCATATCTTTTTTGACGAACCTCCTACAGCCTGGATCACGAGTGTGATAGTTCCTTTCGTCGTATCAGCTCCGGCAATGGTGAGGGGAATGCGTTCACCTTTCTCACCCACCTTCACGATAACAAAGTGGCCTGCCTTACGGGAGCGAGCAATCAAAGGTGCTTCCACTTCCAGTTTCACTACGTTGGCAGAGAAATGTTCTTTACTTACAATTCTATTCATTATAATCGCTACTATTGATAGTTAGTCTTGTTGATTTGGTTGCAAAAATACATCAAAAAACTGGATAGCACAGTATTTTGCCAAACAAAAAGGAGTTATTCGAACAAACCTTCGTCACGAACCAACATCAAAATAGCCGAATGAGGGACGATCAGGAACTTCTCTTCATTAAAATTGATCTCGTAAGCCGCATTCTGTAGAAATACAGCCAAATCGCCTTCATGCGCCTGCAAAGGAAGATAATGCACCTCACCTTCTGTTTTCTTTTCCCATACTTCATGCTCCTCGCTCTGGGAAGGAAGTGGAAAGCCGGGACCGACCTTGATGATATAGCCGCTCTGAATCTTCTCCTGCTGGACGGTAGGCGGCAGATACAATCCGGATTTTGTCTGACTCTGCGGGTTCTTCGGCTTGATAAGCACCTTGTCACCCACCATCAGGAACTTATCTATGTCTTTCTGATCTATTGCTAATTGCATGACTTTTATGTTTATGATATTTTGACGGACAAAGATATAAAATACGTTGCATAAAAAAAGCTGCTTCCCTTTCCGAAAGCAGCTTTTTCTGAACAAAAGAATCTACACGTCAGATGGCACGTCCCTTAAACACGTTGGACTGATCCGACGGATACAGATAACCGGTAAACGAAATACGGTTGCTATTGAAGTTCGGACTCACAGTTGCCGTACACTTGTTCGTGCCTTTTACCATACGGATTGTCACATTGGCGGAGACTGCAACACCTTGTACCATCATACTAAACGTAACATTTCCTTTTTTGTCTGTTTTCATCTCTATATTTGAAGCACTGCCATCGACCGTTATCCCCCCGATCCCGTTCGGGCCGGCAGCGGCAGTATTGAAAGCCAACTGGATAGTCGCCCGGTCACCTTTCATGGAAACAAAGTTCGTGCTCGGGGTCACATAGACGAATTGTCCACGCTTAAACTCGACACGTTCGGCTTCCAATACAAAATCTTTCTCCTTCAGTGCTTGTACACCTTGTTCGAACAAGGCCATCTGTTCAGCTGCTTCGGCGGCTTTCTTCGCTTCTTTTTCTGCTTTCTTGGCGGCCTTCTCGGCAGCTTTATCCTGCTGGGCCATCATTGTCCCTGCACTAAATAGCAGGACAGCCAGTAATAATAATACTCTTTTCATACTTCTCATTCTTTTAGTTGAAACCTAATCAATCTACTTTCATATAGTATGACAAACAAGATACTAAAAAGTTCAATCCGAATTCTTACTTTTCATGTTTTTAACATGATACCACAAAAAGAGCCAAGCAGTTACAGCCGCAACAAAATCAGAGAAGGGAGCAGCATACCAGACACCATCCAACCCCCAAAAGCGGGAGAACAGCAACATCGCTGGTATCAGGAACAAGACTTGGCGGCTTAAACTCAAAAACATAGCCTTCCAAGCAATCCCGATGCTTTGGAAAAACTGGCTGATCGAGATCTGCGAACCGACGACCACAAATACCAGCAAACTGATCCGCAAGCCATTTGCCGTCACATCCAATAAATCAGGATCGTTCGTAAAGGCACGGGTGATCAATTTCGGAAACGCCACGCTACAAAAGCAGCCGACTCCCATGATAATGGTAGCGGTTATAATGACCAGACGTAGCGTTTCCTGGACACGCTCGTATTTCTTTGCCCCGAAATTGAAACCGACAATCGGCTGCATCCCCTGCGCGATCCCGATAATCAGCATCACCAAAAGCATTCCGACACTGGTGATAATGCCGTTTGCCCCCAATGCCAAGTCTCCCCCATGCTGTTTGAGTGCATAGTTCTGGATCACCACCACCAAACTTCCCGCCAACTGCATGGCAAAAGGCGAAACACCGATCGTCAGGATATTCCATACCACATGCTTTTCCAGCTTGAACGTCCCTTTATGGAAACGGACGATACTGTCTTTTTGGACAAAATGGTTCATGACAAAAAGAGTACAGAGCAGCATCGAGATGATCGTCGCAATGGCAGCCCCCTTAATCCCCATATCCAGCCAGAAAATGAAAATAGGATCAAGTATCACATTGGTTATCGCCCCGATCAGCATGGTAAACATTGCTTTCTTCGGATAGCCGGAAGCACGCATGACAGCGTTGAAGCCAAAACTGAGGGAGGTCAGGAGCGTCCCCGGAACCACGATATTCAGATAGTCCTGTGCATACGGGATAGTCTGTTCGCTTCCCCCGAAAGCCAGTAATAAATCTTTCATCCAGATCATGCAGGGAACTACTGTCGCAAGCGTTATGATGAATGTCAAGGTGAAAGCATTCCCCAATACCTTTTCCGCCATCTCATTCTCCCTCCGTCCCAGATAGATGGAGACACGCGTCGCAGCCCCCGCCCCTATGAGCATTCCAAACGCTTGGAGGAACAACAGAATAGGGAATGTCAGCGTCAATCCTGCCATTGCCAGCGGACCGACTCCCTGACCGATAAAGATACGGTCGACAATATTATAAAGAGCATTCACCATTGTACCGATCACTGCCGGTATCGCATAATGCAACAACAACCGGCCGATCCTCTCATGCTCCAGCCGCCATGTTATTTCGTTTGCCATATTTATTCCTTTTAATCTTAAACAAAACTTTTATTTCCTACCGGGAAAAATTTATTGTCATAAGCGAGAAACGTTGTTTCCATGTCCATAAAAACTTTTTCTCATGCTGATAAGAGAGACAAGCTCCGCCACCGTCCGGAGTTCTTCCTTGCAGCCCTCAGGGAAAGCCACAACCAGTTCATGCGGGCTCTTGCAAGTGATATTCAACTGCCCTTCCTTTACGGGCGAAGGACGGTAGCCATTACGGATCAGAGCATTCCCTACCCAATAAGAAGTCAGAAAGTCGCCTTCCACACCGATGGGTGACGTAGGAGCTTCCGTATTCAGCTTTCCGGTTGCCGGATCGAATACGATTCCCTCCTTACCGAAAAAAGATTCAAAAGCTCCACTCATAATCAGGTCTTCGGGAGTTCCGCAAGCCATCGGACGTCCTTTCTCCTGTAGCCAGAGGCAATCCCCCATTTGGATAGCCAGGTCCAGGTCGTGAGTAGAAAGCAGAACCGCTTTCTCTTGCTCGACAGCCAAGCGATGCAACAAAACCATTGTTTCGATACGGCTGGTCACATCCAGAAAGGCGGTCGGTTCGTCCAACAGGATAATCGGGCACTGTTGAGCAAGCGCCTTGGCAATCATAGCCTTCTGCCGTTCACCGTCACTTAGCTCCGAGACATAGTTATTGGCTTTATGAGCTATTCCGGCAGCTTCAAGCGATTGCTCGATGATAACATGATCCCGCTTCTTCAACTGTCCGAAAAAGCCGGTATAAGGATGCCTACCCAACGAAACCAGTTCATAGACGGTAATTCCTCCTGCATTAGTCTTTTCCGTCAGTACAACACCGACAGTCAAGGAAAAGTTTGCCTGCGAATAACCGGAAAGAGGCTTCCCCATCAAACGTATTTCCCCTCCGAGTGGAAGTTGAAAACCACAAAGCGTACGAAGCAGCGTCGATTTACCGGCACCGTTCAGTCCCAACAAACAAGTCACCTCGCCCGAAACGAGTTGCAGGTTCAAATCCTCATGGACCACTTTCCGCTTACCGCCTTTCAGCAGGTAACCGATACAAAGTCCTTTTGTTTCTATTGCAGCTACTTTTGTCATATATCGGTCAGTCAAAGTATTGGATGTTTTTCCGGTTCACAATTACATAAATGATGACAGGCGCACCGAGCATCGGAGTCACGGCATTCAGCGGCAATATGTTATGCGTACCCGGCAGTACCATCAGCAGATTACAAAGCAACGCGATGCAAGAACCGGTCAACAACGTTACAGGAACCAACATCTTATGATTGGATGAGCCCAACATCAAACGTGCGACATGCGGGACCGCCAGCCCGATAAAGGAGATCGGACCACAAAAGGCAGTCGTAGTCGCAGTAAGCAACCCCGTGCACAACAGGATCAGAATACGCGTCCGCCTGATCTTGATTCCTAAATTGGCAGCATACATTTCTCCTAAGAGCAATGCATTCAGGGGTTTGATCAAAAGAATGGCCAATAACAATCCTATACAGGTAAAACCTGCAAAATAAGGCAGCTGTTGCAAGGAAACCCCGGAGAAGTTCCCCAATCCCCACATCACAAATGCATGCACCTTGTCTGTCGATGCATAATAATTCAGAATCGAAATCAATGATGAAGCGAGATAACCGATCATAATACCGATAATCAACAACATGACGTTATTCTTCACCTTCGCCGAGAAATAAATAATCAATCCCAAAATACAGGCCGCACCACTAAATGCGGCCATGATAACCGCCAGATAGCCGCTGATCGGCAAATCGGTCACCATACTCAACGAACCGCCGAAATAGAGCATGATCGCAGCGACTCCCAGATTGGCCCCGTCACTGATTCCCAATATAGAAGGACCGGCAAGCGGATTCCTGAACAATGTCTGTAGCAACAATCCACTAACAGCCAGCGAAGCACCTGCCAACAAAGCCGTCACAGCCTGGGGAAAACGGCTCTGCAACACAATATTCTGCCATGCAAGTCGCTCCGTTCCCTCTCCCAGCAATATATTCACCACACTTTCAACGGGTATCGAGACAGCGCCATAAACCAGTCCGCCGGCAAACAACAGCAACAGGAGAACTAATAAAAACGGATAAAAAATGAAGGCTTGCTTTTTCATGCCTGCAAAGATAATGCTTTTGGAAAAAAATCTTTACCTTAGCCCCTCAAACAACAGAACTGCTAATGTTATATACTATATACTATGAGAAGAATCATCATATCACTCATACTGCTTGTAGGATTTTGTTCCGGCACATACCCGATCTATTTCAAGCATATAGGTATGCAGGAAGGCCTGTCACAACTTTCTGTTATGGCCATCTACCAGGATAATTTGGGTAGAATGTGGTTCGGAACGGAAGAGGGAATCAGCATATACGACGGGGTTCAGACTAAAGCATACAAACCGTCCGAATTTCACCGCCAAAACGCCAATCCGATAGGTAACCAGACGCACTTCATTGCCGGCGACAAAGATGGAAATGTTTTCTTCGACTCCGATCAATCCTTGATCCGCTATGACATCCAGACACAGAAATTCTCATGCCTACGGAAATCAAACGTATATACCGTCGCTTCTATCAAAGGAACAATATGGGTAGGAATAGCTGACTCCATACTCACCTGGAATCCGGATAAAAACGATTTCGATTTCGTCACGAGGCTGGAAAACCGGAACCAGCGTGCGACCTGTTTGTTGGAAGATTCCGGCGGCCGGTACTGGATCGGCACTACAGACGGACTCTTCAGGATGAATGACGACAAATCCCTGACCTGTATGATCATGGGAGAAGACATTTACGACCTATATGAAGACTCCAAATATAATCTTTGGATATCCATTCGCATGAATGGCATGTACAAAAGGGACGTGCACGGCAATTTCACCCGTTACCGCTACGATCCTTCCAACCCCAACAACATATCGAGCAACCAGGTCCGGGATTTCGTGGAAGACAACTTCGGGAACATCTGGTTCGGTACTTTCACCGGGCTAAACAAATACAATCCGATCAGCAATCAGTTCGAAGTTTATGCCCGCAACCCTTTGCCCGGCAGCATGACCCATTCATCCGTATTCCCAGTTTACAAAGACAGACAAGGCACGATCTGGTTGGGGACCTATTACGGCGGTGTCAATTATTTCAACCCGGAGACAGATATTTTCACGGTTTATGCAGCTAACAACAGCCGGAACGATTGCCTAAATTATCCTTTCGTCGGTAATATGGTGGAAGATAAAGACAATAATATCTGGATCTGTACCGAAGGAGGTGGGTTGAACTTTTTCGACCGGAAAACGAAAAAATTCACCTACTTCATGGCCGATGAGAATCGTAACTCCATTGCTCATAACAACCTGAAGGCAATAGCCTACAGCCCTGAACGCAACAAATTGTATATTGGAACACATACCGGAGGACTATCCATCTACGACATCAAAAATAAACGGTTCAAAAATCCCTATTTCGAAGATCCGTCTTATGCCGTAATAGCAGGCGACCGCATCAACCAGATGAGAATCTACAATGACGAATTAATTTGTACCGGACCGAAAGGAATCTTCAAAATGAATCTATATACAGAAAAAGTATCTCCATTGTTCAAAAGCGGTAAGTATTACGGGAACACCTGCTTCCTCATTGACTCGAAAGGGTACATTTGGCTGGCCTACGGCAAAGGTGTCTGGAAGATCAACCTCGAAAATGAAGAAGACAAGGTACAATACCGTTCTGGTGAAAACGGATTGGGAACATTTCCCATATCTCAAATAATCGAAGACAAAGAGGGACGGATCTTCCTCGGAACCCGTGGTTCCGGCCTGTTCCACTATGACGAGAAGAACAAACGGTTTATCGGATATACAACCGAAAATAGCTTCATCGCCAGTGACTACTGCTATGAACTCACCTTGTCGACCCTGGACCAATTAGTGATAACAGGCGACAAAGGAATTACCTTTTTCGATCCAGATCAAAACCTGTTCAAGGTCGTGGAACTGGGGACGGCCCTACCTCTGACAGGCATAAACATCGGTTGCGGAATCCTGGTCTGCAAAAACGGAGAAATATTTGTCGGCAGCAGCAATGGCATGGCGACATTCTTTGAACAGCAGTTGTTCAACTCCGCCAAAGACTACCAACTATATTTTTCCGACCTGTTCATTAACAACGAACAAGTTTCTCCCGGCGACCACAACAAGGTGCTGGCCACCGCCCTACCTTTCACTCGAGAAATAGAGCTGGCCTATAATCAAAATAATCTGATTTTCACTTTTACATCGAACAACTATGTCAATACGCTGAAAAAGGCGTCTTACGAATACATGTTGGAAGGTTTCGACAAGAAATGGATACCCTGCAAAGACAACAATATTTTCTATACGAACTTGAACCCCGGAAAGTACACGCTCATCGTCCGGGAAATACAATACGACCCGAATCAGGAACAACCGCGTACCATCAAGATGGACATTCATATCCATTCCCCCTGGTATGCATCCAACTTAGCTTATTTCCTCTACTTCATCTTGATCATTAGTATACTGTACAGCATTTACCGTTTCAAGAAATCACAATACATGTTGCAAACTTCACTGGAAATGGAACGGAAGGAAAAAGAAGCGATCGAAGAGTTGAATCAGGCAAAACTACAGTTCTTCTCCAACATCTCGCATGAGTTCAGGACACCGTTGACGCTGATTATCTCCCAGATAGAACTCTTATTACAAAGCAGTTCATTGTCACCTTCCGTATACAACAAACTGCTGAAAGTATATAAAAACACTTATCATATGCGGAATTTGATCAGTGAGTTATTGGATTTCCGTAAACTGGAACAGGGACATATGAAGCTGAAAGTATACGAGCAAGACATCGTCCCGTTCCTGAAAGAGATTTACCTGTCTTTTTATGAATATGCGTCCAGCCGTTCCATCACATACAATTTCACGGCTCCGCAAGAGAATGTTTTGTGTTATTTCGACCCGAAGCAAATGCAAAAAGTCTTCTATAACCTGCTATCCAATGCTTTCAAGTACACCAAACCGAATGCAGCCATTGAAATGATTTTGGAAAACAAAGAAAATGAAGTTACCATTAAAGTTATCGACAACGGTATCGGTATCAGCAAAGAAGATATAGACAAAATATTCGACCGATTCTATCAGGCTGAAAACGGTATCTCGAATATCACCAAGACTCCCAGCACGGGAATCGGACTTTCATTGACCAAAAGCATAATCGAGTTGCACCACGGAACGATACAAGTGGAAAGTACACCGGGCTACGGTAGTATTTTCATTGTCCATCTCCAGAAAGGCTGCACGCTTTTTACCGAGGAAGAACTGGCACAAAAGCAGCAAGAAAAGCAAACGGAAAGCCTGATTCCCGACACGGTCGCCTTTTCCGATCACATGGAAGAGTTTTCCGATACGGAACAAAAAGAGCTATTGATCGAAGGAGACGATTCCCCTCATACGATCCTACTGGTCGAAGACAACGAAGAATTACTCCAGATACTCAACTCCCTGTTCTCACCGACCTACCGCGTCCTGCTGGCACGAAACGGCAAAGAAGGATTGGAAAAGGCACGCGCAGAACGACCGGACATCATCGTTAGCGATGTCATGATGCCGGAAATGTCCGGAACAGAGATGTGCTTGAAGATCAAAAATGATTTTGATGTATGCCACATCCCGGTCGTACTGCTTACGGCACTCACTTCCGCCGAGCAAAATATCGAAGGCTTACAACGAGGCGCCGACGACTATATAAATAAACCATTCAATGCAAAGGTACTACTGGCGCGTTGCAATAACCTGGTCCGTAACCGTATTATCCTGCAAAAGAAATTCAGCCAGCAGAAAGATTTCGATGCACAATCGCTGGCAAGCAACCCGATAGACCAAAAGTTCTTGGACACGGTCAACTCGATCATTGAAAAGAATCTTGATAATATCGACTTCGACATGAATATGATGGCTCGCGAGTTGGGACTCAGTCGAAGTTCATTGTATGCCAAATTCAAGGCACTGACAGGTATGACACCAAATGACTTTGTCCTCAACTGCAAACTGAAGCGGGCCGCAATCATGTTGACGGAAAACCCCGATCTACAGATCGCCGACATCTCCGACCGGCTGGGCTTCGGTTCTCCGCGTTATTTCACCCGCTGTTTCAAAGCCCAGTTTGAAATTACCCCGGCTGAATACAGAAAGAAAACGGTCATTTAAACACCTGGATCATCGGACGTCCGATCCAAACCTGCGGTTGTTTCAACCCGAAGATATAAGCGATTGTCGAAGCACAGTCGAACTGCATCATGCTTTCCTGGAATTCATATCCTTTCTTGATTCCCTTGCCGGCAATAATAAAGGCAGTCTCCATTTCTTCCATAGTCTTGCCGCCATGCCCTTTCTTGATACCACCATGATCGGCTGTGACGATAAAGATAGTCTCATCCAACATACCTGCATCCTTAACCGCCTGAATAATTTGGCCGATATAGCCGTCGAGCTCTTTCAGCTTTTCATAGTAGGCAGGTGTGTCATGACCTTCAGCATGACCGACATGATCGGGTTCGTCGAAAACGATATTGACCAATGCCGGATGTGCACGCTTGATATATTCAACCGCACATTTGGCAGTGGCCGGATTCTGCGGCTTTTCCGTAATATTTTTATCATAACTCAAAGCTAACGTATCGACAACGTAACGGATTCCCGCCCATTCACAGATACAGCCGATTTCAGCTTTCGGATCAGACTCGCGAAGCAAGCTGAACACAGTCGGGAAAATACCGTGCTTATTCACTACACGGGAAGGCAGTTCCGGAGTTTGCGATCCCCATTCCGTGTAACCATGAAGTTCCGGTCCCGCTCCCATATACATGGAAGCCCAGTTTACGGCACTGGAAGACGGAAGTACAGAGCGTTTTTTCAACGTATAAGATCCTTCTTCCATCAACTTCTTCACATTCGGCATTTCGGCCTTGTTCACACTATAAGCGCCCCAGCCGTCCAGACCGATCAAAACTACATGTTTGGCTTTCCACTTGGCAGCCATCGAAGCATCGGCAAACAACATCAGAAATACCAATGCGAAAATCAACTTTCCTGTTTTCATGCTATCTTAAATTAAATATATCAATCCTTCCTATAATATCGTACCTGCCCCACTTTCATCTCCACCAGCAAAGCCAAAGAATCGACTTCGCCAATACAAGCTCCACCCAACAACATATCGATCAGCAAATAATAGGGTTTATCGAACGGAAACTCTCCTTGCCGGTCCCGATACGCGCGGATAAGCAAAGTTATGAATATTATATAAAAAAGAAAAATGATAAGGGAAATAGATATTTAAGCATAATGCATCCTCATTAACTAAAGACCTTTCTCGATATCCCGTTTACGTTTTAATGCTTCCAGATAATAGTAATCGGCATAGTTCAATGGGACGTCTATTTCCGAATTGTGAGGAATGCTGCCAACAGAATGCATCAGCAGGAAGTTTCCATTCGTGCCCAATGCAGCCCGATAGGCCGGAGAAGAAAGTGAAACCATGATACTGTCGGCATACATTTTATAGCCGGCTGCATCCGGAACATCCATCGTACTGATCTCATAAAGCGCGGAAGCGATACAGGAAGCCGTCGATACATCGCGTGGTTCGTTCGGGATATTCGGAGCCGACATATCCCAGTAAGGAATCAGATCTTCCGGCATATTCTCCAGATTCTTCATCATATTGAAAGTTTTCAAGGCCTGATCCAGATATTTACGGTCCTTGGTTTCACGATAGCATACCGCATAACCGTAGATAGCCCATGCCTGCCCGCGACTCCAGATAGATTCGTCGGCATATCCTTGTGCCGTCTGGCGATGGCGCACTTTACCATCCTTGATACTGTAGTCAATCACATGGTAACAACTTCCATCCGGGCGAAAATGTTCCTCCATGGTACGATCGGCATGCGACACCGCAATCTTATAGAAAGAAGAGTCGCCGGACAGACGCGTCGCTTCGAACATCAGTTCCAGATTCATCATGTTGTCAATGATAACCGGACATTCCCAACCCCGTTCGGACTGCCATCCACGTTCCACATCCCACGACTGGATAATCCCAGCAGCCGGACGGAAGCGGGTAGACAACGACTTGGCAGCCTGCACCATCACATCTTTATAAGAAGGCGTCCCTGCCAGTCTCAAACCATTCCCGAAACTGCAATTTACAATAAATCCGATATCATGATGCCAAGTCAGGTTTTTGGCTTCCTCTATGGCATCCGTATATTTGGCGGCCAACGGCAGCAACGTGCTGTCGCCCGTCAGTTCATACAAATACCAGACAGATCCGGGGAAAAAGCCGCTCCGCCAATCCGCATAACCACAATAATAGACAGAACTGTCTGTCTTAAGCGTCACCGGATTCAAGCATTTCCCACTCGCTTCGATCACACCGATCTCATTCCCTATTTGTGCACGGGCAAAATCGATATTCTCGTCAATAAAACTTTTTTCCTCTGTCTTAGGGGCACCTGCACAAGATAGCAGAAATGCCGAAAAAGCAAATGCAATCAAATTTTTCATCATGTACCAATTATTTTATTGTTGTTATTGTATAAGTATAGGAGCCGGAAAGCGGCTGCTTATTGGCGTTCAACGATATCCGGTAGACCTGTTCGCCCCAAACATTCGACAAGCGAGGATCGTCCAGCCGGATCGTTTCGACAGTCGGTGTAAAGGTGCTCTTATTATACGTCATCCGGACTTTCTCGCCATTCACTTCAACCGTGGCTACTCCTGGAACCGACACATCCACCTTCCCCCAAGTGAGGAAATTGACCTGATTCGGTTTATCCGCCTTGTCCAAAGAGAACGAATCTTCTATTTTCAGGGAGTTCTTTCCCAACTGGTACGAACGGACCCATTTTTTTACATTTGCCTCTGCCGGATAAGCTGTCGCAATATTTGCAGAGAAATACATACGTCTCGGATCAAAGTGCACATCCGTAGCCCTAAATTCCGAACCGAACTGCTGTGGCACCCCGTTCACCATAGGCAGGTTGTGATAATTACTCTGCATTGTCCAGATTGAATAGCGTTCGGAACTGAAGGTCTGACGGGTATAGGTCCCGACTCCGGCATCGATAAAAATAGGCGTCGTATTCAAGTAAAGGGAGAAGGTCCCTGCATCGTTATGATTATGGCTTTCATTATTATAGCCTCCTTTCGTTGCCACGAAAAAGCCATTCTTGTTGGTCATATAGCAAAATTCGGTTTCCGGATACCAGGAATAGCCGGGAGCCTGATAATCGGCACTCATCCCTTCCAGTTCTTCACGGGAGAGCAAGGTTTGGAACAGACGGAAAGGGTCACCGGAAGGAATACCGTCCTTATCAGAAAGACTCTTGAGATAAGCAGCATAGTTCATCATAAGAGGGCTTTCGACTGCTTTCCCATACCTGAAAATGAGATCGGCATCCCCTCCTCCTTTGGCAGAAGCATCAGCAAAGTTGACCACCCAGCCGTTCCCCACATAAGAGCGGGCAATATATTCACCCATATTCTTAATGATAGGCTGATCGAATACGGAGACTTTACCGCCTGTCCCGTCAGAAAGCATCTGCAGATAATCGTACATCTTTCCGGCAGCATGTCCCCAATAAGAAGGGCCTTCCTCGCAACCTCCGTCTCCATGAGTATAATTGATGAAATGATCCACGGAAGTCATCGTCCGGTAAACTGCTTTTGCCAATTTATCCCGGTCATTCTCAAGCAGGAGGAAACATTGCAGCACATTGAAGTTACACCACGGATTCCAGTTATTCACCAATCCGCCAGGCTTCAGGTTGAACGCCATCCACCAGAAATGATCTTCATTCATATAGGTATCGAGGATGCGGACCTGTAATTCATGCCGCAGCCTTTTTGAAATCAAAGGATTTACCTTATCGAACGAAGGTTTCAGGTAATAATAAATCCAAGACAACTGGGAAGCAAGATTTCCTGAACCCAAATCAATCACATGTTCTTCATAGCTCGGAAAGCATCCTCCGACCTTCTGTAATCCCAAATGGGCCGACAATGCCCAGCTCGTCATTTCACAACTTGCAAAAACACCATTGATAATCTGATCGACAAAGCGTCCCTTCCCTTCAGCCATCTCTGCCATGAACAAGCTTCCGAGTGCGGAATTGTTTTTACCGAACGGACTCTCCATAATCGCCCGGTCACCACTTCGTCCGAACTCCAGATAATCGGTCGCTTTCACAACCTTCCACTCATAATCCAGATAACTTTCTCCTTTCCGGATATATTTTTCTTTATAATTACCGAGGAGTTTATCCCAACCGGCCCGGTCAGAATAATCAGGATACGGCACCCACTTCTGCTCCATTATCAACGCGGATTTGACTTTCTCAAAATCGGCCTCTTTTTGCAACAAGTTGCGTTTTTCATACGCATGCAAGTGTGCAACTGTCCAAAGCAACAGGCACACGATTGTGATGAATCGTTGTGTTCTCATAGGTATTATTTTTCAATATCGCAAAAATAGAGGTCCCCTCTATGAGAAAGAGACATATTCATCCAATTCATGTGCACGGATTGTCCAAAAACGGAAATTTAAGGAGTCTCCATCTCGCCTTTATTTTTCATAATTAGCTCCCCTATTCTCCAATAGCTTTATGCTTAACTCTTCTATAATCGCTTTATTCTCTTCTTTTCCTGCCACATTATAATTTTCATCTCCATCATTCGAGTGATCAAATAACATCCGTTCTATGATCCGTTCGTCTTTGTCCCTCCATTCTGTATAAAAATACTGACCCTGTATAAAAGTGAAACCGTTTGCCCAACGGGAAACCCCATACCCCTTTGTTTTCGCCTTCGGTGATTTTAACAAAGGAAGCAGGCTGGTCCCTTCCAACTGAGCAGGCCGTTCGATTCCGGCAGCATCGCACATGGTCGGATATAAATCGACAAATTCCACAATCTGTTCACAACGGTATGGTGTTTTTATTTCAGGAGAATCGATTATAAGAGTCGAATGCAAACAGGTATTCATAATGCTATGTTTGCACCAAGTGCCATGTTCTCCCAGATTCCACCCATGGTCACCAATCAATACGACAGTCGTATTTTTATCGAATCCTTCTTCTTTCAGGGCTTTCAACAACCGGCCAATCTGCGCATCCACAAAAGAGACAGAAGCATAGTAACCATGTATCATTAATTTGGCAGTCTCTTCATCCAACGGTCCCTGTTCCGGGATACCGCTATAGGCTCTCAACTCGGACCAATTAGTCAAAGCACGTTCCGGGATATTGTTTCCTGATTTTAATATATAATTCTCAGGAATCTCAATTTCAGAATGATCGTACATATCCCAATACTTCTGAGGCACAACAAAAGGCAAATGAGGACGAATAAATCCTACGGCAAGGAAAAAAGGCTTTTCCTGCTTTTTCAGTTTCTTCAAATCCTGTATGCTTTTATCAGCGATTTGCCAATCCAGATAGTCCTTTTCAGGAAAATCTCCATGCTCATAAAAATACCCGCGTCGGCCTTTGCCTGTTTTTTGTTGTTTCTGCATTAATGCCAAGTTTTCATCCGAATGGTATCCCATTGCCGTACCAGGCACGGGAGGCATGACATCATCCCAATATTTCATGGAAGCCTCATCCTGGTGATGATAAATTTTTCCGTTTGCGATCGTTATATATCCGGCGTCTCTAAAACATTTCTGTATGGTAACTGCGTCAGGGACATCCACATCGGTACGGGCATTCCAAGCCTGTAACAGATTTTTTGTCGGACGCAATCCAGTTAACAGGCTTGCGCGGGAAGCCCCGGAAACAGCAATATTGCAATACGCCCGGTCAAATAATACACTCTGTGCCGCCCATCGATCAATATTCGGAGACTTGATCTGCTTCCGGCCATAACAGCCCAACTCTGGGCGAAGGTCATCACAAACGATAAACAAAATATTTTGTCTTTTTGATTGTGCCATTAAATCGGCTACAGAAGCTATAGCAAGACAAGCAGTCAATAACAAATTAATTTTCTGCATGGTCATATAAATTTAAGTCATAAAAAAGGTTACTTCTGTAGCAAGAGCTCAAATCTTGACAGAAGCAACCTCCTTTTCAGCTATGGATTACAAATTACCATCCTGGATTTTGCTTAATAGCACTATTCATGTCTATTTCATCTTGTGGTATTGGCCACAGATAATCTCGATTTTCCCGAAATACACGGGTAAACATACGTTTACCAGTAAACCCATACTCTTCTCTGTTTAACATCGTATGAGATAATTTCCAACGACGTAAATCACTATCACGGAGTCCTTCATTTGCAAATTCTACAGCTCTTTCTCTAAAAATTCGTTGGAATATTTCATCTTTTGTTACCGCTTTCAGATAATCAGGACCACTATTGAGCAAGGCGATACCAGCGCGTTCACGAACTTTATTAATGTATTCAACTGCTTTCGTTGAATTACCTTGTTCATTATAAGCCTCCGCCAACATCAAATAAACATCAGCCAAACGGATAATAGGGAAGTTTACCGGCGTATGTGAACGATCTGTAATTGCACCATCCCAATCTCCTTCCGGAACATATTTACGCCAGAAATAAGTTTCCCAACCACCTCGATTATTATAAACGAAACCATTAGCAGAAGACAAAGTTATAGTTCCTTTTTCATTTTTAGCAACAACGAAGAGCATCTCTGTTTTTTTATTGCTGTACCAACCTTGATATGTCGTATAAGGCAAAATAACAGTCGCTTTCATACGAGGATCACGATCTTCATACATCTGTAAAATCTTAGCTCTATTTTCCTCAGGCATACTTATGATTTCCGTTGCACTTGAATTAGCCGTACATCTGAACACACTTTCTTTCACGTCATTGCTTGTTGTAAATCCAGGGAAAAGTTCATCCCAATCAAAAGGACGACCATCCTTGTACTCATACATTTCAATCAATGTAGATGAAGGAACCGTATTATTCCAACAACTGCCGTAAGAAGCACGTGTTCCAGCATAAAAACAGAGTGGCATACCATAATTGTTACCCGTACCACCAAGATTAACGATCGAAAAGATCATCTCCGAACTTGTATGTCCACCATCTAAATTAAACAAACCTGCATAATCACTGTATAATTCATGTCCATTCGTAGATTTTTCCAACCATTCGACAGCTTTGTCATATTCCTTTGCATATAAATAGACTTTACCCAACAATGCTTGAACGGCAGTCAAAGTTACACGTCCATAATTCTCACTATCCCATGTCTCTGGCAAACCGCACTCCAATGCCTTCTCTAAATCCTTGACAATAAAAGCACGTGTATCTTCAACCGAGCTTCTCGGATTCATTAAATTATTAAAATCTTTCTCCAAGTCGACAGACTCATCATAAAGAGGAAGTCCTCCAAAATAATCCATTAAATGAAAATAGACTAAAGCCCGTAAGAAATGTGCTTCTCCCAATATCTGATTCTTTGTACCTTCTTCAATTGGTGCTTCTGCAACATTTCGAATAACTAAATTTGCACGTTGGATACTGTTGTACCCATCCTGCCATTTACTATTCATAAAACCGGTTTTTGAAGTAGCAGTTCCTAACTGTAGTACTTCGTATTGATCATAGCCGGCAGCCACATCAGAGTTGACATCTATCAAAAACATTTTACCGAACAGGTCATCCTCTTTCAAGGAAGCATAAACCCCCATCAGTCCCTGCTTGCATTGGTCTGCCGTTTGCCACATCGCCTCCGAGCTCACTTGGTCATAAGGAGTCCTGTCTAAATCGTAGCAACCTGTGAGTAAAGATACAGCTGCCATCAAAGACAATATATGTTTTTTCATTTTATTTTTCTTTTTAATGATTTGACTTTATTGTTAAAACGAGACGTTCACACCAACTACAGCTTGTCTCATAGTCGGGTAAGTAACCCCACTTACTTCTGGATCATATCCTTTCCATGAAGTAAACGTAAAGAAATTTTCCAAACTTCCATAAATGCGAACACGTTCCAAATAAGCTTTCTGAGTCCAATGAGCCGGCAATGTATATCCCAACGTGATATTACGGATCTTCAGATAATTTTTATTTGCTACCCAGAACGTTGAATTTTGTTCATTCCGTGTATCACTATAGTCCAAAAAACGGGGATAAGTTGCATCTGTCCGTCCTTCATACCAACGACCATCGGCAACCTCCGCATTGATTTGATATCCTTGACGAACCACACTACGGAACAAATTACTGTGGAAAATATCTTTCAAACCTGCCTGTCCCTGAAATAACATTGAGAAATCGATACCTTTCCACTCAAAACCTAAATTCATACCAAATGTAAAATTAGGATTCTGTCCGTTACCGACTACAACACGGTCATCATTATCAATCTTTCCATCAGGCTTACCTGTCAATTCCCCGTTTTCATCTCTTCCGTTAACGTCTTTATACAAAAGATCACCCTTCTGAGGCGTTCCGAATGCAGTGAATGCATCAGGGTTATTGGCAACCATTTGTTCGACAATCGCCAAATCTTCGTCAGTCTGTATGATACGGTCAGCTTCCAATACATACAAAGACCAGATTGGTAATCCTTCTTTCAGCATACGGGCTCCATCATAAGAAGCATCCCCTCCTTTAAACTTATCAACATTATTTTTAATGTAGGTGAAGTTAAAGCCAACATTATAAGAGAAATCTTTTCCTATCTTATCATTCCAACTGGTCGTAAATTCGATACCTCGGTTTGAAACCTTGGCAGAGTTCTGTTTAGGTACTGTTGCATTACCATGTACCATCGGGGCCGGCAAATCAATCAAAATACCTTTCGTACGTTTGTCAAAATATTCAATACTTCCTGAAAAACGGTTTCCAAACAGGCCGTAATCTACACCAATGTTCGTGATATAAGTCGTTTCCCATGTCAAATCGGCATTTGCTATTGCAGTTTGTGACAACCCATTTACGACAGTACGCCCCAAAACGTAATTAGTTTGTGCAAACATAGACTGAGACATATAGTTTCCATCCTTATCACGATTATCCCCCAGTGTATTATTTCCTAACGACCCGTAAGATGCACGAAGTTTCAAATTATCCAACCAGCTTCTGGTATCTTCCATAAATGCCTCTTCAGACAAACGCCAAGCACCTGAGAAAGATGGGAAATACCCCCAACGGTTGTTCTTATTGAAACGAGAAGAACCATCGGCACGAAGGTTTACTTCAAGCAAATAACGGTCATCCCAACCTAAATTTAAACGTCCGAAAAATGAACGCATTGCCCATTCATAGGTATTACCTTCTCCCGAATAATCTCCATAAGCTCCTTCTACAACCCCTAACGATGGGTCAATTAAATCTTTGCGTGTTACACCAAAATCCGAATATTTATATTGTTCCTGGCTGGCACCAACCATCAGAGTTGCACTTAAACGATCTTCAAAGAAATTCCGTTCGTAGCGAGCTGTCGCATCCATAAAGTTACGAATAGTTTTTTCACTGTAATTTGTAATACTTGTCTGTCCGACTCCATCAGAATACAGTGCACCAGTCTGAAAATTATATAATGGCACGAAATTTGGCTTGGAAACTTTCTTCTTATCGTAGTAATCGTATGTATAAGAGCCTTGAATTGTCAATCCTTTCAACGGTGTCAAAATTGCATATAAACGTGTTTTCATACTGTTCATATCAATATTTCCTGTCACATTCCGCAAACGATTGTACGGGTTATTCGTTGCATTTTGCGGGTCATCTTCCGGATTAGCATTGATGCCCAATCGATTTTGATCATCCAAATAAGCAACTCCAGGGTTACCACCTGTCAATCCATACGTGTAAATGTCATCCAGATTTTCTGTAACAGGAGTCGTATTGGCAACATAACCGCTCATATTCACACCTACTTTCAACCAATCTTTCAACTGTGAATCAATATTTGCACGAAGACTAAATTTTTCGTACCCCATGTTTTCCAGAATACCTGGATTATTTAAATAATTGAAAGAAGTATAATAAGTCAACTTTTCACTTCCTCCCGAGGCCGAGATATTGTGTTGATGAGAAACCCCTGTTTGATATACATCAAAAAGATTACTATTAGGATAAGCCAAATAGTTAGGTACTCCGTTCGTCAAGCCATTTGGATCTTTTGATTTTTCACGCCAAAGATCAATGGTGGCTTGTGAGAAAGGAGCATCTTTGTTACTATTAAGCATCCCTTCATTCATTAGCTCCATATAGGTCGCATAATCGCTTATCACTTCGTAAGGCTGTTTCAAAGTTTCGAATGAGACATAACCGTTATACTCCAATTTCATTTTACCTGATTTACCCGACTTTGTTGTAATAAGTATAACACCGTTTGCAGCACGTGATCCATAAATGGCTGACGAGGCCGCATCTTTCAAAACAGTCATAGTTTCCACATCTTGGGGATTGACGGAACTCATACTTCCTTCCACACCGTCAATGATAACCAATGGCGATGAATTATTCAATGTTCCTTGACCACGAACTGTGATTTCTGCATCTCCATTATTCGAGGGCAGGTTGTTAGTTGATGCTATATGGACACCAGGTGCAGTACCGGCAAGTGCGGTAGAAATACTTGTTAACGGGCGACTTTCCGTCATTTCCCCCACATTAACAGATGTAATAGAACCAGAAAGATTCACTTTTTTCTGCGTACCATAACCAACAACCACAACTTCATCCAATGCTTGAGAATCTTCAGCTAATTTAATAGTAAAGTTTTTTTGATTGTTTACAGGAATTTGTTGTTCTTTATACCCGATAAATGAAACAACTAAAATAGAATTAGGCGCGACTTCAAGAGAAAAATTACCATCCATATCGGTAATCGTACCATTGGTCGTTCCTTTTTCCACAACATTTGCTCCTGCAACCGGACCAAACTCGTCCTCTACCACACCTTTTATACTGTGTTTGACCTGTTGTGGCGAAGCGACAACAGGATTAGGTTCTACAGAACCTAATGCATCGGTTAAAGGATTAGCAGAAGCCATCCCGATTGATGCCAAGAACATGGAAGCTCCTAAGAACATCGCTCTCGATACATAAAAGCGTTTAAAATCTTTTGTCATAATAACACCAGATGATTAATAATTGATAATAACTCTCATTTCTCTAAATTGGCACTTTGTGTTTTTCAATTGTGTTTTTCACAAAAGTGGTTTTGATCTGAGTTCTTCAAGAACTGCGGTGCTTTGTCATCATTTATGATTCAATATTGGTAATATTTGAATTGTGAACGGATTTTATATGGAAAAATGCAGAATACACAAACATCCGACACTTTTTACTATATATATCTAATAAGCAATTTGTTAATAGGTGTCGGTAAGGTATTGGAACCGACACTATTTGAAACTGATCTTGGGTAGCGGCTGACTAATCCGGTTCATGCCATTAACTAAATCAAAACATCTTAAGAACTAAATGATAACATATAACAAAGTATCTATTGGTAATTACTACCTGTTGCCTATATGTAGTACTACTAATTGGCGATATGTAGTACTATGTATTCACGATATGTAGTACTATATATAAATAATATGCAATATGTCTTGAATTAGTTTACTATGACTTTCGAAATAGTTTATGCTATGTTACAGATCTGTAGCTTCATGTGAACGGACAGATTCTGAACGAATTGCAGGAAAACAAAAAGATACGGAGTGACGGTTTCTTCTACATTTTTCCATATAAAATTTATCTACGGTTCACATTCGTCAAGAATATGAAAACTTTCTTTAGTTGCATCGTTTTTACACATCGAGAACACTCATGCGAATATTCAATTATGAATTCTAAATAAATATATTACTTATTAAGCCAATTTTATATGTTATACAAAATGTGAATATTGTAACACATTAATATTTAACATGTTATAATATTGCTAAAAACTCACCGCTGGAAGATTAGTGCATATCAAATGGATAAAATTATACATTCCTGCACCTTATTAACATCTAAATTTGCAGCGTTCTGATCATAGTTCTTGAAGAACTCAGATCAAAACACACTTTTGTGAAAAACCACAAAGTGCCAATTTAGAGAAATGAGAATTATTATCAATTTATTAATCAATCTGGTGTTATTATGACAAAAGATTTTAAACGCTTTTATGTATCGAGAGCGATGTCCTTAGGAGCTACTATGTTCCTGGCATCAATCGGGATGGCCTCCGCTAATCCTTCTACCGATACGTTTGGTTCAGATGAGCCGAATCCTGTTGTAGCTTCTCCTCAACAGGCAAAACACAGTATCAAAGGTGTAGTAGAAGATGCCCTGGGCCCTATCGCTGGAGCTAATGTCGTAGAAAAAGGAACTACCAACGGTACAATTACCGACATGGACGGTAATTTTTCTCTGGAAGTATCTCCTAATTCCATCCTTGTTGTTTCTTATATCGGATATAAGGATCAGGAAATCCCCGTAAACAATCAGACTTCGTTCAACATTAAGCTGGCCGAAGACTCACAGGCGTTAGACGAAGTTGTAGTTGTAGGCTACGGTACACAGAAAAAGGTAAACTTGTCCGGGTCGGTTTCCGCCATTAACGTGGAAGAGTTAACCGAAAGTCGTCCGATCACCAACGTTTCTCACGTCTTGGCTGGTATGGCAGCCGGTGTGAACGTCTCCGCATCCAGCAACCAGCCCGGTAACGACGACGCCGCAATCAAAGTCCGCGGTCAGGGAACTTTGAACGATTCCGCTCCGTTAGTCATCATCGACGGTGTGGAAGCAAGCATAAACTCAGTCAATCCGCAGGACATTGAAGCGATGTCTGTATTGAAAGACGCCGCTTCATCCGCAATTTATGGTTCTCGTGCGGCAAACGGTGTTATCCTGATCACGACGAAACAAGGTAAAGCCGGTTCCATCAAACTGGATTACAACGGATACGTCTCATTCGAATCGACCAACATACCCAACTCCATGAATCCGGTCTCCAATTATGCAGATTATATGGAGCTGATCAATGAAGGTTATACGAACTCCGGCCTGGCAACTCAATTCACTCAGGCAGTCATCGACGAATGGCGTGCTGCCGGAGACTCCGACCCGCTAAAATATCCGAACACGAACTGGATCGAAGAGACGTTCAGACCGGCGACAGCAACCAACCATGTCCTGTCAATGAGCGGTGGTAGCGAGAAAATCCGTTTCTATTCTTCCTTCGGTTACCAGAATAACCCAGGCGTCATGGAAAACGGCGGTTACGAAAAATATAACGGCCGTGTCAACGTTTCCGCCGACATCAAGCCGTGGTTAAACTTGGGAGCACAAGTCAGCGGTTACGTATCCAATATGGATCCGGCTGCCAAATATACGGACAAGGGGACTAAAGTCGACGATTTGTTCACATACACGTCAGCCACTACTCCCGGTATGGTATTCCGTGCACCGGACGGCCGATACGGAGCCATGAACAACAGTGAAGACGACGCCCAGTCTGCCAACAACAATCCGTTGATCCGCTTGAACAGTATTGCCGGAAACATTCGCAAAACCAATATGCGTTCCCGTTTTGTCGGTACGTTGAAACCTTTTAAAGGATTTTCTTTGACCGCGTCTTATTCATACGAATTCACCGACGAACAAAGAAAAACCAAGCCTGTATTTATCGACGGGTGGAACTTCCGCGACAATGTCGTCACTTACTCCAATGCAGGGAAAACCAGCATTACGAACTACAACGGTAAGACGGAGCGTTTCTTCGGCGACATCGTTGCCCGTTATGAAAACCGTTTTATCGACAACCGCTTAGGACTGACTGCAATGGTCGGCGCCAGCCAGGAATTATACCGTACCGGTAACTTCTCGGCTACCAAATACGACATGATCGACCTGAGCTTAAACGTACTCGACGCTGCAATCGGCGATGCTACGGCAAGCGGTTCCAGCTCCGAATGGGCCATGCGTTCTTTCTTCGGACGTATCAATCTGGATTGGGACAATAAATATTTGTTGGAATTGAATCTGCGCTCGGATGCATCTTCCCGTTTCCTGTCCGGTAACCGCACCGGTTATTTCCCTTCCGGTTCATTCGCCTGGCGCATGGATCAGGAAGCCTTCATGGAAGATTGGGTGGAAAAAGGATTGAGCAACCTGAAGATCCGCGCATCTTACGGTACGCTGGGTAACAACTCGGTCGGTAACTACGATGCCATCGCCACTTATGCGAACAAATCGACCGACTCTACTCCTATCTATTACAACTATGTATTGAACAACGCCGTCGCATTGGGGCTTGCCCAAGCGTTGATCGCCAATCCTAACCTGACTTGGGAATCTACGGCAATCGCCAACGTCGGCGTGGACTTCGGGTTAATCAACAATAAACTGACAGGTACGGTCGAATACTTCAACAAAAGAACCAAAGATATCCTAATCGACCTTCCCGCACCATTAGCCCACGGTACGGCATCCATCCCGAAACAGAACAGCGCGACCGTCACGAACCAGGGTATCGAACTATCGCTCGGCTGGCAGGATAAGATCGGAGATTTCTCCTATGGTATCAATGGTAACTTTACCTACGTGAAGAACATGGTCAACAAATACAAAGGAGATGAATACACGCTGGATGGAGCCAATTATATCGGCGAAGGACATGCCATCAACTCGCAGTATTTATTGCGCGTAGACCGTATCTTGCAGACCGACGAAGACATGGCACTGGTGCAGCAGATGATCGATAACGCTCCTGTCGACGAAAAAGGAAACAAAATGAATCCGTTCGCCGCATTCGGTACACCGGAAAAAGGAGACTTCCTTTATAAGGACGTAAACGGAGACGGTATCATCGACAATAACGACCGTGAAATCGTCAGCGACGGCCCGAACCCGAAATTCCAATTCGGCCTGAATCTGAACGCAGCATGGAAAGGAATCGACCTTTCCGTATTATTCCAAGGACAAGCCGGAGCAAAAGTCTATTGGCAGTCGGCGGCCTACAATACGCCTACCGTCCGATACGGATACCAGATCAACCAGGATGTGGCAGACGGCAGATGGTATGAAGGTCGTACGGATGCCACCTACCCTCGTTTGCTGCAAACCCAAAACGGAATCAATACGCAAGCCAGTGATTTCTACTTGGAGAACAAGGCTTTCCTGAAAATCCGCAACATCCAGTTAGGATATACCCTGCCGAAAGCATGGATGGAAAAAATCCAGATCGAAAGAATCCGTATTTACGGTAGTTTGGAAAACTTCTTCACTTTCACTTCTTACAAGGGACTGGACCCGGAAGTCAGCGGGTTAGGCTACCCGACAATGAAACAAGCTACAATCGGTTTAAACGTAACTTTTTAATTGAATACAAAGTATGAACAAATATAAATTATTTTTATCATGTGCAGCCTCTTTATTATTTATGAGCAGCTGCTATGATTTGGACAGATATCCGGAAGATCAGTTAAGTTCCGGGACGTTCTTTCAAACACAGGACCATGCAGATCAGGCGATGATGGGGGTTTATTCGTTGATGACCGACGAAGATGTGTACGGGCGTCAATTCGGTTTCGACTGCCTAGGAAGTGTCGGGGTCGGTTACGATGCTCCTGCTTATCCCAACATCGGCCGCGGAACTTACACGACCAGCGAAAGTGCCGTAAGCGGTAAGTACAAAAAGCTGTATGAAGGGGTTACAAGGACAAATGTCATTCTGCAGAATGTAGACAACTGCGATATGACCGACGAATTGAAGGCGCAATATAAAGCAGAAGCCCGTTTCATGCGCGCCCTTTATTATTTTGATCTGCTCAATTATTTCGGAGGCGTGGCTATTTATGACGAAACCACAGTTGTCGCCGAGGATTTCATGAACATGACAAAGGCCAGAAACAGCACCGAAGAAGTCCGTGAATTCATTATCAAAGATTTGGACGCAGCGATCGCATCCCTTCCTTCCAAATGGGATGACGACAATAAGGGGAGAGCTACTTCCGGAGCGGCAACGGCATTGAAAGGCAAAGTACTGCTTTACAATAAACAATATTCGGACGCAGCAACTTGTTTCGAGAGTGTCGTAAACAGCGGCCTATACCAATTGTATTCCGATTATGAAAATCTTTTCAAACCCGGAGGCGACGAAAGTTCGGAGATGATTTTCGCCGTCCAAAACATCGGTGGAGTCGGTACCGACTACGGAATGCCGACTACCTTCTACATGGGAAGTCGCACTTCATACGGAAGCTGCTGGAACAACGTGATGGCCTCTACGGATTTCGTCGATTCGTACGAATGGAAAGACGGACGTCCTTTCGACTGGGATGAAGTAATCCCGGGGTTCAATGAAAACGACAAGATAAAGGAAGAAACTTTCTATGCGACACTAACGAACGATCAGACAAAGGTCGCTTCATATCCGGCCGACAAAGATAAATTGACCGCTATGTACGAACAACGCGACCCGCGTATGCAAGTATCCATACTTCTTCCCTATACAGCCTACAAAGGATGGTATAACAATGCCAAGATGGATGCCGAATACGTTATCACCGCCACTTCCGGACAGACCAACGAAAAGAACGGTTTCATCCGCGTAAACGGGAACTACGAAATGTACCTGTGGCGTAAGTTCGTAGCCGAATACGACATGGACGGAGCGATCAACAACCGCGCCGATACGCCGATTAATTTCCCGATCATCCGCTATGCCGACGTCCTCCTGATGCTGGCCGAATGTTACAACGAAACGGGACAACAAACAAAGGCCGTCGAACTGATCAACCAGGTTCGCGCCCGCGTAGACATGCCCGGAATCAACAGCGGTCCGAGCTACCTGCAAGCGACGACAAAAGACCAGGTATTCAAACGCATCAAACATGAACGTGCCGTCGAACTGGCAGCCGAAGGACATAGCTTCAACGACATGAAACGCTGGGGATTACTGGAAACATTGGCCGGAGAAGTCAAAGGCTTTACCGGACGGTTCTATTACAACCGTGTAGTACGTGACCGCGACTACCTATGGCCGATACCTCTGGATGAAATGGACCGTAACCCGAATATGACTCAGAACCCGGGCTGGAGCTAATTCAAATTCCGCATAAGATCTTGGAGGAACGGATAAAATCTATTCCTCCATTTTTATTAGAAAACTATTACTTTTGCAATATTGAAAAGCACAACTCTAAAAATGATGTATAAGAAAAAGAACAATACGGGTATCTGTTGTATCGGTTTGAGCTGCATGATGCTTTTATTCACATCCGGGTGTAAACAACAAAATATAACCAGTCAGGAAACTGTCTATTATCCAAACGTAATTTATGTTTTCCCGGACCAAATGCGTAACCATGCGATGGGTTTCTGGAGAGAGGCAGGATTCCGGGAAGCAGTGAATTTCGAGGGAGATCCGGTGCATACGCCTAATCTGGACCGGTTTGCGAAAGAATCTGTTGTGCTGACTTCGGCCATGAGCAACTGCCCGCTGAGTAGTCCGCACCGGGGAATATTGTTAACGGGGATGTATCCGGAACATAGCGGAGTACCTCTGAACTGTAATGCCAACCGTCCGATCAGTTCATTGCGCGAAGATGCGACCTGCATTAGCGACGTATTCAGCCAAGCCGGATATAACTGTGCTTATATCGGGAAACTGCATGTCGACTGCCCGACTCCCAATGACCCAGAACGTCCCGGAAAATATGTAGAAGACCGTGTTCCGGCCTGGGATGCTTATACGCCGGCAGAACGTCGGCACGGTTTCGACTATTGGTATTCGTACGGGACCTATGACGTGCACAAGCATCCGCACTATTGGGATACCGAAGGCGTCAAACACGAGATAAACGAGTGGTCGCCCGCACATGAGGCGGATAAAGCAATCTCCTACTTACGGAATGAAGGAAACGTGCGGGACCCAAATAAACCGTTTTTTATGATGGTCAGTTTCAATCCGCCTCACAGTCCGTATGCCTCATTGGAAGATTGCATGGAAGAAGATTACAACTTATACAAAGACCTTCCGTTGGACAGCCTACTGATTCGCCCGAATGCAAACCGGGAAATGAAAAAAGCACCATCCGTACGTTATTACTTTGCATCGGTGACAGGTGTCGACCGGGCTTTCGGACGAATACTGGACGAACTCGAAAAACAGGGATTGGACAAGAACACCCTCGTTATTTTCTCTTCCGATCATGGAGAAACCATGTGCAGCCAAAATACGGACGATCCCAAAAACTCACCTTATGCTGAAAGCATGAACGTCCCGTTCATAGTTCGTTTTCCTGGAAAAGTAATACCTCGGATCGACAACGAACTATTGTTGTCTTCTCCTGATATCATGCCGACCATACTCGGACTGTGCGGTCTGGAAAAACAGATTCCGGCCACTGTGGAAGGGCGGAATTATGCGGGACGTTTTACAGGAAAGGATTCTTCCGTTCCTTTGCGTCAGGGAGCCTTGTACATCAAAAATATCGATGGGGAAAAAGATGCCGATGGAAAAGTCATTTCTTATTTTCCGGTGTCGAGAGGGATCAAAACACATCAATATACCATGTCACTCACAATCGACCGGAAGACAAAAGAACTCAAGGACATCCTTTTGTTTAATGACCTGGAAGATCCGTATCAGATGCAGAATCTCCCCTGGCAGGAGAATAAGGGAATCGTATCCGACTTATGCAAACAGATGGTTCCCTTGCTGAAAGAAGCGGACGATCCGTGGTATAAAGAACAAATACTGAAAGAGCTGATCCCTTACGGGAAGGAATAAAAAAGGGGAATGTCAAAAAAAGAAATCTCTCTCTTGTCGGGGGATTAATCCCCGACAAGAGAGAGGAATTTTGGCACCTTCCTAAAAATTCTAACTATTATTATTTCACCGTCCAGACCACCTTATCATTCACTAGATTCTTCTTTTGGATGGAACGAGCCTCTATCGTATTCTCCCCATCCTGCAGAGCAACCCCTTTCCACTCGAATGTTGCATATTCATCCGGTTTCTGCCGGCCGAGGCTTTTCCCGTTTACAAACAATTCGACTTCCGGTTGATTAGAGAAGATCATGATGTCCGTAACAGCCAAGGAACGGTCGCGGTGGCGGCGGTTCGTGATGTAAACAAACGGTTCCTCGGTATTCCAGTTTGCCTTATAGAAATAGAAAGCATCTTTTTTCACCTTGCGGTCGAAAGTCACCAGCCCTTTGTCGTTGATACCGGGACGATCGCCTTCCACACGATGAGCCGCACCGAAATCAAACAGGTTCCAAATGAAAGAACCCCAGACGAACGGACGTTCCGCCAATGCTTTCCAGTTTCCGATATGATAATAAGTCTGGTAATTCTCCGGATGCCACCAACCGGAAGCAATCCCCCGTTTCACGGAATCCTGCTGATGGTAGATGCTCGCCCCTGCCCCATATTCGCTGATGGCAATCTTATACTCCGGATGTGCCTTATGATTGGCATCCAGCCATTTCCCCATATCGGAAGGAGAACCGCCATACCAACCGAAATACTGGTTCCAGGCTATCACATCAGTCACCTTATTTATATCATCGTCGTAAGAAAGGAAGCTGGCAGATGTTGTCAGGCGAGTCGGGTCCTCCTGATGGGCCAGGTCGTTCAATTCCTCGATAGACTCGGTCGGATTGTCTCCGATGGTCTTCAACTCATTGAACAACCCCCAGAAACAGATCGACGGATGATTATAATGCTGGCGAATCAATTCTTTCAACTGCTCTTTCCCGTTCTCCCGGAAAGAAGGTTGGTTGATGTAGCCCTGGTCCTGGTATCCACCCGGCCCGATCTGCGGAATTTCAGCCCAGGTGACAATTCCGTATTTATCCATCAGGTCATAAAAGTAAGTCGCTTGCGGATAATGAGCCAGACGAACGGCATTAGCCCCCATCTCGACCATAATGGCCGCATCTTCATCGTGATGCATTTTATAAAGCGCATTTCCCCTTTCCGCCCGATCCTGGTGGCGGCATACTCCTTTCAGTTTCAGATGTTCCCCATTCAGAAAGAAACCTTTCTCGGCATCTACATGGTAATAGCGCAAACCTAACGGCTGTACGATCCTATCGATTATCTGGCCTTCGGAGAGAAGGGATATTTCGGCCTTATACATGAACGGATCTTTGCGGCCATTCCACAGATGGGGGTTTCGGATAGTCAGATCCATTCCGGTCGTAGCCCAGTCGTTGGCATCCACCGTGACTTTTATATCCTGCTGTTGGACAAGCTTGTCGTCCTCCCAGATCTTGATGTCCACCTTTACGGGTTGCACCTTCGCGCTTCCGTTAGAGACGAGCACTTTTGCCTTCACATCGGCCTGCTCTTTCGTCACTTTATTCTGAATCAGATAGACACCAGGAGAAGCATAGTCGGTCAATGAGATATTAACCGGGTCCGTTATGATCAGATTCACATCCCGGTAGATTCCTCCATAGAAGTTAAAATCACCGACCAACGGCATAACATCCTGCTGCAAAGCGTTGTTGACCTTCACTAATATCCGATTGTCGGCATCATATTTCACCTTATCTGTAATCTCGAATACAAACGCTCCATATCCGCCACGATGTTCACCAATATGAACATCGTTAATAAAAACATTCGCAATTGTATTGACTCCTTCGAAACGCAGGAAAAGACGTTTGCCTTTCCATTCAGGCTTTACAAACAGCGTTTTAGTATAGTTGCCCATTCCACGATAGTAATCCTGTTTGCCGGAAAGGGCATCGCCACTGTTCCAGGTATGAGGCAAGTTCACCCGTTCTTCACTTTTAAACTGTACCTGATGGGAAAAACGGAACATCCAGTTTTCGTTCAACAGGATTTCCTTACGTGCCGCAAAGATTGAAGTGCTGATAAAAAGGAGTATCAGACTAAAGATTGTGTGTTTCATGTTTACAAAATTCTTTATTTACGGCTCAAAATTAGGTGATTGACGGCAAAGGGACAGGCACAATTTGTCTAATTGGATGGATAGATTTGTCCAAGAGCGCTATTTTAAATAAAAGAGGTCATGTCAACATCACGACACGACCTCTTTGTTACTAATTTCGTAAATATAGGACAACTGCTTACATTCCTTGTTCTCCACCACCTGAATTGCCTTCTCCTCCGCCTTTGGAGTCATCATTGCTGATACCGCGGCGTACTTTCTTGATCTGGCCTTTCATCGTACCGAAACGGTAAGAGACGCTCAGACGGAACTCACGGGCATGGCGCCAAGTAGTAGAACGGTCTACAAATCCTTCACCTGTTTTGGTCGATTCCATCTTCATCGTTTTCCAGAACGGGTTCTGTGCCCCTAAAGAGACAGAGAGTTTCTTTTTCAGGAAATCCTTACTGATATTCAAACCTGCAAAGTAGAAAGGAGATTGTTCACTCTGCAATTGAATCCACGGACTGAAATAACCACCATGCAAATTAATACGAAAATCTTTCGGCAAATTAAACTGTGTTCCTGCAAAGATTCGACCTGCCACACCATCCTTTGTCAAACCTAAAGTTTTCTTGCTGTCAATGTTCGTATAATCCACCCCACCGTTCATATAAATACGGAACAGGGGAACTGGATTCCAACTTCCATACAAAAACAATCCGACTTGTTGACGCTTTCCCATATTTTTATAAGTGCTATACGAAGCCCCGTTATATTGAGAAAGCGGATCGGATTCCGGGAAATTTGCTATTACCGTATAGTTTTCAATTGCATTATTAACGAACGTATAGCTCAAACTTGCATTTATACTGAACTTCTGTGCAAACTTACTAAAGTTGAAGTTCACATTATTACTCTTTTCCGAATCCAGATTCGGATTACCTTGCGAGATACGCTGCGGGTCGATGTTATTCAAATACGGATTCAGATACCAGATCCCCGGACGCTGGATACGCATATTGTATCCTAAACGTAACTGTGAAGACATGTCTAACTGGTAAGTCAATGTCGCATTCGGGACAACGTCAAAGTAATTTGTTTTGAAGTTTTCTTCCGGCGCCTTGGCAAACTCCGCATTCAAGCTGGTTCCTTCCGCACGGACACCAGCTTTAGCCCCGAATTTATTGAACTTGACCATATATCCCAAATAAGCGGAATAAATATGCTGAGTATGACGGAAGTCACTATTACGCTGCGAAATATCCTGCCAGGCATTTAAAGAATCCTTCACCTGTTCCAATGTGTTACTCTTGCTCTGGCGATTTATGTATTTCACACCGGCTTCCAATGTCTGATCTTTAAACAAAGGAGTCGTATAATCGACCTGTGCCGTGTGTTCCGTCGTTGAAGCATCATTAATATTCCAGTTAGGATAGCGGTAAGCCTGGCTATAAACCCCTTCCAGATCTTCAAGCCGGGAATGCCCTTCATTGTCATTGGGGGATTGGCTGAAGCGGTAGGACAAAGTCAGCAATTCATCCTTCTTACTGGTTGAATGCTGGAAATCGACATTGACGTCTGTAGAGCCGAATGTTCCTTTTGAATCCGAATAACGTTTATAAGAATACATCGTTGTCGGTTCCCCATTTGTCAGATCGGTCCGATTGACCTTATCCGCAATCAATTCGGAGAGATTAGTTGATTTTCCCCGGAACAAATTGACACCTACACTTAATAAGTTCAACGTATCGATCTCATAGCTACCTTCCAAATAACCGTATTGGAACGGCCCTTTGTTTTTGCTGCGTCCATGTTCATTCAACAAAGAAGACGGACGGGTAAAAGTCTCGTCACCCTGCTGATATTTCGCTTCTTCCTCATCTCGCATCGAATAGGTATCATTCCAGGGGGAATTACGGTAGTTATAGCCATAATTAGCAGTAATACCGAACTTTCCTGCCTTCATCGAAACATAACCACCGCCACCAAAGCTCCCCAGCGTACTGGCGTTGGCACGAATCGTTCCCGTATATCCTTGCAATGCGTTCTTGGTCGTAATGATATTGATAATACCTCCAACCCCTTCTGCATCATACTTGGAGCCAGGATCGGTAATGACCTCGATGTTCTTGATCGAGCTGGCCGGCATACTTTTCAATACATCGGATGCGTTGTCGCCACTCAATAAATTGGAGGGTTTGCCATTCATATAGATTTTATAATTGGAAGATCCTTTCAGCTGGATTTTATCCTCGCCATCCACCGTGACCATCGGAACCTTACGGAACATTTCCAACGCATTGCTGGTTTTAGCTTCCGGGTCGTCTTCCAGGCTATAAGTCAATTTATCGACTTCCACCTTCACCAACGGCTTTTGGGCTGTTACGGTAACCTCTTTTAACTGCTGCGTATCGTCATGCATAAACAGCTTACCGAAATTCACGACTTTCTTGCTCTCCGACAATGTAAATGTTTTCTTGGCAGGCACTTTCCCTAAAGATTCCATTGTCATCACATACTTACCCGGCTTGTTCATCGTTGCCGTGAACTTGCCATCATCATCACAAGCCAACAATTTCACAGGATTCTGCGGTGCGGAAGCCAAAGCTATCCTCAACGTGGCATAAGGTACGGACTCATTGGATAGAGAGTCGACTACTTGGCCCTTAATTGTAAAGGCGGCTGATCCACCTCCGGTTTGCGCAAACACTGACGCAGACACAAATAGTATCAGCATTAAGTAGAGTAGTTTTTCTTTCATTAAATTTGAGAATTTAGATATTATCGATTATACATTCACATAAAAACAGTTGCAAATGTAACTTTATCTACGAGCCATTCGTAATTTTACAGTTTAAAGAATTGTAAAAGTTGTATTTTGGTGTTCGATTTCTGCATATTTCACCTATTTTTGTTGAAACCAATCATAAAAAGGATAAGTTTATGAGAAAATTATCATTCATTTTTGCATCATTATTACTCGTCGTCACCATGTATGCACAAGATCTGAAAGCAATCAAATTAAGCTCTCCGGACAAAAACAGAGGCAGTTCCATTATGAAAGCGTTATCCGACCGTCACTCCGACCGGGAATATGCAGCTAAGGAACTCAGTTTACAGGATCTATCGGATTTGTTATGGGCAGCAAACGGGATTAACCGCCCGGACGGAAAACGAACGGCTCCCTCAGCGTTGAACAAACAGGATATCGACATTTATGTCATTATGAAAGAGGGCGCTTACCTGTACGATGCCAAGGCAAACAGCCTGCAACCTATTGCTAAAGGAGATCACCGGGCCGCTGTTGCCGGCAGTCAGGATTTTGTCAAATCAGCCCCAGTCAGCTTGGTACTCGTTTCCGATCTTTCACGCTTCGGAAACATTGCCGACCACACCAAACTGATGGCCGCTGTCGATGCCGGCATCGTTTGCCAAAACATCAATATTTTCTGCGCAGCCACCGGTCTGGCAACCGTTCCCCGTGCCACGATGGACCAGGCTGCTTTAAAACGGATCTTGAAACTAACGGACAGCCAATTGCCGATCATGAACAATCCGGTGGGATATCCACGTGAATAAAAAGCGTTTGTTATTTTCTTTATCATAAGCCTTCATTGATTATCAAACGATTATGGTGAAAGATGAAAGATAAAAAAGCCTTTTGGCAAAACTTTTAGAGCCTGTTTAAATTTTGCATTTGTTGGTTGTGAGAGTTGTATTGAGGATGT
>ERZ827516.544-NODE-544-length-40882-cov-3.760551_pt1 | contig 40882 bp, 30 predicted proteins | sample MGYA00519703_ERZ827516 | MGnify/ENA primary metagenome ERZ827516 (study PRJEB31778, sample SAMEA3449337) | human gut metagenome | biome: human gut; feature: human-associated habitat; material: faeces | place: United Kingdom | collected 2010/2012 ...
AGGCGATCAACATGGAGCCGGTTTTTATTCTAGGGCACTGGCGTAGTGGTACCACCTTTGTTCACAATGTATTGGCTCATGATAAACATTTCGGTTATACGACGACCTATCAAACTGTTTTTCCCCATATGATGATGTGGGGACAGCCGATGTTTAAGAAAACGATGGCTTGGTTAATGCCGGACAAACGCCCTACCGATAACATGGAGCTCAACGTCGACTTGCCTCAGGAGGAAGAGTTTGCCTTATCCAATATGATGCCTTGCTCCTATTATGATTTCTGGTTTTTGCCTCAGAATATGCTGGAATATTGCGATCGGTTTCTGACCATGAAAACAGCTACTCCCGAAGAACACCGGATGTTCAGGGAGACATTTTTGAAACTGATCAAAATCTCTCTCTGGAATACCCAGGGTAGCCAATTTCTCAGTAAAAATCCCCCGCATACCGGCAAGGTGAAAGAAATCCTGGAAATGTTCCCCAATGCCAAATTTATCTATTTGATGCGGAATCCTTATACGGTATTCGAATCTACCCGGAGTTTTTTCACGAATACCATTATCCCTTTGCAATTGCAGAAAATTTCTCCGGAGGAGCTGGAAAAAAACATCCTCGAAGTATATACCCGTTTGTATCGGAAATATGAAGAAGATAAAAAGCTGATCCCGGCAGGTAATCTGATCGAAATAAAATTCGAAGATTTCGAGGCGGATGCCCTGGCGATGACCGAAAAGATTTACCGGACACTTGCCATTCCGGGTTTTGAAGCCGCCAAAGCAGACATTGCGGCTTATTTAGACAAGAAAAAAGGCTACAAGAAAAACGCTTATAAATACGAAACCCGAACCGTCGAATTAGTCGAAAAACATTGGGATTATGCCTTGAAACAATGGGACTATAAACTGGAATAAAAAGAAAGGTTGTCCATTAAAGTACTTGACTTTATGGACAACCATTTATTTACCAGTTAAAAGATAACCCGACTTTAATACCGAGATCCTGAAGCGTGGGTAAGCCACTGGCTTTTACACTGTAGCGGTATTGTGCCCCCACATTCAATCCGACCGATTCGGAGAAAGGTACCACTACTCCGACTTCAGGGGCAAAAGCGAACTGCCAGCCTTTTTCTTTAGCCAGCAGGTCTCCCACTTCCAGCCGCATTTCAGCCCAGTTGGTTCCGATGCCGATGCCGGCATATGGTAACAGGACAGCATCTCCATCCGTAAAAAAATAACGGACACTGGCCATCAGGGGCACAACGTTCAGGTATCTGAACTGGTCCCCGGAGATGGTCACTTTTTCCCCGTTCATGGTAAAATGACCGGTTGCATAATCCAGATGCTTATACAAAGTATTCCATCCCAGGCTGGCACCGACCGCCAGACGCTCGCTCAGGAAATAGTGATAATCCATGGAAAACCCACGAAAACTCATTTTAGAGATAAAGTCATGCTGATCGCCCAAAGGTAAGGACATCTGATAATTTAGATTCAGCATCTGAGCCTGTGCCCGGCTTCCAACACCCAGGCCGAACACAACCAATAGTATCATTATAATCTTTTTCATCGCTTTCTTTATTTAGTCGTTTTCAGATAAGGGGATTGAATAAAACACTGGTTGATATTTTTCTCCAGGCGTTCGGCAAGATAGTTCTGATTTCCGGCCAGGATACCATCGACCATCCCTGTCCACAATACCGGTACCCGTTTGGTTTCTTTATCGGCCTTTTTCGCATCCAGCATATCGATAACCACCGTACCTTTGTCATAAGCATAATAATATCCTCCGCTATACCAGGGATACCAAGGATACCAACCACCCCAGACTCCTCCCCAGCCGAACCAATCCCAACCGGGATACCAGCCCCAATAGTTTCCCCAGGAATTGTAGCTGAAAGTCGGAGTTGCAAAAGCAGTTACCGTTACGACAAAATCAGGCGTCTGAGCTTCAGCTTCCTCGTCTGTCAGCAGCTGGTAATTATACGCTTCGAAATTTTGCTTTACCAGAGAAAGTATCTCCTCCTTCAATTCGTTAGCCAATCCCGTCGCATTAGAATCTCCCTGTACATACACGACAGAATCCGGAATAACGAATGTTTTTAAAGTAGAAAAATCCGCTTCTTCATCATAATGAGTCAAAGCAATGTCCTTTTCATGGACATAATCCGGTCCTTCCGGATAACAAGAGGCCATGCACAGCACCACGAGGACGCATACCCCGAAAATAAATAATCTTTTCATACTTAAATTGTTTTTAATGGAACACTAATTTTTATTTTCCCGTAAAAAAATTATCAACTTTTATGCCATGTTTTTTTAATGGATGTAAAAAGAAATCATATTGTGCAAATCACTCCTCAGACAATCATATTCGTCACCCGGTTGACCGTTACCAGTGTTCCGTATTCGTCCCGTATTTCGACCTGAACGACGTGGGTACGTTTCCCCTGATGGATAAAAGTACCCTTAGCGACGACATATCCTCCTTGTGCCTGTTTCATATGGTTTCCATTCACCTCGATACCGAATACGTGGAAACGGTTTTCGGGCGGAACCGACATAGAACTCAAAGCTCCTCCGACCGTCTCGGCCAAAGCCATATTAGCACCACCGTGTAAAGCTCCGTCCGGACGACAGGTACGCCGGTCGATAGGCATCCTGGCTTCCAGCCATCCTTCCCCGGCCGCAGTAAATACCATACCCAAATTGTCAACCAGCGTATCCCGGCACAGCTCATTCAATTGTTTTAAAACCTCTTCCATAAAAACACCGAATTATTTTTTTCATGATTCATATTCCTTTTTCCGTTTCGGATTCATCGGAAACCATCCCTTCTTTACCCTTCCTTTTTGTTCGAAGATCTCCAGGATCGTCCAAAAAGAAGAAAAGGCGAAAACCCCCAATAAAGACGACCACAAGACTTGCCGGACATACAAAGCAGCAATGATACCTAAAATACCGAAAATCAAGAACATCCACCAACAACGCGTTCCGAAATAATATTCACATTTGATCACTACCGGATGAAACAAGCCTATGATTAAAAAAGTACTGATTCCGATCACAAGTCCGGTTAAATTATAAGAATCGATAAACTCCATCATGACAGATTAAATAAGTTTTAAAATGGTTTTTCATTCATCTTCCAAAGATAAAGCTTTCTCATCAAAAACAGTTCTTCTTCGGACATAGAAACCTTCTTTTTCTTCTTTTTCCGGGTCCATATTATTTTTCGTATTGTACTGGCTTGCAATTTATTTCAGTAGCCGTAACATTTGTTCTATTTCTATGGCTAAAACAGAATCACATTATTGAATAAAAAATATCGGAATTCAGCAAAAAATCGCTACTTTTGTAATATAGCATTAAAATCCCAAGATATCATGACATCGCTAAAAGAAGGAGATAAAGCGCCTTTTTTCAAAGGCATAAACCAGGATGGTAAAGAAATCACCTCAGAAGATTTCAAAGGTAAAAAATTAGTCCTTTATTTTTATCCGAAGGATAACACTTCCGGATGTACGGCCGAAGCTTGCAGCCTGAACGACAATTATGACACGCTGACTGCACAAGGATATGAAGTGGTCGGGATTAGCCCGGACTCCGCCGGTTCACACCAAAAGTTCATCGCCAAATACAATTTAGCTTTCAATCTGATAGCCGATACGGATAAAAAAATCTTAGAAGACTATGGAGTATGGGCTGAAAAATCCATGTACGGACGAAAATATATGGGCGTCCTTCGGACCACTTTTATCATCGATGAGCAAGGAATCATCGAAAGAGTCATCACTAAGGTAAATACCAAAAATGCAGCAGAACAGATATTAAAGAAATGAATCAAAATTCAACTCAGAAACTTAGAAACTCAGAAACTTAGAAACTCAGAAACTCAGTAACTAAACAAATATTATGGCATTAAAAGAAACGAATCTTGAAAAACTGAAAGCGCTCCAACTGACTCTCGACAAGATTGAAAAAAACTTCGGAAAAGGAAGTATCATGAAGCTTGGCGACAATCAGGTAGAGAACATTCCGGTAATTCCTTCGGGTTCCATTGCACTCGATAAAGCATTAGGTGTTGGTGGATATCCCAAAGGCCGGGTCATCGAAATTTACGGACCGGAATCTTCCGGTAAAACGACATTAGCTATTCATGCTATTGCCGAAGCCCAAAAACAGGGAGGTATAGCGGCAATCATCGATGCCGAACATGCTTTCGACCGTTCTTATGCGGAGAAATTAGGTGTAGACGTCGAAAATTTGTTTATTTCACAGCCGGATAACGGTGAACAAGCCCTGGAAATTGCAGATCAGCTGATCCGCTCGGCAGCCATAGATATCATCGTGATCGACTCTGTCGCTGCTCTGACCCCTAAAGCCGAGATAGAAGGTAACATGGGAGACAGTGTCATGGGCTTACAGGCCCGCCTGATGTCACAGGCATTACGTAAACTGACCAGCACGATCAGTAAAACCAATACTTGTTGTATTTTTATCAACCAGTTGCGGGATAAGATCGGAGTGATGTTCGGAAATCCCGAAACCACGACCGGTGGAAATGCCCTGAAATTCTATTCTTCCGTACGTTTGGATATTCGTAAAATCGGCCCGATCAAAGACGGCGAAGAAATTCTGGGCAACCATACCCGGGTGAAAGTCGTGAAAAACAAAGTTGCGCCTCCATTCCGGAAAGCAGAATTCGACATCATGTACGGTGAAGGCATCTCTCTCTCCGGAGAAATTGTCGATCTGGGGGTAGAGTGTAACGTAATCAAAAAAAGCGGTAGCTGGTTCTCGTATGGTGAAAACAAACTGGGCCAAGGACGGGAAACGGTGAAACAATTGATCATGGACAATCCGGAACTGGCTGAAGAGCTGAAACAAAAAATTGTCGCCACCTTCAATGGCAAAACAGATGAACCGGAATTAGCGGAATCTGCAAATGAAGAGACAGACAATTAAGCGTGTGTGCCGGTCGGATTACTAAAGTTATAGAAGTTACAAGGGTTACAGAGGTTACAAGAGTTATGAAAACGAATGACCGCTGTAGCCCTGAAAAAAGGGCGCGTAGGGTGTGCAATGACTTTATAAACAAAATCAAGATCGGTCCTTGTATATTTCATTATTTATAACTATGAAAAAATCGATCATTCCATCACTTATTTTATTGTCTTGTATGGCTTGTCATGTACCAAACGACAATTCTCAAAATCAAAAAGGGTATACTCCCCCCGCAATAAAACTTTCCTCCGACGTCATGACTCCTGAAGTACTTTGGTCTTTCGGAAGAATCGGAAACGTTAGCGTATCGCCGGACGGTAGTAAAGCCGTATACGATATTACTTATTTCAATAAAGAAGAAGACCGGGGGTATAGCGATTTATACCTGATGAATCTGCCGGAGGGCCAAACCACCCGTCTCACCGATACCGACTACAACGAATCGGACGCGGGATGGACACCGGATGGTAAATTCATTACTTACCTGGCCAAAGGGCAGCTTTGGGAAATGAATCCCGACGGCAGTAATCCCCGCCAGGTAACCGATATACCGGACGGAATCAACGGATACGTCTATGCACCCGATATGTCTAAGATCGTTTATCTGAAAGATGTACAGCTCGAACCCACGGTACAGGACCTGTATCCTGACCTTCCCAAAGCGAAAGCCCGCATCGTCGACGATCAATTTTACCGCCATTGGAACGATTGGGTAGATGCTTACACCCATCTTTTTATAGCCGATTACGTGCCGGCACAACCGATTACTACCGGAAAAGACATCATGGAAGGTGAACGTTGGGAATCTCCGGTACGTACCTGGGGAGGTGTAGAACAATTGGCCTGGACGAAAGACGGGAAAAAACTAATTTATACCTGTCGCAAAAAGATCGGTATCGACTATGCCGAATCTACGAATACCGATCTGTATGCCTATAATACGGAGAACGGGGAAACTGTCAACCTGACCGAAGGCATGATGGGATATGACAAGAATCCGGTCATCTCTCCCAATGGCCGGTACATGGCTTGGGAAAGTATGGAACGGGAAGGCTATGAAGCGGATAAAATCCGTCTCTATGTCATGGATCTGATCACCGGAGAAAAAAATGATTTCAGCGAAGGTTTCGACCAGAACGCAGAAGGCCTGAAATGGGGAGACGATAATACCATCTGGTTTATCTCCGACTGGCATGCTACCGATGAAATTTACTCTCTGGATATTCCGACCGGAAGAATCACCAAACATACCGATGGAGTTCACAATTATACTTCCGTGATTCCGACCGGAAAAATGTTACTTGCCACCAAAGTGTCTATGAGTAAACCGGCCGAAATCTACAAAGTGGATCCGGCTACAGGCAAAGACGAGGAATTATCATTTGTCAATAAACCTATTCTGGACCAATTGACTATGGGAAAAGTAGAAAAACGGTGGATCAAAACAACGGATAATAAAGACATGTTGGTATGGATGATATATCCTCCGCATTTCGATCCTAATCGGAAATATCCGGCCATCCTGTATTGTGAAGGCGGTCCTCAGAGTACAGTCAGTCAATTCTGGAGTTATCGCTGGAACTTCCAGCAGATGGCTGCGAACGGTTATATTATTGTAGCTCCCAACCGCCGTGGTCTGCCGGGATTCGGCCAGGAATGGCTGGAACAAATCAGCGGGGATTATTCCGGTCAGAACATCAAGGATTACCTTTCCGCTATCGACGAAGCTAAAAAAGAACCTTATATCGATGAAAACCGGCTCGGATGTGTAGGGGCCTCTTACGGGGGATATTCGGTATATTATTTAGCCGGCCATCACGATAAACGTTTCAAAGCATTTATTGCACACTGTGGGATTTTCGACTTAAAAATGCAATACAATACGACCGAGGAAATGTGGTTCGCCAACTGGGATATGGGTGGTGCTCCCTGGGAAAAGGATAACAAAATAGCTCAGCGTACCTTCGCCAATTCGCCGGATTTGTTCGTCGGTAATTGGGATACTCCTATTTTAGTCATCCATGGTCAGAAAGATTTCCGGATCGACGTATCTCAAGGAATGGCGGCTTTCAATGCTGCACGCATGCGCGGAGTTCCGGCTCAATTCCTCTATTTCCCCAACGAATGTCACTGGGTAACCGGCTGTCAGGACGGCATTCTCTGGCAGCGGACCTTTAAAGCATGGCTGGATAAATGGCTGAAGTAAAAATAATCAATTTGAAGAGGCTATCAACCGGAAGATTTTCGGCCAAGTAGCCTCTTCGGCTAACAACCGAACCGATGAAAACAGAACAAGGCTATCCAGTCACCCGCACCGACCTGAATCAGCCAATAGATTCCGTTGCTCTCACGCTTTCCGAGCTCGGGAAAAACCTGAGATTGGCAACGCTTGAAACCATCGATTCCAGTTTGTTCGGTTCTGCCCTATATGTAGTCGGTAGCCGCGATATATCATCGTTGCTTCCGAAGGGATTCTCTTATTCGATAAAGCTCTATTGATCGGAGAATTGAACAGAAATATAATAAACCATTAAATATAGAGAAAATATGAGAAGAATAACTTTCTTATTAGCTACCCTCCTCCTTCTAGGAGCCTGCAAAGAAGCTAAAAAAGCTTCCGATCGGACCACCTCCCCCTATCAGGAATTAGCAGATCAATATGCTGAATTTCCCCTGACTACCGATTTGAGTAAACTAACGGAAAAAGAAAAGCAAATGCTCCCTCTGCTTATCGAAGCTGCCGATCAGATGGAAGCGATCTACTGGCAGACAGCCTACGGAGATAAAGAACAACTTTTCGAGGGTATTACAGACCCTGCCCTGCTCAAATACCTTTCCATCAACTACGGTCCCTGGGATAGGCTCGACGCCAACCGGCCCTTTCTCGAAACTGCCGGTCCTAAACCTCTCGGTGCCAATTTCTACCCTCAGGATATGACCAAATCAGAATTCGAAGCTCTTCAGGATCCGCGTAAAACCGACTGGTACAGCATCGTTCGCAGGGATGAAAAAGGGGCATTGAAAGTAATCCCTTACCACGAAGCTTATCCCGAACAAATCAGAAAAGCCGCTTCTCTTTTAAAACAGGCAGCGCAGCTAGCTGAGGACGAAGGTCTGCGCAATTATCTGACTCTCCGTTCCGAAGCCTTGCTGACCGATGATTATCTGAAAAGTGACCTGGCGTGGATGGATATGAAAGACAATACGTTAGACATTGTTATCGGTCCTATCGAAACCTATGAAGACGCTCTGTTCGGATACAAAGCCTCTCACTCGGGACAGATCCTGGTAAAAGATAAAGATTGGAGTAAAAAACTCTCTTTATATGCCCAATATCTTCCTAAACTACAGGAGAATCTCCCTGTACCCGCAGCTTACAAAAAAGAGAAAGCCAACGCAAATCCGGATATGAACGCTTACGACGTCATTTATTATGCCGGTGATTGCAATGCCGGTAGTAAAAATATCGCCATAAACCTACCTAACGATCCCCGTGTACATGCAGCCAAAGGAAGCCGGAAACTGCAACTAAAAAATTCCATGCAAGCCAAATTCGACAAAATGGTAGTGCCTATCGCCCGACTCGTCATCGACCCGGAACAACAAAAACACATTCGTTTCGACGCTTTTTTTGAAAATACGATGTTTCATGAAGTAGCCCATGGCCTCGGCGTAAAGTATACCTTGCAAGGCAACCAGGATGTCCGGGGTGCTCTAAAGGATAATTATACTTCTATCGAAGAAGGAAAGGCAGATATCCTGGGGTTATTCTGCATCACCAAACTCGCGGAGTGGGGAGTGATACAGAATAAAGACCTGATGGATAACTATGTAACCTTTATCGCCGGTATTTTCCGTTCCTGCCGTTTCGGCGCTGCCAGTGCCCATGGAAAAGCCAATATGATGCAATTTGCCCATTTTATTGAAAGCGGGGCTATTACCCGGGATGCAGACAAGGGATACTATACGATAGATTTTGAAAAAATGAAAAAAGACATCGAAATCATCGCCGATGAATACATCACCCTCGAAGGAGACGGCGACTACGACAAAGCCAGCCAGCTAATTGCAGCCAAAGGAATAGTTTCCCCTATCCTTCAAAAAGATCTGGATCGTATTGCCCAGGCAGGCATACCCAAAGATATTTATTTCCAGCAAGGGCTTCAGACACTCGGCCTGTAAGGCAGTTTGTAAAGTCACTCCCTTTGTCGCTGAAAATTTATTAAGTTTATAGTTCCCTGCAAGATTCCCCTTTCGTGGAACTTCCGACCGGTCGCCCCTGCAACTGTAAAAAGTGTTGCAGGGGCGATTTTATAAGCGAAATAGCGATCAGAAAGAACACAAACCTTTCCTTTCCGAACGATTTCCCTGGTATAAAAAAAACTTCCAGTGTATTTATTTGTTACATTCTTAACAAATAAACTAGATATTTTTAGGAAAATTATGACTTTCTTGGCAAATTTTATTATTTTTGAAAGCGTGAATGAACAATAACCACTACTAACTAAATTTGCATTTGTATATGAAGAAATTCAATCTCTTCCTTATCTTTTTTATGACCACAAGTAGGCTGGTACTTGGACAAATGGATATTAATGCGGTAAACAAACCCGTCGAACTCTTAAATTCAGCCAATGAAGACATTGAAAACGGTAATTATACCGATGCTGTACAGAAACTTTTGGCAGCCATTCGTTTAGAGCCCAAAATCCGGGAAATGTATTTGTCCCTGAACACAGCCTGTTCCCATACCAATCAAATCTCCATCTTAAAACAGTATTTAATTAAAGCTAAAGCTATATTCGAAGAAGACGATGAAATCTGTTATTATCTAGGTAACATTTATCAAAACGAAAACAATTTTCAAAAAGCGATCGCTGAATATAGCCTGGCTATCAAATATGCTCAGAAAAACGGAGAAGATTTCGAATTGGTCTATGCTTACTACCAAAACAGAGCCAGTTGTTATCTGAAGATCAACGAATGTAGTAAATCTATCCCGGATTTCACTTATGCCTTAAAATTGAATCCTGATAACGGGGCTATTTATGCAAACCGGGGCATAGCTTATTATAAAACAGGAAAGAAAACAGAAGCCTGTAAAGACTGGCGAAAGGCCCAAAGCTTAGGGATTCAGAGTGCCGGAACTTACGTACGCCGGTATTGCAGATAAGCAACATCCCCCCGACGGTAAAACAAAACCCTCTCATCGGTAAACTTTCGATTTTATACAGACCGATCAGAGGGTTTCTTTTTCATTTATCGTCTTACCGTTGTTTCAATGAAGCAGCACCCGAAACGTGAGAGGTCACCTTGGGATTGCCCGAATAACTGACATGAGCAGCTCCCGAAGCTTCTACTCCGAGCGTTTCGGTTACATTTACCGACGCATTTGAAGCCCCTGAAGTAGCCAAAGCCAGATTTTTCAAAACGAAATTTTCCAGATTCGCTTTCGACGCCCCTGATAATTCGATCTCCCCGCTGTCTGCCTCTCCTGTCAAGGCCAGCTTTGCAGCCCCGCTAATTTCTACCTCAACCTCAGGAACCTCAACATTCAACTGTAGTTGTGAAGCCCCTGACAAATCGATCTTTCCGATCTTTACCACCTTGAAATTACCATCCCAAACAGCCGTAGCTGCTCCGCTCAAGTCAAATTTTACCGTTTGAGCCGTAAAATCACCCGTTCCTTTCAATTTACATGCCCCACTAAGCAGAACTTCTTCCAGGGAGGAACAGACGATTTCAGCTGTAAATTTTTCATTTTTAGCATGTTTCTTAATCCGGCCTTTAAAGCCAACCTTTACCGTTCCTCCCCAATTTTCAAACACCAGATTATCTTCATAATGAGACGGAATACTCAATGTTACACCTGTATCCTCTCCTTGCCGGATTGTAATATCGAATGCCCCGGAAATATCCAATCCCGTAACCCGCTCTCCCTGGAAACGGGAAATTTTCACTTGTTCCTGGGCTACGCCCATACCGATCGTCCCCCAGCATACGAATAAAAAGAATAAAATTTTACGCATAGTTTTCTATTTAAATGGTTAGTCCAAAACTTCGCATCAAAGGCATCCCAAAAGTCTGTTCAATTTCCCGCCTCTAATCTCTAAGACGATTGAAAACTTATAATATTACAACTCAATCCATTTTTATAATTTTTGCGGGATTTACCCGGGCCGCTTTCCAGGATTGCCAGATTACCGTAAGTATCCCCACGGCCAGCACGATAAAAGCTGCTGCGATAAATATCCAGACAGTCAGTTGTGGCCGGAATGCATACTGCATTCTCCATTGTTCGATCAGGTATAACGCCATCGGTAATCCGATCGCCAACGCGATAGCGATCCACTTGATAAAGCGGATACACAACAATCCGACAACTTGTCTTTGTGTAGCCCCATTGATCTTACGCAAACCGATTTCCTTCATCCGGCTTTCCACCGAATACCAGGCTAAACCGAATAATCCCAAAGCAGTCAGGAACAAACTGATCCATGAAAAAAGTACGACCATTTGCAATACCCTCTGCTCCTCTTGGTGCAGATCCTCATACATTCCGGCCATAGTCCGAAATTTTAATCCTTCCTCATCTCCCGAAATTTTTTTCCATAACTCCTTTATTTTTTGAATAGCCACCGACATACTTCCTTCCTTTATCTTTACCAAAGTGTTGTATGAAGTGGAATTATATTCGATTAAAAGGGGTTGAATCTGTCGACTCAGGTTATCGATAACAAAATCCTCGACAACCCCGACAATTAAATGCTCACCATTACATACCAACCGATAATTCACCGGTTCCTGAATCGCCATTTTTTTTACAAATGCTTCGTTCACCAATACAGCATCGTTAGGCGCCGAGGGAGAGAATCCTTTTCCCTTCACTAATTTCAGTCCGAAAAACGGTAGAAAACGCTCATCTCCCCCCATAATCATCGCACTTATTCCTCTGGCAGAGAAAGCCCCGCAACTCAATATATCGCTGGAAGTATAATCTTCAACTTCAGGAATCACCTGCAACTGTCCGGTAAATTGTTTCCATTGTCCGCCCTCCGGATGGTTTGCATATAAACTCAGGATCCGGTCACTATCCGGACGGACATGTCCCACGTAATCCATTTGTTGTGCGATTCCCAACACCATAACGACCAATACGACCGAAATAACGAATTGTGCCACCACCATTCCCGTAACCAATTTAGGACGTTGCACCAATCCGGTTTTCATCATATCGTTCAGTGAATTTTTGCCGATCCTTGAAAAAATATACAAAGAAGGTCCCAAAATAACTATAACCAGTAAAATCAACATCAATCCTCCCGAAATCCCTTCTACCAAATCGCTCAAAACCAGGTCTGCTTTCATAAATCGATTGAAAGCGGGCAAGCACCCCTTGATCAGTAAAACAGCGATAACCAAAGCAATAGCGGCCTGTATCGAAGTTTCTGCTATCAATTGGCCACGTATTTCCTGTCCGGTCGCTCCGAAAATCATTTGCTGGTTGGTATTTTTAAGGCGTTGCAATGATTTCGTCATACTGATGTTGATATAGTTAAAGCAAGCAATCACCAGAATAGCGATAGCGATACTTCCGGCTAAATACAGGGCAACCCGATCGCGCGATTTAATAAAACCGATTTGCTGATCACCCGAAAAATACACCTGACTCAACGGTCTTAACTGTTGTTTTCCCTGAATATCGTATTGTTTCCGATAGGTCTCGTCCTGATTCAGTTTTTTTTCCAGTTTATCTTTCCGGCCCTCTTTCCCCAGTTTCAGGAAGCTATAATAGCTATTCATCCAGGATACACGGGTAAGTGCATAATCGGATTCCGGTAAATGGATCAATAAATCATATTGCAGATAACTTTTGCTTTTGTCGTCCACAATTGCTTTTACCATATAGACCTTTTCTTCCTCCACATTTTGTAATCGTCCATCTTTGAGGTATTGGCTATAGCCCACTAACAACAATGTCTCTCCTAAAATATTTTCGCGTCCGAAATTTTTCCGGGCAAAAGAGCGGGTAACAGCTACACCCGAAGGATCCCGTAAAGTCTCTTTCAGATCTCCAGCCAAAAGTTCAGGCTGAAACAAATCGGCGAAATTAGGGGTAACTGCATAAATAGCAGCATAAGGTATTGTTTCACCACTATTCTTTTTAATCTGTTTGTGATCGTCATGGCACACACAGATATCTTCGACTTCAGGGAAAGAACGCTGAATAGCGACGGCACGCCCTCCATTAAGGGTATGGTTGGCCATAACCTCTTCATTACTATAATATACGTTCTGCTCTTGTAATAAATACCATTGCCCTCCTCCTTTCACCACATGAGCTATATTATACTCGTTAGCTACAAAACCAATCAATAAAACACTACATGTCAAGCCAATAATCAAGCTCAACATCGAAATTACAAAATAAATTTTATTTCTCGCCCAGGAACGAAAAATCATTTTTAATGAAATAGAAAACATAAAAAATTCATATCTTTTTAACCGGATAATAACCAATTATATGCCAATTTATTAATCATCTGTTAATCAAATAGATAATCCCGGTTTCTATTTTGAATATGTAAAAAAACGAGACAACAATGTAAAAAAAATAGACAATCCGATTCAAGAGTAAAATAATTAATACATTGAATATAAACGACTTAATTATTTGGCACAATAATAGTATAGAGAAATACAAAATTCAATCTTCAATCTTATGATAAAAATAGAAAATTTAAGTAAAGTGTTCCGCACGGAAGAAGTGGAGACTACTGCATTAAATAACGTCTCGCTGGAAGTAAAAAAAGGAGAATTCGTAGCGATCATGGGTCCTTCCGGTTGTGGTAAATCTACCTTACTGAATATCATCGGCCTGCTGGATAATCCGACAGACGGGAAGTATTATTTCGACGGCGAAGAGGTAGGACACCTAAAAGAGAAACAGCGTACTCAGGTACGTAAAGGAAATATCGGTTTCGTATTCCAGAGTTTCAATCTGATCGACGAACTGAATGTATATGAAAACGTCGAATTGCCTTTGATCTATCTGAAGAAGAAAGCCAGTGAAAAGAAAGAAATCGTATCCCATATTCTCGACCGGATGAACATCAGCCACCGGGCCAAGCACTTTCCGCAGCAATTATCCGGCGGACAGCAACAACGTGTAGCCATTGCCCGTGCCGTAGTAGCAAGTCCCAAATTAATCCTGGCCGACGAACCGACGGGTAACCTGGATTCACGTAACGGTACGGAAGTGATGAACCTACTGACCGAATTGAATCAGGAAGGTACGACCATCATAATGGTGACTCACTCCCAGCACGATGCCTCCTATGCTCATCGGGTAATCAATCTTTTCGACGGGCAGATCGTCACCGAAACTTGTGGTGTGAAAGATTAAAGCAACGGACCTTTCTATAAACAACCTCCGGGAGAACAGGAAAAACTTCCGGAGTTCATTATCTTTATTCTTTTAGGGAAGTCAGGCCGGTCGATAATTATTATATTTGCATAGTTATAATTTTCCATATGACAAAACAAGGTACCATCCTCATTGTTGACGACAATAAAGGTGTATTGGCAGCCATCGATATGCTGCTCAGCGGCACTTTTAAAAAAGTGATCACCATCAGTAATCCCAACCGGATTCCTGCTATGCTGGAAACGGAAAATATCGATGTCGTATTGTTGGACATGAATTTTTCCAGTGGTATAAATAATGGAAACGAAGGTATTTTCTGGCTGGGAGAAATACGGAAAATAAGCAACGATCTACCGGTCGTCCTATTTACAGCTTATGCAGACATCGAACTGGCCGTAAAAACAGTGAAAGAAGGGGCTACCGACTTTGTCGTCAAACCCTGGGATAATGCCAAACTGATAGCGACCCTTTTGTCTGCCTACCGCTTACGCCAATCCCAGACAGAAGTAAAACAACTCCGGGAAAAGGAAGTCGAACTAAAAAAACAACTGACTTCGGGCGAAGAGTTGATCTGGGGCGATTCTCCGGTCATGCAACAACTACATCGGCTGATCGAGAAAGTAGCTTCTACGGATGCCAATATTCTGATCACCGGCGAAAACGGTACAGGCAAGGAAATGATTGCCAAGGAACTGCACAGACTTTCCAAACGGAATAAGGAAGTCATGATTGGTGTAGATATGGGTGCGATCACCGAGACTTTGTTCGAGAGCGAATTGTTCGGTCACGTGAAAGGAGCCTTTACAGACGCCAAGGAAGACCGCGCCGGTAAATTCGAAGCAGCGAACAAAGGTACTTTATTCCTGGACGAAATCGGTAATCTGACCTACTCCCTTCAATCCAAACTACTCGCGGCAATCCAAAGCCGGCAAATCACGCGGATCGGTTCCAATAAACCCATCGACATAGATATCCGTCTGATTTGTGCCACCAACAGTAATCTCCAGGAAATGGTTGCCAAGGGTACTTTCCGCGAAGACTTGCTTTATCGGATCAATACCATTCACATTGAGATCCCTCCTTTAAGGGAAAGAGGTAACGATATCCTCCAGTTAGCCGAATCCTTTCTGCGTAAATACGGATCGAAATATAGTAAAGGGCAACTGTACTTCACCAAAGATACTCAAAGTAAATTGCTGGAATACTCCTGGCCGGGTAATGTCCGGGAATTACAACACGCCATTGAGAAAGCAGTGATTATGTGTGATGAAGAGACATTAAAACCTTGTGATTTTTTCTTCAAGCCCAATAACGAAGTGCCGGCCAATAGTTCCAAAACCCTGGAAGAGATGGAAAAAGAGATGATCTGCAAAGCGATCGAGCACCATCATGGTAATATCTCCGCTATTGCCAGTCAGCTGGGTATCACCCGCCAAACCCTTTATAATAAGATGAAAAAATTCGGACTATAAGATTTCATCGTCATTCCATTGAAAACGCGAACCTTTTAATCTGATCTCCCATGTACCGCATTCTCAGTTCCCTCCTGGCTATCGTCATTCTATCTATCGTTTCCTGGCAAGCTTTCCGGGAAGGAAACTATTTAGGAGGAGCCCTGGCTGCTGCGGGAATCATCGGGCTGACCGGGTTGATATTCTATTTTATCAATACGACCAACCGAAAGTTAACCTATTTTTTCAGTGCTTTGGAAAATGACGATTACACCATACGTTTTGTCGAAAACGAAGGTATGCAATCGGAACGTTTGTTAAACCATATCCTGAACCGGATCAAAAGCATCATACAGAATACCCGGATCGAAATACAGCAGAAAGAACGGTATTATGAGTTGATCTTAAACAGTATCAGCTCGGGAGTGATCGCCTTAGACGATAACGGATTCGTACTTCAATTGAACCGATTTGCCCTAAAACTCATCGATCTGGAAGTTTTCACCCATGTCAGCCAGCTTAGAAAAGTTTCTCCTGTTCTGGTCGAAGCATTTAAAGAAATCCGTCCGGGTGAAAACCGGAGAGTGACTTATACCAACGAACGGGGAAGTATCCAACTGCTGATCACTGCCAGTGGTATCACAGTCAACGGAAAACATACCCGGCTTTTAGTGATCAACGATATCGAAAATGAAATGGACGAGAAAGAAATCGACTCGTGGATCCGGCTGATCCGGGTACTAGCCCATGAAATTATGAACTCGATCGCTCCGATCACTTCATTAAGCGACACTTTATTAGAAATACATAAAACGAATCCGGCAGCCCATACGCCCGAAACGATCAGGCAAAATACCATCAACGGCTTGCAGGTGATCAGTGAAACCGGTAAAGGATTGGTTTCCTTTGTAGAATCCTACCGGAAATTTACCCGTATTCCCCAGCCGGAAAAGGAAATCATAGAATTAAACGAATTTATCCAGCGAATGATCATCCTTTGCAGTATGGAACCGAACTTCTCGGCGATCACGATCCAAACCCAATTAACGCCCGAAAACATCCGGGTCTATGCCGACCCCAACCTTTTAGGCCAAGTCATGCTCAATCTGATGAAAAATGCCATACAAGCCTTACAGAACCGGGAAAATCCGATACTGCGGGTTGTTGCGGAACAACTACCAACCGGCAATATCCGGCTTCAAGTCATCGACAATGGCCCGGGAATTCCTTCAGATATGATCAACGAAATCTTTGTTCCCTTCTTCACGACTAAAAATGAAGGTACCGGTATCGGTCTGAGTATTGCCCGTCAAATCATGCGTGCCCACGGAGGCAATCTCAAAGTAAGCTCTATTCCGGATAAAGAAACGGTCTTTACCCTGGTATTATAACTATTCGTTCTTCAAAACGTCGACCGGATTTATTCGTGCTGCCCGGAAAATTTGCCAGGTAACGGTCAGCAAGACAAATACGACACAGATAACGGCCACGCCCAAATACAAGCCGACAGGTAATTCGGTACGATAGGCAAAACCCCTCAACCACAAAGTCATCAGGTGATGTGCTATCGGAAGTCCGATTGCACAGGCCAATAAAATCCGTCCCAGGAACTGCCGGTCGAGCAGCAGAATAATTTGCCCGACACCGGCGCCGTTCACTTTTCGCAAAGCCACTTCTTTACGTCGGCTTTCAGCCATAAACATCGAGAAGGCCAGGATACCCATCCCTCCCACCAAAATAGCGATGGCAGTAAAAATATGGATCATTTTCACCAAAGCCGTATCCCGGTTATAGAGTTGTGAAAATTCATACTCAGTATATCTAAATGCCATCCCGGGAAAGCGTTCCTCATACAATTGCTGCAAATGTCCGATTACTTTTTGCCGACAGCCTTCCCGATAGCGGACCGATATGCTATAACTCAGTAAAGGCAGCTCATACGCGATCACCATCGGCTGTATTTTTTCATACAAAGGTAAAAAATGGAAATCCTTGACTACTCCAACGATACGGAATGTCCGGAATCCATCCCCCAATTTCAGCAAGCTTCCCAAAACCTCTTTTTTCCCTAACCGGCGGGCAAACTCTTCATTCACCAGTATTTCCGGAAAACCTTTCGGCTCAGCCCTCAAAAAATCCTCAGCTATGCGGGGATAACTCTCTGCTTCAATGTTCCTGCCTTCTGCCAGTTCAATGCGATAGGTGGGAAGATAATAGGCATCTCCATGTATGAAATAAGCCTTGATCTTCAGATCAGGTTGATCGTCCGGTGAAAGCTCCTCCGGATCTTCGTGTAACAAAGGCAGGTTATCTCCGTTCGTATAGGTCAGAATATCGGGATCGGCATTCCTGATCTCCTGCCGTACACTTTCCAGGTCGGCAGTATCTCCGAAATCCCATGAAAAATTCACTACTTGCTGATTGTCAAACCCTAAATTCCGTTTTTCAATAAAATTCATTTGCCGGGTCAAGATTACCGAACAAGCCAAAAGAGCAGTAAAGATACACATCTGCAAAACCGAAAGAACGATTTTCATATCCAGACGTCCCGAAAAACGTTGCAAAATCTCCCTGACCGAATGCTGATTGATATGCCGCTTCATCCATCCGGCCAAAATCAGTCCCATTCCCACCATCAATAAGACAACCATTCCCAGAAACAAAGCGATCTCTCCCCAGGTGACCGACAGGTCATACGTTTTCCCGGACGACAAAATAGTAACAAATCCCGGATGTAACAACCACACCAACACCCCCGACACACTTAAAGCGATACAGGCATAAAGCACAATTTCCCAAAATACCCGCCAAAATAAAATCCGATTATCGGCCCCCAAACAACGTTGCATAACAATCCCGATAGCCTGGGTATGCAGCTGAGCCATGGATATCATCAAATAATTCCCGGCAGCCAAAAACAGGATCAATATGGCTACCCCGGCCAGAATTACATTCAACCGCCGGGATCCATGCGGTAAATCCTCAGCGATATGTTCCGATTTCAGGTAAACCTCTTTTAAAGGTTGCAATTTAAACTGTTGTTCACCCACCGCTATATATTCGTAATTACGTTCGATCATCTCCGGTATTCCCTTTTCGATAGAAGCCGGATCGATATCTTTATTCAACTTAAAATAGGTATAAAAACCGTGTCCTCCCCACGCATCCAAATCTTCTTTCGAAGAAAGATCCATCACATAATCCGCCTGTAAAGAAGAGAAAGCCGGAAAATCTTCCATCACCGCCACAATCCGGTATTCATGTCCCGGATCCTTTGTATTCCAACCGGACTTTACCCGAACAACCTGCCCTAAAGGATTTTCATTATCAAAATATCTGAGGGCTTCCTTCCGGGACACCACCATCCAATCTTTTCCCCAGTCCTGTTTCACATCGCCACTGACCAGAGGAAAAGAAAACAGATCGAAAAACTGTTTATCGACTTGCAGACAATTTTTATTTCTAAGGTACTCTTTATCTGTAGCCTTTTTCACATCGAACAGCCAATCAGCCACCCGGACATATTCCTCTATTCCCGGAAATTCTTTTGCGGCATAAGGAGCTGTAGGAGCACTGGTATAGGAAGACCAATTTTGGTCATACTTACTTTTCAAAGTCACCCGATAGATCTGATCTGCATGTCGATGAAAACGGTCTGTTTTCCATTCTTTCACGACATGCATATAAATTAACAAGACCGACGTAAAAGCTATAGTAAACCCCACCACATTAATAATCGCATAAATCTTATGACGTAAAATCCTGCGTCCGATCATTTTCAAATATTCCCGAATCATACTATTTCATTTATATCTGTCCATTATTCATTTTTCAAAGCTTTCACCGGATTGGCCAATGCAGCTTTCCTGCTTTGCCACAAAAGAGTAAAAAATGCCACTCCTCCAGTGATCAGGAAGGCTGCAGCAAATAACCACCACGCTAAAGAAGCACATTCGATAAAGTTCTCTCTATATATTTCAATCACCCACCAGGCAATAGGAACCGCAACAACGAAACTACCCAGGATCAGGACAATAAAACGCCTGAACAATAAAAGTAATATCTCATGGGGTGTCGCTCCATTTACTTTCCGGATCCCAATTTCACGGAAGCGTTGCCGGATATCGAAATAAGCAAAGCCGAATAAACCGATCGAAGAAATAAAAATAGCCAAAAGAGTAAATATAATCGTCACCTCCGCCATTTTTTTATCTTTCGTATACAACGCCCGTACCTCATCCTCAAAAAAATAATATTCGAGTTCTCCCGGTTCTTGTGTCTTCTGATACAGTGTGTTCAACAGGCTGATGACTTCTTTTTCTTTTCCTTTTGTCACCTGCATCTGGTAAGGACAATCCTCCCGGTCATCGAAATAGACCATGATCATCGGAGCTATAGGAACAGCCAAATGATCTACCCGGAAGTCCTCGACCACTCCGATCACTTTCCATCCTTTCCCCCAATACTGGGATTCCAGTTCTGCTTCCTCGAGAGAAGTAAACCCGAACATTTTCAGGGCCGTCTCGTTGAGTACAACCTTTTCCTCCCGGTCTTTATCTTTTTCAAGATCGAAGAAACGGCCTTCTTTCAGTTTTAATCCGTACAAAGTCAGGTATTCGGGAGTCAGGCCCACCAATCGGCAGGAAATATAATCCCCACCCCCTCTGGTATTTTTCCAGGGCATACTGCCACCATCCAATAAGGATTGTCCGGAGCAGGATTGCTGAATATAAGGACACTTCTGAATTTCATCAATCACATAATCTATCCGTTCCCGATGCTGATCCTGACGCGCTTTCTCTTTTTTCCACCTATTCTCACGCTCCGTGGCATCCTCTACCCACAAACTTTCGATAGGAAGACTTTTAAATAGCTTGGCATGCACGATATTCTCCTGATTGATCCCCAAGTCTTTATTCAACATAAAATCCAATTGCCTGATAAAATAAAAAGAAACAATCAGCATGATCAGCGTCATCACATACTGTATCCCTAATAAAAGATGACGGGTAAAATTCTGACTCTTAGACACTCCCGATGTTTTCACCGCCATCGCAGGCTGAAGTTTCCGGTATTTCCACAGGGAATATAAAGAGACGATTCCCGGAACCAGAAGCAAGATCCCAACACACAAAAACGAATCGAACCGAATATCCATACGAACCGGTAACCCCATTTCTTGCTCAATCCATCCTGCCAGGACACCAATAACTACGACAGCCAAAATTACCCCTCCGGTCACCATGATTATATTTTCCAACCAAAAATCCAGCCAAAGATTCGGACTTCCCTCTCCGAGTACTTTCTTCACTCCCAGTTCTCTATTTCTTCTCAACAAAGCAACCTGATAGATATTCATATAATTGACCAGGCTGATCGACAGAATTACCCATCCGGCAATCCATAATATCATCAGTGAGTGTTTGTTGCCATGCCGTAATAAAGTAAAGACATCGGAAACGATCCCGGTATTGAAATACAATCCCTCGAACGGAATGAAATCATAATTGAAATGCTGGGAACCATAAAATTTTTCCGGAAGCAATTTTTCTTTTACCGACTGTATACCGACTTTTTCCTTCAATACGATAAATTCGCTCATCATACGGCTAAACTCGGGGCGGTCCGGAATCAACACATCAAAACGAAAAGAACTGTTGACCGGAATGTCTTTCAAAATTCCGGTTACGGTATAGTCTTTGTTTCTGAATTGGATTTTTTTACCCAACGGATCCTGTTCGCCGAACATCTTCCGGGCAAAAGAACGGGTGAGCAACATATCTGTCGTTTGCTGTAAAGCCGTAGCGGTATCTCCTACGACCAACGGAAAATCGAAAACCTGAAAAAATCCGAAGCCGGTAAATAAAACATCGGCTTTGTAAAGCCGGTTCTCTACCGACAGTTGTTCTCCGTCAAAAGCGCTCACCCGGGTACGGGCCTCCACTTCCGGGTAATCCGCCAACCGGTCACTACAATTAATGATCTCACTCAGGCAGGGAATATCGATCTCAGAAGCCTGAGAAACCGTACAATAAATCCGGTGGTAATTCCGTTGAGCGGTATCGGTCGTATATTCCAGCCAAACATATTTTACAATCACGATAAAACAGGCTAATCCCAATCCCAACCCCAGAATACTGATACAAGAACACAAACGGTTCGACTTCAAGGCCCTGAAAGCAAAAAGGATCCTTTCCGGAATACTGTACATCATTCTCTTATTTTAGATCGTTCACTCATTTCGCAACGTTTTGACCGGATTCAGGGAAGCTGCCCGATAGCTCTGCCCTCCTACCATCAAAATAGCGATCAAACAAGCCGTCACACCTACCCCAAGGTATACCCATACCTGTTGTGAAATATGATAGGGATAGGTAGCCAGCCAACGATTGATCAGATACCAGGTTATCGGAACGGCAATGGCAAAGGCAAGAATAACCCACTTCAAAAATCCCCATATCAACATATTCAACACATCCCTTACTTTGGCACCGTTCACCCGGCGCAACCCGATTTCTTTCAGACGTTGCTGAATAAAATAAGTAGACATCGCCAAAATTCCCATAATGGCCAGCATGCATGCGATCACTGTAAAATAACCGATCATACCGACTGCCCTGTCTTCTGTTTTATACCATTCATCGATCGTCTGGTCCATAAAACCGGAGTCGAAAAGGTCGTTCCCGATAAAACGGATGTAGGTATCCTTTATTTCCTGATAAGTCCGGCCAGGATTTTGCCGGTCTATTTTCACTAAAATCTTCCAGGGATATTCCTCTTTCCCCAAAGGAACCATATAGGCCAAACCCATTTTATGCCGTAAATCCCGGAAATGAAAATCATCGACAATACCTCTAATCCGCCAATTCTTCAACCCCGCGAGATTTTGAAAATCCTGAGGTTTTTCTCCTAGTTCAAGTTCTTTTACTGCTGTCCGGTTAATCCATATTCCCCAATCCGCTCCTGTCGGCTCTACATGCAAACCCAGTACATGAAAAAAAGCGGAGTCGATTTTAAATACTTGCCAACTTAGAGACCTTTCGCCTACTTTCATCGAATTATTATTTCCACCGTCTAAAGGCGATCCTTGACAAAAAGAAAGATTAACTACTCCGGGGATCCGCATCATTTCACTCCGTAAAGCATCCTTCTGGGAAGGATCGACCACGTTGTCCAGGTAAATGACATTTTCCCGATCGAATCCCAGTTTATAATTCCGTAGATAATAGGCTTGCAGTAAGATGGTAAACGTAGCAATCGTCAGAGCTATTGCAACGACATACTGGAAACAAATCAATATATTTCCATAAACGCTTTTCATCCTCTTTTTAAATATCCCTTTTACAACTTCTATAGGTTTGAAGCGGGTTATAATCCAGGCAGGTACAAGACCGACAAGACCTCCGAAAAACAGAAGCGACAGAAGAAATATAATTCCGTTACCCCAGGTCAACATATCCCGATAAAACAAACGGGTGTCGAAAATCTGTTCAAAAAAGGGCATCAAAATCCAGGAAAATACCAAAGCGATCGCAAACGAAAAAGTACACAGAATCAATGATTCTACGACAAACTGCCAAAACAAGGTCGTATTATTGATTCCTAACAATTTTTTGATAGCCGCTTCTTTGGCCCGATTCGTAGTCTGAGCAATGGAAAGGTTATTGTAGTTTATTAAAGCCAATATCAAAATCAATAAAGCGATTACGGACAATCCCACCAGGGTTGTTTTGCTGTTTCCCTGTGTTTTGCTATTAGATGTCTTTCCTCCCCAATATACCGCACTCAATGGTTCAAAATCCAGTTTACTACTAAAACCATCACGATATTTCCAGTAAGTACTCTTAAAATCCCGCAGGATAATGTCCTTTTTTGAAACGATATCCGTACCCGGATAAGTCAGGAGATATAATCCGAAAGAACTATTACCGTTTTCTTCCAATATCCGTGGCATTTCCCAAATATCTGCCAATAGATCGAAACGGACAAATCCTTCTGTAACCCCAAAATGAGTATTATAAGGAAGATCTTCCATAACGCCTGTAACGATCAGCCGATGTTTACCGTTGATAACAATTTCTTTTCCCAGAATATCCTCAGAACCATAAACTTTATGGGCAAAAGAACGCGTCAGTACAATATTATTCTTATCGAGTAACACAGTAGCAGGATCGCCTTTAATCAAGGGAAAGGAGAACATCCGGAAAAATGAAGAATCGATCAGAGCTGTTTGCATCAGGATTTTTTCCTGATGAGGAATTTCTACCATATAGTTCTGATTATAATATCTTGTATAACATTCGATCTCAGGATATTTACTTTGCAGTTCGCTACCAATCACAGCCCCCCAATACGATCCCTCTTCATCAACCACCCGATAAATCCGGTCTTTATTTTGATGAAATTGGTCTACCGATAGTTCCTGACGAATATAAACACTCAACACCAGTACAAAAGTCAATGCGATAGCAAATCCCAAAACCGTAATAGCAAAATAAAGCTTATTGTGAATCAGGTTGCGTACAAATAATTTAATATCGATCATAGGAATATGGATTTTACCCTAGATCCACAATCGACATGCCAATTTAACTAATAAATTTATATTCAGATATTTATCAAATAAACAGCACCTTAAATCTGTCAAAAAAACAGACAATACTTGTATAATTTATTGACAAACGTGTTGGAAGAATTATTTCATACCCAAAACTTGACGGGCAAAATCGAAAGTTTGTTGTCTGACTTCAGGAATAGCTTTCGACGATAAACCACAGGCAATAACGTGTACGCCTGCATTCGGAAAAGCAACGGCCCGTTTCTCGTCTTTAGGAGTTCCTAATTCGTCGAACATGTTCAACGCCGCTTTAACTTCTATCGTCTCATCCTGATGATCGGAATCTTTGTAATAATAACCTAAAAAAACAGGCTGAGAGACTTTTTCAAATTCCCGTCGGTTCATTCTCATATCCAGCAGTTGCTGTAAATAAACCTGTGCTTCCAAGCGGTATTTACAATACCAGTATTTACAATCTTCACTATCTGCCGGATCATCCGAAACGGCATATTTCCCTCCATGTACGGCCCGGCTGATCTGTAATCCCCAGGGACCGCTCAACAAGGGGGCCATAGGATTTTTAATTTTAATATTCGGTGAATATAAGATCAGGGCATCCACCAGCCTGGGAAAATCGGCCGCTAACATCAAAGCTAACGTACAACCGGTGGATGTCCCCATTATAATAACTTTCTTCCCCAATTTGTGAGCGATCACCAAGGCTTCTTTAGCCGAATTGTAAAGATTAGCCGGCGTCATACCGAGCATAGCCTCCGTACCTTGCAAGCCGTGGGCCGCCAGCCGGGGAAGATAAGCATTCACTCTAAATTCTTTTACAAAATCGGATATGATCGGCTGGCCTTCGAAACGGCTGGCCGTAAATCCATGCAGATAAAGCAATACGTAGGTTGTAGGCTGAGCAACCGAATCTCCCCATAAAATGATTCCCTGATTATCGGGCTTCACCGGTAACCGAGCCTCCCTGTCCTGCACATACTCACTGATACGGTCGATTCCAACCGGTAGATCCGGTAGGTCCGTATTCAATTCCGTACGAGGTAGCCGGGGGCCCGCCCAATAGGCAATGCCTAAAACAACAAGGATCAGTAAAGGTATCATATAACGTCGCTTCATCATATCCTCTTCTACTTTTCGTTTTCCCTCACTTCTTCCAGCAACATTTCCATGGCTTTAGAGGCTGCCTTCGCTATATTCCTTTCGCGGGTAAACGAAAAAGTGAACAATTTTGCATAACTCTTCCGGGGTGTCGCTACTCCGATCCAAACCGTCCCTACCGGTTTCTCCGGCGTGCCACCTCCCGGTCCTGCTACGCCTGAGGTCGACACCGCATAATCTGCTCCGGTGATCTTTCTTACTCCTTCGGCCATCTGTAATACCACAGCCTCACTCACAGCTCCTTCCCGTTCCAAATCTGCGGCATTCACTCCCAATACATTTACTTTCACCTCATTCGCATAGGAAACTACACTTCCTTTAAAATAATCCGAACTCCCTGCAATAGAAGTGATCAAATGAGCGATGTAACCTCCTGTACAACTCTCGGCCGTGGCCATAGTGACTTTCTTATTACGCAACAGTTCGCCTAATTGTTTCTCCAGAACGTCGTCTCCCTCGGCATATCTCACGTCCTTTAATACTTCTTTCAGGCTTTCGTAACATTCATCCAGGTGTTTTACACTTTCCCCTTTCGCCGTAATACGTAATCTCACCAGTCCCGGAGAAGGAAGATAAGCCAATTTCAATCCCTCTTTTAAGGCATCTTCCCAATTTTCCAGCATTTGTGCCAATTGGGATTCTGGGACATCGTATACTTTCAGCATCCGGTATTCCAATTGTAAATGCGGATACTTCTTTTTCAATTCCGGCATCACGGAAGTATCGATCAAATGTTCCATTTCGAAGGGTACTCCCGGTAAAGAGATCAGTGACTTCCAGCCTTTTTCGAACCACATTCCCGAAGCTGTACCTTTATCATTACGTAAAATCCGGCAATTATCCGGCAATAAAGCCTGGGAGCGATTTCCTTCGTTCATAGTCAATCCTCTCCTCTTCAACATTTCTTCGAGCCGAGCGAATACTTCCTCGTTCATTTTCAACTGTGAACCGAAATATTCAGCGAGTACCTTTTTAGTAACATCGTCCTTCGTGGGTCCCAAACCTCCGGTTACGATGATCAAATCCGCCTCAGACATCGCATATTCCACCGTCTCATAAATCTCGTCCCTCTTATCCGGGATCGATAAAATCTCTGTAATCTCTACCCCCATATCGGTCAAACTCCGGGCAATATATTGCGAATTCGTGTCCAGAATTTGTCCCATTAAAATTTCATCCCCTATGGTTATAATAATCGCTTTCATCAGGTCAATATTTCATTATCTATTCAATCCTTTGTTATCATGCCTCCTGCAAACAAATTTTATACCAACCCCCAACCGATTCTTCCGTAAAATTCAGTCCGGGAATTAAATTGGTTTATAAAGTGCGTCAAGAACCTTAAGTGATGAAGGAGCACCTCTAAATGGATCCGTGTCACTTCGTTTCTGGTCAATGTCGCCTTGCAGGCTCCTGATTGGCGAACCTGCGGTTCTGAAAGGGAATTTTTTACCCGGAACGAAGTTCCACCACTCAGCGTAGCACTAACCAGAAACCGTAGCCTTTACTGATCTTTTCTGTCAAACCAGAAAAACCTGCTCATTTTTCGGTAATTCCTTTCCACTGGTCTGTACGGAAGGGAGAAGCCAGCAAACCGGCGCTATTTACGAGGTTGTCGTCATAAGGATTATTGCTCCAACCGTAACGGACAGCTACCGGATTCGGTACTTTCTCACTGAAAACAACGACTTTATTCCCATCGATGTAAGCCTTTGCCCATACAAATTTTCGATCAGCTCCGGCAATGGAAAAACCGTTGACATACCCATAACGGTTACGATCGCTGGTCGTCAATCCGTCGCCGACATTCCCGAATGTCAGGATCACTTTCTCTCCCTCCACTTTCATAGACTTATAAACGGGACCTTCTCCCAAAACAGGTTGTCCGTAAGCAACCTGCAGAGCTGCTTTCGCCAATCGTTTCCCCACCTCCTGTTTATTTTTGGGATGAATATCGAAAGCCTCACCGATATCGGTAATAACGGCTTGTCCGGTCTTCGGCAAACTCAGGGTCATATTCTGTGCTTCACGAAGTTCTGCCCAATCGCTGTCTTTCGGCTGATCTTCCACCGCCATAAAATTAGCTAATTGTACCCACAAAAAAGGGAACTCATATCCCCACTGCTGCCGCCAATCGTTTATCATAGCCGGAAACAACGTACGATATTGATAAGCTCTGCCCGCATTATTCTCTCCCTGATACCAGATCACCCCTTTTATCCCATATCCGATCAAGGGATGCACCATCCCGTTGTACAACAAGGAAGAGAAGCTATTCGGACTAATCCCACTGACTTTATACATCGAAGTCACCACCGAAGGCTTATACACCCAATCACCGGCAAGCGAATATCTCTGTCCATCGATTTCCAGGTATACTTCCTCAGCTTTACCGAGGATTCCTCCCAAGCCGCCGGTATCCGTAATGCGAACAGCAATCACATTATTTCCCCCTTTCAGGACACCTGCCGGAATTTCATAAGACCTGTTGGGCATCCAGAAATTCATTTCTCCTACTTTCACCCCATTGACATAGGTCAGGTCTTCGTCATCCACTGCCCCCAGATTTATTCTGGCTTTTTTTCCTGTCACACCCGCCGGCAAATCAATGGTTTTCCGAAACCAAACAATCCCATCTTCGTTCGCCAGTTCTGCCTCCCAGACTTTCGGCACTGCCATCGTCTTCCACCCTTTGGTTTTATAAGCCGGAACATACCATTTCTGAACCAAACCTTTGTCTTTTTTCAAGGCTTCTTTATATAACCTGATATTATCCATCGAATACCCCATCGCTTTCTCCTGATCCTTTCCGGCATATTTTTTATAAGTGTCGTTGGTTTTAACAGCCGTCTCCCAGCTGGTCCAGGTTTCTATATCGGTACCTCCCCAGGAAGTATGAATCAATCCGACAGGCACTCCGATTTCGGGTTGCAATTCTTTACCGAAAAAGTAACCGACAGCCGTAAACAGAGGAGACGTCTGAGGATTACAGGCAGTCCATTCGCAAGGCTCCAGATCGAACTGCTCCTTCGATTGCATATTTTTCGGAACATTCAACAGACGGATATCCGGCAAAGTGGAGGCAGCAATCTCCTGCCCGGCATTTATAACATTATTCAAACCGAACTCCATATTCGATTGTCCGCTACAAACCCAAACATCTCCGATCAATATATTGGTTAAACCGATCGTCTCCTCTGCGGATTCGATCTGCATGTCGTAAGGTCCCCCGGCTTTCATAGCAGGCAATTCCACCCTCCAAATTCCATCCTTCCCGGTTTTTGCCGTTTGCACACTTCCATTCAAAGCGACGGAAATCACTTCATTCTTATCCGCTTTTCCCCACACCCGGATAGGCATATCCCTTTGCAATACCATATTGGAAGAAAAGAAGTGAGGCAGACGTACTTTTGCCTGTAAATCCATACACAGCAACAGCAAGACTCCTAATCCCAAAAGATAAATTCCTTTTTTCATACGATTTTATTAAATGTTAATAAGTAAATCCTGAGCACCGGCCTGTTTCTCTGGCAAAAGAGCAAACAATATACCTACACCAAAAACAAATCCCAATAATTTTCCACCAACTTTTTTCATACTAAATACCAATTACAACTGAGTGAGTTCACAATAGACCCGATCTATAACATGGGGTAAATTTAAATAATTATTTTTAAAATAACATAGCCCACGGGGGACAGGGCCCTGCGCTATCTTTTCTCTCACAAACACAGTATTTTTTATTTGCCTATTTTTTCTTATATTTGCTTTAAATTAAAAAGGAAAGGAAATCTATGCGTTATCTCGATCCTAAAGCCGATCTGACTTTCAAACATGTTTTCGGCGAGCATCCCGACCTGGTGATCAGCTTGCTGAACGCCCTGTTGCCCTTAAACCCCAGGCATGAGATCAGGGAGATAGAATACCTTCCGGCCGAACTCGTACCGGAAAATCCTTTACGCAAGAACAGTATCGTGGACGTCCGCTGCCGCGATGCAGAAGGACGTCAGTTTATCGTCGAGATGCAAATGATCTGGTCTCCGGAGTTTCGCCAACGGGTATTGTTCAATGCTTCGAAGGCCTATGTACGGCAAATCGACACCGGTCAGGAATACGAACTGTTGCAGCCGGTATATTCGCTGAATCTGGTAAATGAAGTATTCGAGCCTGAGCTCGAAGGCTTTTATCATTATTATCAGCTAGTACACATGGAACACACTGAAAAAGTGATCGAAGGCCTACACTTGATTTTCGTCGAACTGCCCAAATTCAACCCACATACCTATTCTGAGAAGAAAATGCAAGTACTCTGGCTTCGTTTCCTGACGGAAATCAATGAACATACCCGCGAAGTGCCGCCTGAGCTGTTGGCCAATCCGGAAGTAAAAAAAGCCGTGAACGCCGTAGAAGAATCTGCTTTCACCGAAGCACAGCTTTTGGGTTACGAAAAATTCTGGGATATCATCAGTGTCGAGAAAACACTATATAACAGCGCTATCCGGAAAGGAATGGCAAAAGGAATTGAAGAAGGAATGGCAAAAGGTATAGAAAAAGAGAAGCTCGTTATAGCCCGCCAAATGAAAGTAGACGGTTTACCGTACGACACCATATCCAAATATACAGGGTTACCGGTTGAGAAAATTGAAAAAGCGTAACAATAGCTCACTGCCCTGTCCCCGTGAGCTATTGAGGTATGGTGATGGTGAACTTGCTGCCGATTCCCAATTCACTTTCCAACCGGATACTTCCTCCGTATGCACAAACTACTTTGTGGACAAAAGTCAAGCCTAATCCGAAACCGGTAGTTTTGGTCACTTGTTGATTTTTTACACGGTAGAACTGTTTGAAAATTTGCTTCTGATCTTTGGGTGCGATTCCCATACCGTTATCTTCGACGGTCAGCACATAATTGTCACCGATAGTATAAAAGTCAACTTTCACCACGGGATGAGTACCGCCATATTTAATGGCATTATCTACCAAATTAACAACGACATAATTGAAATATATTTTATCTAAACATGGATACTCCAGTCCTTCAGCAATCCGGTAACCCACCCGTGCGTAAGGCCGGATCAATGAAAACATTTCGGTCGTCATTTCCATCTCGAATTTCAGATCGATCACTTCCCGGTTTATCATCAATACAGAAGTCTTTAGAGAAGTCAGCATCGTATCGGTGATATCCGCCATCTTCATCAAACGCGCCTTTACCATAGTCAATTTTGTCGTATCCCGGGGACATAAGACAGAATCTTTCCCCTCCAGAATACCATTTACTACCGAAATCATCGTTGCCAAAGGCTTCTTCAATTCATGTTCCAAATGCGTCATTCCCATCGTTTGTATCCGCGCACTACGCACTGTCATCCGTATCGAACACCACTGCCAAACCAAACAGAAGATAAAACCGATCATGAATATCAATTCAACCCATAAAATACCACTTAAAGCGCGAAAGATAAAGGGAAGCTCGAAAGTAGCTAATAATTGATGTTTATATTCATAACCTAAATTAATAGGAACAGTTATTATAGAACTACAATCATTCCTTAAATTACCAGTAGACCCTAACTCTTCTCCCTCAACATTCAGAACTTTTAATATTGGATTTTCAGTAATACCTTTTTCCTTTAAATAATCAATATACAATTCATTTAATTCAAAAATGTCAAATAGTCCATGTTCATTCAAACAATCATAGGTGATCAACTTTCCTAATTTATCCACCATATCAGGAGACTTGATTGGAATATACCCCTCTTTATTGTCATAACACCAATAGAAACGATTATCAATTGTAAAACTATATGTTATTCTATTATTTTTAGCAAAATTCAAACCTTCATCATATAAATATCTATAGGTTGTATTCAATAAAACATTATTTGCACTTTCACAAAACTCTCTAAGTTTCATTTCACGCACGTGATATAACCACATCCCTTGCCCCAATAACACACATATCAATAAGACAACGGACACTTGTCCCATTGCTTTCATATTATTTTTCATACCTCAAATCTTTAGTACATTAAAGAATGTCCCTTTTTTTACAAAATTAAGAATCTTTCCTAACTTTGTTCCCGAAAAACCAATAAATATAAAAATGAGAAAAAAAGCTAGAATTTTTATGGGAGGAATTATTATTCTAACCGCATTGTCTATTAATTTTATGTTTTCTAAAGAATCTACGATTACCAATATTACTTTTGATAATATAGATGCTTTAGCCGAAAAAGAATCTACAGGTCCTGAACCGACATGTATCTATATAGGACAAGTATGTTTTGGTGTTGATGAAGGAGGACATATAGGAACTCATTTTGGATTAAGTAGTTGTAAAGATTGATATTGATATGAAAAAACTATATTACTTCATCATCCCTGCTCTTCTGCTCGGCAGTTGTCAATCCGATTCGACCTTAGAGACCGAATCTTCTCCGTTAGTACGGACGAAGGTGACAGAGCTTCAATATGCCCAAACAGACAAAATCGATGTGGAGGCATTGAACATTATCTCTCCTTATAAATTTGTAAAAAAAGGAAACTTATATGCTTTTCTTACTCCCAGTAGCGCTTACCGTTTCGCCATTTATGACAGCGAAAACGGAACCGTTACCCGTTTAGTACCGGCAGGCAGAAACGAAGGAGAAGGCATGTATTTTATCAGTATGAACCTAAACGGAGACATCGTTTCGGCATTCGATTTCGGAACTAAAAAGTTCGTGGAAATTAACTTGAACGAATATGCGACTCCGGGTTACCAGCCTACGTTCACTTCCCTCACCGACAACAACAAGACCCCTATCGGAGCCATCCGGATCGGTGACCGCCTGCTGTCGACCGGAGTTTATACCCAAGGCCGTTATTGCATCAGTCAAGTATCCGGAGACGACACCTATAGTGTAAGTTATCCGGCCTGTGCCGATCCCACTCTGACGGATACGCTCAAAAGTGCATTTTATGCCAGCAATACCTTAGCAGTAAAACCGACGCTCGAACGCTTGGCCTGCGCCAATATGCAAACCGGTTGCCTGGACATTTGTGAAATCAACGGTAACGAACTGACCCGTGTCAATGAAGTGCATCTGACCCCTGCCAAGGTAAAATTCAACCGTCACCGTCCCAAAGGCCGTGGTTTAGTCCATCCGGTCAGTTATTCCAAATATAACATTTTCGGGTTCTGTGATCTGGCTGTATCGGATGATTACATCTATGCCCTGTATTCAGGACGGACGCTAAAACAACATAATCTGGACGTCGACAAAGGCAAAACCATACTGGTATTCGACTGGAACGGTTCGCACGTGCGTACTTACCGCCTGGAAAATGCTTGTTCTTCGATCAGCTATAGTGCCGAAGAAAATACCATTTATGCCTTATCTCAGGAAAACAATCATTCCGAGATTATAACACTCCATCTCTAGTGTTGTCGCTATACTCCACTGCATATAGAGGAGAGCGAACTTGAAGTAAGATTGTCTGCCAGACTCTCTTCTCAAGTTCCTCTCTATTTTTTATGCCCTTCCTTCAAGAAAAGAGGAGCGAGCGGTAATCGCCGTTTCGTACTTCAATTAATTCCGTTTCTGTGGTAAAGTGATCACACACTTGTTTCCGTTCGGTTTACTTATAAAGCGGATTTTTCCTCCATAACCACCGACCACTTGCTGTACGACGAAGGCCAGTCCCGCCCCGGTGGATTGTTCCGGCTGCCTGTCTCCCGGATCTATTTTCCTGCCATTATCTTCGACTGTCAACATATAATGTTTCTTGTCGGTATAAAATTCGATCCTCACTACGGGGTGAACTCCGGCAGATACAATAGCTTTATCTACCAAACAAAGGATCAGATAATAAAAATATACCTTATCCAAACAAGGATATTCCGCTCCTTCGTCGATTTGGTAACCCACCAGTGCCTGTGGCCGGATCAGAGAAAACAACTCAACGATCATTTCCATCTCCGATTTCAGATCGATATTTTCCCGGTCGATTTTCCATACCGAGGTCTTTAAAGCACTCTGCTGCATATCGATGGTTTCAGCCATTTCCACCAAGTGCGTTTTTATCGTATTCAATTTCAATTCCTCCTCCACAGACAAAGCAATCCCCTCGCATTGCAGCTTACCGTCGATCACTGCCATCCACTCCGTTAAAGGTATCTCTTCCGAAGGTGTCTTCCCCATCATCTGTACCAGTGTCCTTCGTTCAATCCTTTTCGCCACAACCCTTTGCCAAACTAAACAAACGATAAACCCGATCAGGAAAATCACCTCCACCCACAAGATATCGTTCAGGCCCCGGCCGACCGTCTGCTCGAATCCATGATTTTCCATTTCACGTACCCGATACAACCAAATTCCCTGTCCCAGTATTATACAGATCAGTAATCCCAACGATATACGTCCCAGTATTTGCATCTTATTCTTCATACCATCCGTCTATAGAATATTTTTTACAAACTTAAGAATTTTTCTTAAGTTTGTATATATTAAATTTACAAGTATATTTTCCCTCTACAAGGATGCAAAACCGATGTACGCAAAATCCCTTTCTGAATTTGCCGGTATCCTACTTCTTTCCGACTTTATTCAAACCCATATCCTTTTTTGATAAAAGCTTTTACCAGTATCACCTTTTCTCCCGGTGTTTCATTTATAATCCGGTAAGTAGCGGCAGCAGCAGGAATTACAAACGTTTCGGCATAATTAAAGCGTTGCCTCATTCCTTCGCGAGTCTCCACCCTTACTGCTTTCCCTTCCACCACCATCCAAACCTGGCAACTCCCTTCGGTTTCTACTTCCACCGCATCTTCGACGGTATACCGATGGACATCGTAAAAATGCTTTTCATGGGTCGGCAGATGTTCGAGTGTATAATGTTCGTTTTTTTCCAATACCTCGGGATGACAAACCAATTCTTTTGCCACCCGTTCTCCCTTCCGTTCGAAATAGAGGTTATCCATTCCCCGCTGTACATTCAGCGGACGGGGTTTCCCATTCAAATCCAATCGCAGCCAATCGTACATTTTAAAAGTAAAAATATACGGAGCACTACTGATTTCCAGCACCATACAATTCTTTCCGGAAGCATGAACCGTTCCGTTGGGTATCAGAAAAAGGTCGTGTTTGTGTGCCGGAAATTTCTGTACATATTTTTCAATGTCTATCGTCTTACCTTCTGCCTGGCTCTGTTTCAATACCTCGCCGAACTCTTCAGGCCGGATATTTTCCTGAAATCCCAGATAAACCTGGGGATTCTGCCGGCTATCCAAGATATAATACGTCTCATCCTGTGTAAAAGGCATATTAAACTGTTCCCGGATGTACGTAGTCCGGGGATGACACTGTACCGACAGGTTACCTCCATCGAAAGTATCCAGAAAATCAAAACGAATCGGGAAATCGGTTTTAAACACATCGGCCGATTCTCCCAGAACTTGACGGTAATCGTTATACATCAGAAAATCGAAAGAAACTTCCAAACGATATCCGTTACTTTCGAACATCAGTCCATTTTCCAAAACCATCAATTCGAAAGACCAGGCTAAATTAGGCACTTCTTCATTCAATCCCGGGATGTGTTGTTTCATCCATTGCCCTCCCCATGCGCCGGGTTCGAACCAAGGGCGAACCCGGAAGAAATTTCTTCCCATCCGGTGTAATCCCTCTCTCAAATCCTCCCCGCTCATCATCAGCAATTGCTGTCCCCTGCGTTGTTCATCCACAATCAGCTCTATCTGTGGCAGACACTCCGCTTTATGCCGGTTCAGCACAACCCAATCCACAAAGAAAAAATGTTTATAGGTTTGCTGATTATTCTTCGGTTTATTCATACCCAGATTTTTCACCCACCCGGCCCGCATGCGAAACTGTATTTCATTTTTAGGTACATCGACATAGATCAAAGGTGCTTTCCATCCGGCCAAAGCAGCTCCTATACCGATCAGCACATTGATATCGGCCTCCTGGTCCGGCCTAAAAGCGTTCAACTTCCCGGGATCAAACCAATCCCTCAATTGTCTCTCCGTCATCCGGCCGAACAACGGATCTTCTCCTCCCAGATCGGGAGCGAGCATTTCCTCCAACGTCCGAGCATCCCGCATCGCGACATCGGTACGGAACCAACGTACACACTTCCCTCTCCGACGAAATTCATCTCCCAGTTCACTCACCAGTTCGTCCCAAAACACTCCTCCATAACCATCGATAACCACCTGCCCGTGTCGCTCTATCCAATCGGCCAAACACCCTATCCCCGAACGGATCTTATTCTCCCCGACCGGAAAAGCCGGATACAAATCATAAACTCCCCGGGGAGTTGCCTGTGCTTTCATAGGAGCCAGATACTGTTTTGTATTTCTCTTTACCGCCTCTCCTTCCATCCCACTCCGGCCCAAGACCTGATTCGCATACATCGCCGCCCCGATCAGCGGAGCATCTTCCCATAAACGACAAGTATCTATTCTCACTCCGATCCCCTGGGTTTCCAACTCAGACTTTATCCGTTCCAGAAATAAATCGGCACCCCGCATGATATTTCCCCCGAGCACCAAACAGTCCGGACAGAAATGTCTCAGAAAAGGAGCTATAAATCCGGTAAAATGATCGGCAAACTCTTCAAACAGGACTTTAGCAGCCTGTTCTCCCCGATAAGCATATTCCGCCAATGTCTTCACATCCATCACCGCTTTATCGGGAAAGCGGTGATTCCAGTTCGTTACAAACCAGCGGGTAGAAAAATAGTCGTCCGCTATACTATCCCGAAAAGGAATATTATACAAATACCCGTGTTCCGGAACGGCGGGCGTCGTTTCGTCCAATATTTCTTCCCGGGCCATAAACGTACTTCCCAGTCCGGTCCCGACTGTAACGACCATACTCCTCTCACTCCCCTGAGCCGCTCCCCCATAATATTCTCCCAAAGCATAAGCAGAAGCATCGTTCAGGAAGACAACCGGTAAACTGCATACCCTTTTTATTTCCTCTTTCAAATCCAAACCGAATAAGGCATCGAATTTTCGTACCCCATGAATAGCAGCTATTCCCCGGGTATAATCGAAAGGCCCGGGTATAGCAATTCCTATACCCCGCCATTCGTTTTCAGAACGCCCTTTCTTCAATGCTGTAATCACCCGAAGTATCCCCTTTATAATCGAAGTAGCAGAGCCTCCGGCATCTATTTTCTCATAAACTATAGTCCTCTGATCCATCTTCCCGGTAGTCCCTGTGACAATCCCACCTTTTACATGAGTTCCCCCGATATCGATTCCTAATAAATATTCCATTATTTCACCACATTAATATGTATAGACATTTATACATTGACAAATATAGTGCATTCTTTTTATTGTTACAAAGTTTATCTCTTTTTATTGTTTTACCGACACAAGCCGAACAAATAACAAACTAACGATCAGCATATTATCCAAACATACTACTAAAAAACAATTACTTTTTTTGATTTATAAGAATGAAATTTTACTTTCGCAAGTACAATTTTCCTACTTTTGCTTAAATTTTTCAATCATGAAAATATCGATCGATCACAATAGTGCGATACCTTTATATCTACAAATAGAAAATCAATTGAGGAACATCATCCGGGAACCGGAGTATAAAAAAGGGAAGATGTTACCCAACGAAGTAGATTTGTCGAAACAATTGGGAATTTCCCGGAATACGCTGCGCCAGGCGATCAACAACCTGGTCACTGAAGGGTTATTAGTCCGAAAAAAAGGGATCGGTACTATAGTAGTCAACCAATCAGTCAGCTCGAAAGCCAAAAACTGGTTGAGTTTCACCCAGGAAATGAAAGCGCAGGGAATCGAACCGACCAACTATGAATTACATACCAGCTGGGCGCTTCCTTCAGAAGAGATCTGTCGTTTTTTCTCCATCACCGATGAAAAGAAAATATTAAAACTGGAGCGTTTACGGGGTAATCCGGAATTTCCGTTCGTTTATTTCATCTCTTATTTCAATCCCCGGATAGGGCTGACCGGTAATGAAGATTTTTCCCGTCCCCTATACGAAATATTAGAACAAGATTATAGTTCTGTTGCAAAAATTTCGAAAGAAGAAATCAGTGCCCAGCTTGCCGACAAATTTCTGGCTCAGAAGCTTGAAATCAAGCCCGGGGACGCTATACTCATCCGAAAACGATTTGTATATGACCCGGGGGGACGCCCTCTGGAATGGAATATCGGCTATTACCGGGCCGATAGCTTCGTTTATACGCTTGAGTTCGAGAGGGAAGTATGAATTGGAGTTTATAAAATGCCGGAAGACCATTGGAGCGGGAACGAGTATCCGGTTCGGTTTTTCGAACGACCGATGGTGTCTGACAGAAACGTAACGTAAAGTTTTTTGCGCAGTAAGGGGTTCCGCCGTTCAGTGAGTTCTTCGAATAAGCGAGAGAAAAACAAAAGATTTTGTTTTTCCGAACAGGAGAAAAACCGATAAAATCAACGAAAGTCTTAACGGACCGGTCTGACGGTATAAAATCCGGAATCGGAATAGAAAGAAAAAACATACCTATATTTCAGGTAAACCGGATTTACTCGGCATCCACAGCTTCTACCTGTCCGATCGCCCTGATTCTTTTCAACAAAGAGGGATGCGAATAGTATACCCATTCGTACAGTGGATGGGGGGTGAGATTGCTTAAAGACTTCACAGAGATCTTCTTCAAGCCGGAAATGAGCGATTCACCATCGTAATACCGGGCAGCAAAAGCATCTGCCTGATATTCATTTTTCCGCGACCAGGCATTCATCACCAATCCCAATATCATACTCAACGGCGAATAGAGGATTGTAAAAGCGATCAATCCCAATTGGAAACAGGCCCGGTCACCTCCCAGAGCCATTGACAAAGCCGGCTGGTTGACAAAAAGCGAAAACAACCAAAGGATCACGCCGGTCTGAATCACAGATGCCAGCATAAATTGAACGGTATGCCGTTTTTTATTGTGTCCGACTTCATGGGCCAGGACAGCAACAATTTCTTCCTCGGTCAAATCCTTTATCAGGGTATCATACAAGACAATCCGTTTGCGGGGACCGAAACCGGTAAAATAAGCATTTGCCTTCGTAGAACGCTTCGATCCGTCGATTACAAAAATATTGTCCAGTTTAAAGCCCACTTTCTCTGCAAAAGCATTGATTTTATCCCGTAAAGCCCCGGCCTCCAAAGGAGTCTGCTTATTGAACAAAGGCACAATCAACTGGGAATAAAACATAGCCATAAAAACCGAGAATACAGAAACTATTCCCCAGGCATACAACCAAAAGAAAGAACCAGCCCATTCATAAAACCAGACGACAGCCGACAGCAACAGTCCGCCGATCACCCCGGAAACCAACATTCCTTTGAGTAAATCCAATCCATAGGTCTTCATTGTCGTTTTGTTGAAACCATATTTTTCTTCAATATGAAAAGTAGCATACCAATCGAAAGGCAAACCGAGTAGCCCGGAAACCAGCGACAAGCCCAACATAAAAAGTAAGGTCTGTAAAACCGCCTGATCTGTCCAGGTCACCACCCAGGCATTCCACCAACCGAAACCTCCTGTACACAAAAACACCATCATCACGATAAAAGAAAAAGTGGAACTGATCAGATCGAAACGATTCGTTTCGCGCTTATAATTCTGAAAACGTGCATATTCTTTTTCATCGTAAATTCCCTTAAGATTTTCAGGTAATACAGGCGCCATAGCCCGCATATTCACCCATTCCAAAATCCGTTCTACAATAAAATCAGCAACTAAAAAAACAACGATAATAATAAAAACAACCTCAGTATTCATATTCAAAATAAAAAAGTATAAACGGATAAAACTATTCTGCCGTTAATTTTTACAAAAATAGTAAAATCCATATATTCCTCCATGATTTATTCAGATCATTTCTAATTACAGAAATTTTTCTTTAAAACTCTCGGGATTTTCATTTATTAATTTTAATTTCGTTGCGCAAATAATGAATTCATAAATCAATCCAGATAAGTATGGCAGAATTTAAGTATCAGGAACCGTTTCCTATTGAAAATGATACCACAGTGTATCGCCTTTTGACAAAAGATTATGTAAAAACGATCGAATGTGAAGGACGTAAGATTTTAAAAATAGAGCGTGAAGGGTTAGAGTTATTGGCTCGCGAAGCTTATTCAGACGTCTCTTTTTACCTGCGCGCCGCTCATTTGCAAAAATTAGCCGACATCCTGAAAGATCCGGAGGCCAGTGACAACGATAAATTCGTTGCCCACACCATGTTGATGAACCAAGTGGTTTCGGCAGAAGGGGAACTACCGACCTGTCAGGATACCGGTACGGCCATTTGTATCGGTAAAAAGGGAGAAAACGTATGGACCGGGATCAATGATGCCGAAGCGATCAGCAAAGGGGTATTCGAAACTTACCGGGACCGCAATCTGCGTTATTCCCAGGTAGTGCCTTTTACCATGACAGAAGAAAAAAACACCGGGACCAATCTGCCGGCACAGATCGACCTTTATGCCACACAGGGCAATAAATACGAATTTTTGTTCATCACCAAGGGAGGGGGCTCTGCCAATAAGACTTTCCTTTACCAGCAGACAAAAGCTTTATTGAACGAAGAAACCCTGACTAAATTTATCCAGCAAAAAGTATTGGATCTGGGTACTTCGGCCTGTCCTCCCTACCATTTAGCGGTAGTCATCGGCGGCACTTCGGCCGAAGCTTGTCTGACCACAGTCAAGAAAGCCTCGGCAGGCTACTACGATCATCTCCCCACTTCGGGTAATGAAGGTGGCCGTGCTTTCCGGGATCTGGAATGGGAAGAAAAGATCTTGAAGATTTGCCGGGACAAAGGTATCGGAGCCCAGTTCGGAGGTAAATATTGGGTACACGATGTACGTGTGATCCGTCTTCCGCGTCATGCAGCTTCTTGTCCTGTCGGCATCGGAGTCAGCTGTAGTGCCGACCGGAATATCAAAGGTAAAATCACGGAAGAAGGGATTTTCCTCGAACAACTCGAGAAGAATCCGGCACGTTTTCTGCCGGCAGAAAGTCCTGCTTTAACTCCGGCGGTCAATATCGACCTCGATCAACCGATGGAAAACGTATTGAAAGAACTGAGCAAATATCCGGTGAAAACCCGTTTGAACCTATCAGGGACCCTGATCGTTGCCCGGGACATCGCCCATGCCCGGATCAAACAAATGATCGACGAAGGCAAACCGATGCCCGAGTATTTCAAGAATCATCCGATCTATTATGC
>ERZ827516.578-NODE-578-length-39476-cov-4.156896_pt1 | contig 39476 bp, 35 predicted proteins | sample MGYA00519703_ERZ827516 | MGnify/ENA primary metagenome ERZ827516 (study PRJEB31778, sample SAMEA3449337) | human gut metagenome | biome: human gut; feature: human-associated habitat; material: faeces | place: United Kingdom | collected 2010/2012 ...
AGAGCACAGTGACTGGTTGTCTTCGATCATCATAGACAATCAGAAGATGTAATAGATAACGCACAGTTGTCATATATAGAACTTGCATCATCTTCTACATGTGAAATGGTTGTAGAGATTATGCAGTATATACCGGAAACAGTGAAGATTAATAAAATAGAAGCCGAAGCACTTTATGGTGGTATTATGGTGGATACAAATAATTTCACCAACAGAACAGGTGTAACTTTCGAGGCGGCAGCATACCTTAAGAAAAACGGTGCGGACATAACAAGAGTCAGACGAATGTTTAGAGATGATATTAATGATTATAAGGCAAAAGCTGCAGCAGTACAGAATACAGAAATTTACAAGGACTGTTATGCAATTTCTGTATGTACGGCAAAGAATGTTTCATCACCAACAGTTGTAGGTGCTCAGGCAGCTAATGAATTGTTAAACATTAAGAATGTAAAAGCATCATTCGTATGTACACCATACAATGATCAGGTATATATAAGTGCCCGCTCAATTGACAAAATCAACGTTCAGGTTATTATGGAACAGTTTGGTGGTGGCGGACACATGAATCTTGCCGGAGCTCAGGTTAGAAATAAGACAACCGGCGAGGTTATCGTTATGTTAAAGAAAGTTATTGAAACGATGATAGAGGAAGGAGAAATTTAATGAAGGTTATATTATTAGAAGATGTTAAATCTCTTGGAAAAAAAGGAGAGATTGTAAATGTAAATGACGGATACGCAAGAAATTTCATTTTGCCTAAAAAGTTAGGTCTTGAGGCAACATCAAAGAACCTTAATGATTTAAAACTTCAGAAGCAGAATGACGAAAAAGTTGCACAGGAAAAACTTGATGCAGCAAAGGCATTGGCAGAAGAAATCAAAGAAAAATCAATTACTGTTAAGATTCAGGCAGGGGTAGAAGGAAAGGTATTCGGTTCTATTTCAAGCAAGGAAATTGCCACAGAAGCAAAGAAGCAGTTAAACATGGATATTGATAAGAAGAAGATTGTAATTCCTGACGCAATTAAGTCACTTGGAACTTACAACGTTAACATTAAGTTACACAAAGACGTAACAGCTACATTAACAGTAAAAGTTGAAGCAAAATAAGAATCCTAAGGAGAATACCAAATGGAAGAGGCAGTAGTAAAAAGAGTAATGCCTCATAGTAATGAGGCAGAACAGGCAGTAATCGGCTCAATGCTTATGGATGCAGATGCCATTACAACTGCTATGGAAAAAATTTCAGAAGATGATTTTTATAACAAACAATATGGTTCTCTTTTTAAGGCAATGATAGAACTTTATAATGAAGGAAAAACCTGTGACCTTGTTACAGTAAAGTCTAAGTTAGAGGAAACAGGGGTGCCTTCAGAAGTTGTAAGTCTTGATTTTATCAGAAATATATTGGAAATGGTTCCTACATCAGCTAACATTAAGCAGTATGCAGAAATTGTTTACGAAAAATCAGTTCTTAGAAATCTAATTCGTGCCAATGAAGATATTGCCGGCAAATGCTACGCAGGAAATGAAACACTAGAGGCGATTCTTGAGGAAACGGAAAAGAAGATATTTGACCTGATTCAGTCAGGAAGCAGTGGAGATTACACTCCGGTAAGACAGGTAGTTCTTAATGTATTTGAAAAGATTGAGAAAGCTTCCCAGACGAAAGGTTCCATTACAGGCTTGGAAACAGGCTTTACTAAGCTTGATCACCAGCTTTCAGGACTTCAGCCATCAGATATGATACTTATTGCAGCAAGACCTTCCGTAGGTAAAACAGCTTTTGTTTTGAATATTACGGAAACAGTTGCAGTAAAACACAACATACCTGTTGCCATATTTAGTTTGGAAATGTCAAGCGAACAGCTTATTAACCGTATTATTTCACAGAACTCAATGGTAAGTTCCCAGAAAATGAGAAATGGTGACTTAAGTGACAGCGAGTGGGCAAACATAGTTGAATCAGCCAATATTATCGGTAATTCCAACATTATCATAGATGATACACCGGGTATAAGCATCGGCGAAATGCGTTCTAAGTGTAGAAAGTTTAAGTTGGAGAAAGATATCCAGCTTGTTATAGTGGATTACCTTCAGTTGATGACAACCAACGGCAGATCGTCAAGCCGTGAACAGGAAATTGCGGAAATTTCAAGAACCTTAAAGGGAATTGCAAGAGAGTTAAACGTTCCGGTTATTGCCTTATCACAGCTTAACCGAGCGGCTGAAACAAGAGAAGACAAGAAGCCTATTATGGCCGATCTTCGTGAATCCGGTTCTATCGAGCAGGATGCGGACGTTGTAATGCTTATGTCAAGATTTTACGATAAGGAAACAAAGACAGAAGACAGAAACAGAATTATCGTAAACGTAGCTAAACAGCGTAACGGCCCTGTAGGTGAAGTAGAATTAGTATGGTTACCACAGTATACTAAGTTCGAAAATGCGGAAACAGAACAGGTGTAGGTGACTGTAGTAGACATCTGGCGACAAAGCTACAGAAAGTCGTTTTTTTCGCAGTGTTAAAAATATTGAACAAGGCATATAATGAATTTATAATGGAGATGTTCCAAAAGGGAGCATCTCCTTTTCGATGCTCCAATTCGATTTTTAAGGAGGAGTATATGGGGGAAAAAAGATATATTATTTCGGACGCATCAAAGATGCTCAATGTTGAATCACATGTTTTAAGATATTGGGAAGAAGAACTTGAAATCAAAATTCCAAGAAATGAAATGGGACACAGATACTACACTGAAGATAATATCGAAAGCCTTAGAAAAGTCAGGGACTTAAAGAAGCAGGGCTACAGCCTAAAGGCAATAAAAAATATGGTAAACCCTAAGAAAGCAACCAGGGAAAATAAAGAATCAAATGAAAGACTGACAGTAAGACAGCCGATTTCACTGATGGAAGTAAGGGAGAAAAAAGTCGGGGTGGAGAATTGCTATCAGGAAGTGCCGGAGGCAATGTCTGGCAGTGTACAGAGTGTGGTACAGAATATGACACAGAGTAATGGGCAGAATGCAGAAAGCGCAGGCTTGAAGTTAGAACAGTTCCAGAACCTTATGAATAAGGTTGTTTCAAAGGCATTAAAAGAATCCACAACGAACCTTGGAAAAGAGCTAAGTGACAACGTAAGCGAAAACGTTCTAAAAGGAATGAATTATATGATGAGAGTTCAGGATGAAAAGGAAGAAGAACGTTATCGAAAACTTGATGAGCTTATGAGAAACAAGCAGAAGCTAAGCCGCCGAGAAAAAAGAAAAAAAGCAAAAGCAGAAAAACTTCTTTTGAAAAATAAGAAAAAAGGAATGGCTCATTTCGGGAAAAAACCGCAGACTACATAAACAAAAATACATTATAGAAGAATGCTGCATCGCATATAAAATGCAAAAGATATTAAAAAAATGCAATACATAAAGAGACAGATAATAAGGACAAATAGCAAAAATAATTTAAAGATACAATAAAAATATTAAAAAATATTAAAAGAAAGACGATAAGAAATATTATAAAAAATATTATGAAAAGTTACATAGATAATATTACATAAAAAATGCCATCCTTTACATAAAGTAAAGATGGCATTTTTTATACCTATACGGTACATAATACGCTCCAAAGAGAGCGTATAAATTATAATAATTAGTCTAATGTGATTGAATCTGTTGGGCATGCACCTGCACAAGCGCCACATTCGATACATGTATCTGCATCGATTACGCAAACGCTACCATCGTTGCTAATAGCTCCTACTGGGCAAGTACCTTCACATGCACCACAACCGATACATCCGTCAGTAATTTTGTAAGCCATTATGTAAGCCTCCTTTGATTTTTTATACGTTTATAATAATACAATTATCCCAATATTGCAATAAATAAAAAAGTTAAAAATTTAACAATAACAAGAAACATCAAGCGTCACGAACCACTGTAAGCACCCTTCCAAAGTAGTGAACATCATCGATATTATCGATGAAAAGCGAGTTTTTGTCGCCATTAATGGGAGCAAGCTCCAGCCTGATTCCCGGAATATATTTACGAATATACACTTTATTTCCAATAAGAAAAATCCCTGTCTCACCGGATTCAGGAAAACGGTCCTTGCCAATCAGAAGAATATCGTTGTCAAAATAAGTAGGTGAAAGATTTCGCCCAACAATCTTAATCCCACACAAAACAATGTCACCAAAATCTTTTTTGTAAGCAGAAATATTAACAATATTCGTAGAAATACTGTCAAAAACCATTCCATCCTGAACATAGCCCGTTGGCGTAAGAACAGAAATGCAGTCGGTTTTGTGAGATTTGTTGTAGTCGGCAATGCGGGACTCAAAATAGGCAATTTCCACAAGTAGATTAAAAACCCTTGGTGGAAGTGATTTTTTATCAATGGTATTAATGACTGAGCGCCCTAAAATATAGTCAATGCTACAATTCAGCGCATCGCAAACCTTTGAAATAGTATAAATAGTGGGATTGTTAACCTTACCCCCAACTAATTTCTTGACGGATTCATATGGAAGCTCAGCCTCATCGGCAAGCTGCCTGATAGACCAATTCTTCTGATATAAAAGACGATTAATATTTTCAACCATAATGTTTTTGTTGGTGATTTTTTTAGAATTTTGATTCATAAATTAAGACGCCCCCCTTATTAAGATGTATTCCTTGGCACATAAAAAACAACAATATAACAAAATTTGTGCCTTTCTATGCCTTTTTTTTACAAAATTATGCATTTATTATATAGCATATAGAGAAAAAATTAAATATCTATGGACAAAATGGAGGGAAAAATGAATAAAATGGAGAAGAACAGTAGCGAAAGATTATTAAAACAACTTATTGCAGCATTAAAGCTGGAAGGAAACCAGATGCCGGGCGGTGTTCTGGAAAGCGATGATTATAACATAATAATCATTAAACCAAATCAATTACAACAGGAGAATGCCGGAGAAAAGCAGAGTAGAAAATACAATGAATCATACAGTGAAAATCAAAGAGAGAATTTTGATGATTCGTATGGAGAACGAAAAGGTAAGAAAGAGTTAGAGAATATCATTTCAAGGAAGCTTATAGGACTTGGCATACCGACTAGATTAAAAGGTTATAAATATATACTGGCAGCAATTGAGCAGGTTTTAGAAGATGAAACATCACTGGAAGGTGTAACTAAGATACTTTACCCGGATGTTGCAAAGAAATATAATTCGACACCTCAAAGAGTAGAAAAAGCCATTAGGCATGCAATAGAAGTTGCATGGACAGATAATGTAGTAGAACTTAGACGTGAATTTGAGGATGGCAGAGAAAACAGACGCCCCACAAATTCAGAGTTTATATCAAGAATAAGTACATATATAAAAATGACAGCATAGATGGGGAAGATATTCATATATAAAAATGACAGCATAGATGGGGAAGATATTCATTGAAGCGAAAAGTAGCCGTATGCCAAAGGAGAGGCGAAAAGGCAGGCAGTAAGGATGAATATTGATATATAGAAATGTGAATATAGAAAGTTAATGAATTAGTTGAAGGATACCGTGTGGAGGCTAGTGCCACACGGTATCCTTTTGTGCATAGTGGGGGAGGGAAATAAGTTAAGCAATTGAGTAGCGTACCCCGAGAAATGTTAAAAATAAAATGTTGGGGTACGTTTTCGGTGAATAGGAGTGTGCTGAAGCCACAATAAGTGATGTACGAGAAGGTGCATACCCAGAGAAATATAAAAAATGAAATATCGGGGTACGCGACCACCAAAAAGCAAGGAAAATATGAAACATAATGTATGAGAAAGACGGAAATGTACCCCGAAAAAGGCGAAAAATGAAATGTCGGGGTACGCGACCACCAAAAAGGCAAGAAAACAACCACAACAAATAGGGAAATAAGCAAATGTTGTGGTATGGAACAGAAAAAATAGAGCAAGAAGAAACAATTTTACCCTACTCACCACGCCCACGCTATTTTTTACAATTTCAACAATTGTTTTACATAGATTTAATCTTTTCTGCACTTTGGTTTTAACAATGAATCTCTAGAATAGCAGATGATAAGACTTATCAATAAGGATTCTATATGAAATACATTCAGGAGTACCGAGGAATAATAAAGGACACTAAGGAACGGTAAGGATATCAAGTAACACTGATGAATAGCAAAGGATACTAAGAAATATTCAGAAATAACAAAGAACATCAGGTAATACTAAGCTATATCCTAGAATGTATTAGGAGAGTTGCCGAGAAGGCAGAAGGAGAAAAGATTAGAATGAGAAAGAAGAAAATTACACAAATTTCAGCAATCGCTATGGCTATGGCAATGGCAGTAACTCCAACAGCAAATGTTTTTGCTTATGGAGAAACATCAGGAAACAGCACATTGTTCTCTGACACACAGAAGGTTTCAGATTATAGTACTTGGAAAGATTCAGTTTGGAATAAAAAAGATACAGAAGGAACTCTTACAAGAAAAGGTGAAGCTTACGATTCATCAAAAATAATTCTTACACCCGGTAAGACAGCAAAGGATTTAGGCTTTGCCTGGTATAGCGAAAACAAGGGCACACCGGCAGTTAAAGTAGGAAAGAAGGCTGATTTAAGCGATGCAAAAGTTTACACAGGAACAGCAACAGACATTAATCGTTCAAATCAGAAAACTACATATAAAGCATCAAACAAAGTAACTATAGAAGGTGCTTTTGAAGAAAATACAACATATTACTATAGCTACACAGATGACACAAAAAATCCTAATTGGAGCGAAGCACAGGCTTACACAACAAAGAAAACATCCAGTTTCCAGACAATACTTGTAGGTGACCCACAGATTGGTGCATCAGGATCACAGGGACAGGGAACAGATGATGATATTAATATTGCAGTTGATACATTTAACTGGAACAAAACATTAACACAGGCAAAAGCAACAGCACCTAATGCAAGTTTTATTTTATCAGCAGGTGACCAGATTGACTTCTCAGGAGTTGACAGTTCAGACGGAAAAAACGTAAGAGAAAGCGAATATGCAGGATTTACATATCCGGAACTCTTGAGAAATCTTCCTTTGGCAACAACAATCGGTAACCACGAAAGCAAGGGTACAGACTATAAGTATCACTACAACAACCCTAACGATGGAGACAAACTTGGAAGCACAAACTCAGGTTCAGATTACTACTTTAGCTACGGTGATGTTTTGTTTATCAGCTTAAACAGTAACAACAGAAACACAGTTGAACATAAAGAATTATTAAAGAAAGCAGTGGCAAGCCACAAAGATGCTAAGTGGAAAGTTGTAATGTTCCATCATGACATTTACGGTTCAGGACAGCCACATTCAGACACAGACGGAGCAAACTTAAGAGTGCTTTTCGCACCATTAATGGACGAATTTGGAATTGATATATGTTTGACAGGACATGACCATTCATATGCAAGATCATATTTAATGGCAGACGGTACAGCAATTGACTACGGAAATTCAGTTGCAGTAAACCCTGAAGGAACACTTTATATTGCAGCAGGTTCAGCATCAGGTAGTAAGTTCTACAAACTTGCAACAACAAAACAGTACTACATTGCAGAGCGTTCAAATACACAGATTCCAACATTCTCTACAATTGATTTTTCAGAAAATTCACTTGTACTCAGAACATATGACTACAACGGAAACAAGTACGCAGACGATTATACACTTTACAAAACAAGTGATAATTTATCAATGAAAGATTTGATTGCTCAGGCAAAAAATATCAAAAACGATGGTTACACAGATGAAACTTGGAACAAGCTCCAGAGCGAAATCAAGAGTGCAGAAAAGTTAATGCAGTACACCGGCGAAGACAAGGGGGCAGCACAGCTTTCAAGTGCATATGACAAGACTAACGACGGCGACAATGCTAAGGACATGGTTAACTACTATGGTTATGCACAGGGCGATTACAAAAAAGATGGAACAACAACACTAAAGACAGGTTTTTCAACATTGCTTGACAAGACAATGGACAAAAAACTTATCATAGGAAGATTACTTTTTGAAAACCAGTACAACAATATCCTTAAGGCAGAAGCAGGCTTAAAGAAAAAAGATGCTGGAAAGACAACAACTCCTACAAATACAACAAAACCGGCAGCTAAGCTTACATTAAAAGCCGGCAAAAAAGCAGTTAAGGCAGGCCAGACAGTTACTTTGAAGAAGGGCAAAACATTACAGCTTAACCTTACAATCAACGGAGTAACAGGCAAGAATGTTAAGTACAAAACTTCAAACAAGAAGATTGTAAAAGTTACCGCAACAGGAAAACTCAAAGCTTTAAAGAAGAGCAGCAAGAAAGTGAAGGTAACGGCAAAATTCGGAAACCAGAAGATTAGCTTTAAGGTGAAGACAAAATAAACATAAAAATTCTAATAGGTGAAGACAAAATAAACATAAAAATTCTCATAAGTGTGTTGAAAATGTCGAAAGACAAAATTGAGTCAGAGACAGGCTCAAAAAAGAAAAAGTAGAAGGATTTAAGATGAAGAAATATTCAAAGATTATATTTGTTATTTTTCTCATAATCTTCTCAGCAGGACTTTGGTTGTTGAACTCCAACATAACCAGAGTCCCTTTGCTATCCGATGACAATTTTTATTTTGTTAAGGGGCAGGTGCAGGAAGTTATTGAGGACAATACCACAAATAAAGAGGTAAACGGCGGTAGCCAAACTGTAAAAGTTAAGATAACATCAGGAAAATATAAAGGAAAAATCTGCGAAGCCAACAATATGAATGGCTATCTTTACGGAACATACTGCAAAAAAGGAACAAAAGTAATTGTTCAGTTAAGCAGTTTTGGCGAAGAACTGTCGGGCAGCATTTACGGCTTTGACAGGGGAGCTTTTATTTGGATTATTATAGCAATACTTGGAGTGGCACTATTCCTGGTTGGCGGAAAAAGAGGCATTAAATCAATGCTGGCGTTGGTGTTCACATTTATATGCATTATATATTTGTACATACCGCTAATGTATATAGGTTTTTCGCCATTCTGGGCGGCTATTCTTGTTGTAGTTGCGGTTACAATAGTGTCGGTTTATCTTATTTGCGGAGGCAACCGAAAAGGGTTGTGCGCAATGCTTGGAACAATTCTGGGAGTCCTAATTGCAGGAATTTTTGCAACTATTTTTGGCAAAATAACGCGAGTGACAGGCTACAATATTGAAGACATTGAAACTATGGTCTACGTGGCGCAGAACAGCAAACTTCAGATAGGTGGCGTGCTTTTTTCGGGCATCCTTATTGCGTCCCTTGGGGCTGTAATGGACGTGGCGGTTTCCATATCCTCAACCATTGAAGAAATCCACAACAAAAAGCCGGAGCTTACATCAAAAGAATTGTTTAAGTCAGGCATAAATGTTGGCAAAGACATGATGGGAACAATGTCAAACACACTTATACTTGCTTTTACCGGTGGCGCAGTAAACACTATGATATTAATATACGCCTACATAATGCCATACATGCAGGTAGTGAATATGTACTCAATAGGCATTGAGGTGATTAAAGGCATCTCAGGCACACTAGGCATAGTGCTGACCGTGCCACTGGTGTCGCTGATATCGGCGAAGGTGTATGGCAAGTAGTGGGGGAGATGTGTTTCCGGTTGGCGAAGGTGTATGGCAAGTAGTGAGGGAGATGTGCGTCCGGTTGGCGAAACACTATTGGAAACGCAAGACAAACATAATTGAATAAGTAGTGGAACGAGATGTGCTTTCGGTTGGCGGAATACTATCGGAAACGAAAGACAAATATAATTGAATAAGTAGTGGAATTAAAGATACTTCCAGTCAGCGGAACACTATTGGAAACGCAAGAGAAGCTAAAGAAAGCATACTCTGGGGCGAAACGCCTCCAGAGTATGCTTTTGTGCGTGGTGGGGGAAGAGTGTGGATGGTGTGGTGGAGGGTTGTACCCCGAGAAATGGCAAAAATAAAATGTTGAGGTACGTTTTTGGTGAATAGGAGTGTGCTGAAGCCACAATAAGTGAAGTGTGAGGAGGCGCGTACCCCGAGAAATGTTAAAAATAAAATGTTGGGGTACGTTTTTGGTGAATAGGAGTGTGCTGAAGCCATAATAAGTGATGTACGAGAAGGCGCGTACCCAGAGAAATATAAAAAATGAAATGTCGGGGTACGCAACCGCTAAAAAGCAAGGAAAATATGAAACATAAAATATGAGTAAAACAAAAATGTACCCCGAAAAAAGTTAAAAATGAAATGTCGGGGTACGCAACCGCTAAAAAGCAAGGAAAACATGAAACATAATGTATGAGGAAGACGAAAATGTACCCCGAAAAAAGTTAAAAATGAAATAGCGGGGTACGCGACCACTAAAAAGCAAGGAAAATATGAAACATAATGTATGAGGAAGACGGAAATGCACCCCGAAAAAAGCAAAGAATGAAATGTCGGGGTACGCGACCACTAAAAAGCAAGGAAAACATGAAACATAATGTATGAGAAAGACAAAAACATACCCCGAAAAAAGCGAAAAATGAAATGTCGGGGTACAAAGCCACCAAAATAAAGAATTGACAATAGTATCCCCATAATAATTGATATAAAAGATAAAATATAGGTATCAAAAAATATGTATACATAGTATAATATTATATGTATCAAGAAATACAAATATAGAAGAAAGGAGGATAAGGCAGGATGGATTATTTAGAAAAGTATGCACAGGAAAGATTAGAAAAGCTGAAAGGTATGCGAAGACAATGTGTGGCTAATTTGAAAGGTTTGCCGGAAGGAAAAGTGTATGTAAAAAAGAAGCGAAAGACAAATCAATTCTATAAGATAACGCCAGATGGAGACAGAAATGGGAAGTATATTAAAGCCGGCGAAAGAGATGTGGCAGAAAGTCTTGTGAAAAGGGAATACAATGAGAAGTGCTTAAAGGAGATAGAAAAAGAAATTAGGGCACTAGAAAAAATGCTAAAAACCTGCAATTCAGAAAACCTAGAAAATGTAATCAGCAAGCTTGCCCCGGTCAAGCAGACAATGGTTATGCCGCTGGTATTGCCACGAGAAGATTTCATCAAACAGTGGGAAGAAGAAAAGCAGCAACTTAAAGAAAAAATGTGGTCAATGGTTATGAAATCTTATGATGAATCCATGGACGACGAAGAAGGCGTGTTCACGGAAAAAGACGAAAAGGTTCGCTCCAAGTCAGAAAAAATAATTGCAGACAAACTCAATCTAATGGGGATACCGTACATATATGAGCTACCGCTACATTTGGATGGACTAGGTTACATAAAACCAGATTTCACAGCATTAAATCCGGACACCCGCGAAGAATGCATATGGGAGCATTTTGGAATGATGGAAAATCCGGAATATGCGTCAAAGGCAATGAACAAACTAAATGTTTACGCAAGAAACGGCTATACTGTGGGGGACAATCTTATAATTACAATGGAAGGTCAAAGCCAGCCCTTGAACACAAGAAATCTTGATAAAGTAATTAGAAAAAATTTGATGACATAATAAAAAGAAGTTATGGTATTGATTGCGTCACCAACGGTGATGTAATTAGGAAAAAAAGTTAAATATTGGAATGAAATAAGGGGAGAGATAGGCAACTGTGAAAGGTTGCCTATTTTTGAGTAAAAAACAAAGAAATTTAGATTCAAATAGGACAAAATTTTTTGAAAAACGATTTCAGTGCTATAATATTATCTGGAAAGAAGGCAAAGAATGAATAATAAGAGTCCTAACAAGAAAATAATAAGGGGGATTATATACATTACCGGTTTGCTGACGTTGGCACTGGGAATTATTTTGAATACCAAGGCGGGCTTGGGAGTTTCGCCCATTATATCGGTGTCATACAGCATTTCGCAGATTATGAAAATCAACTTCGGAAATATGACATTCATACTGTATGGGATTTTTGTGGTTATTGAATTTATACTCCACATGATAATTAACCATCGCAAAAAATCCAAAGGACAAAATTATAATTTGAAAAAAATGTTATTGATGGACGCTTTGCAGTTCCCGTTGAGCTTCTTTTTTACAAGATTTATGAATTTGTTTTCAGCGTATATACCAAATTTTGAGGAAGATATGCTGGGGACCGTGTGGGGAACGATGCCAGTGAGAGTGCTGGTGTTACTGGTTGCCATTGTGCTGACGGGAGTTGGCGCGGCAATGTCCCTTGATATGAGAATTATTCCAAATCCCGGGGACGGAATTGTGCAGGCGATTTCCGACTTTGTGGGCAAAGATGTTGGCCTTGTAAAGAATTGTTTTGACGTGTTTAACATATGTCTTACAACTGTGATGTGCCTTGTTTTTATAGGTCACATAGTGGGCATTGGAATTGGAACAGTAATCGCGGTAATCGGCGTTGGTCGAGTAATTGCAGCGTTCAACTTTGTGTTTATGAAGAAATTTGTGAAACTTGAAATTGAATAAGGAAGCATTCTTGGAAAAATAACCGTTTAGACCGAAAGGCTGGATGGTTATTTTTGTGGAAGCTGGTGATAAATAAAGGTTTAGACAGGTTTTGTGTGAATTATATGTTGTGCAAAAACAGCGATAGTTTAAGTATGTGTACCCCAAAAAACAAGAAAAAAGAAATGTCGGGGTACGTTTTTGACGAATACAAACTATATGTTGTGCAAAAACAGCGGTAGTTTGAGTATGTGTACCCCAAAAAACAAGAAAAAAGAAATGTCGGGGTACATTTTTGAGGGATACAAACTATATGTTGTATAAAACAAGCTGAAATTAGGGTGAGCGTACCCCGACATTTTAAAATTGTGAAAATTTGGGGTACAAAGCCATAAAAAACTATAAAAATTAAGACGCATATTATATGTATAAACAAGAAACGTACCCCGAAAATTAGACAAAATGAAATATCGGGGTACGAAAGAAATAAAATAGTTGCAAATGCAACATATAATGAAAACAAAAATGAAAAACGTACCCCAATATTGCGAAAACCTCAAATATTGAGGTACGCGATCGGCAACGGTCACATAAGAAAGCTTCTCCACTCCCCAACACTACAGCCTCTAACGCCTTACATCTCATCCGCCCCACGACACAACAAGCTTCTCATCTTCCCCACGACATAATCTACAACACTATGCCGTTCATCCACTTTAAGCCATAACGTCCAACACTAAACATCTAACATCACTCCCTCCCCACTACGCAAAACACCCCCGCCGGACCAACCACGGTGTCCTGTGGCAGACAGGACACCGTAGAAGCTTCCCAGCAGGGGTAAATAAAACACAATAATATTAAAATCGAATAATACTAGTAACAATACTAGCAATAATACTAGCAACAGCACATGTTAAGCAAACATAATGTTGTGCAAGGATCAGCGCAACACATTGCACCGGAATCGCCACCATATGAATACTGGCGGGTGTTGTACCACTGACCACCACTTTCAAGTGTCTGGACAAGTCGCTGGTATGTCTGATTGTTAGGCTCCATTTCAAGAGCAGTTTTTGCAAAATCAAGAGCCATGACATTGTTACCTAGACCGTTGTTTGCCAAAGAACTTAAGAAATACCACTGAGCGGTACGGTCCTGAATATTGCTCAGGACATTTAAAGCTTCCTGAAAACGCCTATTGTTAATGTAGTTAGAAGCAGCAGTGTAATAGGAAGCATCCTGACCGTAATACTGGCTGGACTGTCCCTGCCCACTGTTAAAACCGCCGAAGCCTCCAAAACCACCAAACAAATCATCAAAAGGATTGCCGGAATAACCACCACCGTAGTTGCCGTTACCTGAACCACCGTAGGCAGAACCACCATTACCATAGCCACCGGAACCATAACTGCCGGAACCGTAGCCACCATAAGAACCACCATAGCCACCTGAATAACCATTCTTACGCTCATCCATAATCTGATTGTAAGCCTGACCAACTAACTTAAACATCTCCTCCGCCTTATCCTTATTAGGATTGTTAATATTAGCATCGGGATGATACTTGCGACTTAATTTTCTATATGCCTGTTTTACTTCATCATCTGTGGCATCTCGTGAAATGCCAAGAACCTTATATGGATCACTCATATCAAACTCCTAAAAACCAAAGTTATGTAAACCAACACCTACCAGCTTCACGACCACCTTCGGCTCGCTGAATCGAACTCCACAAGTTGTTCGAACCTTCGGCTCGCTGAATCGAACCCCATAAGTTGTTCGCACCTTCGGCTCGCTGAATCGAACCCCACAAGTTGTTCGCACCCAGGCTCGCCAGTGTAGTAACATCAAGGTGAACATATATCCGGCTCACATTCCTTTAGTCATTTTCTTTCTTCTGTTCCCTTCTCGCCTTCAACGTCTTATAGTAGACCGTCCAAACCCCGGCGTAAAGGATATTTCTAAGAACCTCAGCATTCTCCAAAATAGGAAGATACTCGAACTCCTTAGAGCATTCAGCCATCATCATCTGTAGCATGCCCTTTATTCTACCATCAAACCCCTGTTCATTGCAAATAGATTTGAAGGGATTGTAATGATTCTTCTTAATATCCTCCTCCAAATCATCATAGGCATCAAGAATATAAATAAATTTGCCAAGAAAAAAACCAATGCGGCTAAGAGAAGCAGCCCACTGGTCGTCTTTTGGAACAAAAAGGACAGACATAATGCGACCGAAAAGCCCTGCCATAACGTCAATGTTCGTCTCATTCTCTTTTTCGCGGGTACCTAATTCGGTGAGAAGAGACGAAATAGAATCCGCCTTTGCGGCGTAATCAAAAGAATCGTCAGGGTGCTTAGTATTCAAAAGCTTGGCAAAAGCAAGCTTCAAAACACTGCGGTCATCATTCCAGTCGTCCATAGCCTTATAATAAGATAATAAAATATTCATATCAGCCACGTAATCTGAGTAAATACTGGAAGACATAGGCTGTGCCTTAAGGGGATGACGAATACATTTGTGCTCAGAATGAGCAACCTTCGGTTCGTACAAAGAAGTAAGAAGCATTACAAGAAAAGTCATATCATAAGAAAGTGTAAACTGCCCGACAAAACCATAGCGGGACCTTAAAGAATAACACAAACCACAATAAAAACTCTTGTAAACATCAAACTCCTTAAATTTTAATTCCGGTTTATTAATAACAACATATCCAAACATAAAAAACTAACTTCTTCTTATAAAAGTGGCGTTGCACTTAGGGCAACGAATCTGAATCTTACCGTGTCCTTTAGGAATACGAATCCTCTGGCCACATCCCGGACACTTGTAGAAATGATAATACTTGCGCTGACCGGCAAGGTCCTTCTCATTGGCAACCTTGTTGCGCCAGCTACCGAGAATACGCATATACTTCTCGTTTTCAGCAGCACGCTTATAAATATTACGTGAAAACATTCTAAAATAAGTATAAAAAATAAGAAGCAAAATCAAAGTACTAAAAAGGGAACCAAGTCTTCTTGGAACAAAAAGCGAAATAATACACAACGCAATTGTAAGCCCAAGCAAAAACTTAGAAAACTGATCTGCACCATATCTTCCATACATAAATTTTGAAAATCTATCTCTCCAATTCATAAACATGTCACCTCACCAATCATCTTGAATATTGTAGACTGATCATTCAATATAAAAAACAGTCATCTTAATACTGAAGACCAATCATCTGAAATATTGTAGTCGATATTAAGAGTGTAAGTCCAATGCCCGATAAAAGCAATGGCAAAGGGTTTGAATTTACATTTAAGTCATAAAAGTTTACAAATATGTAAAAAATGATAAGCATAAAAACGTTTTTATTAAAAAGAAAACAAACTGACTAAAAATGCTGAATTATTACTAAAATGACAATATCGAGCATTGAAAAAGGACGAAAAATAGAGTATTATGGAAAGGAAAAAGAGCGAAACAACGTTAGCTATAAGCTATGGGTGGATATAAGTGATTTTTATAAACGATGTATAAATATGCACAAAGCATACGATAAAGATAATAAATACAAGAATATACATCAGGTTCTTTATAAATATGTAAAGCTTATAATTAGACAACAAAGGGAAGACAATAGTATACAAAAGACGCTATGTAAAAAATATGAGGGGAGATTCACTGCATGTACGTGAAGAAGAACAGCTGGGTTAAGCATTTAGACTTTATACTGGCTGATTTGTTGTGCATTAATTTAACGTTATTGATTGCATATTTTCTACGTAATGGAGTACGTAATGTATATGCGCTAAAGGAGTACAGAACACTTCTTTTTGCAATAATGGCACTGCATTTCTGCATAAGTTTTTTCTCGAATACATATTCAGACATCCTAAGAAGAGGATATTTTCAGGAATTTAAAAGAGTACTTGTTCATAATACAGGATTAATGCTATGTGTAATGGTATTTATGTTCTTTACTCATACAGGAGCAATATACTCAAGATTAATGATTTTTGCATTCTGGGTAATGGACATTTTTGCAATGTATTTTGTACATATTTGCTTAAAAACATTTTTAGGAAAAAGAGATTACCGGGAGAAGAAGCAAACTAAACTTTTGATAATTACTACACCGGAAAATATGGAGAAAGTAATTAGTGAAGTAAACGATGGACCGGACAAGAGTTTTGAAATAGTAGGAATAGCATTAAACACAAATGAGGAAGGAATTAAAGAGTGCCAGGGAATACCGGTAGTTTCAGAAGTAACAGATATGTATGACTATGTTTGCAAAAATGTTGTAGATGAAGTTTTACTTAATTTAAACTATCCATCAGATAAGTTTGATCAGATAGTGGAAACTTTAGTTAATATAGGAATTACCGTAGATATTAAATTAAATATTAAGTTTAATGGTGGAACTCAGGAGTTAGGACACATTAACGGTACTAAGATTATAAGAACAAGTGCCAATACTGTAACAATAACAGAGATGGCATTAAAGAGAGCCATGGATATCTGTGCAGGTGTTGTTGGATGTTTAGTTACAGGCATACTTTTTATATTTGTAGCACCAGCTATTAAGATAGCAGATCCTAAGGGACCTGTATTCTTCGGACAGAAGAGAGTTGGTCGTAACGGAAGAACTTTTACAATATATAAGTTCCGTTCAATGTATGTAGATGCAGAAGAACGCAAGGCAGAACTTATGGCGAAGAATAAGATGGAAGGTCTTATGTTTAAGATGGACGCAGACCCTAGAATTATAGGAAGCGGTCCGGACGGAACAAGAAAGGGACTTGGATATTATCTTAGACACCTTTCAATAGATGAGTTTCCTAACTTCTGGAGCATCCTGAAAGGCGATATGAGTCTTGTAGGAACAAGACCACCAACAATGGATGAATACAATCAGTACGAATTGCATCACAAGAGCCGTCTGGCAGCAAAACCGGGACTTACAGGAATGTGGCAGGTAAGTGGCAGAAGTGATTTTACTGATTTTGAAGAAATAGTAAAAATGGACAGCGATTATATTAAGAACTGGAATATAGGACTTGATATAAAAATAATTCTGAAAACAGTGCTGGTAGTGCTGGGACAGAAGGGATCGGTGTAATATTTGGCAAAATATGCAAGGGGATAAAAAGTGCATAAGAAGAATAAAGATAAATTAAGAATCGCAATGTTAGGTCATAAGAGAATACCTTCAAGAGAAGGTGGCGTGGAAATTGTGGTGGAAGAACTTTGTACAAGAATGGTTAACAAAGGTCACAAAGTAACATGCTACAACCGTGGCGGACATCATGTTAGCGGTAAGGAATTTGACAGTGCGAAGATTAAAAACTACAAAGGAATAAACTTGAAAACAGTGCCTACAATAAACTGTAAAGGGTTGGCAGCAATGTCAGCCTCAGTTTTTGCAGGCATAAAAGCGTCTATGGGAAAATACGATATTGTTCATTTTCACGCAGAAGGACCTTGTGCAATGTTATGGCTTCCTAAGTTATTCGGCAAGAGATGCATAGCAACAATTCACGGCCTGGACCATCAGAGAGCTAAGTGGGGCAAGCTTGCAAGTACATATATAATGATGGGTGAAAAGTGTGCAGTAAAGCATGCAGATGAAATAATAGTATTGAGCCGTGGCGTGCAGGATTATTTCAGAGATACATATGGAAGAGAGACCAAGTTTATTCCTAACGGAGTAAACAGACCTATAGTAAGAGAGCCACAGATTATCAAAGAAAAATTCGGCTTAGACAAAGACGATTACATCCTTTTCCTTGGAAGATTGGTTCCGGAAAAAGGGCTTAAGTATCTGGTAGAAGCTTTTAAAAAAGTAAAAACAGATAAGAAATTGGTAATAGCCGGTGGAAGTTCAGATACAGATGAGTTCGCTAACGAACTAAGACAGATGGCAAAAGATGACGACAGAATAATCTTTACAGGATTCGTTCAGGGAGAAGAACTGGACGAGTTATACAGCAATGCATACGTATACACACTTCCAAGTGATCTGGAAGGAATGCCACTTAGTCTGCTTGAGGCAATGAGCTATGGAAATTGTTGTCTTGTATCAGATATAGATGAATGCGCGTCAGTTGTAGAAGACAAGGCACTGGTATTCAAAAAATCAGATGTAGATGACTTAAGAGAAAAACTACAGCAGGCTTGTGATAAGCCTAAGATGGTTAAGAAATATAAAGAAGAAGCTGCAGATTTCATTTGCGAGAAATACAATTGGGATGATGTGGTTGAGAAAACAATGGAGTTGTATAGAGGATAGAATATGGAAAAGAAACATTATGGTGCGATAGATGGCTTAAGAGCTATTGCAGCAATTGGTATCGTTATGATGCATATGGGAGCAAATAATAACTATGAAATAGGTGGATATATTTATAATAAAATTATCCCATCATTTACTAATTTTGTATTTTTGTTTATGGTGATTTCGGCTTTTGGAATGTGCTGTGGATATTATGAAAAAATATTAAAAAACGAAATAACATTAGAAAAATTTTATGTAAAAAGATTTAAAAAAATATTGCCATTTTTTGCACTATTAGTTTTTGTAGATTTAATTATGTCACCTTCGATTGAATCTTTATATGAAGCCTTTGCAGATTTGACATTAATGTTTGGTTTTTTGCCAAACGCGGGTAATATTTCTGTTATTGGAGTTGGTTGGTTTTTAGGACTGATATTTGTCTTTTACATATGTTTTCCTTTTTATTGTGTTTTAATACAGAATAAAAAGAGAGCTTGGATAGCTTTCGGAATTAGTGTGATATATAATTTAATAGGTTCAAATTATTTTGAGATAAACAGAACAAATATCCTTTATAGTGCATGTTTCTTTATAGCTGGAGGATTAGTTTATTTATATAGAAATGAAATATCAAAAATAAAAGCATGGCAAATATTAAGTGTTATGAGTATTACTATTGTTGTATATTATCTGCTGAATGGAAATGTGTTTATGTGTCTATTAGTTTCAGTAGTGATGCTATTATATGCGATTACTTCAAATGTAAAAGTATTGGACAATAAGATAGCTAAATTCTTAAGTGGAATAAGTATGGAGATATATTTATGCCATATGATGGTGTTTAGAATATTACAAAAAATGAAGATTACTAATATATTTGGAAATGGATGGATTCAATATTTTATTACAGTAATATTAACTTTAATAGGAGCGATTATATTTGCAATTATAGTCAGAAAAGTGTTTGAAGTTGTAGAAAGTAAAATAAAGTAAAAAATATAAGGAATAAAATATGAAGATTTTAATGGTAAATAAGTTTTTGTATCCAAATGGAGGTTCAGAAACATATATATTCAAATTAGGCGAGTATTTAGAAAGGCAGGGACACGAAGTACAATACTTTGGAATGGAACATGAAGGAAGATGCGTTGGAAATCATGCAGAAGCCTATACATCTGATATGGACTTTCATGGAGGTTCAAAACTTTCTAAACTGACTTATCCAATTAAAACTATATATTCAAGTGAGGCAAGAAAGAAAATCAGACTTGTTCTTGAAGACTTTCAGCCTGATGTGGTTCATTTAAACAATTTTACATATCAGATAACTCCAAGTGTTATATTAGAAATAAAGAAATGGTCAAAACAGACAGGACATAAATGCAAGATTATATTTACCGCACACGATTATAATCTGGTTTGTCCAAATCATATGTGTAACAATCCTAATACACACGAAAACTGTGAAAAGTGTTTAGGCGGACATTTTATGAATTGCTTCAAAGGAAAGTGTATTCATGGAAGCACAGCCAAATCAGCAGTTGGAACAATGGAAGCAATGTTTTGGAAAATAAAGGGAACATACAAGTATATTGATTCTATGATATGCTGTAGTGAATTTATGAAAACAAAATTGGACACCAATCCATTGTTTGCAAAGAAAACAATTGCTTTGCACAATTTCATAGATAAGGTTGAATGGAAAGAAGTAGAGAAGAAAGACTATGTTCTTTACTTCGGAAGATTTTCAGAGGAAAAGGGAATAGGAACTCTTATAAATGTTTGTAAGAAACTTCCGAACATTCAGTTTATATTTGCGGGAACAGGTCCTTTGGAAGAAGAGATTAATGGAATTAGCAATATTAAAAATTTAGGCTTTCAAAAGGGAGAAGCTCTTGAAAAACTTATAAGAGAAGCAAGATTTTCTATATATCCATCAGAATGGTATGAGAATTGTCCGTTTTCAGTAATGGAAAGCCAGATGTATGGTACACCGGTTCTTGGCGCCAACATTGGAGGGATTCCTGAGCTTATATCTGTAGGCAGTACAGGAGAGTTATTTGAAAGTGGTAATGGAGAAGATTTGAAAAATAAGATTGAAGAACTATGGAATAACAAAGAAAAGTTAGATAAATACAGTGAAAATTGTAAAAATATTAGCTTTGATACTATTGAGGAATATTGCAATAAATTGATTAAGATATACGAATAAAAGGGAAAAAGGGAGAGAACGTAATGGCAGAGAAAAAATTAAATGGTACAGTTATCGTAACATATAGATGTAACGCACGTTGCTCAATGTGTAACAGATACAAGGCACCATCAAAACCGGAAGAAGAAATTTCAATTGAAACAATTAAGAAGTTACCTAAGATGTACTTTACAAATATAACAGGTGGAGAACCTTTTATACGTACAGATTTAAAAGATATTGTTAGAGAATTATATAAGAAGAGCGATAGAATTGTTATTTCAACTAATGGATTCTTTACAGATAGAATTGTTGATTTATGTAAGGAATTTCCTAATATCGGAATTCGTATTTCTATTGAAGGTCTTGAACAGACAAATAATGAAATCCGTGGATTAGATGACGGATATAACAAAGGATATACAACACTTAAGAAATTACGTGAAATGGGAATGAAGGATGTTGGTTTTGGAATGACAGTTCAGGACAAAAATGCACCTGACTTAGTACCACTTTATAAGATTTCTAATGAAAGGGGTATGGAATTTGCAACAGCTTCATTACATAACAGTTTCTATTTTGTAGAAGCAAAAAATATAATAAAAGATCGTCCAATGGTTGCTAAAAATTTCGAAGATTTAATTAATGAATTACTTAGATCAAAGAGTCCTAAGAAATGGATGAGAGCTTATTTCAATCACGGACTTATTAATTATATTTATGGACAGAAGAGATTACTTCCTTGTGATATGAGTTTTGACACATTCTTTATTGATCCATATTGTGATGTAATGCCATGTAACGGAACAAAAGACAAAGAAGTAATGGGTAACTTAAACAACCAGAGCTGGGATGAATTATGGAATAGCTCTGAAGCTGAACAGGTTAGAGCTAAAGTTCGTTGTTGTGATAGAGACTGCTGGATGATAGGCTCAGTTTCTCCTGCAATGCATAAGTATATCTGGAAACCTGGATTCTGGGTACTTAAACACAAGTTTAAAGCTTTATTTAGCAAACATCCATATAGCATGTATGAGAACAAAATTGTACGTGATTACAGAGATGGAAAGGTAACTAAAGAGGAATTGGATAAATGCAGTACTTGTGATATGTGCGCAACAATTAATGACGGATTAAGTGACGCTTCAAGAGAACAGCTTAAAGATAAGAGCGGTGAAGAAATAGTTGATGCAGATATTGCAAAGCAGATGGGAGAATAGATAACAAAACTGGAACCTAAAGATAAATGGAGAAAAACATGGAAAGAATATTACATATACTATGGTCGGGCGAGATTGGAGGTATCGAAAAACTGTGCCTTAATATAGGAAAAGAGAGTCCAAAGAAAAACATTTTTTGGTTCGTTAATAGGGGGGGGCAGGTGTATGAAGAAATGTGCAGAGAAGGAATAAAAACAAGATTATTAAATGCTTCAAATTTTCAAATCATAAAAGTGTTAGATGAGATACTCGAAGTAGTTGATAAAAAAGAAATAAGAGCAATTATAATTCATCATGACAGCGTTATGTTATGGATTATAGCACTTATGCTAAAAAGAAGAAATAAACATATAAAAGTGTTTATTTATGCACATAGTGATTACTCATATTTTATTCCAGAGAAAGGGATGAAAAAGATAATTTATGAGAGACTCTTTAAAAAAAATGCATTGTTTAGTGATGGAATAATTGCCATATCAGAATCAGTTAAAGATAGTATTGTGAAAAAGGGCAATATCGCTAGTAACAAAATAAAGGTTATATATAATGGGGTTCCATTACAAAACTTTAAGTATTACGAAAGAAAAAATGATAAAAATAGACTGAATATAGTATATGTAGGCCGATTGTTAGAAGAAAAGGGGATACAAATTCTGATTAATGCTTTGTGTGAAAAATATGAAGAATGTGAGGTTTCTTGCACAATTGTAGGGGACGGTGTGTATAGTGAAAAATTAAAGAAATTGGTTAATTATAAAAAAATGGATAAAAATGTAAAATTTGTAGGAAGTCAGATGGATGTATACGGGTATTTAAAAGAAGCAGATGTTTTTGTACATCCGGCAATATGTGATGAAGGGTTTGGGATAACTTTAGTTGAAGCAATGTCCACTGGATTGCCTTGTATAGCTTTTAACAAAGGAGCTATTCCGGAATTGATAAGCAATAACGTAAATGGAATAATAGTTGAAGAAACATCGGCTATGGCGTTACACGAGGCAATTGGTAAAATCATAGAATTTAAGAAAAATGGAAGCATTAAGAAAATGAGAGATGAAGCTACAGAAAAAGCACAGTTATTTTCATGTAATAAAATGGTTGACACTTTACAAAAATATGTATTCGGAGAATGAATAAATGAACAAGATAGGAATATTAACATTTCACAGAGCAGTTAATTATGGGGCTGTATTACAAGCGTATGCACTACAAAAATTTATGAATACTAAAGGGATTGAAACAGAAGTAATTGATTATTACAATAAAAAAATTAATAAAGAATATTGCCCATTTAAATTAGAACTTAGACACCCAAAAAGAAATTTATACAATTTAATAATGTTTAAAGAACGATATAAGAGAAAAAAGAAATTTTATACATTTATAAATAAATATATAAGATTAAGTGGGAAAAAATATTCTAAAAAAAATATAGCTAGTGTAGATAATCAGTATAGTAAAATATGTGTAGGAAGTGATCAGGTTTGGAATTTAGAATTATCGGGAAATGATACTACATATTTATTAGATTTTTGCCATAAAGCAAGCAGGTATTCATATGCAGCAAGCATAGGGAAAATGCAAATTGGAGGAGAAGAGAAAGAAATATTTAGAGAGAACTTAGAAAAATATAAAGCTATTAGCTTGAGAGAAAAAACTGCTGAAAATTGTTTAAAAAACATTGTCAACAAAGATATGCAAATAGTTGTGGATCCAACAATGCTTTTAACAAAAAAGGAATGGGAAGAAGTTTCAATTAATCCTCAAATTAAAGAAAAATATATTCTGGTTTATAAAATAACAGAATCTAAATCTTTTGAATATGCATTGAAATTATCAAAGAAAAAAGGAATTAAAGTTGTGGTATTGCAAGCACCACATAGGCATATATCAACCCAGTTTTGTGCAAGGAGATATGATTCACCAGAGGAGTGGATTGGTTGGATAAAAAATGCAGAATATGTTGTGACAGATTCATTTCATGCAACAGTATTTTCTATTATATTTGAAAAGAAATTTGTAGCTATGGAAGGATATAATTCTGGCGGGCACAAAAATGAAAGAATATCTAATCTACTGAACACATTAGAATTACAATCTAAATCTTTGGCAGATATTGACTTAGAGAGAATAGATGAACAAATAGAATATACTGAGGTAAAAAGAAAATTGGATAAAGTTATTGATAAGTCAGAAAAATATGTGTACGAAAATTTAAAATAGAAGGGAGGCACATTATGAGAAAAATATCTGTGTCTGATTTATTAGTAATAGTTATATTTGGACTCATAATATACACGGGAGTTGGTGGAGTATTTAATTATACTAGTGAGTTGATGGTCCTATTTACAGTATTGGTAGGAATTAAAGCAATGAATGGTAAAAATGGATATTATATTAGGGCAAAGTACAATTTTTTTGATTTATACTTAATTGTGATTTTTAGCATGTTATTAATTAGTTACTTTAATTCGTATAGCCGTAGTGAAACAATGCCATATATTATTAGATTTGCTGTTTATATAGTATTGTACCAAATTGTGTTTGATAAAGAAAAGGTAGTTAGAATAATAAATTATATGTTTAAATATGCAACAGTTATTGCAATAGTCTATATAATATGCTATCCAATATTTGGAAATCAATCAGGAATTTTGAGAACGTATCAGGGAACTGGGATTTCTATGAGCATAGCAATGTGTATTTTTGTTGCGTATTTCTTTAGCCATGATAAGGTCAGCATTAACAAATATATATGCGCTGGACTTATTGTAATTGCATTGATGTTTACAGGAAAAAGAACTCTGTTTTTAATACCAGCAATCGTATTGGTAATAGTTTTTATGTTAGCTAAAGACAAAAAAAAGTATAACAAAACGGGAAAACTTGTTTTAGCCGGAATAGTTGCAATTATAGGGTTGATAGTTACAGTTCCTTCAGCCAGAAACGTATTTGTAAGGATTCAAGAGGGGATGAGTGATACGACTTTATCTTATAGAGTTTATTTTTGGGAATATGCAACAATGATGTGGAAAAAGAAACCATTATTTGGATGGGGATTTGGAACAATGCCATATCATATTGGACATGCTGGTGTCGATTTAAAAAAGTATGGTTATATCGAAAGTTATTTGGCACACAATATATATTATGAAATGTTAGCAGAAATAGGAACTATTGGATGCATTATTTTTTGCGTATTTTTTATAAGTTTTCTTGTATTTACTATTTATAAGATTATACAAGGAAAGAACATAATGAGTACAAATGAAAAGTTTTTAATGTATCTTTCGTTAGGATGGCAAATATGGTTTATAGTATATGGATTTACTGGAAATCCACTGTATATGGTTGATGAGTGTTGGCTATATTTTATTGCATTAATATTGTGCAATAGTGTTTACTTTAAAAAAAGAAAATATTATAAAATAAAAATTTAATGAACGGAGAAAAAAGGTTGATTTTAAGTGTTATAATACCAGTTTATAATTCGGAAAAATACATAAAAAATTGTGTGGAAAGTATTATTGCGCAAGATGAAGAAGTTGAAATTATATTGATAGATGATGGTTCAACAGATAGTTCGGGAAAAATTTGTGATGAGTATTCTGAAGAATATAAATTTATTAAAACATTTCACATAAACAACGGAGGACCATCACAAGCAAGAAATTATGGCATAAACATAGCTAAAGGGGAGTATATACAGTTCATTGATTCAGATGATGAATTGGAAAAAAATTGTTTTTATAACAATAAGAAGATAGTACAAAGTGAGAAACCAGATATATTGCTATATGGAGCGAATGCTATTAATACTAATAAAAAAAGTAAATCAAAAATAATTACTAGTTTTTATGAAAGAAATTATGAAATTGAAGAGTTACTTAAACAATTAGAGAATGATTCAAAGCCTACAGTTCTTAATTATGTATGGAATAAATGGTATAAAAGAGAAATAATTAAGAACAATGGTATATTATTTGAAGAAGAGTGTAGATTAGGAGAAGACTTTTTGTTTAATTGTAGAGTGTTTTCTAAAGGTGAAAAGATATATATAAGCAATGAAACATATTATAAATACTATATTAGAGGAAATGAAAGTCTTACAGGAAAATTCAATAGAGATGAATTACAAAGAAGAAGAGAGATGAAAACAGCTTTTACAAATTTATATGAAGAATGGAATTTGTCAAAAATAGGTAAAGATAAAATGAATAAAGTTGAAGGAGAGATGGGATATACATCAATAAGAGCTATAAAGAAGAAAAATTGTAATATAGAGTTTAGTGAAAAAGTATGTTATGTAAGTGAATTTATGAATAGTGAATATAAGGAATTGATTACAGAGTATCTGAGGGATAAAAACGGGATTGTAAAAAAAATTAATTATTTTTTATTGAAGAATAAAATGAAGAAGGTTTTTGTTATTTTTAATGACATCATATTAGGAAAAGTAGTGGTGAAAAAGAATGATTAATATTGAAACAAAAAAGAAAGAATGTGTTGGTTGTTATGCTTGTGAACAGGTGTGCCCGTTTGAAGCTTTGGAAATGATAGAAGATGCAAGAGGGTTTAGATATCCATATGTAGATAAGGGAAAGTGTAAAAATTGTGGTAGATGTGAAAGAGTATGTCCATGTTTACAGAGCGAAGTGAAATCAAATGGTAGATTAGAAGATGCAGAATATTATATTGCTGAAAGTTGTAACACAGTTGAACGTAGAAAAAGCCAGTCAGGTGGAGTTGCATTTGCATTAGGCAAGCTTTTTTTGCAAGAAGATGGATATGTTTATGGATGTATAATGAATAGTGAAAATGAGGCAATTCACAGTAGATGTACATCTATTAGAGAATTGGAAAGAACCAGAGGTTCGAAATATGTTCAAAGCAATATTAGAAATACATATAACAATATTTTAAACGATTTAAAACAAGGTAAAAAAGTGTTATTTAGTGGAACATCTTGTCAAGTGGAGGGACTTGTATCTCTATTTAAAAGAAAATAAAATTCAAAGCGATAATTTAATTACAATAGATATGATATGTCATGGTGTGCCAAGTCCAAAGATACTGAAAGAGTATATTGAATTTCTAGAAGAAAAATATAACAGTAAAATTATAGAATTTGATTTTAGAGCAAGAAAATATGCACCTGAACAAAGGGCAAACATAAAGTTAGAAAATGGAAAAGAGATATGTGATGATGTATATGCAGAATTATTTTATTCAAATATGACTTTAAGAGAATCGTGTGGTAAGTGTATGTATTGTAATAGAAATAAACCTGCAGATATTACAGTGTCAGATATAATTGGAATATCAGATGAATATAGAGGAAAAATGAATGATAAATTATTGCCAAGTATGGTTATTATTCATTCAAGAAAAGGAAAAGAATTAGTAGAGAATGGAAGTATAAATATAAAAAGAGTAGATGAAAAAGAATTTAATCAGCCAAATTTAAATCATCCAACCATAATGTCAAAACAAAAAGAAAATTTTTGGAGAGATTATATAAAATATGATTTAGAGTATGTTATAAAAAAATACACATCATATGGTGGGGTAAAAACAAAAGTGAGACGAAAATTTTTGAGAATGATTAATAAATGGTAGAGGAAGTAGTATGTGTAAAGGGGTAGATAATAAATTAATATCTATTATAATACCAGTGTACAACGTTGATAAATATTTGAATACTTGTTTGAAAAGTATTGAGAATCAAAGTATATCAAATTTTGAAGTAATATTAGTAGATGATGGATCAACGGATACGAGTGGAAAAATTTGCGATGATTGGGTAATGACAGACACTAGGTTCAAAGTTATTCACCAGTTAAATAGTGGAGTTAGTAACGCGCGAAACAATGGAATTGAGGCTTCAAAGGGAGATTATATAATCTTCTTGGATCCAGACGATTATATAGAAAGAGATATGCTTGATAAGATGAGCGAGTATATGGAAAAAGAAAATGTGGATATTGTTTGTTGCGGATACACAAATGAATATAAAGATGTTATTCATAAATTTAAACCACGAGAAGGAAAAATATGTAATGAAGATATATTATTAATGTTATTCAATTCTAACTTTTTTACAGCAATATGGAATAAAATGTTTAGAAGAGAGATTATAGTAGGCGATGACATTGTTAAGTTTCCAGAAGGAATCTATATAGGAGAAGATTTCCTATGGTTGGCGAAGGTACTTAAAAAATGTGAATCATTATATTGTTTAAATTATATCTTTTACCATTGGATTAGGAGGAAAGAAAGTGCCACGGGAATAAGTAGGAAGGTAAGAATTGACTATAAAGCTATGACGGAAATTGTAGCGATGGAAGAGGTGGTGAAGATATGCAAAACTTCATCAAAACAAGCATATTATATTTCAAGTCAAAACTATTATGGTTTATTAATGTCAAAGCTAAAAGTTAAGGAAATAGTCTATGAGGAGATTGAATGTACTAGATGCTTAAATAGAATGAGGAAGCTAATAAAAGATTTTCCAGTACATACAATTAAGGATGTGGCACGATTAATAAAAGGTATAATATTTGTTGTTATAAGATATACTCAACTAAAAATAAATAAAATGATTAAAGGATGAAATATGGAAGAAAGTAAGAAAGCTGGTATAGTTACTATTTATGATCCTAATCCTAATTATGGAAACAGATTACAAAATTACGCGGTACAGGAAACTTTAAAGAAATTAGGATTAGAGGTTGAAACATTATCATTTGAACAGAGTAAAATTAATTTTAAAGTGTTAATTAAGTATTATTTACAAAAAATATCAGGATATAAATTACCAGGCGAAAAGAATTTTTGGAAATTATATATTCCTAAAGTAATTAAGTTCGAAAACTTTAATAAAAAATACATTAAAACAGTTAAAATAAATAATTTGAAAGAAATACGTGAAAAAGATTTTTTTGTCGTAGGTTCAGATCAAGTATGGAATCCAGAGTGGTATGAAGATTGTAAAATAAAAAAAGAAATGTATTTATTGACATTTGCTGATGACTCAAAAAAAATATGTTTTTCACCAAGCTTTAGTGTGGAGAAACTTCCTTCAAAATGGGAAGAATGGTTTAAGGTTAATTTGAATAAATTTCCTAGACTATCAGTAAGAGAAGATACAGGTGCAAAAATAATTGAAAATTTGACAGGAAGAAAAGCGGAAGTACTTATTGATCCTACGCTTATGTTGAGCAAAGAAGAGTGGAAAAAGCTTTCAGCTGATAATAAAATAACGGAAAAAGATTACATATTAACTTATTTTTTGGGTGGTAGAGATGAAAAGATAGACGAAGATTTAAAAAAATATTCGAAAGAATTGGATACAAAGGTATATAATTTATTAGATTATAGTCAGCCGGATATATATACATCTGACCCATGTGAATTTGTTAATTTGATAGATAATGCAAAGTTAGTTGTGACAGATTCGTTCCATGCGTGTGTTTTTTCCTTTATTTTTAAAAAGCCTTTTTTGCTATATAACAGAATAGGAAAGAGTGATATGATGTCAAGAATGGATACTTTTTTGAAAAAATTTAAGTTGGAGAGAAAATATATTTTTAGCAAAGAAAAAAATGAACTGTTGGAATGTGAATATGAACAAGGATATGAAATTCTTAAACAGGAACAAAAAAAAGTTTATAAATTCTTGGAGGATTGCGTTAAAAATTGACGATATCACAATAGTACTGAAAAGAATTTTAAGGAGTAAGTAATGGACAGAACTAAAAATGCAACAAGAAATATTATTTTTGGTTTGGTGCTAAAAACATATCAGATAATAGTACCTTTTTTGATGCGAACAGCTATGATTTATTTTATGGGAGTTCAGTATCTAGGATTGAATTCTCTTTTTACGTCAATCTTGCAAGTATTGAATTTGGCAGAACTAGGTGTTGGATCAGCTATGATATATAGTATGTACAGACCAATTGCAGAAGATGATAATAAAACAATTTGTGCATTGATGAAATTGTATAGAACTTATTATAGGATAATTGGTTTAATTATTGCTATCGTTGGTTGTTTATTAACACCTTTTATTCCTAAATTGATTTCAGGGGAAATTCCTAATGATGTTAATATTTATATTCTCTATTGGCTAAACTTAGCAGCAACAGTATTATCGTATTGGCTATATGCATATAAAAATAGTATTCTTCAAGCAAATCAAAGAACAGATGTAGTTAGTAAAGTAACATTGATAACGAATACCGTTCAATATATTCTTCAAATATTAGTTTTATGGTTTTTTAAAAATTATTATTTGTATGTAATTGTGATGCTTGCAACTCAAGCAGTAACTAACATATTTACTGCAATTGTAGCAGATAAGTTTTACCCACATTTTTGTCCAAAGGGAAAACTACCAAAAGAGGAAGTAAGGCAAATTAATAGGAAGATAAAAGATTTATTTACGGCTAAGTTAGGCGGTGTTGTTGTTGGATCAGCAGATACAATAGTAATATCGGCATTTTTAGGATTAACTACGTTAGCAGTGTATCAAAATTATTATTTTATAATGAATTCTATATGTGGATTTATAATGGTTGTATTTTCAGCAATAACAGCAGGAATTGGAAACAGTTTAGTTACTGAATCAGATGAAAAAAACTATAATGATTTTAAAAAATTTACATTTATAATTTGCTTTATTCTGTGTGTGTGTTGTTGTTGTTTTGCTGGTTTATATCAGCCATTTATGAAATTATGGGTTGGTGAAAAACTTATGCTCGATTTTAAATTTGTGATTTTGTTTTGTATTTTATTTTATTGCCTAGAGTTGGCAATGATGTGGGCAACTGTTAAAGACGCAGCAGGAATGTGGCATTCAGATAGATTTAGACCATTAATTGGAGCATGTGTTAATTTGGTAATGAATATTGTATTGGTTCAAGTTATTGGACTTTATGGAATAATTTTGTCAACTGTTTTTAGTTATGTATTTATTTCAATGCCATGGCTAATTCATAATTTGTTTAAATTCTTATATAAAGAGTCATTATGTGGGTATTTGAGAAAGGTGGCATTTTATATATTCATAGCATTTTTTTCAACAATATTGACGATTATGATGTGTAATATGATATCTGTTGGAGGAATAGCTGAACTAATAATTAAAGGAATAGTAAGTGTTGCGATTCCAGTTTTAGTAGAATGTTTAGCATATAGAAGGACAAAAGAATTCAATGAATCAATAGCGTTAATTAAAAAGATGTTAATGAAAGGATAAAAAATGGATTATAGAGTATTATCAAATGGATATAAAATACCATGCATATGTTATGGTACAGATATTGTAGACTATAAATCTTCACGAATAGATAGAGCTAAGCAGAATATAAAATTTTTAATAAAAAGTATTTTGAGAAAGGACACAAGAAAGTTTAAAAAAGATAAGGGAATAGAAAAATGCGTTGAGAATTCTTTAGAAAATGGATGTGTTTTTTTTGATACTTCACGAGCGTATGGTGGATCTGAAAGAATGCTTCAAGATTCATTAAAGAACATAAAGAGGGACAACTATTATATTTGCACAAAGTTAGATAATTCAGCGCAATTAAAGGGAATATCAGCAAGAAAAGTTTTAGAGGAAAGTATGAGACAACTGGGGGTTGATTACATAGATGTATATTTATTACATTGGCCAGTTGAAGGAAAGTATTTAGAATATTGGAAACAGCTAGAGGAATTATATAAAGAGAGAAAAGTTAGAGCTATTGGTGTAAGTAATTGTAAAATTCATCATCTAAAAGAAATAGAAAGAATTGCTGAAATTAAGCCAATGATTGATGAGGTGGAATTACATCCTTTGTTGTCAGAAACAGAGCTTAGAGACTATTGCAAAGAAAAAAATATACAGATTATGGCTTATACAAGTACTGCACGTTTGGATTTTAGATTGAGAGCAAGTAAAAGAATGGAAAAAGTGTGTAAAGAAACGGGAAAAACACTTTCTCAGATTATTTTGAGATGGCATATACAAAATGGCATCATTCCAATTTTTAATACGTCTACAATTAAACACTTTAAGGACAATATGGATGTTTTTGACTTTAACTTATCTAATGAACAAATGAAAATTATTGATAGTATGAATATTAATGCTAGAACAAGATATGATTCAGATAATTGTGAATGGGATAGGTTATAACATATAGGTCAATTTAAAACTTAGATTATGCAATATTGATAAAAGATCGAAAGAGGAAAAGATAATGATTGATTGTTTAAAAAAAGAAGAATGTACAGGATGTAAGATGTGCGCAGATATATGTCCAAAGGGAGCTATTTCGTTCGAAACCGATGAGCAAGGATTTTGGTATCCAAAAGTAGATGGTAAGTTGTGTATACATTGTGGATTATGCAAAAAAAAATGTCCATCGCTGAAAGATATAAAACTAAATGATAGGCAACCGGAGGTATATTCGGCTTGGAGCAAAAATGATAAAGTCAGAATAAGTAGCACATCAGGGGGAGCTTTTTGGGAAATAGCAGAGAAATTCTTTGATAATGGTGGAGTTGTAGTAGGGAGCAGATATGGTAAAGATTGGAAATCGGCAGAACATATTATTGCCAAAAGCAAAAAAGAACTATTACAAATTAAAGGTTCAAAATATTTTCAATCTGATACAGCAGGAATATATAATAAAGTAAAAAAAGAACTTGATGCGGGGAAAGAGGTTTTATTTTGTGGAACACCATGCCAAGTAGCGGCTATAAAATCTTTTTTAGGTAAAGAATATGAAAATCTATATTGTATGGATTTTATTTGTAGGAGCATAAATTCGCCGAAAGCATTTAAAGCATATATCAATGAATTAGAATTAAGTTACAAATCTAAAGTAGTTGAAGTGCATCTTAAAAATAAAGAAAAAGGATGGCAAAGTTTGGCTTCACAAGTTCGTTTCGAGAATGGAAAGGAGTCCATTAAAGATAAAAATGAAGATTGGTGGGTTAAGGGATTTATTTTTAACGATCTATATACCAGAGAATCTTGCTATAATTGCAGATATAAAGTGTTGCCTAGGGTTAACTCAGACATAACAATAGGAGATTTTTGGGGAATAAAAAATCAAACAGAATCAGATTTGTTTAAAGGTATTTCTGTGGTACTACTTAATACGGATAAAGGTAGCGAACTGTTTAAAGGATGCAAAGACGCTTTTCAGTGCAAAGAGTATATGCTGAAAGATGTAATTCCTGGAAATCCAGCGTTATTAAAAAATCCAGTCAGAACTTCAAAGCAAGACAAATTTTTTAAATTGTTAAACAAACATAATTTTAGCTATAGTGTTAGAGAATGTATAAAAAAATCGCAGATTGATAGAATGAAGGATATTCTTAGAAAGTGTAAACATTTATTCTCACTGGTGGTTAAATCAGATATCGATTGGTTTAAATTTGTACATTATAATTATTTTTGCAAAAAAATAATTAGAACTTCTTCTTCACGTGTGATGCCACATAAAAATGCTATTTTAGAACTGCAGGGGAATGCAAAAATTATTCTTTCAGGCAATAAAGATTTACATATTGGCATTAATAAACTTAAAGGTTCAAAAGCGGAAACGCATGTGAGATTGAATGATGGTGCAGTATGGAAGTGCAATAATGGAGCAGATTTGTTTTATAATACTGTGGTAGAAGTTAAACAGAATGCTGTATTTAATACAGGCTATTTTTCTGCTAATGGTGGAAGTGTAATTATTGCACATAAGAATATAAGTCTGGGTGAAGATGTTATGATTGGGCGAAATGTTATAATATATGATAGTGATTTCCATACGTTATATAGTAAAAAAGGTATGGCATGTAATCCACCACAAGCGGTTAATATTGAGGAACATGTTTGGTTGACATCAAATGTTGTTGTGCAGAAGGGTGTAACAATTGGAAGAGATAGTTTGATAACAGCATATACAACGGTTAATAAAAATGTTCCTGCACATTCAATATATGGTGGAGAGAGTGTTGGAAAGGTGATAAAAGATCAGGTAGCTTGGGGAAGAGAGATGTGCCCATTAAAGTAATAAAATACTTAATTAAGTATTTTTATTGTATAAATAATGAGTTTGTGAGATACCACTATGAACATTATCGTAACCGGTGGAGCCGGATTTATTGGAAGTAACTTTGTATTTCATATGTTGAATACATATCCTGATTATAGAATTATTTGTGTGGACAAGCTCACCTACGCAGGTAACTTATCCACTCTTGAACCAGTTATGGACAACCCTAATTTCCGTTTTTGCAAAATCGACATTTGCGACAGAGATGCAATTTACGGACTTTTCGAGGAAGAACATCCTGACATGGTTGTTAACTTTGCGGCAGAAAGTCATGTAGACCGTTCAATAGAGAACCCGGAAGTGTTCCTTAACACTAATATTCTTGGTACTGCAGTTCTTATGGATGCCTGCAGAAAGTATGGTATTAAGCGTTATCATCAGGTATCTACTGACGAAGTTTATGGCGACCTTCCTCTTGACAGACCTGACTTGTTCTTTACAGAGGAAACACCAATTCATACAAGCAGTCCTTACAGTTCGTCAAAGGCAGGGGCTGACCTTTTGGTTCTTGCATATCACAGAACTTACGGACTTCCTGTTACAATCAGTAGATGTTCTAATAACTATGGACCATATCACTTCCCAGAGAAGTTGATTCCCCTTATGATTGCCAATGCATTAAATGACAAGCCACTTCCTGTATATGGCAAGGGCGAAAATGTTCGTGACTGGTTATATGTTGAAGATCATTGTCGCGCAATTGACTTGATTATTCACAAGGGAAGAGTTGGCGAAGTTTACAATGTTGGTGGTCACAACGAAATGAAGAACATTGACATTGTTAAGATTATCTGTAAGGAATTAGGCAAGCCTGAAAGCCTTATTACATACGTAGCTGACAGAAAGGGACACGATATGCGTTACGCAATCGATCCTACTAAGATTCACAACGAACTTGGCTGGTTGCCGGAAACTAAGTTTGTTGACGGTATTAAGAAGACTATCAAATGGTATCTTGACAATAAAGAATGGTGGGAAACTATTATTTCGGGAGAATACCAGAATTATTATGAAAAGATGTATGGTAACAGATAGCAATATGTTGCGGTAGAATAGTTATCCATACGAAAGGTTTACTATGGACAAAGCAAATGATATTATTACTAACATTATAAAAGAGGTGCTTACTGCACTTTATCAACCTTTTGGCGCAGCAGTGCTAATGGCTTTTGTTTCTATGTTTGTTTTTCTTTACGCAAGGGAACACGGCTGGAAGAAGGGAAGCCTGATTAAAAATATTTTTGGAACATGGTTTAGAAATTTTAAGGAAAGCTCTACATTTAGAAGGGCTTTCCTTTTGGTGTTTTATTCTACTATGATTCTTTTTAGAACGATTTTGAATAGAGATATTTGGTTTGATCCGTTAGGCGATGTTATGGGAAAATGGGGGCTTCATAATGCTGATGGCACTTTGTGTACGGAGCCTATTGAGAATTTTATGCTTTTTATGCCTTTTGCGGTGCTTTTGCTTTGGGCGTTTAAGGATGAGATTCTTGGAAGTGATGTAAGACTTGGAAAAGTTCTTTGGAAGTCTACTGTGGCAGTTGGAATTTTTTCTTTTGGAATCGAGTTTTCTCAGGTACTGTTCCACCTTGGCACGTTCCAAATATCGGATTTGGTGTACAACACGCTGGGCGGAACCGTTGGCGGCGCGGTGTACTATGTGATATATAGGGTTAGGCATAAAGGGGAATAAAGCCAAAAAGAGGAGCCAAAAAATAGCTGAAAGAAAACAGAAAATATTAAGTCAATCAGGGCTGGCATTGCGCCAGCCCTGATTCTCTAAAAACTATTATATAAATATTATCTGTGAAATAAGCCAAAAAGTTAAGAAATTTTTTATCTCTTACTTCAACTTCACCTTCATTGTCTTGCTCCAATTACCTTTTCCATGCTTATTATATCCTCGAACACGTATGTAGTATGTTTTCTTTTTCTTCAACTTTGTAATTGTAGCTGAGTTTTGCCAAGTTGTTTTTATCTTTAGTGTTTTCGTATTTTTCTTAAATCGTTTGTTAGTGGAGTACTGGACATAGTAGCCACTTTTTCCGCGGGCAGTCTGAGCTTTCCATTTTATATAAATAGAAGTTTTTGAATATTTCTTTGCTGACTTGATTTTTACAGTTGCAGGAGCAGGGTTCTTTTTTGTTTTTATTTTAACTGTTTTGCTCCATTTTCCGTAGCCAACATTTGTTTTATATGCTCTGATTTTGAAATAGTATTTTGTGTTATATTTAAGATTTTTGAAAGTAGTATTTGTAGTTTCAGGTTTTGTAATGTATTTATATTTAAATGCCGTGTTAAATGTTTTGTCAGTGGAATACATTATTGTGTAACCTGTTGCGGAACCTTGCTTGTCCCAACTTAAATGCGCACTGTTATAAGAAGAAACGGAACCTTTCAGTGTTTCTTTCTTAGGCAAAATCAAAAATGTAGTTGAACATACGCTAACGTATTTAACTTCTGTTGCAGTAAGTTTAACCTTGGCAACACCGGTGTTAATGTTAGATGAATAAGTAATCTTGTAATGATATGCAGGAACTAACTGACCGTCAACGTACAAATTGACAGTAGGTTTGATTTGTTTACCTGTTGCGTAGAAAACGTTATTACTCAATGTTATCGTACCTTTTTTTATTGAAACAAAAGGATTGTTTTCTTTATTGGAAGTAGAAATTACACCGTTGTTAAAATTGATAACTACATTAGCATCTGCAGTTCTATATAATTTGATAAAACGTCTTGCAAGTCTTTGAAGTACTGATTCCTTAGGAAATTCGCATATATCAGGAGTTCCGCAGGAAACAACTGCGTATTGTGGAGCAACTGCGTCAAGGAAGTTGGCACATGATGAAGCGGCAGCACCGTGATGACCTATTTTAAGAACATCAGCCTTAAAATTATAACCTTGTTTAAGAAGTTCATTTTCCATGGTAGATGGAAGGTCGCCGGTTAAGAGAATAGACTTGTTATCGCATGTGACACGCATAACAATGCTGGCTTCATTATAGGTTGAACCTTGTGAACCGTCATAAATCACTTCCACAGTCGCATCGCCCAATTTGAATTTTTCACCTTCCACCGGAATCCTGAAAGGACAATCTTTCTCCTTAACGGTTTTTATAAAACTAAGGTAGTCTTTGCTTGGTTTTGTACATGGTGAGTAAATTACCTGACCGATTTCATATTCTTTGAAAACAGCAGGAAAACCGCCAACATGGTCCCCGTCAGGGTGGGTTGATATAACGTAGTCAATTTTTTTATTCGGAATGTTTAAAGATTTAAGATATGCAAGTACCTTTTCAGATGTTTGTGAAATACCTGAATCCACAAGCATAAAATGTCCGTTACTTTCGATAACAATGGCATCACCCCTGTCAACATAAATGGCATGCATTTTCATTTGCCCTGCTTTGGCAGAAACATTAATTGCCAAAATGCTAAACATAAAAAGAGCAAGAAATGCAATAAACTTTGTTCCTAAATTAATTTTGTTTTTCATAATTAAGCCATGTCCTTTCTAAATAATAATATGTACGTTTCAGAATAATCCAAAAAACAATTACCATAAATACAAGTACGCCTTCAAAGAATCTGCCCACAGCCAGGAGCATATTGAAATCTGAACCTATCCAGAAAACAAATGTGACTAAAATCTGTAGAACAAAAGTAACGAACCAAATCATTTTGCACCATTTTCTTTCATCTCTACAGCAAATGTCCGTGCACATCTTAAGAAGTCCGCTACTGAACATAAAAGTAGTTATAACATTGCTTCCAAGATAAGCCAGTCCCAAAACAAGAGCTGTATTGCATAGAACTATTCCGTTAGTGAAGAATGGAAGTGCCAAAATAACAATGTGCAAAATTAAGGCGAACAATGTCGTAACTGAACCGTATTTGAAACGGTTATTAACTTTAGCTAAGTTTAAGCATGCAATAAATATAAGAAGAAAACCTAAAGCATCACTGAAAATATCTACTGAAATATTTCCAAAATAAACGTGGTCAATAACTTTTGCCGTGCTCTGACCGGTGTTTGTTGATGAATTGGTTGAGCTATTATCATTTGTTGTATTATAATGTGAATTTTCATCAGCTTTTTCTGAACTTGTGTTAATAACTTTGTAATCGCACCAGGCATTATAGTTAGATGCAATGTTATAATACTGAAATTCTCCGATTACCGAACCTGAATTGTTATATTTATGTGGATATTTAAATGGAGTTGTAACATTAACGTCCAATGTTATGAGAACGAAACCAATTGCCAGCATAAAAATAAAAAGTTTAAATTTGTTTTTGAACATAAAAGCCTCCATAATATTATGTGCATTTTCTTGGATTATAAAATATAAATTTTAAGTAAATACGATGTTTTTGTGAAATAAAAACGTTTAAGTACATTATATATGAACCACTTATGAAAAACAACTAATTAGGTGTTTGTGATTGTATATTGCCAAATAAAATAGTATAATAAGGGCGAATTCTGTTAAAGGGAATAAGCCGTAAAAGGCTTCAAAATAAGCAAAGGAGTAATGATATGAAGAAAATCACATCAAAATTAGTAGCAGTATTAATGATTGTTGTTATGGCATTTGGTATTTCAGGCACAGCAACAGTTAAGACAGAAGCTAAAGAAAGCAAAGGTTATGTTATTAAAGTTAATTTAGGAACAAACTGTACAACAGTTTACAAAAACGGAAAAGCAATAAAGGCTATGATTTGTTCACCAAGTAATGAAACACCTACGGGAACATTTTATACACCTGTTAAATACAGATGGCATGAGATGATAGGAAATTGTTATGCACAGTATTGTACAAGAATTACAACCGGCATCTTATTCCATTCAGTTTGGTATTACAAGAATGGTGATAAATCAACAATGTCAGTTAAGGCATACAATGTAATGGGACAGAAGGCATCACACGGTTGTGTAAGACTTTTATGTAAAGATTCTAAGTGGATTTATGATCATTGTGCATTAGGAACAAAGGTTATAATTTTTAGAGGAACAAAGAAGGATGATCCTATTAAGAGACCTTCATTTACACCTATTACAAACGGTAAGTTTACAGATTGGGATCCAACTGATCCTGATCCTAAGAATCCATACAAGAGCAATAAGCCTGTAATTACTGCAAAAGTAAAGACTATTGAGTATGGAACAAAAGTTAAATTGTCTGACTTAATTACAGTAAAAGACAGAGCAGGCAACGTTCTTA
>ERZ827516.600-NODE-600-length-38565-cov-12.238432_pt1 | contig 38565 bp, 27 predicted proteins | sample MGYA00519703_ERZ827516 | MGnify/ENA primary metagenome ERZ827516 (study PRJEB31778, sample SAMEA3449337) | human gut metagenome | biome: human gut; feature: human-associated habitat; material: faeces | place: United Kingdom | collected 2010/2012 ...
TGGTCCACGATATTATACATCGCACTGACCAGCATACTGATGATCGCAGGAATCGCAAACTTAGCGATCAGTCCACCCACGGGTGCTGTACCCAGCGGATTCTGTGCCTGCGAATTTATTTCCTGCGTACTTTGGTTACTTTTTCCCAAATAAACTCCTTCCTCTCTTTACATATTTGACACAATTTCTATCCCTGATAAATAATAACACACTTGTAGGAATAACTTTTATTATGCCGTTTCTTTATGCCGTATTATTTACTTTAACATTTATTCTCCTTCTCTGCAACGAAAAAGCAGGGGATTTATTGCATCCGTCAATAAATCACTCCTGCTTCTATTCTTAATGCCATCACTTTATGAACATTTTATATTTATTTTTCATACAAATCCTCTGATATTTTCTATACCTCCTCCAGACAAAACAGTCTAGCACTAACCGGATTTGGAAATTCTACGGTTAACTCTCCAGCCTCTTTATTCCACTTATAATTACATGGTTCTGCTTTCGGATAACCACATACCACTTTCAAATCCTGACCTTTTCTGTGCTCAACAGGAATTGTTGCAAAAGCAGTCTGACTGTTTCTTCTCCATACAGCCACATAATCTTTCTTACCTGCATTCAATCCCATGCTCACCCACGGATCGCGATATTTAGAAAGACCTAATGGCCAGAACGGTACTGCATTCTTGATATCTACACGGATTGTTTTATAATATGAGATTGCCTCTTTTACAAGATCAAATCTTTCCTGACTCAGATTTACCAGATGACCGCTCTGATGGATTCGAAGTAGTATTGCATTAACCATATTGAAAATTACTTCTTCCTTATCGCCTTCAGTCAGAGGATAAGACCAAATAGCAGCCTGCTCGGGCGTTAATGCCATTGGAGAATTTGCTGCGATTGTAGCATATCTTATATAGTCTTCCTGGTCACTGGTAGACTGAATGCTGTAACGTGAAAGCATTGCATAATCCATTCTCAGACCACCGCTTGAACAATTCTCAATAACCAGATCCGGATATTTTACAAAAATCCCATCCAGCCATTTCAGGTATGCACGGTTATGACCAAGAAGTCCATCACCTGCACTGTCCGCGTTCAGTTCTGTTCCAATTCCCGGTTCAATGTTGTAATCCATCTTAATATATCCAACGCCATATTCATTTACAAGACGATCGATAACTTCTGTTGCATGAGCAATAACTTCTGGATTACGGAAATCAAGCTGATATCGGCTTCTGTCATAAACCTTTTTTCCATGTCTCATAAAGTACCAGTCATCCGGAACCTTATCTGCTTTCGGGCATTTGATTCCCATAACTTCAAGTTCCAGCCATACTCCAGGGACCATTCCTTTCGAACGGATATAATCCATCACTTCTTTTAAGCCGCCCGGAAATCTTTCTTTGGATGGCAGCCATTCTCCAACACCATCCCACCAGAATCCTGCTGAATACCATCCACAGTCAACACAGAAATATTCGCAACCCGCTTCTTTTGCTTTATCAATCAGCGGAAGTTCTTTTTCTGTCGTAGGGTCTCCCCACAGACAATTCATATAGTCGTTAAAGATTACCGGAAGTTTTTCATTATCTTCATTCTTTCTTCTGATAGCACGACGATATTTTGTAAGTTCTCCTGCTGCCTCTTCCACATCTCCACATGCAGAACCGACACTTACCGGAACACTTGCAAAAGTATCACCCGGTTTCAAATTCTTCCACCAGTGAGACTGATGTTCTGTGGGGCCGGATAACTGCAAATACATATGTCCATCCTGATCACTGATTTCCCAGTACCAGGAACCATTCTGCTCAATCTGCCAGAACAGGATAGAATCTGTTTCTTTATTCTTCAGGCATCCCATAGGAAGATAATTCTTAGTAGACCAGTTTCCGGTATTTCCAACACTGATTGTCTGAGAAGAACGTCTTACTTTATCCGGCTGTGAAATAGACATACCTAGCTGATCCATACTGAAACGGTTCCAGATTAATTCCTTCTGCCATGCATTGCGTGCAATCAGAACTTCCAGTTTTTCATCAGTACTTAAAAGACCTTCTTTGTCAATACCAAGCAATGCAAAAGAAGATACATACTCAACTCCCAGATCTTCTTCTCCATTATTTTTTAACTCTGTCCAGCTTCTGATCACAGAGATTCCATCATAGAACTGAATATTACTGCATACTTCCAGTCCTGTAGGTTTATCTTCCATAAGGATCTCAAGTTTTCTTCCTGTCTCGTTTCGATAATCTTTCATATCTTTATATTTCAGGCGATAGCCAGGAGCAGTATAAGTATACTTTGTTCCATGGCGTTCACCCGGACGGTTTAAACCTGAAAGCAACACTTCTACCGGTCTGAAAGAAGCTGTTCCTTCACAGGAATTAATATCATTTTCATCAAACGGTAAGTTTGAAAAATGTAATAACTTAATCTCATTCTCATCTGTGATCTCATAGACCATGTTTAAATTATTTTCTTTAATTTCAATTCTCTTCATGATGTCTCACCAATACTTTCTTCTCTAAACTTATTCTCAATTTGCATCAACCTTTGACAGAACCACTCATTAAGCCTGCAAGGAAATATTTCTGCAGGAACAGGAAAATGATAGTTACCGGAATTACCGCAATAACAGATCCGGCCATCAGACCACCCCAGTCAATAGTATTTGCACCTTTGAATAACATGATCGCCGGTGTCAGTGTTCTGTATTTATCTGTAGAGATAAAGATGTAACCAAACATAAACTCGTTCCATGCATTAATAAATGCATATAATCCGGTAGAAATCAGACTTGGAACAGATAATGGTAAAATAATCTTGAAAATCGTCTGTGCTTTTCCACATCCGTCAATCTCAGCCGCCTCTTCCAGTGCCATCGGTACAGTATCGAAGAAACTGCTCATCATAAACGTACACAGCGGTATAACGAAAGTTGTATATGCCAGAATCAGACAAAGGTAAGTTTCCAGAATATGGAATTTCTGCATGATCATATATAACGGAACCAACAGAAGAACACCAGGGATCATCTGAGACAACATCATTGCAAAGTTGGAAACCTTTACAAGTTTCTGTTTATAGTAACGACTTAATGCATATCCTGCCATTACAGCAATTACCATAGAAAGTCCACAGGCAATTACAGATACGATAAAACTGTTCTTAATATAATTTATAAACCCTGCCTGGAACAGTACCTTCTTAAAATTCTCCAACGTAGGTGCATGAATCACAAAAGAAGGAATCGCCGTACGAATCTCGTCTTTTGGCTTAAATGCTGAAATCACCATCCAGATAAATGGGAATACACAATATATGGCAATTATAATAAGAAGAATATATGAAACGGTTTTTACAATCGTTTGATTTTTTTTAGTGAACCTCACATGACTGAAGTCACATGCTTCCAGACGCTTTAGGCGTCCGACTGAATATCGGCGGATACGCCTGTAACTTAGGTACGCAGTTATGCGCATTTCCCATGCCAGATATGGCAGGTTCCCACATTACAGGTAGTCCACTGTATATCTGCCTGTATCTATGCTGCTTTTAAACGTTCCATTTCTGAATGGAGTTTCCTCAGATCTGCATAAACACATGAGGTTCTACGCTTTACAGGAGGGACTTTTGCCTCCAGTAAAGACCTTTCCGTTGCCGGAAGGGGTTTTAAAAGTTCCCTTATAAAATATCTCGCCCCTATATTATAGGATGCTGACAGGTCACAATTATATCGTTTTCCTGTCTGGAAAGTACAGAGGCTGTGATTTTCCCAGTCACGTGTTACCGCCCCGGAACCATCATAAGCCAGTCTGCTGGTATTCCATGCGCAGATCCTGGATACCCGCATCCCTTTCCTGTGTGCCTGATGTTCACAACACTTCTGGATATCTCTTTTTCTCCACAGGTGCAGTTTCTGTTTTTTCTTTCCCGATATCTTCCCCTGCATCTCCAGATACTCGAACACGATCACATCTGCATGGTTTTCTTCCGCATATCTTACAATCGCACCTGCAGTCTTTTTACCCAGTTCTGTGTTCAGACGTTTCGTATATGCCCATCTTCCCTGTGTCTGCGCAGAGCCATGTTCCCTCTGGGATCTGCGGATCCGTCCCAGTGTGCGGTACATCCGGTCTTTTTCACTGGGATGATCTATGAATCTTCTTCCCAGGACAGTTCCGTCTGCCCGCATGATGGTACAGACTGCATCGGTATTGATCCCTAAGTCCACGCTGCAGATGATCTGTTCTTTCACAGGTGTTTTGGTAAGTGTTACTTCCTCTTTATAGGAAAAACGCAAAAAATACTTCCGGTGTCTCTTTTCCAGAGTCGGGGCAGATGCCTTTTTCCCTGACCAGCATTTTCTCAGATATTCCATATCCGTATGATCCAGACGTACACAGGACCATTTCCAGTCATGACCGTCATAGAGTTTCAGGTATGCTTCGTCTTTCCCTTCCGCGCCTTCACGATACATGACATCACGGTAGAAGACCGGCATGGCGTGATTTTCATATACAAGCTTTGGTTTCCCGCTCTTTCCGTCGGTCTTTTCCCATAGATCCAGCCGTGTTTTATAAGAGGATACTGTCCCCAGTGCATGCTGGATGGCAGATCTGCGCAGATAGGAAGGCATCTTTGGGAACCGGATATCAAAATCAAAACAGGCATGGTTTTTCTTCGTAGTATGTACCAGATGTTCTGCAGCATTAAAACGCCTCTTTGCATCCGGGATTTCTGCTAATTCTTCCCATACCTGCACATAAATCCCAATCAGATAGCTGACAGCAGAACGGTAGATCTCCAGTGTCTGGCGGATCGGGATATTCTGTTTTCGTAATTCTACACCATAACTGGATATTATCTGCATTTTTATTTTTCCCTGATAACTCTTTTCTCAGATTCTGTTGTTTTTTCTACTACCCATGGCTATATTTTAGCACATATAGCGCTAAAAGTAAACATATGTTTTCCTTTGGGTAAAAAATTTGCGCGTCTAACTCATCACGGTTAAATGTATTTTTAAATTCTACCTTGCAAGAGTAAAGGGGGTGCGGACAAAATCTTGGACTAAATTGCTATTCCTAAACTACGTCTATACTGAAATGGACTCATTCCACCCAACGATATTTTAATTCGAGTTTCATTATACCAATGTATATATTCGTCTAATTTATGTATAAATGAATCAATAGATGCATGGTTCCAGTTTCTTCCATAAAACATTTCATTCTTTAGACGACCAAAGAATCCCTCGCATGCAGAATTATCCGGAGAGCATCCTTTCTTTGACATAGAGCGAGTAAGACCGGCAGTGTCCATAAGATTTATCCATTCCGGCCAACGATAATGACATCCTCGATCAGAATGAACCAGAGGATGCTCTGAAGGATCAAGCTGCTCAATAGCTTTTTGAAGCATGGTATTTGCAAGTTTGGAGTTTGGGGAAGTGCCAATTGTCCAGGAAACAACCATTCCATCAAAACAATCTATAATAGGGGAAAGATAGATTTTGCCTGCTGGGATATGAAATTCTGTTATATCTGTAAGCCATTTTTCGTTTGGTTTTTTAGCTGAAAAATCACGTTTTATTATGTTATCAACTTCAGGAGTAATCTCCCCCTTATAGGAGTTATATTTTCTTTTTCTTGCTGCTTTAACGATTAATTGTTCTTCGTTCATTATACGACGGACTATTTTTTCAGAAACAATAATACCATCTTTTCTTAACAGACAATGTATGCGACGATAGCCATATATTTCTTTATTACACATAAAGAGCTCTTTTATTTGTTGGCGTAATTCTTTATATTTGTCTTTGCTTTTTATGCATTGTACCTGATAACAGTAGCTACTTTTAGAAAGCTTTAAAACAGGTAGCAGTTCATTTAATTTATATTTATTACGTAGGGCATCAATCAAGAAAACTTTTTCACGATTAGTCAATTGATCAAGATTGATGCCCTCCTCTTTTTTTAAGATATCGCCTGCCTTTTCGAGAATGTCACGCTCTAATTGAAGTTTATATACATCGTTTTCGAGACGTTTGACTTTAGCTTCCAGTTCTGCTTTCTCACGTATTAATTGTTCGATGCTTTTATCTTCAGCAGGAGGTTGGATCATTTTCAAAGTTTTCCCTTCACCAAGCAGTTCTTTTCTCCAAATAGAAACAGCAGATGGAGTAACACCATATATTTCGGCTATCTGTGCTATCTTTAAGTTACCTTTGCATGATTCCATTACTGCTTGTATTTTTTCTTCTTGGGAACATCTTACATGAGATTTAAAAGATTTACAACGTCTTTTACCTTCCTCTGGACAAAGTTCTTTAACCCATTGTATAAGAAGAGGTCTGCTTGGGTATCCAAGTGCTTTTACCGTCTGTAATGCATTTCGGTCATGAGCAAAGTAATAATCAACAGCGTCTCTCTTTTCCCTGTCAGAAAATTTACTGACCTTTTTGCGCCCCTTATGAAGATCATTAGACTCTGAATACTCTTTATACCAATGCTTGAGATTTGATGCATCAGGGTAACCTAATTTACTAACTGTGTATGCTGCATTATATCCACAAGTGATATAAAACTTTACAGCACGGATGCGGTCTTCGTAAGAATACATATGAACCTCCTAACTCTTAGTTGGTCCAAGATTTTGTCCGCATCTCCAATTTACTCTTGCATTTGGTCCAAAACCGGAATTTAGTTTTTCATTTAAGTTTTTTTCTACTACCCATGGTTATATTTTAGCACATATAGCGCTAAAAATAAACATATGTTTTCCTTTGGGTAAAAAATTTGCGCGTCTAACTCATCACTAATTAACGAGAATGCGACGCGCAGTTATTCAACAAATGTATCAGCATTATTTAAAAAGCCACTTTCTGACTGAAAATGGCTTTTTTAACAAATAAACTATATTAAATTCCTTTAAAGCTAAAGGAGAACTCCATCTTTCCGTCTGCATTCAGCAGATATTCCTGATGGGTATATGCTCCCCAGCTGTCGTCACCGCCGATTCCCATCTGGCCTTTGGCTACGCGTACTACTGTGTAATGAATCTGTGGGAGTTCGTATGGATGCATGGCATTTTCCATCTCATGTGGAGTGTATGGGAGTGCAGAGAACATCATTGATTCTCCATCCATTTCAAAGTACATTCCTCTGCCCTTGCGGTCTGTGACCTTCGCCCAGCGTACTTCCTCTTTTGCTCCACATTCCTGCGGTACCATGTATCTTGCTATGTTGTCCACAATTTTATTCTGGTAAATGCCCAGTTTTGCACCTTTTTTGCGATCTGCATAGGTCTCAGCTTCGCCCAGTCCATACCACTGAACATTGTCGTAATCTGCATTGAATTTGAAAATCACCCCAAATTCCGGCATATCACCAAGTTCTTTTACAGGATCATAAGTTAAAGTTGTCTTCACTTTTCCATCGCCGAATACTTCGTAGGTGAGCTGACACTCACTGGCTGGTGTGGTTGGCATCAGATAGGTAAATGTTACTTTTACAGAGTGGTCTGTTTCTTCTGCCTGTGGTAAATTAGATGGGCCGTATGCACCTTTTCTGTATTCTTTGTGGCTTAAATACATGCTGGCGACTTTCCACTGTGCGTAGCGCATCTGCATAAGATTTCCACAGTCATTGTCTGTTGGTGCACGCCAGAAGTTTGGTTTCGGGATTGCCTCGATCATCTCTTTGCCCGCATATTTGTAAGAAACCAGACCACCATTGAGGACGGAGAACATTACTTCAAAGTGCTCGCCGCGGACACCAATGTTGTGTGTGCTTCGAATGATCTGTGGCTTCTTTACAAACGCATCTGATACACATACATCTTTTTCCGCTGTAATCGCTGTTTCTGCTAAATCTGATTTTCCATCCGGAACATCCTCTTTCACCTGATATACATACTGTCCAAACGCGATCTCATGGCCTGCAGATGCCCACACTTTTTCCTCTTTCAGATGGAAGGAAACAGTGACTGTATATTCTCCGACTGCTTCGGCCTTTCCAAAAGGCAGTTTATATCCTTTCGTACTCAATGGCTCAACTGCTGTTTCCAGTGCTTCTGTACGGATCACTTTTCCATTCTTTGCAAGTATTACCTTACAGTCAAAAGTATCTGTATTTACAAAGAGATTCTTGTTAATCACTTTTACTGTATCCGCAGTTACTTCTGCAGTAATATTCTGATAATTGAATTTCACTTCCTGCATCTTCGGAGATGGCTCTCTGTCACCGCCATATGCGATTCCGTTACCACTGAAATTATAGTCTGTAGGGCGTTCTCCGAAATCGCCGCCGTATGCCTGGAACTCTTTTCCATAGCGGTCTTTCTTATAAATAGACTGGTCAATGTAATCCCAGATAAATCCCCCCTGATATTTGGGCTCTGTATCTGTCAGGTCAGTATATTTGTGCATGGCACCGCAGGAATTTCCCATGGCATGTGTGTACTCACAGCAGATAAACGGTTTGCTGTCATCCTTTGCCAGGAACTCTTTGATTGCTTCTACAGATGGATACATCTGGCTTTCCATATCACTGGTATCATTATAACTGCGGTCATGGAAAAGTCCTTCATAATGTACCAGACGGGTAGGATCATTCTTACGGAAAAGCTGAGACATTTCATAGATATCTTTTCCGCCAAAAGATTCATTTCCACAGGACCAGATCAGGATTGCCGGATGATTCTTGTCTCTCTGATACATGGAGTTGGCACGGTCAAGCATCATATCCAGCCATTCCGGTTTGTTGTGAGGAACAACATGCGTATAATCCTTTGTAAATTCCGCCACATCCCAGGAACCATGGGATTCCAGGTTTGTCTCATCGATCATATAAATACCATATTCATCACAAAGCTGATAGATCAGTGATGTATCCGGATAATGACAAGTACGGATGGCATTGATATTATTCTGCTTCATAATGCGAAGATCCTTGCGGAGTTCTTCCTCTGATACATGTCTGCCGCTGACAGAACTGAATTCATGACGGTTTACGCCCTTAAACACGATACGCTTTCCGTTCAGAGTCATAATGCCGTTCTTCATCTCGAAACGGCGGAATCCAACCTTCTGAGGAATCACTTCCTGAATATTTCCTGCTTCGTCATAAAGTTCAATTGTAAGATCATAGAGCTGCGGATCTTCTGCACTCCATAATTTTGGATTATTGATTTTCCATGCAAAACTGTTCTGTACAGTCTTGCTGCTATTTGTTTTCTGAATATAAAATGGCTCTGCATTTGCTTCTTCATTTCCAGCTTCTGTAAGAGATTTTTTCTCTTCCAGCACACATTCTCCATCTTTCTCAAGTCTGAAAGCAATGCTTCCTTTTCCCCATGTCTTTACCTTAATTTCAAGATCTGCTACATCCAGATTCTCTTCCGGGATTGCACGGATCTGTAGATCATATGCGTGGGTATCCGGAACTGTATAAAGATACACATCTCTGTAAATTCCGGAGAAACGGAAGAAGTCCTGATCTTCGCACCAGCTGCTGGAGGTCCATTTGAATACCTGTGCTGCCAGCTTATTCTGTCCATCTTTAAGATAATCTGTCAGTTCAAACTCAGATGGGGTGAAAGAATCCTCACTGTAGCCAACAAAGGCTCCGTTCAGCCACAGTGCAAGTCCGCTCTCTGCTCCCTGGAAAGAAATAAACAACCTCTTTCCCTTCATATGTTCCGGCACTGTAAAATATTTCGCATAGCTTGCAACCGGATTAAATCTCTCAGGAATCTGACCAGGATAAATTTCCTCATGTCCTTCCCATGGATACTGGACATTAGCATACTGGGGTGCATCATATCCTTCCATCTGGATATGTGCCGGTACATGAATATCCTCCCAGTCATAACAACAGTAATCCTCTTTCTCAAATCCCTGAACTGTGCTTTTGTAATTACGCGCATAATGAAACTTCCATAAACCGTTCAGACTGTAACGGAAAGAAGTTTCTGTTCCATCCTGCACAGCAGTCTGCATTTCATTCCCATCTCTATAATACACATGATCTGAATGAGCTTCCATTCGGTTATCGCAGAAATACTGTGGATCTTTTACCAGTGAATAATCAAATGCCTTCATACTCTTATGTTCTCCTCATGATTTGTTTTTTTATAACTGTTATCCTTCATAAGCAAGATTATAACATTATACCAATCCACACAGTTTGCATATTTGACTATATAATATTCATTTTCGACTTTTATATATTCCAGTGTCTGATATTTACCATCCTTCCTCTGTTCGAATGTCAAACTTCAGGAGCAGCTGCTCATAATTTTCTCCCTTTTTTCTCCACTCTGCAGGTGACATTCCCATCAGTTTCCGGAAATTCCGGTTAAAAGCAGAATCCGATGCAAAACCACATTCCGTACCTATGTCAGTAGCTGACCTGTCTGTCTTTTTCAGTTTTTCACAGGCCGTGCGGACACGTATCAGATTTATATACTCTACAGGGCTCATATGCATACATCCGGAAAAATCCTGCGAAAATGGGACTCGCTCAGATGACAGTTTGCAGACAACTGCTCTATCTTTATATTCTCTCTGTAATGATCTGAAATATAATCCAGTGTATCTGAAATGATCCGCATACTCCTGCTCTGCTCTTCATAAAGCATTTCCTGCTCCGGCGTCCTGTTCAGCCGGGCAATCCGCACCAGCAAAGCCATAAGAAGCCCTGATGCCTCCTGAATATAAAACTCATCTTCTCTGCGCATGATATCCATAATTCTAATAATACATTCAGCTATAAACGGTTCCTCTTCCTCGTTCATCAACAATGCCCCGGAATTGATCCTTCGCAGCATTTTCTCAGCCTGCACAGCACTCTCACAATTCTTTCGCAAAAATCCCTCAACATCCACAAACAGATACTCCCATTTACAGATCGTATTTCCCATGCTGTTTGTTGTATGAGGAAACCGTTCCGGGATCACAGTAAACTGTCGCCCTGTAAACTTCCTTTTCTCCTCTCCCAGAGTCAGGATTCCCTCTCCATAATAGCAAAAACCAATCTCCATAAAATTATGAAAATGAAGCTCCTCTATACCGGTTCCATAATTCTGCACCCAGCGCTCTCCCAGAAGAGGAAGGATAGGACTTCCTGCAGGCATGTAATAATAGCGTAATTCTATTTTAGGTTTCTTTTTTTTCATTATTTAATTCTTGTCTCCAATTACATTTCATCGCTTTATCTCTTTAGAGCAGATTGTATCATTTTTGCAGATTTTCTAAAACCCCTGCATCGCTTTTCATAAATTAATTTATTGTTTCAGATAATCTAAGAACTGAAAATGATTCTTTTTTTACATGATATGTAAATATGTCACCCTGCAATAAAAAAACATTTTCTAAAGGTTTTATGCTGTCTGGATTTTCAAATGAATTTTCAGCATTTCTTTTATAACCACTCATCAAATATTCCTGACAAATATTATATTTTTTCTGTTCATTAATTGGTATAGTCAAAGTGGTACTTTTTCTTGAAAGATTAACAATTTTAATGATCATATCCTGCGTTTTATTTTCCATACTTACCGAACAATACAATGGTTCTACAACCACATGAGAAATTTCTGCATCAAACTGAAATACGTCATTAACATAAACTGTAATTTTGCTTCCGAAAACCTGTATTTCTACCCTGTATTCTTTATTATTTTCAAAAAAACACGGAGCCTGAGTTAATGTACTGGTCTTTCCATGAATCATTTCATCCAGAGTATTGTTAGCTCTATTCCAGCCTCCTATTGACAATAGCAATTGATTCTCTTCATCTTTTTTTCCAAAAATAACAGTAAATCCCTCTCCATCTTCTGAAATCTGTGTAGCAGTAAAAGTAATTTTATAATCAGAGTTATCAGTTGTGCCCAGCGAAACTCTTTCGTTTTTCTTAATTTCACATTGATCCCTCGAAAATATAATCTGATTTTTTTTATTTTGAATGCATATGTCTGTATATATCACATGTGCCGAATTACTTCCCAGGATTACTTCTCCACATACATTTCTTTCCTGACTCCAGTCTTCCGATTTCATATTAGTCTCGATTTCACAGGAAATCTGTCTGTCACCCTGGTGATTCATAAACAATTTCTGAACATAATAATTAGCAGTCAGAAACATTCTGTAATTATCGAACCATATCATATTTGCCTGATTCCAATTTATATAATCTACGTTACAAAAAAGAGGTGCATAACATGCCATCTTTACTTTATCTGCATTTCGCTCCAGACCTATCATGTAAGAAGCTTCAGTCAGAGCATTAAACCATGTATTTCCTTTAGATGCATACTCTCCCAAAAATACTAACGGCATTTCTGTTTTGTAATTGTCGTATCTATGATGATTGGCTATAAACCATTCCGGTGACTGATAATAGTGTTCATCCACAAGATCTGCTTTTTCTTTTCCTGCCCAGAACCAGCCATTTTCAAAATCTCCACCTGCTGCGAAGGGACCTGATGAACAAATTACTTTTATTTCTGGATATTTTTTTCGAACAGCTTTTTGTATAATTGCAAATCTTTCAAAAAAGGCATTTCCCTGTTCTTCATTTCCAATCCCTAAATATTCCATTTTAAATGAAGCAGGATGCCCCATTTCAGCACGAACTGCTCCCCATTGGCTATCCGTATCTCCATTAGCAAATTCAATCAAATCCAGAGCTTCATCAACCCATTCCTGCATATTCTCCAATGGTACTGCATTCTGTGTATGCGGATCAAAACCTGCCGGAATTACCGGTACTGGTTTTGCTCCTATTTTTTCACTAAAAATAAAATACTCATAATAGCCCAGACCTAAAGTCTGATGACAATGCCAGTTTGAACTCCTCGCAGGGCGTTTTTCTAACGAACCTATCGTATTTTTCCAACGATACATAGAATTTCTGTCCTGTGAGTTCAAAGAACCACAATGAACCAAACAGCCTCCCGGAAATCGAAAAAAAGCTGGTTTCAATTCTGCAACAGCTTCTGTCAGATCTTTTCGAAATATGGTATTTTCTGCAGTTTCGTTTTCTCTGAAAAGCGAGACAAAATCAAGGCTAACACTTCCCGGTTCTACCAAAAGCAAAGCTAACCTTCCTGAAACATCAGTTATATTACATTCAAGCAAGACATCATACTTCTTCCAGCTATCAGTAATTTGCACAACTGCATCTCCATAACGTTCATTATTTTTACCACATAAAACAATTCTCAAAGCTGTATGTTTTGTACCTCTGGCATAACAAGAAAATCTGTACTTTTCATCTTCTACCAAATAGATTCCTCTATTATACCCTATATTTCGTACACCACAATTTTTTTCCCTGGTTTCTAGCCAAAGGTAATGTGGATTTATATAGTTTACAGAATTTGTTTCTTTTATTTCCAAATGAACATTTTCAGGAGCTCCGACTTTTTCCCATGCGGTTAATGGAGTATATACTTCATTATCCAAAGAAGAAAATTCAAAATCTCTGTTTTGAATCAATTCTCCATATAAGCCCCCATCAGCAGCATGGTTCAGATCCTCAAAAAAAACTCCAAACAAATCTTTTTTGTCTAGTCCTGCAGTAGAATTATCTATCTTTAATCTGCATCCAAATGTATGATTTTTTATTCTTTCATACTCCTCTATAGTAATTGGCAGAATTGTTCCATGCTTAAATCTGTAAGGAAAATAAAAATCCCCATCTTTCCGTTCAAAAATACCATCTTTTAATTTTTTTCCTTCAAAAGGAATATATCCCTGTATATCTTCTTGATTTCCATAATAATCCAGAAACAAATTCCAGTTTCCATCCTCAAGCTGCACTGCCGTAGGTGCCTCAAACTTTTCTTTTTCTAATCTCTCTGCAAATTTATCAAACGATGCCATTCTTTTATATGGTCCTGTTGCTTTATCTGCTTTTAGTAATATAATAGTTTCTAATATATTTTCACTTTTCAAAAACATATACCAGATTCCATTTTCTTCGTAAATTGCTGAATCAATATAATCCTTACCTTCTACAAAATACAAAGGTTCTGGTTTCGTAAAATGTAGAAAATCCTTTGTTCTTGAATAAAAAATCCCCTTATTTTTGTATCCGTTCTTTTTATATGTAGAAGACCAATGCAAAATATAACTGTCTTCTGATTCATCATATATGATATCTGGTGCCCACGCACATCCGTAATCTTCATCACAAACAGAAATAAGTTTCTGTTCTGACCAATTCACCAGATCTTCTGATTCCCACATAGAAAAAAATATACTTCCTTTCGATGCAACTTCTGTCCAAGAATTATGATATTTATCTTTAAAATTATATGCAAGGCCCAGATCCGTTCCTATTATATAGAACTTCCCATGTTCTTTTTCTCTTACAATCGTAAAATCTCTGGCACCTTTTTCTCCCTTGTCACACCACAGTACAGGAAGCCCTCCATTTACCTCTTCCCAATAATATCCATCTTTACTGATACTGAAATAGATTTGTTCTCCATCTGGTGTATCCTTCTGACGAAAATGTACAAATAAATATGCCTGCATTCGTTTCCCTCCTGTTTATAAAAGCGCTGCAAATCGACAGTTTCTACTGCCTTGCAACGCTTTTATTTTTTCACAATTGTTTATCATTCACCAATTACTTTAATTCATTATTCACTTTCTGAATCACATCATTCAGACCTTTACTTTCATATTGCTTTAACAGAGCTTTCCACATGTCTTCCACTTTATCTGTTCCAGTCATAATGCTGACAGTATCATCTTCCAGATTAATTGAAAAATCAATTCCCAGTGCTTTCACAGCTTCTGTACACTTTGTATTATACTCCGGAATTTTCACATCTTTCGCTTTTTCTGCACGCGCTCTGTTAATTTCGTTATACTCATTCGGCCAATCTGTTGCATATTTCTCATCATAAGCTTCCGGTGACCATTTTACTAATATCTTTAAATCCTGAATAGATGGATAGGTTCCATAAATATCCGCACCATCATGCAACTCCACTTTTCCATCTTCAAGATCATACAGAGTTCCTTCTGGTCCATAATTTGAAAAGATACCTCCTTCGTCAGATAATAAATAATCGTATAACTGCAGAATTTTATCAAATTTTTCATCATCAACATTAGAACTGATATAACTTTCGCTCCATGCATAATCTGTTGCACTATAAGATGGATTTCCATCTTTATCAGGCATAAGATCCAAAATCTTTACATCGTCCAGATAATCTGACCCATGTACATCTTTCCAGTATTTTGCTACATTATTATAGTTATCTGATCCAACTCCACCTCCAAAAAGAATTGCAGCGCTCTTTCCCTGCAGGAATTTTTCTCTGGAAGACTGATTATTAGTAAGTGCAATATCCTTTTCAATAGTTCCATCATCGTACATATCCCGCATTAACTGGAAAGCCGGAAGTACATCCTCTACAAAATATGCAGGCTTATAAAGTCCATCAGTATCTTTCTCCCATTTATATCCAATTCCCTGATCACAAATAATTGAAGATGAATATGGCAGAAACATACCTGAAAAAAGTCCTTTAGAGTTAGCAGTCATTCCCTGAATTCCTGTTCCATCCGGATCCGCTTTTATAATAGCCTGAATCATCTGGTCAAATTCTTTCCATGTTGTAGGTTCTTTTGTAATTCCCGCTTTTTTTGCCAAATCCCAGCGATAGGCAATTTCTCTGTCCATAGATGTCCATTCCTGAGATGGATAAGATTTCCTAGGAATACAGTATATAGTTCCATCTATTTTCGCACTTCCAACAATTGCATCATCAGACATATATTGTTCTAAATAAGGATAATCTGAAAGATCTTCCGGAATTGCTCTGATGACTCCCTGATCCGCCCATTCTGCAAATGTCTTACTATTTCTGAAATCTCCTATAAAAACATCAGGAAGACTTCCGGAAGAAGCCCACAGTGGAATCTTCTGAAGGTAATCATCCCATGTGATATTCATTGGAATAATCTTAACTCCAATTTTCTTTTCTATAGTACTCAAAACTTCATCTCCAGCAAACGCTTCATCTGCATTCCAGATAGCAACTGTAATCTCCTGCTCATCTTTTGCACTAACATTTGCAGTCATAAAGGTTGAAACTGTCAATGCCATACATACCGTTGCAGTTATCAGTTTTCTTTTCATTGTTTTTTTCATTGCTCTTTTCCTCCTTTATATTTGTACACGTCTTCTTTTCTACATACATTCCTCATTCTTTAATACCGCCCACCATAATGCCATTTACAAAATATTTCTGAAGATATGGATAAATCAGCATAATTGGCAATGCTGTAATCATTATTGTTGCCATCTGCACCGCAGATGTAGAAATCTTACTTGTGCTTCCCATCATCTGTTGTGCCTGTGTTGACAATTGTGAATTCAGGCTGACCATAATATTTCTCAGGTATATCTGAAGAGGTGCAAGATTCTTCTGATTTATATATAATAATGCGTTGTACCATTCATTCCAGCGATCAACTGCATAAAACAATGTAAAAGTTGCCACAATAGGCTTTGCAAGTGGTACTGCAATTTTCCATAATATTGTCCATTCTCCTGCGCCATCCAGTTTTGCAGCTTCAAAAAGTCCATCTGGCAGACCAAGAAAGTAATTTTTCATAATGATTAAGTAATATGTATTAATTGCAGTAGGAAGTACCATAGACCATACGCTATTAATAAGTCCCAAGTCTTTGACTACCATATAGGTTGGTACCAGTCCGCCTCCAAAAAGCATTGTAAATATGATCAATGACATAAAAATATTTCTTCCGTCAAGATATCTGCGTGATAAAACATAAGCCGCAATCAATGAAAGTACTAAATTAATCGTTCCTCCTACTCCTGTTACAAAAATCGTCACTAATAAGGAATTTCTGAAATCCTCATCCATCAAAATTGTTTTATATCCTGTCAGATCATGAGCATACGGTAACAGATAAGGAGTATGCTTTGCTACTGATTCTGTATTTGAAAAAGAAATAATCAACACATTATAAAAAGGATACAGCGTAATCAGTGCAAGAACAATTAGTATGGCAATTAAAACTCTGTCAAATGTTTTGCTTTTCTTCATAATCTCCTTCCTCCTTAATATAATCCATTTTCGCCCATAGCTTTTACTATCTTATTTGCTGCAGTCAGCATTACAATACCAATTACTGATTTAAACAATCCTATTGCCGTAGAATATCCGAAATTCAATCCTCCTGTAATAAATGACTCTCGGAAAATATAAGTGTCCAGTGTATCTCCAACAGAATATACAGATGGAGAATATAAATTAAATATCTGGTCAAAAGATCCGTTTGTCATACACTGGCCAACAGCAAGAATCAGCATAATTGCAATCGTACTTCTGATTCCAGGTAGAGTGACATGCCAGATTCTCTGCAGTCTGGATGCTCCATCCACCTCTGCCGCCTCATATAGTCCAGGATCAATTGATGCGATTGCCGCCATATAAATAATCGAATCCCATCCTATTTCTTTCCAAATATTAGACAGCCAGATAAATCCTCTGAAAGTATCCGCTCCTGCAATAGGTGATACAGTAGACAGATGCAGTACACTTAATACCTGGTTGATCACTCCACTTGATCCAAAAAGGTTTGTAAGTATGCCCGCTAAAACAACCCATGAAATAAAATGAGGAAATGTAATAACTGTCTGAAAAAATTTCTTTGCAAACTTTGATCTTACTTCATTCAGAAAAATTGCAAGACAGATTGCACAAGGCATCTGGAAAATAATTCTTCCCAAGCTAATGATCAATGTATTCCATACAGCTCGTATAAAATTTGAATCTGAAAACATAGTTTTAAAATGCTGCAGTCCTACAAACGGACTATTCCAGATTCCCATATCATATCTGTAATTTCTAAAAGCTAGAGACACTCCTCCGGCAATAGGAAGATAACAAAATATTATATACCAGATTAGAACCGGAATTATCATAATATATAATATCTTATTATTACAGATTCTTTTCCAAAGAAATTTTCTTTCTTCTTTTTTAATATTTTCTTTTCTAGTTTTCAACTTCTTCACCTCCATTTGCTGATTACAGTGTAGCAAAAAGAGTTCCTGGTTTACATGAAGAAACTTTTGAAAGAGATGTTCTATTTTTATATATTTTTCTTCTGATTTCCAAAAAAATATGGAAAAAATACAGATTTTAAATTTTCTGCCTGTATTTTTTCCATATCTGTTTTTGCTTTTTTAGAAGTTTTAACCCTCTGCACGATATTGTCCCAATGTTTTTCCCGTATATTTTTTAAAAGTCTTTAAAAAGTAAAAATAATCATTAAATCCAACAAGTGCAGAAATCTCTGCAGTCGATTTGTTTGTTGTCTGCAAAAGTCTGATTGCTTCCTTCATTCTAAGCTGTGTAACATAATGCACAAAAGTTGTTCCTGTTTCTTTCTTAAAAAGCTGACTCACATAATTGGAATTCATATGACAATGTTCAGCTACCTTTGAAAGTGAAATATCCTCTTTATAATTATCTTCAATAAATTCCATTAATTCCATAAAAGCAACGTTTGTATATTCTGCTGTATTTTTTCTCTGTTCCCCTGCTGCTTCAATATCTTGATACAGGCATTTCAACATCTGTCGTATATTTGTATAATCAGATACAAGCTGACGCAAACTGTATACATAGTAATCATTTTCTATCTCGGAAAACAAGTTCCCATTATGTATCATATTACACAATTTTAAAGCCGAACGTATTGTAAAATCCTGATACTCCTTTATTTGCATTTCTTTCAATTTCTTTTTAATTATGTCCCATTTATTTCTTTCAAGTAATTCACGTATTTCACTCAAATATACCATTGCCTTTGGCATGTTAAGATTGCTGCATATTCTCTGATTTGTATTTACAAAATATTGAAAAGCTCCGGTTAGGCAAACATCAAGAGCTTCTGGAATCTTCTCTACTGAAACAAGCTCTTCCATATATCCTATTCCTAAAATGTTTCCATCCTTCATAAATTCCTGTAACACATCATTTGTATATTTTTTTTCACTAAGATATCCAAACTGCTCCCGTCCTATCTCTACCACAAGATGAGGAGATTTTAGTGAGATTCTGTTTTTCCCAGTTGAAACCATAACCCATATCTTATCATTTTCCACTCCAACAGATACAAGCTTTCTTTTTATGTCAGAAATATTATTGCTTTCAATCGCTTCTAATAAATCTACTTCTGAATTTTTCCGTCCTCTTTTTTCACATTTTTTCACGGCTTTTATTAAAAGTCGGGTTACCTTATCATATTCCAGCGGCTTTAAACAATATCCTAGCACTCCATAACTAATCGCACGCTCTGCATAAGAAAATTCTGCATATCCACTGATAATAATAATCTGCAGTTTCTCATAAATATTATGAATATGTTCACATACTTCAAGCCCTGTCAATCCCGGCATACGGATATCTAAAATAACAATATCTATTCTGTTTTGTTCTAAAAAATCCAAAACTTCCCTTCCATTTTCTACAATTCCTGCTACTTCAAGTCCAAGCTCCTTCCATTCTATATATTTTTCCAGAGATTCTGTTACTGAAGGCTCATCGTCTGCAATCAAAACCCGATACATATATTACCTCTCCTTTTTCTCTATCATTGGTATTCGAATAAAAACACTGGTTCCATCTGCTTCATTGCTATCTATCCATAATCCATATTTTTCACCATACATTAATCTGATACGTGCATGTGTATTAATGATTCCTACATGTCTGCTTGTATCAAAAGTATCTTTCTGTAATTTCTCCCGTATCTTATCAAGTTTTTCTTTGCTAATTCCCACACCATTGTCTTTAACAGTAAGAATTAAATCTTCATTCTCAAGCCTTGCACCAACAAAAATGCTTCCTTTTTCGGTTTTGGGTTCAATTCCGTGATAAATCGCATTTTCAACTAACGGCTGAAGCAACATTTTCATTACAACCAAATTCATTAGATTTTCCTGTATCATATAGAACACTTTTAGTCTACCCTGAAATCGTTTTTCCTGTATACGTACATATGCGCTAATAATTTCAACCTCATCTTTTAATGATACTATTGGCTCGCCCTTTGCACTATAACGAAATATTTTCCCCATATCTATCGCCATCTGAGCCAACTCTGGAACTTCTTTTTCGAGAGCCTGTTTTCTCATCACTTCCAGAGTATTATAAAGAAAATGAGGATCTATCTGTCCTCTTAAATAAGCCAATTCCGCTTTTTGCCTTTTTAGTTCCAGTTCATATAAACGAGTGGTATTATCAAAAATAGTTTTATTAAGATTTTCAATGTCCTGCAACATTTCCGTAAACTCATTTCCAATTTCCTGAATTTCTAAACATCCACCAAGTTCAATCGGATGTTTAAGATAACGTTGCTTTCTGTTCCTGATTTCTCTTATATTTTTATAAAAAATCTGAAGAGGTTTTACAAGCCTGTTATTAACAAGGACAAACAACAATATTAAAAACACCAGCACTGAAATAATACATCCCCAGATCAAAGCCTGAAGAAAACTCATATTCGCATTTAAATATTTGATATTTGTTGCATTTAAACTTATCAGATAACATTTCATTTTTTCCAAATAATCAATCTTAACATAATATTTTCCATATCTGGTGAGTTTCTGCTCCCTGTTAATAATTCCCAATTTCTTCCATATATCTGAATTAATCTCACCTGTATTCATCGAAAATTTCCAGTTTTCTCTATTCAGTACATATTTAAATGACATACTATCCAGTTCTCCTGTAAAATACGACAAATTTACAGAAATTAGTAATGTACCAACTTTTTTTCCATTATCCATAATATTATTACCGTATATTATAAAAGGTTGTTTGTTTTTTAGACTCATAAAGCTTGAATTGCGAATTTCAACCCATTGAAACATGTTTCCCTGCATTTTTCCACATATATCATCTAAATCTTCATCATGATATATGGTAGAATAATACATATTTTCACTAACCAGTGAAATATCCGCAATATCAGATTCAAGAATTTTAAATTGTGCCACAAGTTTTTCCATATAATCAACATATGGTACCTTATCCTGCATATCTGCCTGTAGCAAATATTTAAGTTTATCATCACCTGACATAGTTACTGCAATGTTCTCCAGATGGTCATACATATAATTAAAGCGATTCTGTAGTCTCTGCACAGAAACAAGCAAATACTCATTTTCATTGGTTATAATAACCTCCTGAACTGACCAGTATATAAAGCCACACAAACATGACAATACGCAAACAGTCAAAATAAGTACCCTGGCAAATTCCATTTTTATTCCTTTTGGCTCTGATTTCTTTAGCATCACACACCTCTTTGTATAAAATAATGATTTCCAATCGTCAAATTAGATAATTGAGATTTTCACTTAATCAGAGAATTTTCATATCTCTTTAACATCTAATCAAATCTTTATTCCTGTCCTATATCGTACAGTTCTCTTCGTCTGTCTGGATTGATAAATCCAGAATTAGATAACTCCCCAAAACAAACGTGTTTCTCCTTTAAGTTCTCCTGGAATGTGTTTAAAAATCACTCTAAAGCACCCCAGAATCTTCATTTATTATATGACCGTCACATTTACTATAATTATACTTTAGTTGGTTTTATTCTGAATTGCAACTCCTATTTGAACTGTCAATAAACCTCTTTTTGAACATTGTCATTTTTCACTCCGTTCTTAGTAATACACTTCTCTATGCACTGAATTTATTCTGATTATGCGAATTCGCACCGCATGTCTCAATGTTTTTTGTCGGTACATACCACAAAAAAGGCAGGTGATCTTCACCTGCCCCACAATAGCACTGCATTTATTCAGCCTTCCGCTATCTTATTCCCCTTTAGTTTCCTTCTCTGCCATTCTTGAAAACACCATCTCATATCCGTCATTTCCATAATTCAATGAACGATTCACACGACTGATCGTTGCTGTGGAAGCTCCGGTTTTCTCCGAAATATCAAGATAGGTTCTCTTGTCCATCAGCATCTTGGCAACCTCAAAACGCTGTGATAAGGAAAGAAGTTCATTGATCGTGCATACATCCTCAAAGAAAGTATAGCACTCTTCTTTATCCTTCAGGCATAAAATCGCTTCAAAAAGCTGATCTACAGCCTCTGTTCTGATTTTTTTACTCATTTTCATGCTCCTTTTAGAACTCTGTACTTCACTGGACGGACATTTGTCTTTAAAATGTCCGTGTTATATTTCTAACAGTGATATTTTACCACGTTAAATTATAGGAAGCAAGCCTTTAACCTAAAAGAAATTACAGATTTTTTTATTTTCTCACAAAAACCTCTTTCGAAGAGTAAGGCAGATAAAATCATCCTCTTTGTGACGCAGCTCTACACCAAATAACTGCTTCTCAGTTTATCAGAATTTACGATTCACATACTTCCTGATTGCATCCACAGACCGATTAAGAACCAGCTCTTCCGGAAAATCCAGTTTTTCCAGCAGATCTCTCGCCCGATCAAACTCCCCGATCAGAAGATCAAAATGAGCATCACTGTCCATCACCACCGGAACCTGATATTTCTTACACAGTTCCAACATCACCGTATCATTCTCCACAGCATTCTCACGGGTACATTCCGGATCCATAGAATGATTATTCAGTTCCAGAACCTTCCCATATTCCTTCGCTCCCTGAACCAGTGCCTCATAATCAATCTCATATCTCCCGTCATCCGGATGTCCGATAATGTTTACATATGGATTCTTCATCACATTCAGATAGGCTTCTGTGTTCTCAAGCTTAGATGCCGGCTTCATACACGGCGTATGCAGACTCGCAATAACCACGTCCATACTGGAAAGCGTATGCTGTCCCAGATCCACTGTTCCCTGCGCATCCAGAATATTTACCTCAGATCCCAACAGCAACTGAATCCCGTACATCTCCCTTGGCACAACCTTAAGATTATTAAAATAAAACTTATGACACGTCCCCGGCATACTCGGCGCATGCTCCGTAATCCCCAGAACCTCCAGTCCCTTCTCGGAAGCTGCCTTCGCCATCTCCCTCAGAGAACAATAAGCATGCCCACTGGCCACAGTATGCGTATGCAGATCCAGCACAGAATTATATCTCATAACAAACCTCTCCTCATTTCGTACAATATTCCCCTTCATTATACGACCATCCTTCCACCTCCACAAGCAAATTTTCCGTCCACCCATTTTTACCATCCATTTTTACTCAAGCCAACGCCAAAAAAATTGCCAGCAGCCAGCGCAGAAAAATAGTGTGTCCCCTACCAATCAAAAAAACAGAGCTCGCATCTCTGCAAGCCCTGCAAAAAATTCCTATTCAAGGAGGAATATACAATTTTTTATTTCACAATAAAGGATTTTCTCTTACTAACAACATCAAAGATAACCGCTGCCAGCAGAACCAGACCTTTAACAACCTTCTGCAGGTTCTGGTCAATACCCATGATACTCATACCTAAGTTCAGAACACCCATCAGCAATGCACCAATGATAACCCCCGGAACTGTACCGGTTCCGCCATAAGCAGAAGCACCACCAATGAAACAAGCACCAATCGCATCCATCTCAAAGTTTGTACCAGCCTGAGGATTGGCCGAATTCAAACGGGCCATAGTAACCATACCTGCAATAGCAGCCAGAAGACCCATATTCAGATAAGCAAGGAAATAAACCTTATTTGTATTAATACCGGAAAGCTTTGTAGCCTTCTCGTTACCGCCAACTGCATAGAAATAACGTCCTGTAGTTGTCTTGGAAGCAATATATGTATAGATTGCAATAATCACAGCTACCCAGATCAGAGAATTCGGAATACCTTTATACTGAGCCAGACGGAACATAAAAGCAAGAACAACTACACAGATCAGAATCATCTTAACTGCAACGCCACCAAAAGCATCTACACTGTACCCTTTCTTCACACGATCTGCACGATTCTTCAGAACAAGCAACACATATACAATACAGACAATAATACCAACTACAAAACAGATAAGATTAAATCCCTCTTTCCCAAATGGATCCGGAATATAATTGTTAAACAGTGCCAGGTAAGAATCAGGCATTGGTGCCAGTGTCTGTCCTTGTAAAACTACGTTTGAAAGACCACGGAACGCAAGCATACCAGCCAGAGTTACAATAAACGGTGGGATTCTTACATATGCAATCCAGAATCCCTGCCATGCACCGATGGCAATACCTGTAAGCAACATAACCAGCATTGTAAGATATGGGTTCATACTGTTGAGAACCATCATCTTACCGCCAACTGCTGCTACAAAACATACAACAGAACCAACAGAAAGGTCAATATTACCACCAGTCAGAATACAGAACAACATACCTGTTGCAAGGATAAATACATACGCATTCTGGGCTACAAGGTTATTCACATTCTGAGGAAGAAGCATAACCCCCTTTGTATTTACAGCAAACATGATGACTACCAGAACAAGAACAAGCACCATGGTATATTTCTTTAACATCTCTGAAAAACTAATCTTTTTTTCCATCTTTTTTACGCTCCTTTTCCTGATTTTACGATCTTGGACATGATCAGTTCTGATGTGGCCTCTTCTTTGCCGACCTCACCTACGAACTTGCCCTCATTCATGATATAGATTCTGTCTGACATTCCAAGTACTTCCGGAAGTTCAGAAGAAATCATGATAACAGATTTTCCTGCTGCTACCAGATCGTTAATAATACAGTAAATTTCGTATTTCGCACCTACGTCAATACCACGGGTAGGCTCATCAAGGATCAGAATATCCGGTTCTGTAAACATCCATTTTGCAAGAAGGACTTTCTGCTGGTTACCACCACTTAAGTTGCCTACATTCTGCTCGACAGACGGACATTTTGTTTTCAACTTCTTTCTGTAATCCTCTGCCACCGCATATTCTTTATCTGCGTCAATAACCTTTCCATTACTGACTCCCTTCATATTTGCAAGAGAAGTATTCATCTTAATGGATTTGGAAAGTATCAGACCATTTCCTTTTCTGTCCTCTGTAACATAAGCAAGCTTGTTATCGATTGCTTCCTGTACAGTATTCAGCTTCACTTCTTTTCCGTTCATGAATACCTGACCGGAAATCTTAGTTCCATAACTTTTTCCAAAAATACTCATTGCAAGCTCTGTACGTCCTGCACCCATAAGTCCGGAGATACCTACTACTTCTCCCTTATGCACCTTAAATGATACATTATCCACTACTTTACGTTCTGAGTACAGCGGATGATAGACATTCCAGTTCTTAACTTCCATGGAAACATCCCCGATCTTTACATCCGGACGTTTCGGGAATCGATCTGTCATCTCACGACCTACCATACCCTGAATAATACGCTGCTCGGAAAAGTCATCTTTCTTCTTATCCAAAGTCTCGATAGTAGATCCATCACGGATAACTGTAATCTTATCCGCAACATAGGAAATTTCATTTAGTTTATGGGAAATGATAATAGATGTCATTCCCTGTTTTTTGAACTTCAGAAGCAATTCCAGCAGAGCCTGAGAATCATCCTCATTTAAAGATGCTGTCGGCTCGTCCAGGATCAGAAGCTTGGCATTTTTTGCCAGTGCCTTGGCGATTTCTACCAGCTGCTGTTTACCTACACCAATATCCTTAATCAAAGTTCTGGAGGATTCTTCAAGTCCTACTATTTTCAGATATTTATCTGCTTCTCCGTAAGTTTCATTCCAGTTAATAGATAATGAACTTCCTCTTTCATTGCCCAGATACATATTTTCACCGATCGTCATATATGGGATCAGCGCCAGTTCCTGGTGAATGATTACAATTCCTTTTTCTTCACTGTCTTTAATTGTATTGAATTTACAGATTTCACCGTTATAAATAATATTACCATCGTATGTTCCATACGGATAAATACCACTTAATACATTCATCAGGGTAGATTTACCGGCTCCATTTTCACCGACCAGAGCGTGGATCTCGCCCTCTTCCACCTGAAGATTAACGTTATCCAGTGCTTTTACACCTGGGAAAGTTTTGGTAATATTTTTCATTTCCAGAAGTATCTTAGCCAATTTTGTTTCCCTCCCTTTTATAAATCATGCCTGCGACGGGCAGCCCTATAGCAATCCCAGGAAATACTGAATTACATTATTTTCTGGGATTGCTATAGATTAACACAGGCGGGTGGTATTCCCGCCTGTATGATCAATTTTTATTACTGAATCTGATCTTCTGTATAGTATCCGGAATCGATCAGCATTTCTTTGTAATTGTCAACAGTGACAACAACCGGATCGCAAAGGTATGTCGGGATAACACCTGTGCCGTTATCATAGGATTCTGTATCATTAACTTCCGGTTCTTCACCTTTCATGATGGAATCAACCATTCCAACAACTGCTGTTGCAAGAGCACGTGTATCCTTGAATACGGACATAGCCTGTTTTCCTGCTACAAGGTTCTTAACATTTGGTGTATCACAGTCCTGACCTGTGATGATCGGATATTCTCCTGTGTAGGAAGCTGCAAGAGCATTTTCTACGCCAAGTGCTGTAGAGTCATTGGAGCAGAGAACTGCATCAAGATTTGAACCGTCTGAGTAGTTACCTGCGATAATTGTATCCATTCTGTCCTGAGCCTTTGCACTGTCCCAGTTAGCAGTTGCAACCTGCTCAAATTCTGTCTGTCCGGATTTAACTACCAGCTTACCTTCATCAATATATTTCTGAAGTACATCCATTGCTCCACCGAAGAAGAAGTTACAGTTATTGTCACCAGGATCACCTGTGAACAGCTCAATATTAAACGGTCCGTCCTGATTGTCGAGATCAAGTGCATCTACTAAATATTCGCCCTGTTTCTGACCTACCTTGTAATTATCAAATGTTGCATAATAAGTAACTGCATCTGAGTTCATAAGCAGACGGTCATAAGAAATAACCGGGATTCCTGCTTCTTTAGCCTGTTTCAGTGGCTCACCAAGACTGCTTCCGTCGATAGATGCCACAACCAGAAGATCACATCCGTTTGCAACCTGATTCTCAAGCTGTGAAACCTGTGTGCTTACATCGTTAGATGCATACTGAAGGTCTACTTCATAGCCGGCTGCTTCCAGCTCTTTCTTCATGTTCTCGCCATCCTGATTCCATCTCTGAAGATCTTTTGTAGGCATTGTAACACCGATCAGTTTCTTGTCATCCGCTTTAACAGCTACTCCCGGGATAACTACCATTCCAGCTACCATTGATGCACAAAGAATTGCAGATACGACTTTCTTTCTCATTGTAAAAATCCTCCATTTCTTTTTACGTTTCTCACGTTTTCTTGATAACGTTACTATAGCACAGGGCAATCTGGACATGGTTGGCAAGAAACAAGACATTTTAAGAAAAACAAAAAATGCCCTGCACAGGACAGGACATTTTTGTTGCAAGATAATGCTATATACTGATTTACTCTTACCTCTGCAAAAGCAGCCGGATAATCTCTGAATATTTTATTTAACTGTAATCCGCATTCAGATAAACTTCATCTCTGCGGTGGAAACCTCCTTCAATAATCACCTTATCTATATTCTCTTTTGTCACTGCAGTTGGTTCAAGGATGCAGGAAGGAATCTCATAAGTTCCGTCATTTACTGTTTCTGTCACATCTTCCAGTTCTGCAACTCCCTTTCCACTACCCATTTCCACTGCATATTTCGCTGCTTTTCTTGCCAGATCTTCAATTGGTTTAAAAGCAGTCATATACTGTGTTCCTTCTACTATTCTCTGACAGGCTGCAAGATCTCCATCCTGACCTACGACAACCACATTTCCGGCAAGCTGATTCTCTGCCAGTACCTGTACGACCTGACTGGCAATGTCATCATTTCCGCACATAATTCCCTTAACATGAGGATATTTTTCCAGGGCTTCCTCCACATATCCGGCAGCCAGTTCTGCTGTCCAGCCATCACAGTTAGCTTCATAAACCACATGCAGATCTGTGTCTGCAAGCATATCATCAAACCCCTGTTTCACCATCTGGACATTATTATCTGAAGAGGATCCCTGTATCATAAAGACGTCTCCTCCCTGAGGAAGTGCATTGACAAGTGCCTGTGCCATGATCTCACCCACCTTACGGTTATCAAAGGAAATGTACAAATCTGTATTGGCATTATTGACCATTCTGTCATAGGAAATAACCGGAATTCCCGCACTCTGTGCCTTCTGTATGGCATCTGAAAGTGCTCCACAGTCTCTTGCGATCACAACGATCACATCCACCTGCTTATTTATAAAGTATTCAATCTGACTGATCTGCTCTTTGACATCTGCACCTGCATCCTGCACATTTACCTCTGCTCCCAGTTCTCTGGCAGTCGCCACAAATACATCTCTGTCGCGGATCCATCTTTCTATAACAAAAGAATCCACTGTAAGTCCGATCTGAACCTTATCCTCTTCCTTATTCTCTTCTGCTGTTTCTTCATTCTTATTCTGTTTTTGTTCTGAAGAGGAACCACATCCTGTCAGCAGTATCATCCCTGTACAAAATGCCAGTATTCCAAGCAACAGCTTTCCGCAATTCTTTTTTGTCTTATATAATTTCATCAGCCCAACCTCTCTCTGAACTCACTAGGCGTAACTCCTTCATACTTCTTGAAAATCCTACTGAAATAATTAGGATCACCGTATCCTGACTGTGCACATATTTCCTTAATGGAAAGTCTGGAATCCTGCAGAAGTTCTCTGGCATTTTTCAGACGTATTTCTGTAAGATATTCAATAAAGTTCTTACCTGTTTCCTGTTTAAAAAGTTTACTGAAATAATACGGACTGATATCTACCTCTCTTGAAACATCATCCAGAGAAATATCCCTGCGGAAATTTTCATTAATGTATTCCTTTGCTCTGTCAATAATACTGCCAGCTTCTTTTTCCTTGGAATTCTCCAGTTTCGTACAGATTTCTCTCGTCTTATCCAGAAACCATTTCTTCAGATTGCCTGTATCCGTACAGGACTGAAGCTCCCGGATATAACTTCTCCTACTGTTAACATTATATTTCAAAGCTCCCGCAAAGAATGCCCTGCGTTCCGCATCCATCACCATCTCCAGAATTTTAATCTCAATGTCTTCTCTTGTGACAGTCTGCTGACTGTACATCCATTCAAAAAATCCCTCTGCGCAGTTCATCGCTCCCGCAGCATCCTTCTCAAGAATCCTCTTCTGATATCTGATTTCCAGGTCTCTTGGATATTCCCCGTCATATTTCTGTACCGCCGGTACATCCTCAATATGTACTACATGACTGGTGCTCTCTCTCAATGCGACCACCGCTTCCTTAAAAGATTCCTTCACACTTCCAAGCTCTTTGACCCTTCCTATTCCACAGCGGAACATACTGTCGATCCGGTTTTCAAATTTATGCACCATATTTCTGGCTCTTGTGACAATTGCAACTCTGTCTTCGTAATCTTCTTTCGCATTTTCATAAGGAACAAGCAGTACGATCCTGTTTCCCATAATAGGACCTACAAGACATTCAAAAAATCCCTGCGCTATTTCACGAAAAATAGAATAAAATTTATTTGCCTTTACGCTTGCACCTACCGCATTACTGAGTACTCCATTTTCCAGAGAATCTCCAAATTCTATGACCATCATATAACCGTATTTCTGACGGATATCAAGAAGCTGTGTATAATTATCCTGATAAGTAACAAAATCATCCTGCAGAAGAATATTATTGATATATCCACTCTCAATCATAGGTACCACTGTCTCCAGTTTCTCTCTGATCAGGAGATCATCGCTTCTCTTCTGCCGTATCTGATCTACCTTTGTCATCATCTTCGCGCAGGTTTCCAGAATTACTTTCTTATTTACAGGCTTTGTGAGAAACTCCTGAACTCCCAGGTTCACTGCTTCTTTTGCATAATTAAACTTATCATATGCAGTTATGATCACAAAAACTGCTGAGCTGTTAAATTTCTGAATTTCCCTGATTGCCTGGATTCCGCTTATTCCCGGCATCTGGATATCCATAAAACAGATATCCGGCGGATATGCCTGTGCCATCTCCACCACAACTCTGCCTGACTTTGCACAGTGGATTTCACATTCATTTCCATATTCAGTTTCAATAATTTTCTTTAATGATTCCAGCATAATACCTTCATCATCTGCCAGCAAAATTCTATACATCTTCTCTCACTCCCATAATACTTCTCTTAGTTTTCATGCACAGGTATATAGATTACTGCTTCTGTGCCTTTTCCTTCACCTTCACTGTTAATCTCCATAAGCCCTGATTCCTCATAATAAAGTTCCAGACGACTGATCACATTATTCATACCGATTCCTGTAGAATCACCTTCTTCATTTCTGTGCTCTCTGTTTCCTGACAGAACACCCTCTATCTGTTCCTGCGTCATTCCCTTTCCATTATCTTTCACGCTGATACGTATATAATCTGCATCTCCTGTAACTGTGAGATGTATTTTTCCTTCCCATTCAATGTCACGTATTCCATGATTGACTGCATTTTCCACAACCGGCTGCAAGATCATACTTGGCATACGCACATTCTCCAGTGATTCATCCACCTCCTTGCTGAAATGGATATCTCCGGCGAACCGGACATTCAGAATATAAATATAGTTATCAACAGCCTCCAGTTCTTCTCCCAATGTGGCGTCTTCCTGTCCTTTTTTTACATTATAGCGAAAAAAATCCGCCATTTTCTCTACAAAAATCCCGGTCTGCTCTGCATCCTCCATCATTGCAAGCTGTGCTCCTGCATTCAGGGAATTAAACAGAAAGTGCGGATTGATCTGTGACTGAAGATATTTCAGCTGTGCTTCTTTCAGATGATTTTCCATAAGAAGCTCCCTCTCCATCATCTGCTGCTCTTTCTCCATACTTGCTTTCGTCCTTGCCATATACAGATCAAGATTCTCTACCATTGTATTAAACGCTCTGGTTACTGTTCCCAGTTCATCCTGTGCATCTGTATCGTGCATCTTTACATGGAAATTTCCCTGACCTACCAGTTGTGCTGTCTCTGCCATATTGGAAAGGGGAACAAACATATTTCTGGTGGCCTGGATGAACAGAAGCATTCCACCGGCTACAATTATGATCATAATAACTGAATTGCTTATCTCCAGATATCTCATCACTGCACGAAGTACTGCATAAGTACTGGAGTTCTCCTGAAACATCAGGTTATTCAGTTCGTCAATAGATGACTGGATATATCTGTAAAGCTTTGTTGCATCATCATATTTACGCTTATACTGCTCAACGTTCCTTCCTCGTTTGGCAGCTACCGTTTCCGCAGTACAGTCCAGATATGTTTCCGACATTTTCCGGATATTCCGTTCCAGAAGCTTTACGGGATCATTGATATTATCTTCATTAAGTTTCTCAAGTTCATTTCTGTATTTTGCCTCATTCTGATAATAATCAAGAAGTGTCTGAGAATTCTTAACCTTAAGATACTTATACATATTATCCTGTACTTTCTCAAATACCTGTGAAAGTTCGGTAAGCTCTGCATTACTGGCATAAACATTATCCATCTTTTGCATGGAATTATTGATCCGCACATAAAAAAGCATATTCATGGCAAAAAGAAGGACTGCGATCATACCCACCTCTATAACGATTTTACTGACCAGTGAAAAATCTTTCCAGCGCAGCTGCTTCATCCGGACACCCCCTTCCTTCTCATTTCCCGTACTACATCCTTGTCCAGGAAATTAATATCTACATTATAATAGGAATTGGTCCTTCCATCCTTCTGATATGCTGTCAGAGCTTCTATACTGTATCTGCCAAGCTGCTCTGTATCCACATCACAGGTAACAGAGATTACTCCCTTTTCCACTGCTGTAAGAATATCTTCGGAACTGTAATATCCTATGATTGTAACCTTTCCTGCAAGATTAAAGTCCAACACTGCCTGACGTGCACATTCTGTAGTCTCTTCATCCATACACACAAGAATATCGGGTACTTTATCTCTCTGCTGAAAAATATCTGTTACCGCTTCTTCTGTCTCAAAGGTTCCGGTTAAGCGAAGATTTTTTCCTGTTATCTGGATATTTTGCAAAGAGCCTGCCTTTGCCTGGGCTGCATTGCTGATCTGTGTATATATCTGGCTCTGGTTCATATCATCAATATTTTTCTTCAACAGAATAAGAATACTTTCCGTATCCTCAGTCACATATTCCGCTACCTTTTCGCCATAGACACTTCCAAGCTGATAATCACTGACACCCACGAAACTCTGACGCTTGCTGTGAACTGCATCTCCCATTACAGTAACAACCGGAATTCCTTTCTGAACAGCCTCATTTATCTTCTCTTCCAGTCCCTGCTCCCCACTGTACTGCAGGATAATCCCATCTGAATTTGAAGCAATACTCATATTCATATAATCAAGCTTACTGTAATCGCTCTCTCTTCCACTGCCTCTCAGTTCAAGAATTGCATCATTCTTCTGCGCCCATTCCTGTGCACAATCATAAACCGCTTGCCAGAAAGAAGAATTCGGACTGTCTACGATCATATCGTATTTATATTTACACATCACCTCATTCTTCTCTTCCAGACTACTCCCCCCGGACAGTCCCTCACAATAAGACTCTCCTATCATATAAAAAAGCACTAAAATTCCTGCCAGTGCAAAGAAAACCAGCAGTTTTGTCCGTTTCTTTTTCATCTCAATCTCCGTAAATTCTTTCTTCTATATTTTGCAGAATCTATTATACAATAAATCGGTATGAATTGCTTTCTTTTTTTCATATACTGTAATGATTACATCTGCCACCTGCTGTTTCTTTCGTTCTGACACAGATATTCATACTCTGTGTTCCTGAATCAGAGAGATATTTTTATGAGGAGTATCTTTGCATGAAGCGGACTTTAATATTTTTTGAAATATTATGCATGATTTTTTTCCTGCTCTTTTCTTCTGCTGACAAACGCACACAGTTCCTTACTTCACTGGCAGGTCCCGGTATGCTTTCCCTTGTAAAACAGGCATCTGCAAAAGCTACAGCTTCTGAGAATTTTTCAACTGACACCACCGCCGGGCTTCCCGTCGAAGAACCTCCCAGAATCGCACTGACCTTTGATGACGGTCCTAATGCCCGGTATACCCCCATGCTTCTGGATGGATTAAAAAAAAGAAACATCAGGGCATCTTTCTTTCTGATAGGCGAGAACATTGAAGGAAACGAAGACATACTCCTGCAAATGCGAAAAGACGGACATCTTATTGGAAATCACACCTGGGATCATGTACAGCTTGACAAGATACCGGCGGAGAAAGCCAGACTGGAAATTGAAAAAACAAATAACAGAATCTATGAAGCTTCAGGAATTTACCCTTCTTATGTGCGACCGCCTTTCGGCGCATGGATCAAGGATATGGAACTTTCTGTCACCATGCTTCCCGTATTCTGGGATGTAGACACCCTGGACTGGCAAAGCAAAAACATCGATTCTATCCTTTCTATCGCCCAGAAACAGGTTCATGACGGTTCTATCATCCTGATGCATGACGGCTATCAGACATCTGTGGATGCAGCCCTGGAAATCGCCGATCTTTTTACTGAAAAAGGCTATGTTTTTGTCACTGCAGACCAGCTCCTGCTCACATAAAAGATTTGCTTTTTCCTGCCTGATTCGTTATACTGTTATACAAAGCTTGTACAGATTTCTCTGTAGCAGGATTATCCGCAGAGTATGCTGTACATCATTATATACAAAAGGAGTAATTAAACGAATGGACAGACTATTTAACATGGACAACAAATTCTTCACCGTCATGGGACGCGTGGCTGATCTTATTATGCTTAATGTGGTCTTTCTGATCTGTTGTCTGCCAATCGTGACTATTGGTGCGTCACTGACTGCACTCCACTATGTCACACTGAAAATGACACGTAACGAAGAATCTTATATTATCAGAAGCTTCTTCAAATCCTTTAAGCAGAACTTCAAACAGGCAACTGTCATCAATCTTATCATGCTTGCAGTTGCAGCTATCCTTTACATGGATCTGCGTATTGTAGGCAATATCGACGGAACAATGTCTCAGGTACTGTATATCGTTTTCTTTGCATTTGGTATCCTTTATATGATGGTATTTCTGTATATTTATCCGGTGCTTGCCAAATTCTACAACTCCATCAAAAACACCTTCCGCAATGCATTCCTGATGGCTATCCGTCATCTTCCGTATACAGTCCTGATGGCAGTCATCACTCTGTTACCTGCAGGCGTGTTTTTTATTAAAAGTTTCCGCATACAGTCCATGGCCATCATGCTTCTGTGCATGTTTGGATTTGCACTGGAGGCATTTATCAACGGACATTTTCTGGTAAAGATTTTTGATAATTATATTCCGGCAGATGCAGATACCCAGGATACAGACCTTCAGAACGGAAACTCTGCTGAAACTTCATCAGCAGAAAATGATCACACAGTATGACCAAATGGGGAGAGAAACCATACCACTCTCTGGACTATATGCTGAGAGAGCGGTTTGGAGAAAAGGTTTATAAGGTCACGCTAAATGGCGGCATGTCCTGTCCCAACAGGGACGGTAAGATTGGAACCCGCGGCTGCATCTTCTGCAGCGCAGGAGGAAGCGGAGATTTCGCTGCAGATGCCGCACTTTCCATCACTGACCAGATAGAAAGCCAGATCAGTATCCTTTCACAGAAACGTCCGATTCATAAATATATTGCCTATTTCCAGGCGTACACAAATACCTACGCACCTGTGGAATATCTGGAGAAAATTTTTACAGAAGCAATCTCTCATCCAAAGATAGTTGCTCTTTCCATCGGCACCAGACCAGACTGCCTCAGTCCTGAAATCGTGACACTTTTGTCCCGGTTAAATAAACAGAAACCTGTCTGGATTGAACTTGGACTTCAGACGATCCATGAGTCCACTGCCAGGTATATCCGAAGGGGATATCCTCTCTGCGTTTTTGATGATGCCGTAAAACGCCTGCGAAAAGAAAATATCGAAGTAATCGTGCATACAATCCTCGGATTGCCCGGTGAAAACACAGCAGATATTCTGGAAACTATGGAATACCTCAACCATATGGATATTCAGGGAATCAAACTGCAGTTACTTCATGTGCTTCGCGGCACTGATCTGGCAGCAGATTACGAGAAAGGACTGTTTCAGACTTACGAACGGGATGAATACATCTCTCTCCTTATAAACTGTCTGGAACATCTCAGACCGGATATGGTTATACACCGCATCACAGGCGACGGCCCCAAAGATCTGCTGATCGCACCACTGTGGGCAAGCCGTAAACGTGAGGTATTAAATATGCTACATCACAGGATGAAAGAAGAACAAAGCTACCAGGGAAGACTGTTTTCACACTAAAAGATTCTCTGCTACTCTATGCAAAGGGAGGGATAAAATGGCAACACCATTCACAGTTTACAAATTAATCGTGTTATACATGCTTCAGAATACCGAAAATACCCTGACAAATTCGCAGATTTCGGAATTTATCCTGGACCGGGAATATACAAACTATTTCCATCTCCAGCAGGCAATCTCAGAACTGGTAGAGGCAGAACTGATCACCATGGACACCCGTTCCAATGTCTCCCATTACCGGATTACCGAAGATGGCATAAAGACTCTCTCCTTTTTCCAGAAAGATCTCTCTCCTGAGATCAAACAGGAAGTCAGAGAATACCTGAAATCTACCGGCTTCAAAGCTCAGGAGCGAATCGTCACTCCTGCTGATTATTACATCACCAAACAGGGAACCTATTCTGTAAGATGCCAGCTCATCGAAAAGGGCAACTCCCTCATCGACCTGAACATCGCAGCTCCTAACCTTGAGGCAGCACAGTCGATCTGTAAAAAATGGTCCACACATTACCAGGAAATATACGGTAAAATAATGGAAGAGCTCTTATAATGCTCTTCCTTTTTATTTCCTAATCTTTACAAAAAAACAGGGATACGTTATACTAAAACAAATATACGTTCTATAGCACTCCTCGTAAATAATGTATATTGATTAAGAGACTTGCTATAATTTGTCAGAAATGCTTTATGTTACTATAAACACGAAATGAAATGTGACTGTTTTATCATCATATTCTATGGAGAAAAAACTATGGATTTATTTGAATACGCCAAATCAAAAACCCTGGACCAGGAATCCCCTCTGGCATCCAGACTACGCCCCACAACTCTGGATGAAGTTGTAGGACAGCAACACATCATTGGAAAAAACACCTTATTATACAGGGCTATCAAAGCTGACAAGCTGACCTCCGTCATCTTCTACGGTCCTCCCGGAACCGGCAAGACCACCCTGGCAAAAGTAATCGCCAACACTACCAGTGCAGAATTCACCCAGATCAACGCCACTGTAGCAGGCAAAAAAGATATGGAAGCAGTTGTAAAAGAAGCCCAGCAAAACCTGGGTATGTACGGCAAAAAAACAATCCTCTTCATAGACGAGATCCACCGCTTCAACAAAGGCCAGCAGGACTATCTCCTCCCATTCGTAGAAGACGGAACCATCATCCTCATCGGTGCCACAACAGAGAATCCATACTTCGAAGTCAACGCTGCTTTAATCTCCCGTTCCATCATCTTCGAACTGAAATCCCTGGAGATCTCCGAAGTCAAAGAACTCATCCTTCGCGCAGTCAACGACAAAACAAAAGGAATGGGAAACTATAAAGCCCGGATAGATGAAGACGCCCTCGACTTCCTTGCAGACATGGCAGGCGGCGACGCCAGAAATGCCCTCAATGCCATCGAACTGGGCATCCTCACTACCCCCCGTAGCGAAGACGGTCTCATCCACATCACCCTGGATGTGGCATCTCAGTGCATCCAGAAACGCGTCGTCCGCTACGACAAAAACGGAGACAACCACTACGACATCATCTCCGCCTTCATCAAAAGCATGCGTGGCTCAGACCCTGACGCAGCAGTCTACTATCTTGCAAAAATGCTCTACGCCGGAGAAGACGTCAAATTCATAGCCCGAAGAATCATGATCCTCGCCTCCGAAGACATCGGAAACGCCGATCCACAGGCCCTCTGCGTAGCAGTCGCCGCAGCCCAGGCAGTAGAACGCGTAGGAATGCCCGAGTCCCAGATCATCCTCTCCCAGGCAGCCACCTACATGGCCTGCGCCCCCAAAAGCAACTCCGCAGTCAACGCCATCTTCGCTGCCATGGACTCCGTCAAACGCACAAAAACCACAGTCCCGCCACACCTCCAGGACGCCCACTACGGCGGCCACGAAAAACTGGGCCACGGCATCGGCTACAAATACGCCCACGACTACCCAAACCACTACGTACACCAACAATACCTCCCCACCGAAATCCAGGGAGAACACTTCTACGAACTCTCAGAAATGGGATACGAGAAAACCTTAAAAGAATACCAAAACAAAATCAAATCCCAGTCTTAATCCCAAAAAGGGCAGCCTCCAAAGAGAGACTGCCCTTTTCATCATTTAATTCCCATAACGTTCATCTGCGCCAAAATCGCATCCACACACTTCTCAAATCCAAGCTTTCCTGCATTCAGACACAGATCATAATTCGTCGCATCACTCCAGTCCCCACCGGCAAATTTGCGATAATAATCCTGCTTTCTCTTATCATCCTTGCGAAGAAACTTCTCAATCTCCTCATCACTGCCGCTGATCTTCTCTCTGGACTTCTCCACACGAAACTCCCAGGGTGCATGAACAAACACTCTCAAAGTATTCGGTCTGTCCTTAAACACATAATTCACACAACGCCCAACGATCACACAGGATTCCTTCTCTGCCAGATCCGTTGCAATCTTCGCCTGATAATTAAAAATATTCTCATCAGAAACAAACCCCTTCTGATCCGGTGCGATCAGATCTCCTTTATATAACCCTGTCTTATTAAACAAAGATGCCTTCACACTGGAGCCTTCTTCCACCTGTCCAAAAAGCTTCACATCAATCCCGCTCTCATCAGAAGCCATCTGAATGATCTGCTTGTCATAGAAAGAAACTCCCAGTTTCTCTGCCAGCATCTTACCGACGGTACGTCCGCCGCTTCCATACTGTCTCGCAATGGTAATTACAAAATTCTCCATAAAATCCCTCCTGTTTACTCTCCAAGATAAGCTTTCTGAACAGATTCATCATGAAGAAGATCACTTGCCTTACCTTCCAGTGTAATCCTTCCGGTCTCAAGGACATAAGCTCTATCAGCAATAGAAAGAGCCTTCTTCGCATTCTGCTCAACCAAAAGAACCGTTGTTCCACTCTCACTTACCTCTTTAATGATATCAAAGATCTCATTTACAAAGATCGGTGAAAGGCCCATGGACGGCTCGTCCATCAGAATGATCTTCGGCTGGCTCATCAGCGCACGTCCCATGGCGAGCATCTGCTGCTCACCACCACTTAAGGTACCTGCAGTCTGATTCTGACGTTCCT